>Ga0070665_100004916_pt1 | contig 13863 bp, 9 predicted proteins | sample KBSS13metaG_FD_65862 | JGI IMG/M metagenome (GOLD analysis project Ga0070665, IMG submission 65862) | Switchgrass rhizosphere microbial communities from Kellogg Biological Station, Michigan, USA - KBS S1-3 metaG | ecosystem: Host-associated > Plants > Roots > Rhizosphere > Soil ... | reverse complement strand
CAGAGCGAGCGCAGCTTCGCCGACTTCTTCCGCGGGCCCGTGCGCCGCGGCGATGTCGCGATCATCGCCGAGCTCACGCCCGAGCAGCGCGCGGGGCTCGAGCGCGATGCGCCCGGGCTGGCCGAGGCGCTGGCGCTCGTCGCGGTGCCTGCCGCGACGCCCGCCGAGACCGCGCTGCTCATGCTCCACGAGATCCGCGCGCTCGAAGTGCGGCTCACGGATACCGCGCTGCATCCGTTCGTGCCGCGCACCGCGCTCGAGCTCGGCGCCGCGCTGTTCCCCTGGCGCGCGCGGCCCGGCGTCGCGATCGAGATCGTGCGCCGCGTCGCCGAGGATGCCGCGGCCAAGGAGCTCGACCGCGAGGTCACGCCGAACGACGTGCTCGATTACCTCGCGCGCACGACCGGCCTGTCGACGCAGCTCATCACGCTCGACAAGCCGCTCGACGCCGACGAGGTCGAGGCGCACTTCGCCGCGCGCGTGATCGGCCAGGCCACGGCCACACGCGCCGCCGCCGACGTGATCGTGAAGGTCCGCGCCGGGCTCGCCGATCCAGGCCGGCCGGTGTCGGTGATGCTGTTCACGGGGCCGACCGGCACCGGCAAGACCGAGCTCGCGACCGCGATCGCCGAGTACCTGTACGGCGATCAATCGCGGCTCGTGCGGATCGACATGGGCGAGATGACCGGCGCCGACGCCGTCGCGCGGCTGATCGGCGATCCGTGGAATCCCGAGGGGCTGCTCACGTCGCGCGTGCGCGCGCAGCCGTTCTGCGTGGTGCTGCTCGACGAGATCGAGAAGGCGCACCCGCGCGCGCTCCAGCTGCTGCTGCAGTTGTTCGACGAGGGCCGGCTCACCGACGCCGCCGGCGAAGTCGCGAGCTTCGCGAGCGCGGTCGTGATCATGACGTCGAACCTCGGCTCGAAGAACGCGCAGCCGATCGGCTTCGGCGAGACCCGCGATCGCGTGCTCGCAGATGTCGCGCGCGCGGTGCGCGAGTTCTTCCCCGTCGAGCTGTTCAACCGCATCGATCAGGTCGTGCCGTTCGAGCCGCTCACGCCCGAGGTCGCCGCGCGCGTCGTCGACAAGGAGCTCGCGAAGCTGCTCGCGCGCCGCGGCCTGCGCGAGCACGACACGTTCGTGTACGCCGGCTCCGCAGTGCGCCGCCGCGCAGTCGCCGACGCGTTCGACTCGCGCTACGGCGCGCGCACCGTCAAGCGCTGGCTCGAGGATGCCGTGGGCGGCGCGCTCGTCGATCTGCTGGCGTCGGCGCCGCCCGCGCGACTCCGCGTGATCCGGCTCGGCGAGGTCGACGGCGCGATCGAGGCATCGCTCGAGCCGATGCTCGAACGCGCGACGATTCCCGGCAGCTACGTGCTCGAAGGCGCGCTCGATCTCGCGACGCTCGGGCTCGAGCCGGCCGTCGTCGAAGCGGCCGCGGCGCTCGCGCGCGTGCGGTCGTCGCCGATGCTCGCTCGCGCGGCGCGCGAGGCGACGGGCGAGCTGCGCTACTACGTCGACGAGCTCGAGCAGCGGCTGACCGCGCTCGATCAGCTGTTCGGCCTGACCGCGCATCACGAGGATCACGACGATGACGACGACGACGTGCGCAGCCACCGCCGGGTCGCCAAGAAGCGGCCGGTGCGCACGCCGGCATCGCGCGAGGCGCTGATCGCGGGCGTCGCCGAGGCGATGTTGATCGAGCGCGGCCTGCCCGGCTTGCTCGATCCCGACGCGCACGCGGTCACGGCGCTGATCACGCGCATCGGCGCGGCGCGCGGCGACGGCCTCGTGTCCGTCGTGCAGGTGTTCGTCAACAACCAGGCGTGGTTCGACTCGGCCGCGTCCTCCGACGACAACGGCGAGATCCGCGAGGTCACGGCCGGGCGCAGCACCGCGACCTACGACGTGTGGCAGCGGTTCTGGCGCAGCCGACGCGATGTCGCCGTCGTGATGCGCGGCATGTTCGTGCGCGAGGCGCTCGCCGGCGATCACGGCACGTGGATGATGCGCGCCGCGGCCGCCGAGCCCGACGTCGTCCGCGTCGAGATCCGGCCAGGCGGCAAGCCGCCCACCGAGACGCTGCGCGAGCACGTCGCGGCGCGGCGCGAGCTCGAGCGCGTGCTCGACGCCGGCGGCGCGCTACCGCCGAACCCCGACGTGCTGCTGCCCGTCACGCGCACGATCAACTACCGGGCGCCGCTGCGCATCGGCGACCCGTGTCACGTCGAGCTCGAGGACTTCGCGACCGGCTGGCTCGATCGCGGCAGCGTGCGCGACATCCCGCACGCCGTGCGCCGCGTGTGGCACCTCGCGTGGAGCCGGCGGTCATGAGCAGCAAGCCGTCGTTCCGCGTGTTCGTGACCAAGCATCACGGCGGGCTCACGTCGGCCGTGCTGCTCCGCCGCTATCGCATGCTGTTCGAGGCGCCGCCGCCCGCCGCGCTCGCCGCCGATCTCGAGACCGCGCTCGCGCGGCTCGCCCCCGCCGCGGCGCTGATCGCCGAGGAGTACGAGGATTCGCTGCGCTACATGTGGACCGAGGAGCTCGAGCTCCGGCGCGTCGAGGTCGAGATCCATCCCGGCCGGCCCGATCCGAAGGGCTACGTGATCGCGGCCTCGACGGTGCCGATCCGGCTCGGCTACGCGGCCGCACCGATCAAGGACTCGCCGCTGTTTCGCGTGATCGTGCCGCGCTTCGACTGGTCGTTCGTCGCCGAGGATCTGCGCGCGGTGCCCGAGACGATCCGCGCGCTCGGATTCTCCGCGCTCGTCGGCGATCAGCCGGCTTCGCTCTACGATCTGCGCCGCGAGCTCGACGAAGAGATCATCGAGTGGAGCCCGGTCGAGGCTGCCGAGAAACAAGCCAAGAAGCCCGGCGACGGCTCCGATCCGACGCCGACGCTCGAATCGGTCGGCGAAGACTGGGTCGCGCTCGCACGCGCGGGCCGGCTGCCGGCCGTGGTCGGCACCGATCCGGTGTTCGACGAGCTCGCCGGTGCGCTCGACGCCAAGCAGCTGCCGAGCCTGCTCGTCGTCGGGCCGCGCGGCGCCGGCAAGACCGCGCTCGTGCGCCGGATCGCGCGCGCGCTGTCCGACAAGACCCGCGGCAAGGACGCCGTGCGCCGGCGCCTGTGGGCGACGAGCGCCGATCGGATCGTCGCCGGCATGATCTATCTCGGCCAGTGGCAGGCGCGCTGTCTCGATCTGCTCAAGGAGCTGCCGACCACCGACGCGCTCTATCTCGATCGCTTCAGCGATGCGCTCGCGCCGATGTCCGACGGCGCATCGATCATGGATCTGCTCGCGCCGTCCGTGATCGCGCGCGAGATCTCGATCATCGCCGAGTGCGACGAGGCCGAGCTCGTGCGCGCGCGCCAGACCGCGCCGGCGCTCGTCGAAGCGATGCGCGTGATCCGCGTGCCCGAGGCCTCGCCTGCCCAGGTGATCGCGCTACTCGAGCCGTACGGTGCGCGCGCCGAGCCGCCCGTGCGCGTCGAGCTCGCCGCGGCGCGCCGGCTGATCGAGCTGTGCGCCGCGTTCCGCCGCGACTCGGCGTTTCCCGGCAAGGCGCTCGCGTTCATCGATTACTGCGCGCGCCAGCGCCGCACGCAGCTCTCGCTCGCCGAGCTCGTGCCCGCGTTCGGCGCGTGGTCGGGCTTGCCCGTCGAGCTGCTGTCACCCGAGACCGCGCTCGACACGAGCGCCGTCGCGATCAAGCTCGCGGCCGGCGTGATCGGCCAGGATCACGCGTGCCGCGTCGCCGGGCGCGTGATCGCGCGGCTCAAGGCCGGGCTCGACGATCCGCAGCGGCCCGTCGGCGCGCTCCTGTTCGCGGGTCCGACCGGCGTCGGCAAGACCGAGCTCGCCAAGCAGCTCGCGCGCTACTTGTTCGGCGACGCCGACCGGCTCGTGCGCATCGACATGAGCGAGATCACGACGAGCGCCGCGATCGCGCGCATGATCACGCCGTCGCCGGCCGGCACGAGCCTCGCGGATCGGATCCGCCGGCAGCCGCTGTCGGTCGTGCTGTTCGACGAGATCGAGAAGGCCGCCGATGCCGCGTTCGATCTGCTGCTCGGCGTGCTCGGCGAAGGCCGGCTCACCGACGCGTTCGGCCGGCTCGTCGACTTCCGCATGGCGCTGATCGTGATGACGACGAACCTCGGCGCCGCCGATCCGCGGGCGCCGGGCTTCTCGAGCGATCCGGACGCCGCGCCGGATCCGTCGAACGCGATCAAGAGCTTCTTCCGGCCCGAGCTGATCGGCCGGCTCGACGCGGTCGTCCCGTTCCGCCCGCTGCCGCCCGCGGCGCTCGAGCGCATCGTCGATCTCGAGATCGCGAAGCTGCGCGAGCGTCCCGGTCTCGTCGCGCGCGCGCTCGGGCTCGACGTCACGCCGGCCGCGCGTCGCCGGCTCGCGCTGCTCGGTCACGACGCGAAGCTCGGCGCGCGCCCGCTGCGTCGCACGATCGAGGACCTGATCGTCGCGCCGCTCGCCGAACGGATGGCGCGCGAGCCCGCGCTTCGCGGCATCACGGTCCGGGTTGCGACCGCCGGTGAGCCGGGTGACATCGTGGTCTAGCCGGTAGGACAGATCTCATTTGTCTGCGTAAGTTCGCGTATTCGCACAGGTGAACATTTAGTAAGCGCGCCGACCACACGCAAAGGAATCGGGTCCGCTGCTACACTTGCTCGGTGACCGACCCCAAGCGCGTGTTGTGGTATTTGCGCAAGGTTCCGCTCCTGGCCGACCTCGGCCCCGACGCGGTCGCACGGATGGCCGAGCGCATCGAGCTGCGCGAGGCGCGTCGCCGCGACGTCGTCTACTTGCCCGGCGACCCGGGAAAGTCGCTGTTCTTCGTGCACGGCGGCCGCATCAAGGTCAGCAAGGTCACGCGCGACGGCAAGTCGCTCACGCTCGCGTATCACGGGCCCGCCGAGCTGTTCGGCGACAGCTGCCTGCTCGACGGCGGCCCGCGCACCGAGATGGCCGAGGCCGTCGAGAACGCGCTGCTCTCCGAGATCGATCGCATCCACTTCGAGGAGCTGATGCACTCGCATCCGTCGCTCGGCCTCGCGATGACGCGGCTCATGATCGTTCGGCGCCGCGAGCTCGAGAACAAGGTCGAGGCGCTGGTGTTCCGCGACGTGTCGAGCAAGCTCGCCGAGCTGCTCGTCAAGCTCGCCGGCGAGTACGGCGTCGACGACGCGCGCGGCACGCTCGTCGCGCTCAAGATCACGCATCAGGAGCTCGCGAACTTGATCGGGTCGACGCGCGAGACGGTGTCGCTCACGCTCTCGCAGTTCAAGCGCAAGCGGATGATCGCGACCGAGGGTCGCAAGGTGATCATCAGCGATACGGAAGCGCTGCGCGCACTCTACTGATCAGCGGCCGCGGCGCCGGACCATCTCGAACGCGAGCGCGAGCGCGGCCTGCATCGACGCGGGGCGCGCGACACCCTTGCCGGCGATGTCGTACGCCGTGCCGTGATCCGGCGAGGTGCGCACGATCGGCAGGCCGAGCGTGACGTTCACCGACTCCTCGAAGTCGATGAGCTTGACCGGGATCAGGCCCTGGTCGTGATACATCGCGACGACCGCATCGTAGCGGCCGTGCAAGTGATCGCGAAACGCCGCGTCGGGCACGAGCGGCCCGGAGATCACGGCGGGCTCGCACGGCGCCTCGAGCGCGGGCGCGATGATCTCCGCGTCCTCGTCGCCGAGCAGGCCGTCTTCACCGGCGTGCGGGTTCAAGCCGACGACGCCGATCCGCGGCCGGCCGATTCCGAAATCGGTGACGAGCGACGCGGCGACGAGCTCGGTGACGCGCCGGATCCGCTCGGTCGATAGCTCGAGCACGACCTCGACGAGCGGACGGTGCACGGTCGCGAGCGCGATCTTGAGCTTGGGCCCGACGAAGAACATCGCGACGTCGCGCGCGCCCATGCGTGCCGCGAGCATCTCGGTGTGGCCGAGAAACTCGAAGCCGCCGCGGCGCGCCCACGTCTTCGAGATCGGCGCGGTGACGATGCCGTCGAGCTGCCCTGCCCGCGCGGCCGCGACCGCGGCCTCCAGGTAGCCGACCTGAGCAGCCCCGGCGCGCTCGTCGGGATGGCCCGGGATGGCGGCGTCGCCGTCGCCGCGACCGCGCACCTCGATGTCGGAGGGAATCGCAATCCCGAGCGTACGTGCCGCGCGCTCGAGCGGAGCGCGATCGCCGAACACGACGAGGCGCGCGCGCTGGTCGCTGCTCGCACGAGCGAGCGTTGCGGCCACGATCTCGGGCCCGATTCCGGTCGGATCGCCGAGCGTGATGGCGAGACGCGCGCTCATGCTCTGACGCTACCACTTGCGAGCCGCCAGCAGCGGTCGCATCGCGAGCGAGCGCGTGCGCGCACCGACCGGCGCTGGGCGGCGCGGCACGCGCGGCGCAGAAGCCGGGCTAACCCTTGCGCGCCTTCGTTCCGGCGCTGGCCGCTCTCGCGGCGTGCGCCCCTGCCCTCCACATCGCCGCGACCGTTACCGAGGTCGCCGCGGAGGCCTCGCTCGCCTGCGACGCGGTCACGACCGACGAAATCATTGGCTCGAAATGGCACGGCCTTACCGTCTACGAGACCGAAGGCGGTGGCGTGCTCGGCGAATTTCCATCCACCGCCCGGATCGCAGAATACTTCGGCGGCATCGGGATGGCGCTCGCCGGTTTCAACGCGACGTTCGTCGTTCGCTACGGGCAGCACACCGAGGCGCAGCGCATCGTTGCAGACGCCTGGCGGATTGCGGCGAACCTGGTGATCGTCGGCGTGGAGGTCGACGCGATCCGCAACAACGCCGAGTACGGCGGGCGCTGTTACTGATCGGGTCGCGTCCGAATTCCTCGGCATCGTCGTCGACAAACGAAGGAGTTGCCATGTCGCCTTTGACTCCGCATCCTTGATGCCGTGCGTTGGGTGAGCATCGCGTGTCTCGGGCTGGTCGGCTGCGCCGGCGCGGAAGCGATGTCGCTGCCACCGCAGCCGCCGGCGCACGTGGACGCGCCGACCGCCGGTTCGGCCGCGCACGACGAGCTCGGGCTCGATCCGGGCGAGACCATGGCGTTCGAGGTCCGGCTCGCGGGCGTGCTCGCCGGCGAGGCGCAGCTCGCGGTGGGCACGATCGGCGAGGTCGGCGGCCACCGCGCGATCGTCGTGAAGTCGCGCGCCGCCACCGCCGGCGCCGCGGCACTGATCAAGTCGATCAGCGACGAGACCACGACCGTGATCGATGCCGACACCGGCCGGCCGCTCCAGCTCGACTCGACCGCCGTCGTCGACGGCAAGACCACGACCGCGCACGCCGACTTCACGCCGACCAGCGCGAACGTCACGTTCACGCGCAGCGAGGACGCGCGCCCGCACGCGTTCCGCGTGAGCTTCGCCGGCAAGATCGCGTACGACACGCACTCGGCGATGGCGCAGCTGCGCGGCTGGCACGGCGCGCCCGGGGCGACGCGCAGCGTCTACATCGTCGGCGGCCGGCGGCTGTGGCGCGTCGACGTCACGCTCGTCGGGACCGAATCGATCGGGTCGGCGATGGGCAATCGCCGAGCGATCCACATCGACGGCGCCGCGTTTCGCGCGAAGCCGAACCTCGCGCTCGAATCGACGACCGCGACGCGCACGTTCTCGGTGTGGCTCACCGACGATGCCGATCGCGTACCGCTCAAGGTCGTCGCGAAGACCGAGCTCGGCGAGGTCGCGATGGACCTCACCGAGTACAATCGGCCGTAGCATGGATGGCGTGGTCGACGGCGTGACGGCGGTGCTGAAGCTGTTCGAGCGGCATCCGCTGGTCGCGCTCGGCGAGATGCATGGCGTCGAGCAAGGTGCGCGGTTCATCGAGCAGCTCGTACGCCACCGCGACTTCGCGGCATCGACGACGATCATCGTGGTCGAGTTCGGCAACGCGCTCCACCAGGCGGTCGCAGACGCCTACGTCGCCGGTGAAGACGTGCCGCCCGCCCAGCTCCGTCGGATCTGGCACGATTTCATCGGCGGCGGCCCGTGGGGCTTTCGATCGCCGATCTATCCCGCGTTCTTCGCGACCGTACGAGACGTGAACCGATCGCTGCCGCACGACCGCCGCATTCGCGTGCTCCTGGGCGATCCGCCGCTCGACTGGAGCACGACGCACACCACCGCCGACTTCCATGCCGCGCTGCGCGACCGCGACACGCACTGCGCCCGCGTCGTCGCCGAGCACGTCGTACGCGAGCACGAGCGCGCGCTCCTGCTGTACGGCGCGTTTCACTTGCTCCGACGGCATCCGCTCGCCGGACCCGAGACGCTCGCGCAGCTGATCGAACGCGATCATCCTTTGTTCACGATCATGCCGCACGACGGCATCGGGCCCGGCTGCGAGGAGCTCGAGGCTCGGTTCGCGAGCTGGCCAATTCCCGGGCTCTGCGAGCTCAGCCGTACGTGGCTCGCGGATCACCCCGCCGAGGCAGTTCTCGGCAATCACGGCACGGTCCCCTCGCCCGATGGAACGAGATCCGACCCGTTCGCCGCCTCGGGCCTGAAGCTCGGCGAGCTCTTCGACGCCTATCTCTATCTCGGCCCGCGCGCGGCCTTGACTGAAGCGTCGGCGAACTGGGTAGCGATCGACGACGCGGATCGTACCGAGCTGAAGCGCCGCTACGCAGTGTCGCGGTTCCCCGAGGGGATGCCCGACTAGCTCGATCGCTTCGGCGTGTCGATCGTGCCCGCGACGTGCTTGGTGTCGTTCGCGGTCACGGGCCGATTGGTCTGGATGATCAGCACGTCGGGCGACGACTCGTCGTTCGGCACGACGGGGCTCTGCGGAGCGTTCATCGGCGCGTCGACCTCGAGCTCGACGTGGCGCTCGATCGAGATCTCGGGCTCGTCGTCGTCGATCCGGATCGTCGGCTTGCTGTGGCGCGCCGAGATTCGCGGCTGCACCGGCTCCGGCGCCGGCGGCGGATCGGCCTCGATCGTGATCTCCTCGCCGGCCTCGAGCTCGGTGTTGTCGGCGAGCGCCGACGGCGCCTTGGGCGCGCGCGGCCGATCGTCGGTGAGATCGGCAAACACCTCGTCGATCCGCGCGTCGGCCTCGGCGCGCGCGGCCTTGGGCACGATCAGCTCGGCACCAACCGGCGAGCGCGCGCGGCCGATGCGCGGGACGGCCATGTGCGGATCGGTGGGGCCGCGCGCGAAATCGTCCACGTTCGCCGGCGCGCGCGCGACCAGCCCGAGCGGTGGCGTCGGCGCGCGCTCGACCTTGGCTCGTGCCCCCGACAGGCCGTCGGGCAACGTCATGCCATCCTCGCTCGCGCGGCCGAGCGGCGGCGTCGGGCGCTTCACCGACGGCGGCGGCACGTGCGGGATCGGCGGCAGCGTCGCGGCCATGCCGGAGTCCGCGTGACGGCCGCGCGGTGGCTCGGGCTTGTCGGTGACCTCGCTCGGCACGCCCGATGCGGGCGAGGTTTCGGGCGGCACCACGCCCATGCCGAGCTCGGTGACGCGCACCGTGCCGGTGTCTTCGTCCGGCGGGCCGGCGGTCTCGGCGCGCGACGACTCCGAGTCGCCGGGTCGCGTGCCGAGCACGATGTCGAGCGCCTCGGCGAGCTGCTCGCCGAGCTCCGTATCGTCGGCGCACAGCTCGCGGAAATCGTCGGCGCGCAGCGCGAGCGCGCGGACGTCTTTGATCACGACGCCGAGGCCGTGCTTGTCGGGCAGCGCACGCGTCGGCGCGAGCGCCTCGGGATACAGCAGGCCGCCCGGCCCCATCACCGCGCCGTGCTCGAGCTCGACCTCGCCTTCGACGATGATCCACGCGACGCGATCGCCGAGCGTCTGCGCCGGAATGCGCTCGCCGGGCGCGTGATCGCGCGGCAAGGCGATGCGCAGCGCGCGCAGCCGGCCCTGCGGCGTGCTCTTCGCCCACAGCCGACAGGCCGCGATCGCCTTGTCGTCGCGCTCGAGCTGCGCGGCCGGCCGCGCGGTCTCGCCGGCCTCGACGACCTTGACGACGAGCGCGGTCGCGTTGTCGGCACCTCCGCGCGCGAGCGCGAGCTCGACGAGCTTTTGCGCCGCGCGCGCCGGGCTCGGCTGTTGCGACAGCACCTCGCCGATCTCGACTTCCTGGACGTACTCGGTGATGCCGTCGCTGCACAGCAGGAACTTGTCGCCGGTCGCGACCGGCACGATGAACGTCGCCGCCTTGCACTCGTGGCCGATGCCGAGCGCGTTGGTCAACATGCTCTTGAACCGCGCGCCCTCGTTCGACGTGTCGACGTCGACGCCGGCCGCGAGCAGCCGCGCGAGCAGCGTGTGATCCTCGGTGAGCTGCATCGCGATGTTGTCGCGCACGATGTACGCGCGCGAGTCGCCGCATTGCGCGAACACGATGTCGCCGCCGACGACGACCGCACCGACCACGGTCGTGCCCATGCCGTGCTTGCTCTTGTCGCGCTGCGCTTCGCCGACGATCGCGTCGTGCGCGGCGACCACGCCGTCTTGCACGGCCGTGATCAGCTGCTTCTTCGCCTCGGGCGAGCCGAGCTCGAGCCACTGGTCGGTCGCGATCTCGACGTCCTCGCTCGACCAGTGCTCGCGGATCACGCGCACCGCGAGCGCGCTCGCGACCTCGCCCGCCGCGTGGCCGCCCATCCCGTCGCAGACCGCGAAGATGCCGCGGTCGACGTCGATGAAGTGCGAGTCCTCGTTGTGCTCGCGGACCTTGCCGACGCTGGTCTCGCACGCACCCACGATCGTCGCACGCGCCGAGGCACGAACTGCCACGAGATCAAGAATACACAGGTCCTGTGGTGATTTGCGTGCTACCCGCGAATCTTGTAACCGACGTTGCGCACCGTTTCGATAAGCTCGCCCGTCGTCCCGAGCTTGCTGCGAAGCCGGCGGACGTGGATGTCGACGGTGCGCGTGCCGCCTGCGTACTGGTACCCCCACGCGCGCTCGAGCAGCGCCTGGCGCGTGAACACGCGGCCGCGGTGCTGCGCGAGGAACCGCAGCAGCTCGAACTCCTGGTGCGTCAGCTCGATCCGGTGACCCGCGATCTTGGTCTCGTAGCCCGCGAGGTCGATCACGAGATCGTCGATCTTGATCACCTCGTCCGAGCCGAACGTCGCCGACTTCCAGTCGAGCTGGCGCACGCGCGCGTACAGCTCGGCCGGCACGATCGGCATCAGCACGAAGTCGTCGAAGCCGATCGAAAAGTCTAACGCCGGCAGCCGCGCGACGGTCAGCGCGACGAGGATCGGGACCTCGACGAGCGGCCCGGTGTCGCGCAGCTTCTGGATCGATTTCTGCGCGCGCGCAAGATCATCCCCGGCCTCGACGATCACACACGCGGGCGGATGTAGTGCCAGCTCATCCTCGTCGAGACCTCCGAGGTCGAAGCGCCCCAGGGAAATCCGGCCGCCGAGCTCGACGAGCAACGTCGCGACGGAGCCCGGTTCACGAGCCTGCCGCTCCGGATCCGCACAGATCACCACCGCACGCACATCGGCAGTGATCTCCACGAACGGAACGTCGCGTCAAGGGGCCTGCCAACGTTGGTGGTTTGTGGCTATTGCCCCGGGCATGGAACATGTAAGAATTGGAGCCGGATGGAAGAGTTCCACTGCTCGTTTTGTGGAAAGCAGCGGCGAGAGGTTCGCAAGCTCATCTCGGGTCCGCGCGTCTTCATCTGCGATCAGTGCGTCACGCTCTGCAACGATATCCTGGCCAAGGAAGAGGCGTCGGAGCGTCCGAAGTATCCCCCGCCCCGCGCGATCGTCGAAGAGCTCGACCGCTACGTCGTCGGTCAGAAGGACGCCAAGCGCGCGCTTTCCGTCGCGGTCTACAACCACTACAAGCGCATCGGTCTCCGCGGCAAGCAGACCGACGTCGAGCTCCAGAAGGGAAACATCCTGCTCATCGGGCCAACCGGCTCGGGCAAGACCCTGCTCGCTCAGACGCTCGCCAAGAAGCTCGATGTACCGTTCGCGATCGCTGATGCGACCACGCTGACGGAAGCCGGCTATGTCGGCGAGGACGTCGAGAGCGTCGTCAAGGCGCTGTTCCGTGCGGCCGGCGGCGACGTCGAGAAGACCGCGCGCGGCATCATCTGCATCGACGAGATCGACAAGATCGCGCGCAAGGGCGGCACGCCGTCTCCGACGCGCGACGTCTCGGGCGAAGGCGTGCAGCAGGCCCTGCTCAAGATCCTCGAGGGCAAGACTGCGACGATCACGCCCGACGGTGCGCGTAATCGCCCGCAGCAAGAGCTCATCCAGATCGATACGACGGACATCCTGTTCATCTGCTGTGGCGCCTTCAACGGCCTCGAGGACATCGTCCGCCGCCGTACGGGCCAGCGCGGACTCGGCTTCGGCGCACAGGTGTCGACCGCCGAGGACGACAAGGATCAGCTGCGCCGTCAGGCGCGCACCGAGGACCTGATCAAGTTCGGCATGATCCCCGAATTCATGGGACGCCTGCCGGTGATCGTCTCGTGCGACGCGCTCGATGTCGACGCGCTCACCGAAGTCCTCTGGAAGCCCAAGAACGCGCTCGCCAAGCAATATCATCGGCTGTTCGAGCTCGAGGGCGTGAAGCTCAACTTCCGGCCCGACGCGCTGCGCGCGATCGCCGAGGAAGCGTCGCGTCGTAACTCCGGCGCGCGCGGCCTGCGCGCGATCCTCGAAGAAGTCATGCTCGACGTCATGTACGAAATTCCCTCGCTCAGCGGCGTCAAGGAGTGCGTCGTGACGCGCGAGGTCGTCGAAGATCGGGCGCGGCCCGAGCTCGTGCTCGAGTCGAAGGCCGCGAGCTAATCGCGCCCGCTTAGCGCTTGTACTGCGCCGGCGAGCCGACGACGCACGCCTCGGGTCCGTATGCGGTGCCCGTAGCTGTGTTCGGATCGGTGCCGGTCGGATACTTGTAGAGCCCGGTCCAGCACACGGTCTTGCCGTCCGGCTCGGGCATGATCTCGTCGTAGGTCAGCGCGACCGGATTGGCGTTCGCGAGCGTGCAGCGCACGTCGAGCTCGGCGCCCGTGTCGACAAGCGTGTCGGGAACGACGTACGTCCCTTCGTGCTGGTAGTCGTACCCACCGTCGAAGATCGGCGTCGTCTGCCCCGCGATCGAGACGGTCACGTGCTGACCAGACTCGTGCATGTGCGGCCACACCGCGACCACGTGCCACTGATAACCGGCCGCCGTCGTCGGAAAGCACTGGCCGGTGATCGACGTCGGCTGATCGTTGGCGGGCACGTTCCACATCGAGCCGTTGCCGCCGAGCACCATGTCGACCTCGTGGGCGACCGTTGCGGGATCGGCGACGTAGTGCACTTCGATCGCGCTCGTGCCCGACACCGGCGACGAGCCTTCGTTCGCGATGTGATCGTAGAGCACGAGGTTGAGGCTCTGATTCGCCGCGTTCTTCGGCGTGACGTGCACGGCCGTTCCCGTCGGCAGCGCGAGCTGTGCGTCACCGAGTCCGGCTGCGTAGATCAGCTCGTCCTCGGGATTGAGCGCGCGATCGAGGAGACAGCCCGAGTCGGGCGTGACGATCACGAACTGGTGATCATTGGCGGGATCCATCGCGGCCGCGGGACGAAACCCGTCGATCCACATCTCCTGCGTGATCGGCATGATCATGCACTTGATGCCCGACTGGCCCGCCGCCATCGTCCAGTTGTTCGAGATCAGTGGCTGCCAATCCCACGCGGCATCGGCAGTGCCTGCATCGCTGCCCGTCGATGTCGGGCCGTCGATCGGATTCGAACCGTCCCCCGGCGTCGCTTGATGCGAGGCACCACACGCCCCCGCAACCAACACGCCGACGACGAGGCACCTCAT
>Ga0070665_100004915_pt1 | contig 13864 bp, 12 predicted proteins | sample KBSS13metaG_FD_65862 | JGI IMG/M metagenome (GOLD analysis project Ga0070665, IMG submission 65862) | Switchgrass rhizosphere microbial communities from Kellogg Biological Station, Michigan, USA - KBS S1-3 metaG | ecosystem: Host-associated > Plants > Roots > Rhizosphere > Soil ... | reverse complement strand
GGCGCCAGCCTCAGCGTCGACGGGGGATCGCAATACAGATAAACGCAATGGAGACTCGACACCGGCACTGCCAGGCCAAATGCACCTGCTGGTAAGGACGGGCTTTTAGCTCGGGAGAATGGCTCGCAAACCCAAGCCCGCTAATCCGTTCAGCTGGTTCGACAGCTCGCCCGAGGTGATCCAGATCGTGGTGATGCTGTACGTCCGCTTTCCCCTGTCGTTGCGCAACGTGGAGGACCTGGCCTTCGAGCGCGGCATCGACATTTGCCATGAGACGGTGCGGACGTGGGTGAAGCGGTTCGGGCCGATGTTCGCCGCCAAGATCCGCGCCCGGCGCGTGCAGGCCATGCGCCAGCACAGCCATTGGCGGTGGCGCCTGGACGAGGTGTCCGCGTCCCGGGCGAGATGCGCTACCTCTGGCGGGCCGTGGATCACGAGGGCGAGGTGCTGGAAAGCTTCGTCACCAAGGAGCGGGACAAGGCCGCAGCGCTCAAGTTCATGAAGAAGCCGATGAAGCGGCACGGCTGCGCCAAGCTCGTCACCACCGACGGCCTGCGCTCCTACCGAGCGGCAATGAAAGAGTTGAACATCGGCGAGCGCCAGGCGGGGCTTGGGTTTGGGCTCGGTGCGCCCAACTGGAGACGAGTTCGCGTTGGACTGACAGCACCCTCGCCGCCAATGGCCGCGGCGTTGTTGCTCCTATCCGCCGAGGCATTTCGACCTGCTAGGGAATTTTCATCGCGGTTTTGAATGCGCGTTGCGCGGCGCCTGCCGCCTGACGCATGAAACTTAGATCAGATCCGACCACCATTGCACGGACCCCCAGGTCAAGAAGCCATTTAGCCTCATCGCCCATCATCGACCGAACGGCTCCGACGACCGGTTTGTTTGCACGCTCCGCCGCTGCTACAATCATTTCTACAGCCTCATGGAGCGATGGTACTGGCGTCAGTGAATTGCTTAATGACAGAGCTAAGTCGCCCTGCCCCAGTAGTAGGGCATCTACGCCGTCGACCGCTGCAATTTCGTCTATCTCATTAAGCGCCTGTCGATCTTCGATCATGCAGATGACAGTTGTAGTCTCGTCACAGAATTTCCTGTTATTTTCGCCCCGGCTTCCGTAGTCACCGCCGCGGCCAGTGAAGGCGCCACGTGTTCCCCCGTGATACCGGGCCCAGGACGCTACCGACCGCGCTTTTGTGGCCGTGTCCACGTGGGGAACAACGATGCCAATCGCCCCGTCGTCGAGCGCTGACAACACGCTGCTGGCGTCCGGCCGTGCTATGCGCACCAGTCCGGCGGTGTGAAATGCTCTCGCCGCGAGCAGCGCGGTGTCAAGGGTCGTCCGGGTCCACGGCGCATGCTCCTCATCGAGCACAACGAAATCGAATCCGTCGGTGCCGAGAACCTCCGCATTTTTGGTTGCGGGTATCTGCAGGAACGTGCCGATCATTGGCTCCCGGCCTAACAGGCGGGAACGGAATTGGTGAGGGGGACGGGCTGGTGGGGACAATCGGGTATCCCTTTCTTGAAGGACTCAGTTGATCGAAGGCGAGGCGCCGCCGCAAACGCGGATGTTGGCGCCGTTGACGAAGCCGCCGCGGGGGCTACACAGGAAGGCCGCCGCATAGCCGACGTCCTCGGGCTGGCCGAGGCGGTCGACGGTCTGCTTCAGGCTGTCTTGCAGCACCCACTGCGTCGCCCGGTCGCGATCGCCGCCGTAGCCCTGCTGCGCGGCGATGGCGTCGAGCCACCGCTCCAGCGCGCCGGTCAGGATCATGCCGGGCGAGATGGTGTTGACGGTGACGCCGGTGTTCCCCAGCACCTTCGACAGCGCCAGCGTCAGGTTGACCAGCGCGGCCTTGGTGGCCGAATACTCCGCGACGCGGCCGGACGAGGACTGCGCGGCGGCGCTGGCGAGCTGGATCACCCGGCCCCAGCCGCGCTCGCGCATCCCCGGCACGAGCTTGTGGATCAGCCTGACGGCGGACGTGACGTTGCTGTTGTAGGTCGCGTTCCACTGGCGGGGAGGAATGTCGAAGAAGCCCAACGGCGTGCCGGCGTGCCGCCCCCCCGCGTTGTTCACCAGGATGTCGACCTGGCCGAATGCGGCCAAGGCGGCTTCGGCGACGCGGTCGGCGCCCTCGTCGGTTTCCAGGTCGCCGATCGCGACCTTGGCCTGGCCGCCCTTGGCGGCGATGGCGTCCGCCGTCGCCTGCGCGCGCTCGGCGTTGCGGCCGTGGACGATGACGGCGGCGCCTTCGGCCGCGAGCGTATGGGCGATGCCAACACCGATCCCCGAGCTGCTGCCGGTGACGAGCGCAATCTTATCCTTAAGTTGTAGATCCATTAGTTTACCCTTTTCCATCAGAACACGACTCCGGCGATCTTGGGTCCGATGACCGCTTCGTCGTCATAGCCGAGCTCGGTCAGGACCTCGTTGCTGTGCGCCCCTAGGGCGGGAGCGCGGCGCACCGGTAACGGCGTCCTGTCGAACGAAAGCGGCGCGCTGACCATTTGAAGCGAGCGACCGTCGCCATAATCTACCGTCCGCAGATCGCCATTGACCTAGACCTTCATGGCAAGACGAGGCGCAAAGGGCGGATCGCTCGGTCCGAGAGCGGGTTCAAGCTTGAGTGGCCGGAAACCCTGGCCTGAGCCGGCGGCGAGATGGCCGCGTCAGGCCGGAACCGGTACGGGCAGGGCGTCAGGGCTGCGCCAATCGAACCCACTAGGCGCTACGATGTCGATGGGCCGGGCCATGCCGGAATGCGGGACCGTCTCGTCGCGCTCGAAGCGATCGAGATAACCCAGCATCAGCCACCGCGCACGGACGATCGCGACGTCGCTTGAACAAAGGCGTTCGTTCGTCCGATCGGTGATCGGCCCCATGCTCTGCTGGACCACAATATCCTCATCGACGATACAACGCGGAAAGCCGCTGTAGTGGCCGGCAGACATGGCCTGCCGGTCCTGGCCCCAGCGCTGGTCGGCGTCCAGCTGAATGTTCGCGAAGTTGTTGATGTCGTACTCGAGCCCAGGCGCCGCGAGTCCGGCGAGCTTGTTAACGCCATGCCGAACCGGACCTGTGCGGTTGTAATGTCCCCAGAACAGCAGATGATGCGTGTCATCGACCGGAACCGCTATGAACACACTCGCCGCGGTGTCCGATTTCCCCGGGGTCAGCGCCACGAACGGGGCGATATACTCGGTTACCCGGTAGTACTTGTTTTCGTCGTCGAGTTCCCGGATCGCCGCGGCCCTGAGGCCGTAGGTCGTCTCTTCGATCTCATAACGAGGGGGATGGTCGAAACTACGGCCGATCGTTTCCCCGGATTTGCCCGCATAGGGCCGAATCCAGCTGTCATGCAGCGTCTGCACGTGCACGGAATCGAGAGTGCCCTCAATGCCCTGGAACCAGTTGCACCGGGCGACTGTCCGCGAGATCCAAAGGCTCTCGGGGGCTAGGTCAAAGAACGGTAATTCCGGCCTGTCGCGCGGCTCGCCCTTGCCGAGCCAGGCCCACAGGAGTCCACCGTTTTCGAATACCGGATAGTGATTGACCTTGACGTTCTTTCCCCAGGTCTCGGCGCGCTCTCCTTCGGAGGGAACTTCGGCCACCTGCCCCGAAACATCGATCTTCCAGCCGTGAAAGATGCAGCGCAGCGCGCAGCCTTCGACGCGGGCCAGCAGCAGCGACGCGCGCCGGTGCGGGCAGGCTTCGTCCAGCAAGGCGACACGCCCGTCCTCCGCCCGGAAGGTGACGAAGTTCTCGCCGAGCAGCCTTACCCGCTCGGGCGGCGCGCCGGCGACCACGGCCTCCGAAAGCGCGAAGGGAAACCAGAAGTTTTCGCGCAGCATCCGGCCCATAGGGGCGCCCCGCTCCACCCTGGTGAGACGATCGTTGTTTTCTGGGCTGATCACGGCCTCGGCTCCTGTCCAACCTCTTGACGGTGACACGGCCTCGAACCGCCGGGCAAGAGTGAGGAAACTCTCTTACGATGCTCCAAGTGCATGGGTGGGCGCTGTCGGCGCAAGCACGAGCCACGCCTCATCCCTCGGCGCCGTTAGCGACGCGCTCGCGCAGCTGATTAACTTGGTTTCAGCCAAGCGTTCGATTTGCGCATCAGTCGCGAAGCACACTTAGGCCGTCGACCATTAGAACTTGCACGCCCAACTCACGCGGCCACCACAAAGAAGGCTCGGATCAAGTCGACATCCATACCGATCCCGCATGAAAACTGCTTACTATCGTAATTGAACGCTATCATTCGGCGTCTTATCGCATGGGGTCAAGGGCAGCACTCTGCGCCTTCAGGCGGTTGGAGAGACGCGTTTCCTGATGCGCTTACGGGACGATCGTTGCTGAAGCGACCGGGCGCGCCCGATTTATGCGCGGGCATAAGCGGCGCGCTCGGCGTTCAGGAACGGCGGAACCGACGGGGAGAAACAGTAAAGTGATGCAGCGGCCCAACGCCAAGGATCTGGCGCACTACCCGTCGGCAGAATCCTTGCTTGCCGAAGCCCGCGCGGTGACAAGGTTGTCTGATTTCGGCGCCGGCAACTTCCGCATAGGGCTCGACCACCTGCTCGCCAGCCTCGAGCGCGACGCGCAGCTGTCGTCGCGGGGTCGAGCCAAGGCCCTGGAGATGATCCGCCGCCGCCTCGCCAATCGACTGAAAATCGAGGAATACTACCGCCTCCACCCGGAAACCGCACAGCAGGAGGTGGGCGGCCCCTCGATCGTCACCGGCCTCACCCGCACCGGCTCGACCGCCCTCGGCAACATGCTGTCGCTCGATCCGCAGTTCCGGTCGCTGCGGCATTGGGAACAGTCCGAACCGGTTCCCCCGCCGATCGCCGGTCGCGAGGCCGACGACCCGCGCCGTCTCGCCTACCAGGCCGAGATCGACCGCATCTACCGCGAGGATCCGCTGCGCGCCGCGCAGCACATTCACGAGGTCGACGCCTCCGTCGAGGATACCGAAGTGCTCGGCCTCGAATTCGGGGCCCAGCAGATGACCCTGCCGGTGTTCGGCTATTTCGACTGGTGGCGCGAGGCGGATCACACCGCGACCTTCGCCTACCATCGCCGGGTGACGCAGCTGCTCCAGGCCGGGGGTGGCTCGAACCGATGGCTGTTCAAGGCGCCCCATCACAAGTTTCACCTCGATGCCCTGCTCACCGCCTATCCCAATGCGCGGTTCATCATGACTCACCGCGATCCGGCCAAGGTCGTGCCCAGCTACACCAGCCTGGTCATGCGGGGCGTGTGGGACGCTGAAACCGCCGCGCATCACGATCCCAAGGTGGTCGGCCCCTATGTCTCGATGCACCTGCGCCGCGGCATGGAGCGGGCGATAGCCACGCGCGACCGCATCGGCGAGGATCGTTTCATCGACGTGCATCACCGCGACCTCAACGTCGACCCACACGGGACGCTTGAACGGATCTACGCCTTCCTCGGCATGGACCTGGCGCCGTCGATGCATGATGCGCTTGACGCGTGGCTGAAGCGGCACCGGAGCGGCGCCCACGGCGAACACCGCTATGCGCCCGAAGACTTCGGCCTCACGGCCGAGGGTATTCGCGCCGACTACGCTTTCTACATCGAACGCTTCAACATCTCCACGAACGGGAATTGAGCCGTGCTGTCAGGCGAAAAGATCCTGATCACCGGCCCAGCCGGCAAGATTGCCTGGCACGTGACGAAGAAGCTGGCGCGAGACAACGAGGTCTGGGGCATTGCCCGCTTCAGCGATCCCGCCCAGCGCGCCGAGGTGGAGGCGCTCGGCGTGAAGACGCGCAAGTTCGATCTGTACGAGTGCGACTTCGGCGATCTGCCGCGTGATTTCACCTACCTGGTCCACATCGCGATTAACTTCGAGAACGGCTCCTACGACCGCGCGATCCGCACCAACGCCGAGAGCTGCGGCCTCCTGCTCGATCACTACCGCAGCGCCAAGGCCGCGCTCGTGATGAGCACGCTAAGCGTCTACAAGCCGCACCCCGATCCCTGGCACGCCTTCCGCGAGGACGATCCGCTGGGCGATATCATGCAGGCCATCCCTGCAAGCTATTCGATCGCCAAGAACTGCGAGGAAGCCGTCGCCCGGTTCTGTGCCCGGGCCTTCAACCTCCCGGTGACGATCGCGCGGATGGGCTCGGCCTATGGCCCGCGCGGCGGCCTGCCGATCAACCATCTGGAGTCCCTGCTCGCCGGCCGCACGATCGAACCCCGGTGGGATCCGCTGCCCTACAGCCCGATCCACGGCGACGACGTCGCAGACATGATCGAGCCCCTGCTCGACGCCGCCTCGGTACCGGCCAACATCGTCAATTTCTGCGGCGACGAGGCCGTGGCCGTGCAGCAGTGGATCGCCTACATGGCCGGACTGGTCGGGGTCACGCCCAAGGTCATGGTCAAGCCCTCGCCCGGCGCCTCGCTCGGCTCGGTGGGGGACGTGGCCAAGCGCCTGTCGATTACCGGACCGTGCAAGATCAGGTGGCAGGATGGCCTGCGCCAGGTGATCGAGGAGCTTCATCCCTCCCTGATCAGGCCCACTGCGCGAGCAATCGCATGAGCACCATCCACCCTCGCCTCGCCGTGAGCACGATCAGCACGTTCAACTGGTCATTCGAACAGGCGCTGGACCTGCTGCGCGATCTGGGCGTGGGCTACGTGGGCATTCTCTACGGGAGGATCCGAGATGATCCGCAAGGGGCCGTCGCGGCAATGCAAGCCGCAGGCATCGCCTGCTCCAATGTCACCGGGGACAGCCTGGGAGTCCGGCTGGTCGATCCGATCGACGCCGACGGTTCCCCCGCCCTCAGGGGGCTGAAGCCGTCGCTGGACCTGGCCGCTTCACTGGGCAGACGCCCCTGCTATTTCACCACCGGACCCACGCCTCCCCGCATGCCCAGCGACGAGGCCTTCGACCTTGCCGTGACCAATGCGGCCCCGATTCTCGCCTATGCGGAGGAAATCGGCGTGCCGCTGGCGCTCGAGCACAACAACGCCGCCCATCGCGACGTCGGCTTCATCAACACGTTGCATCATTGTGTCGAATTCTCCCAGGCGACGGGGATCGGCATCTGCCTGGAAATCCAGAATTGCTGGATCGAACGGGACCTGCCCCGGCTGTTCCGCGAGAACATGGACCGGATCACCGTTGTCCAGGTCAGCGACTACCTGGTGGGCGAATCCACCCGGATGAACCGCCGCGTGCTGGGCGACGGGTCGATCCCGCTCGAATGGCTGCTCGGGCAACTGCTCGATGCCGGGTACGACGGCATGTTCGAGATCGAAACCCTGGGCCCGGCGATCGAGGCCGAAGGCTATGCTAGCGCCATCCGGCGCAGTGTTGACTGGCTGAACCAGCGGCTGGTCGCCTGGGGCGTCTGACCCAACCGCGAGGGGATTTCGGATGATCCGTGACCAACCTGAGACGCGGGTCCCAGATCGGCGGCGTTCCACCGGACTGATCAGGCTTGCCGGGTGCTGTCCCAATCAGCGCGGTCATTCATTTAATCTCAGAGGAAAGGCACATTCGATGACCAGCATCCCGATCCGTATCACGGACCCGCCTCTGGCCCCGGGATCGCTGCCCAGCTGGGAAGACCAGATCCGCGCCCTGCTCCCGGTCGGCCAGCGGCTGCTCGACAACTGGGGTCGACCGAACCCCTCGGAGGAAGAGAAGCAGGATCAGTGGATCCTCGGCCTCGCGATGCTCGCCGGCGGCTATCTCGGCCATGTCTACATGGACCCCAAGCGCCCGGTCTTCGTGCCCTACTGGAATATCGCCCTGAACCAGGGCGGTCCCAACCCCGACTACATCTACAATTACACCGCGATTGATCCGGAAGGCGTCTACCGCATCTCCGGCTTCCGCGGAACGACCCGCTTCACCGAGTTCTCGCAGACTCACCGGCGCGTGTTCCATCACCTGGAAGAGGCCCGCAATCCCAAGCCGATCACCAACGACCTCGACCAGCTGCAGCTTGGGCCAAACGGCGAATTCAGCGTCATCCTCAGCGGCGTACGGCCCGCGGGCTATGACGGTGACTGGTGGGAGCTGGGCTCCAAGACCCAGTCCATCATCGTTCGCCGCTGCTCGACCGACTGGCGCAACGAGGTGGATGCCCGCATCGCGATCGAGCGGCTCGACCCGGTCGAAACCGCCACCTGGAGCGACGTCTCACAGCGCTGGTCCGAACTGCCCGAGTGGATCACCGGGATGATCGCCTTCATGACCGACTTGGTGAAATGGTACAAGGAACACCACCCAACTAACGGTCTCGAATTGTCGAAGAAGATCACCCAGATTGGCGGCCTCCCCAACCAGTTCTACTACGACGGTATCTACCAGATCGACGACGACGAGGCCCTTGTCGTGGAAGTAAAAATCCCTCAGCCCTGCCATTACTGGCAGATCTTGGTGGCGGATGACCGGTTCTGCACGGTCGACTGGATCAACCGCCAGTCGAGCCTCAACGACCGGCAGGCCCGGCTCGACGCCGATGGCATGCTGCGGGTGGTGGTCTCCAAGCAGGACCCCGGCGTGCCCAACTGGCTCGACAAGGAAGACAACAAGTGGGGCATCCTGCAAATGCGCTTCAACCGCGCCAAGGATGCTCCTCCCGCCAAGGTCACCCGGATCAAGCTGGCCGACGTGCGCAAGCACCTGCCCGCCGATACACCGGTCGTCACCTTCGAGGAGCGCCGCCAAACCCTCGCCGCACGCCGCGAGGGCGCCCAGCTACGCACCTTCTGGTAGGCAGGGTCGCATACCACACCAGTTCGATCCCAGATCGATCCACAGGACCTGTCTGCTGCCTGACACGCGCCAGACTTGCCGATGCCCACCGCGTTTATCGATGTACGATGTGGAGAGGATAAATGGATTTGCTACATGACCGGGTGGCCATCGTCACGGGTGCAAGTTCGGGGATAGGTCGCGCCTGCGCCCGCCACTATGCCAAGGAAGGCGCAGCAGTTGTCGTCTGTGCACGGCGCAAGTCACTGCTCGATCAACTCGTCGATGAAATTCGCGCCACGGGTGGAAAAGCCCTCGCGATCACGTGTGATATTAGCGATCCCGCGCAGATCGATGCTGTCGTGGACGGCGCGATCCGCGCCTTCGGCAAGATCGACATCCTCGCCAACATCGCTCAGGGCGGCCTGGACGAACAGGAGTACCTCACTGAACTGTCCGAAGAACGGGCGGTGTTTATGTATCGGACGGCAGCCGTGCAAAGTCTGCAGTTCATGCAGGCTTGTCTGCCGCACATGCAGGCGCGCCAGTACGGTCGGATCATCAACACTGGCTCGCACGCTGCAGTGAACGGCCAGCCCGGATTCGCCGCCTATGCGCTCGCGAAGGGCGCCGTACTGACGCTTGGCAGGATCGCAGCGAAGGAATGGGCTCAATTTGGGATCGTAACCAACACGATCATGCCGGTCGTGCGCACTGACGTTTACGATAACTCCCCGCAAGGGCGCGAGGCGGCCGAGCGGCTTGCTGCGACGAACCCGACCGGACGATTCGGCACTCCAGAGGATTGCGCCCCCCTGCTGGCCTTCCTCGCGAGCGAGGGGGCCGGATACATCAACGGTCAGGTCATCGGCATCGATGGAGGCGGGATGCTCCTTGCTTGACAGTGGGGAGCTCGATAACAGCTCGATCGCTGATCAGATGTGTGCCCGATGCAAGAAGCGCCCGCATTGAACTAGATCCAGGCTAGATCCAGGTAGGACCGGTATGAGTCTGGTCCAGAGGTAATTGACAGGTTAACTGATCCGCCCGGGTTTCGCCGTCCCTCCGATTGATGTGGACGGCGAAAATCGTCATCGCCCGACGACCCCGGCGGGCTTCATCCCTGGACGGCCACCACCTGACGTTAAGTCCTCGGAGCGGAACCTTAACTCGTCAACACCTGCCCCCGTTTCGCCGTCCCAGGTGAACTCGGTCGCATCGGCGTTCGGCCTCACCAGGCGTGCATTTGCGCTAACAGAGCCCTGCAGAGCCGTCGCACTGAAGGGCTTTCCAAACCAGTCAGGCGCTCGCCAGCTTCCTTGCCTCATCCCGGGCTTCGCCGAGGTACGGCATAACCCTATCTGCGACGAGCCTCAGGCTCTTCCATCCGACCTCAGGCGACATTCCGCCGATCAGCGGCATAAATCCAAGCGCCTTGTTGTTGGCAATGAGCGCGGGAGCCCGCTCGAGAACCTGCTCGGGCGTCCAGACCACGAACAGGCCAGAGCTGCGGATCTTCTCGATACTGTCCATCCCTGCGAACGGTGAGTTGGTCGCCGTGCCTTCTTCTTCCGCCCATTTGGCGTAGCTGGAGGCCATATGGGCGAAGTGTCGCCAGATGGTCGCCCAGGCCGCTTCGGGGTCCTCAGCGACGTGAATGTTCAAGGGCAAACCGCTGCCATACACCTTCCCGGGCTCGCGCCCGTGCCTGATGCACTCCTCACGGTAGAGGTCGTTAAGCTGGGGATGCAGGGGGGAAAATCCAATGCCGTACTTGGCCGCCCGTTTCGCCGAGGCGGCGACGCCGCCGCCACCCAGGAGGATATCCTCGGGGCGTTGGATCGGGAGGGGCCGCACGAAGACCTCGCGGCCATCCGTCTCGAACCTTTCGCCCTTAAGAGCCCGGACGATTATGTCGAAGCCCTGATCCATCAGCTTTGCGCGGTCGCGCAGCGCGACCTTGAACCGCGCGAATTCGGAGGGCACGTAGCCGGCGGCCAAGACGACCTCCAGGCGCCCGCCGCTTATCAGGTCCAGCACCGCAATCTGCTCGGCGACCTTGACCGGATCGTGCAGCGGCAGGATCACCGCATTCAATGTAATCCGCACCCGCTTGGTCCGCGCCGCGACGGCTCCTCCCATCACGAACGGCGCCGGAAGATATCCGTCCTCCGACCCGTGATGCTCCATGAGCCCTATCCGATCGATGCCGATCTCGTCGGCGAATTGCGCCATCTCGAGCGCAGCTGGGTAGAGGTCGTTGGCCGGAGTTGCGAAGTCCGGCGCCCGCATGTCGAACTGGAGGGCCGTAAGGTTGGCGTGCATGGAGATCTCCTCATGAAAAATGGGGCCAGCGTTCGACGTGGGCGACCCGGGGCTCCGAAAAGGTGAGGCTTCTTACGATGCGGCTGCGGGAGGGTGTCGCGAATGCTTGCAGAGCCATCAGACCACCATGCAGTCGCCAGGAGTCCGCCGCGCGCCGCCGCCGCGCGCGAGCGGCCTCCTTGTCAGCTCAGGTGCGCATCACCCAGCCCCCGTCCACGTGCAGGGTCTGCCCGGTCATCCAGCGGCCGGCGTCGGAGACCAGAAGCAACAGCGCCCCGCACAAGGCGTCCGGCGTGTCGCGGGCCTGGATCGGGCAGCGCGCGACGACCGACTGCACCACCGGACTTTCGTCCGGAGTCAGCATCAGCCCGGCGTCGGACTTGGTCATCCCCGGAGCGATGGCGTTCACGCGGATGTTCTTTGAGCCGAGCTCGAGGGCGAGCGAGGTGGTGATCGCCGCCAGCGCGAGCTTGGTCACGCCATAGAGGCTGCCCGCTGGAAAGGCGCCCGCCGTAACCTGGTTGACGATGGCGCCGCCGCCGCGCGCGATCATGCTCGACTTGACCGCCTGGGTGCAGTTGAGGGCCCCCCAGGTGTTGACGGCGATGAACTTGTCGAACTCGGCCCGGTCGATCTCGGTCAGGCGTCGTCCGCTGATCTCCACCATCAGAGCGGCGTTGTTGACCAGGATATCGACGCCGCCAAAGGCCGCGGCCGCGGCCGCGGCCAGCCCGCGGGCAGAGGCTTCGTCGGTAATGTCGACCTGCACCGAGATGGCTTTTCCGCCGGCCCGGGTGATCTCGTCGGCGACCGCTTTCGCACCGTCGGCGTTGATGTCGGCGACGACCACGCTGGCGCCGGCGTTGGCGAGCGCCACCGAATAGGCGCGGCCGATCGAATTCCCGCGTCCGCCCGCGCCGGTCACGATGGCCACCTTGCCGCTCAGGTCGAAGCGCGCGTTGCTGAAATCCGCCATTCAGTCCTCCTTTGGCCCGCCGCGCTTAACCGCGGCCTTTGCTGTTTACAGTCTTGTAGTGGACGAACTCGTCGATGCCGACGCCCGGCCACCCTCCTTGCCGAAGCACGAAGTACCGACGCCGCCGGACATCGGACCCGCCTAGGCACAATCTGAGTCCGGCGAGAGCCCATTGGCGAACGGATCAGCAATCATCTTCCATCTCCAATTAACAGGATGAGCTTCGGAGTCTCTAGGGCGCCTTCAATTCGCACTCGATACGGGCGTCAAGCAGACCTGATAAGAGGCCCGGCCCACAGTTTTTCACGCCGACAGTAGCTCGCGAGTGGGGCCTCGATCCTCAACGTCGGTCAGCGAACTCCAGCGCCGGCGGCCGCGGCAGCGGCGGCGCCTGCGCCGAAACGACAGACCAACGGCCGCGCAGCAGGCGCGAGGGGCCGTAGGAGCAAGTCCGCCGCCCCCGTTCGCCAGCAGCTTCAGCTTGTTCATCCGCGCATGATCGGAGCTTTGTGCCGTCCCGATCAGGCATCCGTCCAGTTCCGCGGAAGCGAGGTGAACGACCTGCTCTCGCCGTCCAATCGGGCGTCGACCTCGAGCGCCGCACCCGTCCGCGGATCGAGGTAGATGTCGTAGATCACGTCCGTTCCGCTGCGGTTAGGGTGACGTTCGCGCAGCACGGGGCAGCCATCCGTCCAATGGTCAGGCGCGATCGCCAGGGGAGCGCCGCTGTTCATGCTGACGGCGACCCGGCCGCGACGTCCGATCCCGGGATAAATGGTCTCCACCTCGCCGCCGAGGCCGGCGGCCTCCGCTTCGCTGTCGGAGACAGGGCGCAGCGCCGGCTCCGCCCGCGCGAGCCGTTCGGCCCTGATCCGGCTGCGGCGCGCCTCGGTCGCCGGTCCGTCGACGCCGTCAGGTCCGAGCACGACGCCGTAGGTCTCCAAAGCGATCTCGCGCGTGGTGCGTGACAGCTCTACGTCTGCGAGCACAGACTGCGGCTCCCGCTCCAACGGGTCGCCGTAGCCGCCGCCGGACGACGATTTGAACTCAAACAGCTCGCCGGCGCGGAGTTCCACCCCCATGGTGTGGTTGTCGACCGCTTCCTTGGAGCCGTCGGGTCGGGTAATCCACAGTTCTGAGCCGCGGCCAGGCCTGCCGCCAGCGACGCCGGCGTTCGGCAAGTGCTCCTTCTTCGCCATGGTCACCCCGGACATCTTGTCGATGAGGTGAGGCTGAAAGATCATGTGCATGCCGCCGCCGCCGCGGTGCTTGCCCTCCGATCCCGGTCCGCCACCTGGCCATTTGCCGGAAACGAGAACAGGGTACCAATCCTCAAACACTTCGACGTCAACCAGTTCGACCGTGCCCCTACGCCCAACGATGTAATCCTGCAGATCAATGCCGTCCCGATCATAGGCGGCGGGCGATCCCCCCGTCGTCGTCCCGTCCATCACGGCGAAGCCGTCACCCTGATAGCTCCAGATCGAAAAGGCGTCGGAAGCATAATTACCGGGCTGCGCCGTAATGAACTGAGCCCCTTCCGCGTCCGCTGGGGACGCAGCAAGCGCCTGGATCAGGCAAACCGTAGCCGCGCTGGAGGCGGTGCCAGGAACATCATAATGGCACGCCGCGCATGGAGCGGGTGCAGTTGCATTTACAATGGAGCCGGGCGGACAAATCACTTCAACGACGTCGTAGATGGCTTGGCACACGGGGAGGTCGCTCGAGATGTGAGTCCCGACGATGTTTGAGATGGATCCCCGCACCAAGAAGGGGCGGGAATTTATAAAGTGGTTGCATTGAGCAG
>Ga0070665_100004910_pt1 | contig 13869 bp, 12 predicted proteins | sample KBSS13metaG_FD_65862 | JGI IMG/M metagenome (GOLD analysis project Ga0070665, IMG submission 65862) | Switchgrass rhizosphere microbial communities from Kellogg Biological Station, Michigan, USA - KBS S1-3 metaG | ecosystem: Host-associated > Plants > Roots > Rhizosphere > Soil ... | reverse complement strand
CGCCTAAAGGCCAAGGTCGCGTCTCGGATTGGTCTGAAGCGCCTCAGCTAATGGTCCTAATCCACGGTTTCGCCAGAGCTTGGCGCTCCGCGGAGCAAAGTGTGCACAGCGGCACGCCCCTCTGGAACGCTGTTCCCCAAACTCGGGACCAAGGATCGGGGGTTAGAGTGAATCAGTTCTTCATAGCGCTCGCGGCACAGGCAGTCGTGCTGGCGGGCGCGTTCGCAGTGGTCTCGAGGTTGCGTGGCACGTCACAAAGAGATGGCGAGCCGGGAAGCAACGCCCACAGGGCCGCGTTCGACCAATCCCCCAACTGCATGCTCATGGTCGACGTGGGCAGCCTCAAGGTTATCGACGCCAACGCCGCCGCGCAGCGCAATCTCGGCTACCCGCTGGATGAGCTCCGGGCGCTGAATGCCTCCGAGCTGTTCACCGATGACAGTGGCGACCCGGAGAACCTGGCTCGCAAGCTTCGCGACCCCAATCCTCGGGTAACGCTCGAAATCCAGCAGCGCGTCAAGGACGGGTCGCTTCGGAGCGTTGAGGTCACGGTGCAACGGCTGGAGCTCGGGACCAGACGGCTACTCTCTTTGACCGCTCACGACGTCAGTGTCCGTCGCAAGGTGCAAGCGCAACTGCTGGAGAAGCAGCAGCATCTGGATCACCTCGCTCACCACGATCAGCTCACCGGGCTGCCCAACCGTCTGTACCTCGCCGCGCATCTTCCCGGCGCGATCGATGAGGCAAAGCGCACCGGATCAATGCTTGCAGTGCTGTTCCTTGACCTCGACCGCTTCAAACACATCAATGACTCTCGCGGTCATGAGACCGGCGACAAGCTGCTGAAGGCAGTCGCGCAGCGGATCCGCGCGACGATGCGGAACGAGGACGTCGTCATCCGCATGGGCGGGGACGAGTTCATTGTCGTACTGAAATCCGTGCGCAATACGGATCAGGTGAACGAGGCGGCCGGTAGAATTACGGAAGCGATGTCGGCGCCCGTGATCGTCGACGGGCGTCCGCTCGTGACCACCGCGAGTATTGGCGTGAGCCTGTATCCTCGTGACGGTTCGGACATGGGCGAGCTTTTGCGTCACTCCGACACGGCGATGTACCAGGCGAAGGATCGCGGCCGCAACAATTTCCAGCTCTTCAGCCCGATCATGGCGCGGCGTCTGAAAGAGCGCATGGCGATCGAGACCAGTCTGCGTAGCGCCATGCAAACGGAACAGCTCGACGTCCATTACCAGCCGATTGTCGACATCACGTCGCGGCGGGTCGTCGCGTTGGAGTCTCTGCTGCGGTGGAAACATCCTTCGCACGGGTTTATTCCGCCGGAACGGTTTGTCGCCGTGGCGGAAGAGGCCGGGCTCATTGTGCCTATTGGCGAGTTTGTCCTCGCGCGAGCGGTAGAAGACATCGCAAAGTGGCGTAAGGCCGGCTGTCTGCAGGTGCCCGTCGCCGTGAATATCTCCGCGGTGCAGTTACAGCGGTCCAATCTGCCGGCGACGATTACGATGCTGACGCAGCAGCATGACGTGAGTCCCAAGTTGCTGCAGCTCGAGCTTACTGAGAGCGCGGTGTTTGAGCGGCGTGAAGGTCGCACCGGGGAGTCCAATGAAGACGCGGTGGCCCGGCTACGCGATCTTGGCGTGCGCATTGCTATCGACGATTTCGGGACGGGCTACTCGAGCCTGTCGTATCTGAAGCGCTGGCGTGTGGACTATCTGAAGATCGACCGCAGTTTCGTGCGTGACCTGGTCACGGATATGAGCGACCTGGCGATCGTGGGCGCCATCATTGCGATGGCCAAGCATCTTCATATTGAGGTCGTTGCAGAAGGCATCGAGGGGTGGCAGCAGTTGGAGAAGCTGCGCCAGCTCGGGTGCCATCTAGCGCAGGGGTATTTGCTGGCTAAGCCCGCGCCTGAAGAGCAGTGCCGACGGTATTTGTCTGGCGTGCCGCTCGATCTCACCGAGGGGCGCGATCCGCTGTTGGCGGAAGCGCTCGAGGCGACTGGTACCTAAGCTCGTCGCGGTGGGCTTTGAGCTGCCGGCCGGGTGAACTCTCACCCCTACGCGGCTGCGTCTCGCCGGGGCTCCGGCTGGGGCCCAACGTAGCGCGACTGCGGGCGGATTAACCGTCCGTTCAACATCTGCTCGCGAGCGTGCGCGATCCAGCCTCCCGACCGTCCTGCTGCGAACACGCACGTGAACGCCTCGCGCGGTAGGCCCAGAGCCTCCAGCAGCAGTGCGGTATAAAACTCCACGTTGGTTTGCAATGGACGATTGGGCTTCTTTCGGGCCAACAGGTCCAGCGCCGCTGCCTCCACCGACTCAGCTAGTTGCAGCCTGGTGGTATCCACTTGACCCGCCTGCGCGAGATTCTTTATGGCTTCTTTCAGCGCGTCTGCGCGTGGATCGCGCACCCTATACACGCGGTGCCCGAACCCCATGAGCCGCTCGCCGCGATTCAACGCGTCCTGCAGCCAGCCCGATGCGTGCGCTGGGCTGTCGATACTGTCCAGCGCGTCGAGTACCGGCCCGGGCGCGCCGCCATGCAGAGGTCCTTTGAGCGCGCTCATTGCTGCCAAAGTTGCGGAGGTCAGTCCGGCGCGTGTCGACGCCACAACACGTGCGGCAAATGTCGAAGCATTCAGGCCGTGGTCACTTACGGTCACGAGGTATCGGTCCAAGGCTGACGCCTGCTCCGGTGTCGGCGCCTCTCCACTCAACATGCGCAGCATGTCCGCCGCGTGCCCCAGCTTTGCATTCGGGGCAATGGGCGCGAGTTTGCTTTGCAGGCGGAGGATGCCCGGCGTAAATACGGCCGGGGCGGCCACTAAAAGTAGCGCGCTGCCAATGTCATCTGCGTCGGGTAGCCGCGCTATGAGGGCTCTGACGGCATCCACTGTGGGCTGTTTCAGAATGTCAGTGTCGGCAGCCGCGAGGTGCTCGAAGACTTCCTCACGCGCCGTGCCCAACAGTATGGGCATCTCGCTCGCTGGCGGCTGCTTCTTGAAGAAGCCTTCCCACAACAGCGTCAGGACACTTTCGTAGGTGGCGTGTTTCACCAACTCATCCAGTGATTGCCCCCTGATGATCAACCGGCCCGCTTGCCCGTCAACGTCCGACAGGATCGTTTCCGCTGCCACCACCTCTTCCAGCCCACTGACCATCGCCTTCTCCTGTTTACGGCGATTTTGGACGTTCTATACTTGACGTCAATCTTGATGCATCGAATCAATATGAGGCTGTCATGAGCTGGCTGACCGCCACCGAGGCTCTGCGGGTATTGGGTGTCCGGCCGCAGACGCTCTACGCGAATGTGAGTCGCAAGAGGATCCGCGCGAAGCCGGATCCCAAGGATGTGCGCCGCAGCCTTTACCATGAGGTCGACGTCCGGAGGCTGGCTCGCCAACACGGTGGGCGACGCAAGGCCACCGTGGTCGCCGCAGGGGCGATCGAGTGGGGTGATCCGGTTTTGTCGTCGGCGCTGTCGACGGTTGTGGATGGGCAGCTGTATTACCGGGGTAAGGATGTTGTTGGTTTGGCGGGCACCCAGACACTGGAGGATGTGGCCGCCCTGCTGTGGGGTGCTTCCGGGGCTGTCGAGTTTGATTTGGCATGGACCCGAGCGGGGCTCGCAATGGGCAATGTCGGTGACGTTGGCACTGCGGGGGGCGCCGGTGCTGCGCGCGGCGGGGCCGATGCGGGTGCTGCGAGTACGCCCCTTCAGCGTGCGTTTCTAGCGCTAGGAGTGCGTGCGGGTGCGGATGTGCCGTCTTATGGCCGGGCGCTGCCCGTGCTGCAGGCCGAGGCGGCGGGCGTGCTAGTTACTCTCGCTGCGGCGATGTTGGATTCGGGAGACGCGGGACCTGGCGGCGCGCTCGTGCGCCGATTAGACGTCGACGAGGCCAGCGAGCGAGCCGGCGAGACCGGACGAAGCGGCGGCCGGCGGCGAAGGAGCCTCGGCGGACCGCCCGGGATCTCTGGGCACAAGCAGGGTAATGGCGCGCTTCACGATCGTGTTGCTGCCTCTTTCGGGCGCCCCGCCGCCGCGGATCTTCTACGGCGAACTCTCGTTCTCATGGCGGACCATGAATTGAACGCTTCGACTTTCGCGGCGCGCGTCGCGGTATCGACGGGCGCGCCGCTGTCAGCGGCTGTGCTGAGCGGCTTGGCGACCCTCAGCGGGCCGTTGCACGGACGGGCCGCGCTGGGTGTGCTGGAGCTCGTGGCTTCTGTTGAGCGATTGGGGGCCGAAAAGGCGGTCCGCGATTGGCTCTCGCAGAGTAGGCCGATCGTCGGATTCGGGCACCCGCTTTACCCGGCGGGCGACCCGCGGGCGACTGCCTTGCTCCAACGCCTGACGTTGCCGCCGGCCTACGCCGAGTTGAGCGCGGTTGTCGAGCAGGTCATCGGCGAGCGGCCCAACATCGATTTCGCCCTGGCGGCGCTGACGAAGGTCGAGCGATTGCCTGCAGAGGCTCCTTTGATCCTGTTTGCACTCGGGCGGTGCGCCGGATGGCTGGCGCACGCGTTGGAGCAGGTGGCGACGGGTCACCCAATACGCCCGCGCGCGCGTTACGTCGGGCCGCCGATCTCCTGAGCCTCGACGTCTGCCTGCCCTGATTGGCGGTGGGTCTCGAGTACGGCGCGTAGATTGCTCAACTTGTCCGCCTCGCTCGCCAGCTTGTCAGTACGCCAGCGCAGAATCCGCGGAAAACGCAGCGCTATCCCGGACTTGTGTCGGCTCGATGCCGCGATGCCCTCGTACGCGAGCTCAAATACCTGCGTGCGCTCTACCTGCCGCACTGGCCCGAACTTCTCGGTGGTGTGCCCCCGGATCCAGCGATCGAGGTCCGAAATCTCCGCATTGCTCAGGCCTGAGTAAGCCTTGGCCACGGGCACCAACTCTTCGCCGTCCCAAACTCCGAACGTGTAGTCTGTGTAGAGGTTGGACCGCCTTCCATGTCCGGGCTGCGCATAGAGCATCACGGCGTCGAAGGAGTACGGATCGATCTTCCACTTCCACCACGAGCCGCGCTGACGCCCTGTGCCATAGGGTGAATCCAGGGCTTTCAACATGAGGCCTTCGACGGCCCGTGAGCGCGACTGTTTGCGAAGCTCGGCGAGATCCTGCCACGAGTGGGTGGCGATCGCCGTGGAGACCCCGAAAGTTTCCGGGGCTTTCCGCAGCAGAGTCTCCAGCTTCTCACGACGCTCACGCAGCGGAAGTTGTCGCAGATCGACGTGCTGGCTTTCCAGCAGGTCATAGGCGAGGAACCTGACCGGCACACTGTCGAGGATCGCCGGCGTCAATTTCTTTCTGCCGATGCGCTGCTGCAAGTCCGCGAATGGTCGGATCGCACCGTCGCGCCAGGCAACCAGCTCTCCATCCAACACCACTCCGTCCGGCAGGCACATCGCGGCCACAATGATTTCCGGAAACCGCTCGGTGACCAGGTCCTCGCCCCGCGACCAGATGAAACACTGGCCTGCGCGGCGGATGATCTGACAGCGGATGCCGTCCCATTTCCATTCGGCGAGCCAATCCGAAACCGCGCCCAAGGTCGCGGGATCCTCTTCGAGAGGTGACGCCAGGAAGAAAGGATAGGGTGCGGCCGGGTCCGATGTGGGCGGCGCCGTCGATCGCAGGCTCTCCCAGAACTCGGCGCTTGGCCGCCACTCTCCCATGATCCGACGGGTGACGTCCGCCCGATCCAATTGCAGGACTTCCGACAGGGCACGGACCACGAGTAACTCCGACACCCCGACGCGCAACTCCCCTGTGAGGAGCTTGTTGAGAATGAAGCATTCTCTGTATGGGAGCGTCCGCCACCATTCGACAATGGCAGTGCGTTGCTGTTGCTCATCCACTTCCCGTAGCGGCAGCAACCGGTCATCGAGCCACGTCGAGAGAGGCAAGTCCGGTACGACGGTGGCGGCTGAGACATCGTTCTCCAACAGCAACGCGACCGTCTCGGCCAGGTCGCCGACGCTGGCGTACGACTCCTCGACCAACCATTCCGGTAAAGCGCTCTCTTCCACGAGCCAGCGTCGCACCGTCGCCGGTCCGATGAAGCGCTTCAGGCGACGTCCCGAGAGGATGTAGGTGGCCCAGGCCGCATCCGCCGGCCTGGCGGTTGCAAAATAACGAGCCATCGCCGCGACCTTCAGATTGGTGGAGGTCGTGGTGTCCAATTCCTCGTACAGCTCACTGAACGCGCGCATCAGTCCTCTTCGCCGTAGGACGTTTGTAGTGCGCTCGCCGCCACGCCCTTTTCGTTGAAGTAGCGTGTGAGGGCTTCGGAATAGCCATGCGTGAGGAGGATTTTCCGGGCTCGTGAGGCCGTGCATGTCTCGATGAGCGCGGGCCAGTCGGCGTGGTCTGAAATTACAAAGCCGCGGTCATAGCCGCGCCGGCGACGGTCGCCGCGAACTCGCATCCATCCCGAGCAGAAGCCACTGGAATGCTCACCGAAACGCCGCATCCACGGCGTGCCCGCCGCACTCGGCGGAGCCAGAATCAGGGCACCGCGGTAGTCGGTTTTCTTGTCCGTCCCGACCGAGCGGGTGGGCAGCATGCCTACACCGGCCCGGCGATAGACCCCCGTGAGAGAGTCAACAGCCCCGTGCGCGTACACCGGCTCGTCGGTGAAGGCCCTCAGCTCGGACAGAACACGCTGGGCCTTCCCGAGCGCATAGCAAAAGAGCACGGACGCGATGCCGCGCTCGCGGTTCGCACGCCACCAGCGATGAATCTCTTCGATGACCCGGGAAGTCTGCGGCCAACGATAGACCGGTAGGGCGAAGGTTGCCTCGCTGATGAAGACATCGCATTCCACCGGCTCGAATGGCGCGCAGGTCGGATCCGGCTGCCGCTTATAGTCTCCCGAGACGACCCAGACCCGGCCTGCGTGCTCGATACGGACCTGGGCGGAGCCGAGAATATGACCGGCGGGGTGGAGTGATACCGTGGTAGCCCCTAGCGAGAGCCGTGTTCCGTATTCGATCGGAGCCAGCTCCCGGTCGCCTCCCAAGCGCTGACGCGCGATACCCGCTCCCGGACGTGCGAGAATGTAGCGAGCGCTGCCGTGTCGTAAGTGGTCGCCGTGACCATGTGTGATGACGGCGGTCTGCACCGGTTGCCAGGGGTCTATGTAGAAATCGCCCGGCGGACAGTAGAGTCCATTCGCAGTGACGACGACGAGCGGTTCAGGATCCGAGGTCATGAATATCCAGAGCTTGGGCGGCACGCTTTCCGAACAGCCCCGGGCGCTGCGGCAGCAGTGTACCGGTGCGGTGCTGATGATTAGGCCGGCCGCGTTCGATTACAACCCGGAGACGGCGCTGACCAACAAGATGCAGCGGCCCGCAGGAGCTGCGGATTCCGCGGAGCGTGCTCGTTCGGAGTTCGACGCAGTGGTCCAGGCCCTGCGGAGTGAAGGCATCGCTGTTTGCACGGTGGCCGATACGGCCGAGCCTCCCAAGCCCGACGCGGTTTTTCCCAACAACTGGGTCAGCTTCCACCAGGACGGTACGGTAGTGCTGTACCCGATGCAGGCTGAGACCCGCCGCCGCGAGCGCCGCAGGGAAGTCATCGACGCGGTCGCGAACGAACTGGGTTTCAAGGTATCGCGCGTGCTCGACCTCACCCATCATGAGTCGGAAGGGCGGTTCCTGGAAGGGACGGGAAGTCTGATTTTGGATCATGTCGAGCGTGTTGCTTACGCCAGCCTTTCGCCGCGCACACATCCGCAGGTCATTGAGGAGTGGTCGCGCGAGATGGGCTACGAGCCATGTGTCTTTGAGGCCGTCGACCGGTCCGGTGTGCCCTTCTATCACACGAATGTGTTGATGTGTGTCGGTGCCCGGGTTGCAGTGATCGGTACCGAGGCGGTTGTACCGGGCGATCGGGGCCGACTGTTGGAGCGACTGCGCGCCGGTGGGCGCGAGGTCGTCGAGATAGGGCAGGATGAGATCGAGCGGTTTGCCGGCAACATGCTCGAGCTCGCGACGTGGGACGAAGCGCTCGGTGACTCGCGTGTTCTCGTGATGTCGGATGCGGCAAGGCATGGGCTCCATCCCGATAACTTCGCGCGCCTGTCGGCTTGCACCGATACGGTGTTGGCCGTCCCGGTGCCGACCATTGAAAAGTTGGGTGGAGGCAGTGTTCGCTGCATGATTGCCGAAGTGTTCCGGCCATGACGGAAGTGCTCGTCAAAGCGATTCTGGCGTACCTGCTGGGCTCGATCGTCGGCGGCCTGGTCGTTGGCAGGCTGCGTGGGGGTGTCGATATCCGTCGCCTGGGAAGCGGCAACGCCGGCGGCACCAACGCATTGCGGACGCAGGGGAAGGCCTTTGCGTTCTGGGTCATGGTGATCGATATCGGCAAGGGTTGGCTTGCGACGCGTGTGGTGGCGCGCCTGGTCGTGCCGGGGCTGTTTTCAGGGGTCGACGTCGACTGGCTGGCGGCGGTTTGCGGAATCGCGGTGATCGTCGGACATGTTTACCCTGTGTGGTATGGGTTCCGGGGTGGCAAGGGAGTGGCGACGCTGCTCGGTGCTGTGTTGGGTCTGGACCCCTTGTTGCTGGTGCCCATGTTGATTACCTGGCTGGTCGCGGTGATTCTGTTTGGGTTTGTCGGACTTGCCTCGATTCTGGGGGCGCTTGCTCTAGCGGTAGCCGCTGCGGTGCGCACGTCCGGGCCACAGTCGGCACTGTTGGGGTTTGGGGTATTTGCCGCCGCGCTGATTGCCTGCACGCACCGAGCGAATATCGCGCGGATGCTGGGGGGTACCGAGCCGCGCGCGCGACGACTCTGGCTCTTCGGCTTGCGCCGCGGAGGGGCTTGATTGGACGGGGGCGAGGAAAGGCCGCTGGTTGCGCGCGTTTTCGCCCAGCTTGCGGATGGGCAGTTCCATTCCGGAGAGCAGTTGGCAGAAGCGCTCGGGGTGAGCCGGAGTGCGGTCTGGAAGGCTGTGGAATCTTTACGCGAGCTCGGTGCGACGCTCCACGCGGTGCGCAATCGCGGCTATCGCCTGGCCAAATCGAGTGAGGCGCTGGAGGCTGACTCCATCCGGGCGGCGCTTTCGCAAGATATCCGGGGGCGCGTGCGCAGTCTGGAGGTCGTTTGGTCCGTTGACTCGACCAATACTGTGCTCCTTGGACGGCATTCGCTTCCCAATGGGTTGAGTGAAGTCATGCTCGCGGAGTACCAGACCGCGGGGCGCGGTCGGCGGGGGCGACCATGGATGGCGCCGCCCGGCGGTGCCATTTGTCTGTCGTTCAGTTGGAACTTCTCAGACGTGCCCGAGGAGTTGGGGGCGCTCGGCCTGGTGATTGGTGTCTGTGAGTTGCGTGCGCTGCGAACCCTGGGCATCTCTCACGCGAAGCTGAAGTGGCCGAATGATTTGCTGGTCGATGACAAGAAGCTCGGGGGCATCCTGATCGAACTGCGCGCGGAGTCGGATGGGCCGGCTTATGTTGTGGTGGGCGTTGGAGTGAATGTGGCGTTGGGAGCTGCGGTGTTGGCCAAGATCGCCGAGACCGGGGTGGCGCCGACGGATCTCGTGTCGGCGGGGTTGGCGCAGCCCTCCCGGAATGCCGTTGCGGGCGCGATCCTGGATGCTTGCCTGCAGGGCTTGCTCGAGTTCGAGCGTGAGGGCCTGCGGCCATTCCTGGAAGATTGGGCCGAGGCCGACGCCTTGCGGGGGCGGATGGTGGACGTTCGCGGCGCCGGCGGGGATGTTGTGCAAGGGCTGGCTCGTGGTGTCGATTTGCACGGGGCGCTGTTGGTTGAGACCCTCGACGAGGGACTCAGGAAGTTTGTCTCGGGCGAAGTATCGGTTAGAGTCGCTTGAGTGAACGTCCTTCTCGTTGACATCGGTAATACCCGGGTGAAGTGGGCTCGTTTCGACGGGCGCAAGTTGGGCTCTCTGCAGGCCGCGTCCCATTCGGGATGGGGTGGCGAGGACTACGCCCGGCGCGTCATCGGGTCGGTTCGCGGCCTCGAGCGGATTGTGGTGGCCAGCGTGGCTGGCGATCGTGTGAAGCGCAGTGTCACCCTGGCGGCACGGCGAGCTCGGGCGCCGGCGCCTGAATTTGTGACCTCGCAGCGCCGTGGTGGTGGAGTCACCGTGGGGTACGTCGAGCCGTGGCGGCTGGGGGTGGACCGGTTTGTCGCCTCGATCGGCGCTTTCCACCTGGCGAAGGGCAAGCCGGTCGTCGTGGTTGGTGTTGGCACCGCCATGACGATCGATCTGGTCGATGCCCACGGGCGCCATCGGGGAGGCGCCATCATTCCCGCACCGACGCTCATGGTGCATACATTGTTGAAGAATACCGATGGGATCCGGCGGCGGGCGCAGGGGGGCGTCGGAGGGGGGAATAGTCTGTTCGGGCGCTCTACCCGTGCCGCGATCATGCAGGGTTCCCGTTACGCGGCCGCAGCGCTCATCGACCGGGCGGTCGGCGAGGCTCGCGCTCTGGTCGGCGGCCGCAAGCCGCTCGTGATGCTGACAGGTGGCGGCGCCCCGTCAGTGCGGCCCCTGGTGCGCAGCACCTGTAGCAGTATCCCTGACCTGGTGTTGCAAGGGCTCGCCGCACTCTGTGAACAACCTGCGCGCCCTCCACGGGCTGTTTGACTTAGAATCCGCTGGTGCGCGCTGTATTCTTCTTGCTGCTGTTTGCCAACCTGGCTTTCCTCGCCTGGGCAGAATGGATTGATGTCCCACAGCCGGCAGCCTCGAACGACGTCTATGCCAAGCTGCCGCGCTTGAAGCTGGTGGGCGAAGATCCGGCCGACAAGAAAGGGCCTACTTCAGGACGTGCGCGCAAAACGGGCTTGCAGGAGGCCGGGGTACCCACGGCGGTGGCCGCCCGGTGCATTTCCGTCGGCCCTTTTGACGACGAAGCGGGTGCTACTCGCGGAATTTCATTGCTGCGCGATAAGGGGCTCAATCCTCGGCAGCGCTCGCAGCCGGGCGAGGTACCGAAGGGGTACTGGGTTTACGTCGGCGGGCTCAAAACCGACCAGGACGTTTCAGACGTCCTGCGCACCTTGGAACAAGCCCATGTCGACGACGCCAAGGTCATGCAGGACTCCTCGTCTGGGGGCGGTGCCCACCGGGTGTCCGTCGGCATCTTCTCGGACCGCGATCGTGCCGACCGCCGCGCCCAGTCGATCAAGAAACTCGGCCTCGATCCTGCCGTTGCCGAGCGCAAGATACCCGGCACCGTCTTCTGGGCGGATGTCGACGTCCCTCCCGGTACGGCGGCCCCTACTGCTGAAGAACTCGGCGCTGCTTCCGCGGCGGCGTCTTCCGGCGCTTCCGCCGGCGTCGCCCCCAGCGGCGCGCTCCAGGTGACCCCTTGCCCCGGCGGCAGCACGTCCCCCACCAATAACGGCACGGCTCCGCTTCCCGCCGCGCCGACCACCGCCCCGTTCCGCACGAAGGTCGCGACCGGCTCGTCTAAGGTGCCCTGAACCGGTGGGCTTCGGTACAATACCGCCCCCTGCGCCGGCATAGCACAGTTGGTAGTGCACCTGATTTGTAATCAGGGGGTCGGGGGTTCGAGTCCCTCTGCCGGCACCAAAATTTTCCCACGAAATCAAGCGCTTCCGTGACTGCGACCGGTGTTGCCGAGTGGCCTTGGCACACCGCTGGCACAGTCTCGCGCGATCTTGGTGTAATGTCGAGCATCAGCGCGTGAACCCGCGCGCAGTTGTGTAGGGCTGAGTCATGCCGACTATTCGCGAGCGTGCCAAAGCTGACGGCACGCGCATCTTCCACGTCCAAGTCCGCATGAGCGGGTTCCCGGCTCGCACGGCGAGTTTTCCAACCCGCCGGCAGGCCGAACGCTGGTCGAAGACGGTCGAGGCCGAGATGATTGAGGGCCGTCACTTCAGAGGCGCTGAGGCCCGCCGTCGGACGGTAGCGGCGGCGATCGATCGCTACGTCGAGGAAGAGGTGCCCAAGAAGCGTAACGGCGGCATGTACGCGTTCACGTTGCCTTGGTGGAAGGCCAACATCGGGCACTTGAAGCTTGCAGACGTCACGCCCGCCGTGTTGGTCGAGTATCGCGGCAAGCTCGGGCGCGAAACCTACACGCGCGCCAAGCCCGAATCGAAGCGCTCCACTGTGCGAGGTAAGACGGCACGGCAGTTCAAACGCAGCCCAGCGACCGTCAACCGCTATCTCGCGAATCTCAGCCATGTCTTCACGGTCGCCCGCAAGGAGTGGCACTGGGTTTCTCATAACCCATTCGATGGCGTCAGCAAGCTGGGCGAGAGTTCTGGCAGCGTCCGTTTCCTATCGGAAGACGAGCGCAAGAGGCTGTTGGCTGAGACCGCGAAAGACCCGCAGTTACACACGTTCACGTTGGTGGCGCTCTCCACAGCCGCCCGCGCTGGCGAGCTGTGGAATCTAACTTGGCGCGATGTCGACCTAAAGGAGGGTCGCCTGCATCTCCGCCTTACTAAGAACGCACAGCCGCGCACCGCGTGGGTTCATGGTGAGGCGCTACGATTGTTGACTGAGCACGGTAAGGTCCGCCGGCTCGGTGATGACCGAGTGTTCGTTAGCAAGACTGGGAAGCGCTACCGGTACGGGAAAGTGTTCCGCGCCGCGTGTGCGGCCGCGAACGTCAAGGACTTCACGTTTCACGGTCTGCGGCACTCGGCTGCAACCTATCTCGCTCGCGAGGGCGCTACCGAGCAGCAGTTGAAAGCGATCGGCGGTTGGAAGTCCAACGTGGTTAGCCGCTACGTGCATCTCGCTGCGGAGGATGCGAAAGCCGTGCTCGAGAAAATGAACAGAAAGATTCTCGGGGTTGGTGCTGATGGCAAGCAAGACCATTAAGGAGATAAACGCGCGGAATCGCAAGCGAGCCGAGTTTCTCGCGCGGCAGATGGAGCGGCTGCTCTCCAACCCAGATGGGCCACCGATAGAGATCACGCCAGAGATCGAGCGAGCGCTCAATACGCCAGTGAGCCAGTTGCCGGTCGACTTCACGATCCGAGGCGCAATTCGCAGAGCTGGCGGCTGGACGGGTAACGCGCTCGCTCACATCCGACTCGCGAAGCTGCGAACGGCAAAGCGCAAGTCGGAGCGCGAAGCCAACGCCGCGCGAACCAAGAAAGCCGGCGATAAGCACCGCCGGGACGGAAAACGATCACTTGAGCTTGTTCGGGCCGAAGCCAACGCCCTGCTGCAAAAAAATCCCCGTATCAGTCAAACAGCACTCGCCGAGCAAATTGCAGCTCTGCCCACTGTCCCGATCGGCAGTGTTCGCGTCTTAGCCTTATTAAAGCAACTGAGGCTGCCTCGCGCTAAAAAAAGATCGTCTCGTCACGAGACAGACTAATCTCCAATCCGAGCAGCCATACGCTTGCTCCAGCGTCGCCACACTAAGCGGCGCACGGAGTCACCTATGGCAGAGCTTATTCCCCTAACAGATATCGAGGCCCTTCGCGGAGCTGGTATCGCGTACCCAACAACGGTAGACGGCTGGCGATGGCTATATCGCATGCGCGCTGAGCGGGGCCTGGAGCGGGCTTTCCGTACGGTCGGTCGGCGGGTGCTTGTAGACGTCCCGAACTATTTGGCAGCGGTGCGAGGACAGGGTCGCGCCATCATATCGTGAACTTCCCATGCACGGGAGTGACTTGGGCGATCGAATCACGGCGCCTCTTCCAATGGCTGCCCGAACTGGGGTGGATAAGAGGCACCGTGAGTGCCGACGTCAGCCTTGCTCGTTGACGGCCCGAGATATTCGGGCCTGACAGCGTGAGCGCCGCCAAAATCCTCGACCGCTGTGATCGGCCGAAACAAACACGGCCCGGTCAGTTTATGTTTGGGTG
>Ga0070665_100004907_pt1 | contig 13873 bp, 14 predicted proteins | sample KBSS13metaG_FD_65862 | JGI IMG/M metagenome (GOLD analysis project Ga0070665, IMG submission 65862) | Switchgrass rhizosphere microbial communities from Kellogg Biological Station, Michigan, USA - KBS S1-3 metaG | ecosystem: Host-associated > Plants > Roots > Rhizosphere > Soil ... | reverse complement strand
ACCGAAGGCGTGCGCGGCGAAGGCGGCTATCTCACCAATTCGCAAGGCGAGCGCTTCATGGAGCGCTATGCCCCCAACGCCAAAGATCTGGCCTCGCGCGACGTGGTTTCGCGCGCCATGACCCTTGAAGTCCGCGAAGGCCGCGGTGTGGGTCCGAACAAGGACCATATCCACCTGCATCTGTCGCATCTGGACCCCAAGATCATTCACGAACGCCTGCCCGGCATTTCGGAATCCGCGCGCATCTTTGCCGGCGTGGACGTCACCAAGGAGCCGATCCCGGTTTTGCCCACCGTGCATTACAACATGGGCGGCATTCCTTGCGCCTATACCGGCGAGGCATTGACGCTTGCGGGCGGCAATCCAGACACGGTTGTGCAGGGTTTGATGGCAGTGGGCGAAGCGGCCTGCGTCAGTGTGCACGGCGCCAACCGCCTGGGCTCCAACTCGCTTATCGATCTGGTGGTGTTTGGCAAGGCGGCAGGTGTCGAGGCCGCCAGGGCGCTGGAAGGCGTAGGCAGCCATCAGGAATTGCCCAAGGACGCGGGCGATGAGGCGCTGGCCCGTTTCGACCGTTTCCGCAACGCCAAGGGCTCAACGCCAACGGCGGTCATGCGCGCCGCCATGCAGAAGGCGATGCAGGAAGATGCCGCCGTTTTCCGCACCGGTGAATCCCTCGAGCAGGGTTTTGCCCGCGTGAAGCAGATTTATGCCCAGCGCGGCGACATCGGCATCCAGGACCGCTCGCTGATCTGGAACACCGATCTGGTCGAGACGCTGGAATTCGACAATCTGATCCAGCAGGCCGTGGTCACGGTGGCGGGCGCGGTCAACCGTCCCGAAAGCCGCGGCGCGCATGCGCGCGAGGATTATCCCAAGCGCGACGACGAGAATTGGATGAAGCACACACTGACCTGGCTGGACACCAATACGGGTGAGACCCGTATCGACTATCGTCCGGTGCACACCTACACCCTCAGCGAAGACATCGAGTATATCGCACCAAAAGCGCGGACATATTAACTGGTCGCTCGCGCGAACGCTCCGCAGATGGTCGGTCCGGCTCGCACTCAGGCCTAGTAATGTCGCTGGCGCTGTTGCTCGCTGCGCCTTTTGCTGTGCACCGGGGGGCGATGCTAGCGTCTATACCGCAAGACCGTTGATTGCGGGCACCTTCGCCTTCCTGCCTGGACGGCCGATGCATCAGGTGATTTTCGGGGCCTGAACCCTTCTGGCCAGAAGGCGTTATACTGAAACCGGATTTTATTTTGAGGCCACCATGTTCGTTCGCCCCATTTTTGCCGCCGTTATTGTCTGCCTTGCTGCGGGACCGGCCTTCTCCCAGGCCGCGCCAGCCAGGCCGTCCCAGGTCACGGCCGTTACCCCCGCGCCGGACGACCGCGCCCGCGAATGGCTGGTGCTGGTGGACGACAAGAACTACCCCCAGAGCTGGACTCAGTCGGCAAAGGCCTTCCAGGGCCGCCAGAAAGCCGATGCCTGGGCGAAGACGGCCGATACGGTCCGCGCGCCCTTGGGCGCCGTGGCCAGTCGTGGCCTGAAATCCATCGACCTCACCCGCAACAATTTGGCGGTGATCCGCTATGACACCGCCTTCGCCCACAAGGCCGCCGCGGTGGAAACCGTGACACTGGCTTTCGAAAATGGCGCCTGGGTGGTGAGCGACTATTCGGTGAATTAGACAATAGCCAAAAAGCCGCCGCATTCCGTTCAGACACGGTTCAGGCGCCGGCAGCAAGTCTTTGCGTCATGGCGCTTCGGCACCGGCGCATTTTATAGGGAGAGTATTATGGCCTTCAAAAAAGCTCTGCTGGCGGCTTGCGCAGCAGCCACACTGATTTCAGGCACCGCCGTGGCGCAGCCGGGTTGGGTGCCGCCAGGCAACGATCCCAATGGCTATTACAGCGATGCCGATCACAATGGTTATTATGACCGTGACGGCCGCTACCGCCGCATCCGCGACCGCGGCTGGCGCGGGGACCGTGGTTATGGGCCGCCCCCGCCTCCGCCACCAGCGCCCGCCTATTATCAGCAGGGCCGCTACGAAGAGAGCTGCCGCAGCGGCAATGCGGTGAACGGCACCATTTTCGGCGCGCTTGCCGGCGGGTTGTTGGGCGGCGTGGCCAGCCGGGGCAATGCCGGCGCCACCATTGGCGGTGTCGTGGTGGGCGGCCTGCTGGGCAATGTCATCGGCCGTGACATCGATTGCGAGGATCAACCTTCTGCCTATCGTGTCTATGCCGACAGCCTGAACGGCGATGTGGGACGCCCCTATGAATGGCGCAATCGCAGCAATCGCGGCACCTTCACCTCCAATAGAGAATTCCGCCGCGGAGGCGTGGTGTGCCGCGAATTCACCGAGACCAGCTGGCGCGGCAACCGCAGCACCACCCGCAGTGGCACAGCATGCCGCGACACCGGCAACGGGCATTGGCGTTTCGACTAATGGAGAGCCGGCTCCGGCGTGATTGATCACGCCGGAGCCGGGAATTCATCTAGGCGTGAGCCCCGCCGCATAGCGTTTGGCATTGGCGACATAGATCGCCGCCGAGGTTTCAAGGCCGGACATCTGTTCGGGGTTGAGATCGCGCACCGCCTTGGCCGGCGAACCCAGGATCAACTTGCCGTCTTCAAACTGCTTGTCCTCCGTCACCAGCGCGCCCGCGCCCACCAGCGAGCGGCCGCCGATCCGGGCGCGGTTGAGCAGGATGGCCCCCATCCCGATCAGCGAATGATCGCCGACCTCAGCGCTATGGACGATCACGCGATGGCCGATGGTGACGCCGCGTCCGATAGTCACGGGCTGTCCCGGATCGGCGTGAATGATGCTATGATCCTGAACATTGGAGTTCGGCCCGATTGTGATCCAGTCATTGTCGCCGCGCAGTACCGCGCCGAACCAGATGCTCGCACCCTCCAGCAGACGCACTTTTCCGATCAGCACCGCATCGGGTGCGATCCAGCAATCCGCAGCAATTTCGGGCCTTATTCCATCCAATTCGTAAACCGGCATCGTCTTTGTCCTGAACAAACTCGGTCGTGAGAAATTCACACACCTGCAGCCAAAAAACGATACCCTGAACTCAGGCGATGTGATTCGCCTAGAGCTCACGGGGGAACAGGCACTGGTGCATTACGCACTGCGTTCGCCGAGAATATCCAGGGCCGGTACACCGGACAGCCCCTCCCCTTCGTTCACGCCTCCCAGTCTCACCCATCAGGAGTATCCATGGCCAAGCGCTCTATGCGTTCCAAGTCGCGTGACTCTGCCTATCAGGAGAATGTGCATCCGCTTTTTCCCGGTCACTCCAATCACCAAAGGGCGCAATGGACGCCGCACGATCCGGCTGGCCAATTCCGGGACCGCAAATACGTAAAAAATGTCCGGGCCATGAGCCCGGCCCAGCAGCAATTGATGGACGCGATTGACGGCCACAGCGTTGTGATGGCTTTGGGCCCGGCTGGAACCGGCAAGACCTATCTTGCCATCGCCAAAGCGGTCGAAGCGCTGGACGCGGGCAAAGTGCAACGCATCGTGCTGTCACGGCCTGCGGTGGAAGCCGGCGAGAGCCTCGGCTTTTTGCCAGGCGATCTCAATGAGAAGCTCGCACCCTATTTGCGTCCGCTTTACGACGCGCTGACGGAGCGGCTTGGCACCAAAAGACTCAAACAAATGTTGGCCGACGGCATCATCGAAATCGCGCCGGTGGCCTATATGCGCGGCCGCACCCTGAGCGAATGTTTTGTGGTGATCGATGAGGCGCAGAATTGCACCTACACCCAAATCAAGATGCTGCTTACCCGGCTTGGCTGGCGCTCGACCATGGTCCTGACCGGCGATCCCGACCAGACCGATCTGCTGCCCGGCATTTCGGGCCTGGCCGACATCGCGACGCGGCTGGAACAGGTCCCGGACGTCCCCGTGGTGCGGCTGGCGGAAGGTGACATCGTGCGTCATCCGCTGGTGGCATCGATGCTGACGGTACTTTGACGATTGCGTGACGATTTCCAGGGCGCGGGCAAGTCCCGCGCCTTGGTCATCGCTTTTGTACGCCCGGACGGATTGATGTTTGATTGATGCTTCTGGGCAACGCGCCGCAAGAATTCGGCGGCCGCGCTTAACTGTCGTCCGCCTGCGGTGCCTGCAATGATACTATGGCCCCGTGTTATGAGCAGCACTGGCCGCAGAGAGGAAATTCACCGCCATTCCGGCTGGTTGATTCCGGGCGCGTTCCTTTTTGCCATCCTGCTACTCTCCGGCCTGTTCTTGGGCTGGTATCTGCGTCCGGGCCCCCGCTCCCAGATCACGCCCACCGGCCAATCGGGTCTGGTGAACCTGCGCCTGCATGGCACCGCTTTTGCCGTCCCCGCCAACTATATCGAAAACGCCAAGGCGCGAGCCGGCGGGGATATGGATGTGCTGACACTCGTGGCGTTGTTTCCGTCCTGGCAAGGCTATTCGGAAAGCCAGGCACGGCTGTTCAGCAACAACGCGCCGGATTCCCCGCTGGTTCGCCTGTCGCTGCGCAGCGATCCGAGCAGCCTGAGTGCCCAAGACAGGCTCGACCGGATCTACCGGCCCCACACCGCCAACATGCAGGGTGAGCCGGGGCCGTTCGGCCTGACCCGCTATGGCTTTGTGCCGGACTCCGGCTACGGCGAAGACGATCTCTTTGCGGGTGACAGTTCAAAAGGCCTGTTGTTGCTGCTTTGCGAGCGGGCCTCGGTGGAATTTCCCAGCCCAAGCTGCCTGGCCATCGACCGGCCGCTGGCGCCCGATCTGAGCTATTCTTACCGCTTCAAACGCGCCTATCTGGGGCACTGGCGGGAAATCGCCGCGGGTATGGATACGCTGATCGCGAAGTTCCGTACGAACTGAAACAGGGCGTGCTTAGGTACGAGACGCGGGAGCTTCCGGCAAATCCATTTCCAGGATCGCCATGTTGAAGGCATAGGAAACTTCGCCGTCCTCTTCATCCTTGAACAGGACGCCGACGAATTCGCCATTGATGTGCACTTCCACCGAGTCCGGCTGCTTGGGACGCTCGACAATGGTGATGGTGTCGAGACGGAACTGGTTGCGCAGGTATTTTTCCAGGCGCCAGATTTCGCTGCGGGTCAAGGCCGGTTCCTCGTTGGTTGGGAAGGTTGAACTCGCATGCCGGGACTTTAGCGTCAAGCAGTCTAAGCTAACTGGAACTGGCCCGGCGGACCGCTCCAGCCTCGCCCGCCTACCGCTCTTCTGATGTAGGCGGGCTCGGCCCGGCCGCTCGCCCAAGCTCGCGGCGTTGGCTTAGCTTTTCTTGGCAAGCGAAGCGAGCCTAGAAAAGCTTGCCCTATGCGAGCGTTAGCGAGCATGCGTCGCTTCGCCGGTCGCTCCTCACCCAGTATTATCCGGCAGTTCCTCGATGTAATGGTTCATCGCTTGAGACGGATTGTCGTCGCAATCGCAATTGACCAGCTTGGCCGGCACGCCGACGGCGGTGCAATGGGGGGGCACGGCCTTCAGGACCACCGAGCCGGCACCGACCCTGCTATATTCGCCCACCTCGATATTGCCCAGAATCTTGGCGCCCAGCGACAGCAACACGCCGCGGCGGATCTTGGGATGGCGGTCGCCGCTTTCCTTGCCGGTGCCGCCCAGGGTGACATCCTGCATGATGGAAACGTCATCTTCCACCACCGCGGTCTCGCCGATCACAATGCCGGTGGCATGGTCGAACATGATGCCGCGGCCGATTTGCGCGGCCGGATGGACATCGACCGCGAACAGTTGGGAGATGCGGCTCTGCATAAACAGCGCCATCGATTCGCGGCCCTCCCGCCACAGCCAATGGGCAACGCGATAGCTCTCCAGCGCATGGAAGCCTTTGTAGAACAGGAAGGCGTCCAGATAGGAATGGCAGGCGGGATCGCGCTCGAACACCGCCGACAGGTCTGCGCGCACGGCCAGGCCAAGCCCCTCATCGGCCGCCGCCGCATCGTCGAACATTTCTCGGATCGCCAGCGGGCTCAAATCCTCGCCACCCAGCTTGCGAGCCAGGTGATAGGAGAGCGCCTGTTCCAACCGGTCGTGCTGCAGGATGGTGGCATGGACGAACCCGGCCAGCGTGGGCTCGCGCCCGGCCATGGCTTCCGCCTGTTGACGCAAGTCGGTCCAGATTGGGTCTACGGCTGAGACTTTTTCACGTGGGCTGGCCATGGCTGTTCTTAGGTATTGCCGGGGGATTACTGGCCCACTTTTACCACGAAAGTTTGTAGAATTTCAAAACGCCCCAACGGGCGGTTTAGGGGGCGTTGGATACCCCTGGGGAAGGGCTAGGAACTTGCCGATTATGACATTTCCGCCCGAGGCGGCCCTTATGTGGCGATCAGGAAGCTATAGGCAAAGATCGCGGCAGCCGCGGTCGAGAAGCTGATAACAAGAGGCCAGGAATCCATGAAACCCTCCGAATGAGGGTCGTTAGATAGCTATCTAACTGTGCCGTTCAACATGCGCCAGGCGCAGCCCTGCCCCGCCCCCGGCGCGAGGGGTGAGGCCCGGTTCGCGCGTCGCGCGAGCGAAATGGTCCGGGGGACCATTTCGAGGGCCGGAAAGCAGCCGAGACTATTTTGCGCGACGAACTCACGACGCTACCGCCCTCGCCCGCGGTGCGGGCTCGAAGCGGGGCAAGCTTTTCTAAGCTCGCTCATGCTCGCTAAGAAAAGCTAAGCCAAAGACCCGCGCCTATCGAATGCCAATAAGCTTGTGGGTCTGCAGCGACAGCCGCCACTGAGGGTTTTCCAGACAATAGCGCGTAGCGGCTGCGGTATTTTGGGCGCGGTCCGGATTGTCCATCGGCTGCAGGAAGAAATTGCGGAAGTCCTGTCCGGCATAGCGTTCGGGCTCAGCACCGGCCTGCGGATAGATCAGCTTCAACTCATCGCCATGCTTGAGTTTCTGTTCGGCATCCGCCTTGGGGCTGACGCAGATCCAGTCGATGCCGGGCGGCGGCAGCAAGGTGCCGTTTGTCTCGATGCCGATCTCAAATCCCAGATCATGCAACGCCGCGATCAGCGCCTTGTCCAATTGCAACAGGGGTTCGCCGCCGGTGCAGACGACATAGGGCCTGCCCTTGGCGGATTCTGGCCATTGCGCGAAAACCGTGCGCGCCAAACTCGATGCGCTGGTGAACTTGCCGCCGCCGGAACCATCAGTACCGACAAAATCGGTATCGCAAAAGCGGCAGACCGCCTCGGCACGATCTTTCTCCAACCCGCTCCACAGATTGCAGCCGGCAAAGCGCAGAAAGACAGCCGCCCGGCCGCTCTGCGCGCCCTCGCCTTGCAAGGTGTAATAGATTTCTTTGACGCTGTAGGTCATGCGAGCCGGTATCTATCATATCCCGCCGCGCGTAATTCGCAGGCAGGACATTTGCCGCAGCCATAGCCCCAATCATGGCGCTGCGCGCGGTCACCCTCATAGCAGGTGACGGTTTCCTCGACGATCAGGTCGATCAACGCGTTACCGCCCAGATCCTCGGCCAGCCGCCAGGTCGCCGCCTTGTCGATCCACATCAGGGGCGTATGCACGCGGGTCTCGCGCGCCAACCCCAGAGACAGCGCTTTTGCAGTGGCTTTGACCGTCTCATTGCGGCAATCGGGATAGCCGGAAAAATCTGTCTCGCACATGCCGCCCACCAGATCGGAAATTCCCCGGCGATATCCCAGCGCCGCCGCGGCGGTGAGAAACATCACATTGCGGCCGGGTACAAAAGTGGTCGGCAGGCCATCGGCCCCCATCTCGATCCTGACTTCATCGGTCAGCGCACTGCCGCCGATCGCTTTCAGCGTATCCAACGGCAAGAGATGATCTTCGCCCAGCCGCGGCACCCACGGGGGAAAAGCTGCGCGCAACTTCTTCAAAATGCGCGGCCGTGCCTCAAGCTCGGTGCGATGTCGCTGGCCATAGTCAAAGCCCACCGTTTCGACCCGCTCGAAACGGGACAGCGCCCAGGCCAGGCAGACGGTGGAATCCTGCCCGCCGGAAAACAGCACCAATGCAGATGTCGCCATGGCGGGGTGTTACCCCTGCGAGTTAAAAAAAGCTAGGCGACTCTCGCGCGGTCGGGCCTTGCGCCGACGCGGGTTGCAGGCAGTGCAATGGTCACGACCGTACCCTCGCCCACTGCGCTTTTGACGCTCAAGGTCCCGCCATGCAGTTCCGCCAGGGCCTTGGCGATGGAAAGGCCAAGCCCGGTTCCTTCAAAGCGCCGGGACAATGAACCATCCAGTTGGCGGAACGGCTCCAGCGCCTGGGCGATGGTCTCCTGGGCCATGCCGATGCCGGTATCCTCCACCAGCAGATGCAGGCTGCCATCGGCTTGCGGGCAAGCCGCAAAACGCACACGCCCCGTTTCGGGCGTGAATTTCAGCGCATTGGCGAGCAGATTGCCCAGCGCCTGGGCCAGGCGGCGCGGATCGACATGCAGCGAGGGCAGATCGGGCGGTACATCGATCTCGATGCGGCGCTGGTCGAAGCTAATGGCGCGCGCCAGCTTGATGGCGGATTCCGCAACATCCAGGGCGTTTTCCGGTCGCGCCTCGATTGTCAACAACCCACCTTCCAGCCGCGACACATCCAGCACGTCATTGATCACCGACAAAAGTCGGGCACCGCTCGAATGGATGTCGCCGGCATATTCGCGATAGGCCGGATTGCCGACCGGCCCCAGCACTTCGTCGCGGATCATTTCGGAAAAGCCCAGCACCGCGTTCAGCGGCGTCTTCAATTCGTGGCTCATCGCGGCCAGAAAGGCGGCTTTCATCTTGTTGGCGATTTCCGCCTGGCGCAGGGCGACCCGCAGGGCGCGCTCCTGCTCGAATTTCTCGGTGACGTCCTCCACCGTTCCTTCATAGCAGAGCAGCTCACCGGACCAGTCGCGCACCGCGCGCGCATTTTCCGAAATCCAGATGCGGCGTCCCGAACGATGATAGATTTCCGAGACGAAATTGGTCACCACGTCATGGGCCTGCATGAGCGCGCGGAATTCATCGCGCCTTTTGGAATCGGCATAAAGCTGGGCGCTGATGTCGGTAAGGCCGATGATCAGCGCTTCCGGCGTGGGATAACCATAGATGTCGGCCAGCGCCTGGTTGACGGCGAGGTAATTGCCGTTCGGTGTGGTGCGGAAAATGCCTTCGACGGCGTGATCGAAAAAGGCGCGATAGCTGGCTTCGCCGGCCGTGACGCGCTTCCTGGTATTTTCCGCCACTCGTTGCAGCAGAGCCAGTACGAAACCCAGCACCGACAGGATAATGAGACCGGCGGTGAATTGACCGCCCAGGTCTTCGACCATGCCAAGGCCGACCACGATGCCCGTGGCAAAAACGGCGAGAGCCGCCGCCAGGCCGGGCGAGCGGCTCTGGCCGGGATTCTCCATGGGATCCTTGAAGGGTGGCATGGGGCTCTGGCTTGGGTTCTGCCCCTTTGGTAGCGGAAAAATCTAAATGCCTTATTGAGGTTACGTGCCCTCGGCCCTGCGGCAACGCGTCCGGCAATAAGGTTTTGGAAACCTTCGTGACTGTGCGGTTAAAAATGCGCGATATTGCGCAGTGGCTTTGCACAAAAACGTGCAGCCGCACGTTGCAGTGCCCGCTAGCTGCGCAAATTGCGCTCCTCATGCTTTGTGTTTGCACCTGCTTTATGTTTGATTGCCTGCCCTGCCCGTAAAAATTATTTGAAAAAGAAATGGCCCTGTTCGAGACCATCCAGCCGCTTTTTGTCCTGTCCGGTTTCTTCATCGGTTTCCTGGTTGGAATGACCGGGGTGGGCGGAGGCTCCCTGATGACGCCCCTCCTCATCCTGCTTTTCCATGTTCAGCCCGTCACGGCGGTTGGAACCGACCTGATCTATGCCAGCGTCACCAAGACGGGCGGCAGCCTGGTGCATGGGTTCAACAAGACGATCGACTGGCGCATCGTACGCCGCCTGGCCAGCGGCAGCATTCCCGCATCCCTCCTGACGATGCTCGCGGTATGGCTGCTGAAAATCGATCCGGCCGCTTATAGCGGGCTGGTGACCAGGGTTCTGGGTGTCGCCCTGATCCTGACGGCGCTGGCGCTGGTGTTCCGCAAAAAACTGCTGGCGACCTATTCCAAGCGCGTCGGGCTTCTCACCGAAGAACAGACCCGCCTGTATACCATCCTCACCGGCGTCACCCTGGGCGTGCTGGTGACGATCTCTTCGGTTGGTGCGGGCGCGCTGGGCGTCACCGCGCTGCTTTTGCTTTATCCCGAACTGCCGGTGGTCAGGATTGCCGGGTCCGACATCGCCCATGCCGTGCCGTTGACCCTGGTCGCAGGCATGGGACATCTGGCGGGCGGCGGCGTGGACACCCATGTCCTGGTTTCCCTGCTCTGCGGTTCGCTTCCCGGTATCATGCTGGCCAGCCTGTTTGCGCCACGCCTGCCGGATTACGCCCTGCGCCTTATCCTGGCGGCGACCCTGACCGTTGTCGCGATCAGGCTCCTCAGTGCCTGACCGGGGGGTGCGGAAAAACAGGCCGCCCCGTGCCTGGCAACGGATGTTGAGCGGCCGCCGCTTGGACCTGTTGGAACCCAGCCCCCTGGACATAGAAATCGAAGACATCGCGCACGGCCTGGCGCGCGTGGCGCGCTGGAACGGCCAGACCAAGGGCGAGCATGCCTTCTCGGTGGCCCAGCACAGCGTTCTGGTGGAGCGGCTGGTGATGGAGCTGAATCCCCGGCTGTCTGGGCAGGCCCGGCTGATGGCCCTGCTGCATGACAGTCCCGAGTATGTTGTCGGCGACCTCATCAGCCCTTTCAAGGCTGCCGTTGGCATTAATTACAAAGCCTTGGAGGAAAGACTTCAGATAGCAATTCATCTGCGGTTTGGCCTGCCGGCCAAGGTCCCCGCCCCCCTGAAAACCCTGTTCAAGCGGGCCGACCACCTGTCGGCCTATTATGAGGCGACCCAGCTGGCCGGGTTTGAGGAGGGGGAGGCCCGCCGGCTGTTTGGAGCCCCGCCCCAGAAGCTGACCAAGGGCCTGAAAATGCCCAAGCTGGTTCCCCAGAGCACAGCCGAAGCCCAGGCGCAGTTCCTAAGCCGATTTCACAGGCTTTATACTGAATAGTTGCTAGAAGCTGCCCATGCCCCGCCTGCTGGTCGCCCCCCTGTCGAGCCTTGCCGACGCCTTGGAAACCCATGCGCCCTCGCACCTGATCAGCTTGCTGTCGCCTGAGCATATGATCGAAACGCCTGCCGGATTCCCGACTGCGATGCACCTCAAACTCGGCATCAATGACATTGTCGATCCCCTGGCCGGCTCCGCTCCGCCGGCCCGCGAACATGCCGACCTGCTCCTGGCCTTCGCGCGCAATTGGGATGCCAAACAGCCGCTCTTGATCCATTGCTGGGCGGGCATCTCCCGCTCCATGGCGACAGCCTATGCCATTCTTTGCGACCGGTTGGGGCCGGGCTGTGAGATCCAGATTGCACGCGCCATGCGCGAGCGCGCGCCGCATGCCCAGCCCAACCGGCTTCTGGTGCGCCATGCCGACGACGCGCTGGGGCGCGGCGGCCGGATGGTGATGGCGCTCAACAGCATGAGCCCGCCGCAGCTGGTGGGGGAAGGCGTGACCACCGCCTTTCCGCTGGAGGGGTTGTGAGCACCAAGGAAGCGGTCTCCATCGGATTGTCTGCGGCCATTCTGTCGGTGGAAGGCGAACAGCCTTCGGTGCTGGTGGTGGCGCATGAAGGCTCGCACGACGCCCTGCCCTTTGGCCCCTTCGATCCGGCGCATCATCGCACCTTGGAATCGGGCCTGCGCAAATGGGTGGGCGAGCAGACCAAGTTCGAGCTGGGCTATACCGAGCAGCTCTACACCTTTGGAGATAAGGGCCGGCATACGCCGGCGGGTGGCGATAAGGGCCGTCATCTTCCTTCATCCGGCTCCGCAGGACGTGTCGTGTCGGTGGGGTATCTGGCTCTGACCAGACAGGTGCGCGAAGCGCCCGATACCCAATGGCGCGGCTGGTATCACTATTTCCCCTGGGAAGACTGGCGCGACAGCAAACCGGCGATGATCGAAAGCATCATCCTTCCCGCCCTGAAGAAATTCGTGAGGGATTCGCCCGACAGCGAAACCACCCAGCTCAGGCGTGAGCGGGTGAATGTCTGTTTCGGCGAAGGCTGGGACGAAGAGCGCGTGCTGGAACGCTACGAACTGCTCTATGAGGCGGGCCTGGTCGAGGAATTCTACCGCGACCAGGAAAACAAAAAGGGTGCCGGCGCAGGCCTGGGCACCCCCATGCTGTTCGATCATCGCCGCATTCTCGCAACCGCCATTGCCCGGCTGCGCGGCAAGCTGAAATACCGTCCGGTGGTGTTTGAATTGATGGCGCCTACCTTCACCCTGCTGGACTTGCAGCGGGCGGTGGAAGCCCTGGCGGGACGGCGGCTTCACAAACAGAATTTCCGCCGCCTGGTGGCGGAACAGGGGCTGGTGGAAGGCACCGGGCAGTTTTCCACGCCCGTCCGCGGACGCCCTGCCGAACTGTTCCGTTTCCGGCGCGACGTCCTCAGGGAGCGCCCCGCCCCCGGCCTCAGGCTGGGTGTGAGGCGTGCCAAGACCGCGGGCTAGATCCCGATAGTTGCCTGATCCGGCTACGTGATTCGTAATCACGGCGCCGCAAAATTGTCATCCGCGCGCAATACATGTCTGGTCCGCGCGTTTCCGACTCTTGACCCCTTAATGCTCTTGTGTAGCATAAAGCCCTGAACCGGCTCCTTGAAGGCCGGGTTTTTTATCCCAGATATATACTCGAAATGAGTATATAGATGATGGAGGGCGAAAATGGGTGTCGAGCTGGCCTATACGGACGCCGTGGCGCGGGCCACGGACGGTCTTTACGCCAAGGTCGCCAACTTCATTCCCAAGGCGGAATGGATCGCCTATGCCCCCCTGATCGCCGAGATCAACCGGCTGAAGCGCGAGAAGAACGCCGTCATCCTGGCGCACAATTACATGACGCCGGAAATCTTCCATGGCGTGGGCGATTTCATGGGCGACAGCCTGGCGCTGGCGCGTGAAGCGGCGCGCACGGATGCGAAGGTGATCGTGCAGGCCGGCGTGCATTTCATGGCCGAAACCTCCAAGATCCTGTCGCCGGAAAAAACCGTGCTGATCCCCAGCATGCAGGCTGGCTGCTCGCTGGCCTCGTCCATCACCGGCGCCGATGTACGGCTGCTGAAACAGAAATATCCCGGCCTGCCGGTGGTGACCTATGTGAACACTTCCGCCGACGTGAAGGCGGAAAGCGATATCTGCTGCACCTCCGGCAATGCCGTGAAAGTGGTCGAGACAATCGCGCGCGATTTCGGCACCGACACCGTCATCATGATCCCGGACAAGTATCTCGCCCGCAACGTGGCGGCGAAAACCGGCGTGAAAGTCATCACCTGGGAAGGCGCCTGCGAAGTGCATGAGCGCTTCACGGCGCAGGAGATCCGCGACTATCGCGCCGCCCATCCCGGCATCACCGTGCTGGCGCATCCCGAATGCCCGCCGGAAGTGGTGGCGGAAGCCGATTTCGCCGGCTCCACCGCCGCGATGATCAACTATGTCGGCGACAAGAAGCCCCGCCGCGTGGTGATGATCACCGAATGCTCGATGAGCGACAATGTCGCGGTGGAGCATCCCGATGTGGAATTCGTGCGGCCCTGCAATCTTTGCCCGCACATGAAGCGCATCACCTTGGACGGCATCCTGCATTCACTTCAGACTATGACTCATGAAGTGATCGTGCCGGCCGAGATCGCGGCGCGGGCGAAGACGCCGATCGATCGCATGCT
>Ga0070665_100004906_pt1 | contig 13873 bp, 9 predicted proteins | sample KBSS13metaG_FD_65862 | JGI IMG/M metagenome (GOLD analysis project Ga0070665, IMG submission 65862) | Switchgrass rhizosphere microbial communities from Kellogg Biological Station, Michigan, USA - KBS S1-3 metaG | ecosystem: Host-associated > Plants > Roots > Rhizosphere > Soil ... | reverse complement strand
ACCACAACTTCGTCTCGGCGGCGACCGGCATCGCGCTGGCGATCGCGTTCATCCGCGGCATCGCACAGAAGGAAAAGGACACGATCGGCAACTTCTGGGTCGATCTCGTCCGCTGCACGCTATGGGTGTTACTGCCATTCTGCATCGTCGGCGCGCTGGCGCTGGTCTCGCAGGGCGTCGTGCAGAACCTGCGACCGTACGACAAAGCCGCGGTCGTCGATCCGCAAACCGTCACGACTCCAGACGCCGCGGGCAAGCCGCAGACCACGGTCGTCAAGGAACAGATCATCGCCCAGGGGCCGGTCGCGTCGCAGGAGATCATCAAGGAGTTCGGCACCAACGGCGGCGGTTTCTTCAACGCCAACAGCGCCCACCCGTTCGAGAACCCGACGCCGCTGACGAACTTCTTCGAGATGTTCTGCATCTTCGCGGTCTCGGCGGGGCTCACCTGCACGTTGGGACAGATGACCGGTTCGCCCAAGCACGGCTGGGCGGTCTGGGCCGCGATGGCGTTTCTGTTTCTTGCCGGCGTGACGACGGCGTACTGGGCGGAAGCGCGGGGCAACCCGCTGCTGACCACGGCGGGCGCGGATCAAACCGTGACGGCCACATCGTACGGCGGCAACATGGAAGGCAAGGAGTGCCGCTTCGGCATCGCGAACTCCGCGCTGTTCGCCACGGTCACTACCGACGCCAGTTGCGGCGCGATCAACGGCTGGCACGACTCGTTCACGCCGCTCGGCGGCCTGGTGCCGCTGACCAACATCATGCTGGGCGAAGTGATCTTCGGCGGCGTCGGCGCCGGGATGTACGGCATCCTCGTCTTCATCATCCTCTCGGTGTTCATCGCCGGGCTGATGGTTGGCCGGACGCCGGAGTACTTGGGCAAGAAAGTCCAGGCCCACGAAGTGCAGATGGCGATGCTGGTCGTGCTGGTCTTTCCGCTGACGATCCTGGTGCTGACGGCCATTTCCGTCGTCTCCCCGACCTTCGGGACGTCCAGCATCACCAATCCCGGGCCGCACGGCCTTTCGCAGATCCTCTACGCGTTCGTGTCCGGCACGGGCAACAACGGCTCGGCGTTCGGCGGGTTGAGCGCGAACACGCACTGGTACAACGTCGCGATCGGGTTTGCGATGCTGGTCGGCCGCTTCTTCATGATCATCCCGATGCTGGCGATCGCGGGCAGCCTCGGCCGCAAGAAACGGATCCCGCCGTCTCCGGGCACGTTCCCGGTGACGACGCCGCTGTTCTCGGCGCTGCTCGTCGGCGTGATCGTGATCGTCGGCGCACTGACGTTCTTCCCGGCCCTCAGTCTCGGCCCGATCGTCGAGCACCTGCTGATGGCGCAGGGCCAGGTGTTTTGATGTCCACGCAGGCACACACCAAGTCCAAGTCGATCTGGGATCCAGGCATCGTCCGAGGCGCGGCCATCGACGCGCTGCGCAAGCTGCACCCGCGGACGATGGCGAAGAACCCGGTGATGTTCGTCGTCGAAGTCGGCAGCGTGCTGACCACCGTCCGGTTCGCGCTCGACGCGGCCGCCCGGCGGCCGGGCCTCGGGTTCGAGCTGCAGATCACGTTCTGGCTCTGGCTCACCGTGCTGTTCGCCAACTTCGCGGAGGCGATGGCCGAGGGGCGCGGCAAGGCGCAGGCCGACACGCTCCGCAAGGCCCGCACCGAGACTACGGCGAATCGTCTGCTAAGGTCCGGCTTAAGCCGGACACTACCGATGCACGCCGGAGGCGCTGCGCTACCGGCGTCCGGCTCCGGCGCTGTTCCGATGGTGTCCGGCTCCGGCGCTGTTCCGGTAGCGTCCGGCTCCGGCCCTGTTCCGATGGTGTCCGGCTCCGGCGCTGTTCCGATGGTGTCCGGCTCCGGCGCTGTTCCGGTAGTGTCCGGCTTTAGCCGGACCGTGGCAGAGGACACCGAAACCGTCCCTGCCACGGCTCTGCGCAAAGACGATGTCGTCATCGTCAAGGCGGGCGAGTTCATCCCGTCGGACGGCGAGATCATCGAGGGTGTCGCCTCGGTCGACGAGTCGGCGATCACCGGCGAGTCGGCACCGGTCATCCGCGAATCGGGCGGCGATCGGACGGCGGTCACCGGCGGCACGCGGGTCCTGTCGGACTGGATCAAAATCCGCATCACCGCGGACCCGGGCCACACCTTCATCGACCGGATGATCGCGCTGGTCGAAGGCGCCGAGCGGCAGAAGACGCCAAACGAAATCGCGCTCAACATCCTGCTCGCCGGGCTCACGATCATCTTCCTGCTGGCCGTCGTCACGCTGCAGCCGTTCGCCGTGTATTCGGGCGCTCCGCAGTCGGTCTTCGTGCTCGTCTCGCTGCTCGTGTGCCTGATCCCGACCACCATCGGCGGACTGCTGTCGGCAATCGGCATCGCCGGCATGGACCGTCTCGTCCAGCGCAACGTGCTGGCGATGTCCGGCCGCGCGGTTGAGGCCGCCGGCGATGTGCACACGCTGCTGCTCGACAAGACCGGGACGATCACGCTCGGCAACCGTCAGGCGACCGAGTTCGTTCCGCTGCCTGGGGTGACGGAGGCGGAGATCGCCGATGCCGCACAACTCTCCTCGCTGGCCGACGAGACGCCGGAAGGGCGCTCGATCGTCGTGCTGGCGAAAGAGCGGTATGGACTCCGCGGGCGCGACCTGGCGGAGCACGGCGCGGTCTTCGTGCCGTTTACGGCTCAGACCCGCATGTCGGGCGTCGATCTGAACGGCCGGCAGGTCCGCAAGGGCGCGGCGGACTCGATCGAGCGCTACGTCGCGGCCAACGGCGGATCGTCGTCGCCGGATCTGCGAGCCGTCGTCGATCGGATCGCCCGAGCCGGCGGCACACCGCTGGTCGTGGCCGAGCGGACACGACCGCTCGGCGTCATCCATCTCAAGGACATCGTCAAGGGCGGCATCCGCGAACGGTTCACCCAGCTGCGCGCGATGGGGATCAGGACCGTGATGATCACCGGCGACAACCCGCTGACGGCCGCGTCGATCGCCAACGAAGCCGGCGTCGACGACTTCCTCGCCGAGGCGACGCCGGAAGACAAGATGGCGCTGATCAAGAAGGAGCAGAAGGACGGCAAGCTGGTCGCCATGACCGGCGACGGCACCAACGACGCGCCGGCGCTCGCCCAGGCCGATGTCGGCGTCGCGATGAACACCGGCACGCAGGCGGCGAAAGAGGCGGGCAACATGATCGATCTCGACTCGAGCCCGACCAAGCTGCTCGACATCGTGGAGATCGGCAAGCAGCTGCTGATGACCCGCGGTGCGTTGACCACGTTCTCGATTGCGAACGACGTCGCGAAGTACTTCGCAATCATCCCGGCGATGTTCGCGGTCGCGTTCCCGGTGCTGATGACGCTGAACGTCATGGGGTTGAAGACGCCGCAGTCGGCGATTCTCTCGGCGGTCATCTTCAACGCGCTGATCATCGTCGCGCTGGTGCCGCTGGCGCTGCGCGGCATCCAGTACCGCGCGATGAGCGCGGAAGCGCTGCTGCGCCGCAACCTGCTGATCTATGGCCTGGGCGGCATCATCGTGCCGTTCATCGGCATCAAGATCATCGACGTCGTCATCACGGCCTTGAGGCTGGCGTGAGGCGCTCGGCTAAAGCCGAGCGGGAGACACTATGAACATCACCAAGAACCTGATCATTGCCGTGCTGATGACGATCGTGACGACGATCCTCCTCGGCGTCGTGTATCCGCTGGTCGTCACCGGGCTGGCGCAGGCGTTGTTTCCCGGCCAGGCGAACGGTCAGCTGATCGAACGGGACGGGGGCGTGATCGGCTCGCGTATCATCGGGCAGGGATTCTCGTCGCCTGGCTACTTCCGGTCGCGACCCTCGGCGGCGGGCACGGGCTACGATGCGGCCAACTCCGCGGGCACGAACCTCGGGCCGACCAATAAGAAGTTGGTCGACGCGGTCAAGGCGGCCACGGATGCGGCGAAGCCGGAAAACCCCGGGGTCCCAGTGCCGATCGACCTCGTGACCTCGTCTGCATCCGGATTGGATCCGCACATTTCGCCGGCGGCCGCCGACTTTCAGGTGCCGCGCGTGGCGCGGGAGCGGGGAATGGCGGAAACCGAGGTTCGGCGCCTCGTGCAGCGCTCTTCGCAGGGCCGCCAGTTCGGCTTCCTCGGCGAGCCCGTCGTGAATGTGCTGGAACTGAACCTCGCGCTCGATGCGCAGCACCCGATGAAGCGATAACCGCGACCCATGCCAGAAGTCCCGCCGTCCGCCGCCGAGTCGCTGCTGGCGCGTGCCAGGGAGGAAGGGCGTGCGCGGCTGCGGGTATACATCGGCGCCGCTCCGGGCGTCGGCAAGTCTTACAAGATGCTGGAGGATGCTCACGAGTTGAAGCGGCAGGGGCTTGACGTAGTGATCGGCATGATCGAGGCCCATGGACGCGCCGACACGCTCGCGCGGATCGGCGATCTCGAACAGATACCGTTGCGCGAGATCGGATACCGCGGCGTGACGCTCAAGGAGGTCGACGTCGACGCGATCAAAGCGCGTCGGCCGCAGGTGGTGGTGGTGGACGAACTCGCCCACACCAATGCGCCGGGCTCCGGGCACGAGAAGCGGTACCAGGACGTCCTGGAACTGCTCGACGCCGGGATCAACGTCATCACCGCGGTCAACATCCAGCATCTCGAGTCGCTGAACGACGCGATTGCGTCGACGACCGGCGTGCGAGTGCGTGAGACGATTCCGGACTGGGTGCTCAAGCGGGCCGACGAGGTCGTCAACGTCGACGTCTCGGTCGAAACCCTTCGTGCCCGGCTGCGGCAGGGCAAGATCTACGAGCCGGCCAAGGTCGAGCAGGCGCTCAGCAACTTCTTTCGCAAAGGCAATCTGACCGCGCTGCGTGAGCTCGCCCTGCGTCAGCTCGCGTCCGACCAGGCCGGCAAGGCGCAGGCGTACCGGACGCGCGAGGGGCTCGATCAGCCGGTCATCCCGGACAAGGTCATGGTGGCGATGGCGTCCCGCGGCAGCGCGAGAACGCTCCTGCGCGTCGGATCGCGGATCGCCGGCCGCCTGGCCAGCGACTGGTTCGCCGTGTACGTCGAGACGCCGAGGGAAGAACCAGGCCGGATCAAGCCGCAGGATCACGTCGCGCTCACCGACAACATCCGTTTCGCGGAGCAGCTCGGCGCCAAGGTGGTCAAGCTCAAGGGATCCCGGGTCGCCGACCTCCTCGTCGACTTCGCAAAGCGCGAAGCGATCACGCACGTGATCTTCGGCCAGTCCGCGCGGTCGCGCTGGGATCTCGCCATGCGTGGCTCGATCGTCGATCGGTTTCTGCGCGACGTGCGCGACGCGACCGTGCAGATCGTGCCCGTTCGCGACGACCCGGCGTCAGACGAGGACGCCGGCAGTGGGTAGACGATGACGCTGCGAAACAAGCTGCTGCTCGGCTACGGCGGCTTCGTTCTGGCCCTCGGCCTGCTCGGCGCCTGGAGCGCGCGCACGCTCAACCAGATGAGCGCCGTGTCGGGCCGGATCATCGCCGAGAACTACGACTCGGTGGTTGCCGCCCAGGACATGAAGGAGAGCCTGGAACGCCAGGACTCCGCCGCGCTGTTCGATCTGCTGGGTCAGCAGGACCGCGCCCGCCGTCAGGCCGCCGAGCACCGCGCGCGATTCGACGCCGCGCTGGCCACCGCGTCGGCGAACATCACCGAGGCAGGAGAGCCAGAAGCGGTCGAGGCGATTCGCCGCGGCCGTGACGAATACTACCGGCGCTTCGACCTGTTCGCGAAGGCCTCGGGCGATCGAACCGCCACCTACTTCCAATCGCTCGAGCCGCAGTTCAACGAGGTCCGCGCCGCGTCGGACCGGTTGCTGCGCCTGAATCAGGAAGCGATGCGGCGCAAGGCGGACGCAGCCTCGCGCATTGCGCGACGCTGGTTCTTCGTGACGCTCGCGCTCGCGCTCGTCTTGATGGCGGCAGGCGTGGCCATCCAGCTCAGCCTCTCGAAGGCGATCGTCGGACCGGTCGCGGAGCTGACCGCAGCAACCGCGCGGCTGGCGTCCGGCGATCTCGATACGCCGGCGGTCCCGGTCAGGTCGGCAGACGAGATCGGCGCCCTGTCGGTGAGCTTCAACCGGATGGCCGATCGGCTGCGAGAAGTGCGCCGATCCGACATGGGGAAGCTGCTGGTGGCGCAGCAGACGACCGAGGCGGTGATCGATTCGCTGTTCGACCCCGTCATCGTCGCCGACGGCCACGGCCTCGTGACCCGGGTCAACCCGGCCGCCGAACGCCTGTTCGGCGCCAGGGCCGGCGCCATCGGGAAGCCGATCGACGCGGTGATCCGTGACGTCCGCATCTCTCAATCGGTCGCCGACGTGCTGAAGTCGCAGGCGCCGGCGGCGTCCGAGGATGCGGCGGCGACGCTGCCGTGGGCGGTCGACGGCGCTCGACGCGCGTTCCGCATCCGTTCCACGCCGATGAAGGACGCCGACGACCGCCTGGTCGGCGTCGTCACGCTGCTCGAGGACGTGACGCACCTGAGCGAGGTCAGCCGCCTGAAATCCGAGTTCATCGCCGCCGCGTCGCACGAGCTGCGGACGCCGCTGACCAGTGTGCAGATGGGCATCCATCTGCTGCTCGAAGGCGCCCCGGAGTCCTTGAACGAGCAGCAGCGGGACATCTTGCAAGTGTGCCGTGAAGACACCACGCGGCTCGATCGCCTGATGCGCGAGCTGCTGGATCTGTCGAAGATCGAGTCGGGAGCGGTCACACCGCAGCTCGCGCCGATGCGGCCGGCCAAGCTGGTGAGCGAGGCCGTCGACCCGCTCCGGCTGCAGGTGGAGGCGAAGGGCGTGCGGCTCGAGGTCGACGCCCCGCCCGACCTGCCTCAGGTCGCCGTGGATCGCGGCCAGATCGAGCGCGTGATCGGGAACCTGGTCACCAACGCGATGCGTGCGACCCCGGACGGCGGGACGATCACGGTCACGGCCGTCCGTCGCGGCGACGAGGTCGCGATGTCGGTCGCCGATACCGGTTTTGGAATCCCGCGTGAATATCTCTCCACCATCTTCGAACCGTTCGTACAGGTGCCGCACGCGTCGGCCGGCGGCGCCGGCCTCGGACTGACGATTTCGCGGCGGATCGTCGAGGGACATGGCGGTCGGCTGAGCGTCCAGTCGGAGCCCGGCCACGGCGCCACCTTCACGTTCACGGTCCCGATCGCCGGCGAAAGGCCGGGTTCGTGAAGCTCCTCATCATCGATGACGAACCGCACATCGGCCAGCGACGACGTGCTGCCGCCGAAGGCGGCGTGCGACGCGTTGGGATCTGCCGCGTGGGCTTCCTGCAGGAAGGCCGCCTCCGCGTCACCTGGTTCGCTTCTGATCTCCTGCACTCGTGTTCAAGGTCCGCCGGCGTGCGGTCTTACTTCGTCAGATGGAACGGCACGCTCGTGACCACGATGTTCGGGCGGAAGAGCAGCGCGCCTTTGATCAGCAGCGACGTCTGGTTGTGCAGCAGGTGCTGCCACCAGCGGGCCGGCACGAACTCCGGGAGGATGACGGTCACGTAGTCGTTCGCCTTCTCCGCCGACGCCTGTTCGATGTATTCGAGCAGCGGCTCCATCAACGAACGGAACGGCGACGGCAGGACGACGAGCTGGACGCGGCCGCCCCATGCCGCCCAGTCCTTTCGCAACTGCTCGGTCTGCGCCGGATTGACGTCGACGTAGATCGCGCGGACGTCATCCGACAGCGTCTCGGCATAGCGCAGCGCCTCGACCACCGCCCGCTGAAGGCCGCCGATCGGGATCAGCACGGTGTTGTGAATCCGCGACTGCGGCTGGTAGCCCTTCAAGGTGAGCTCGGACGCGACGTGCTGGTAATGCCGGTGGGTCGCCTTGAACACCATCACGATCAGCGGGATCAGCAGCAGCACGATCCAGGCGCCTTCGAGGGTCTTGGTGACCGCGACGATGATCAGCACGATGCCGGTCACCACCGCGCCGAACCCGTTGATCACCGCGCTGGTCTTCCAGCCAGCCTCTCTCGTCCGGCGCCAATGAATCACCATACCCGCTTGCGACAGGGTGAACGACACGAACACGCCGATCATGTAGAGCGGGAGCAGCGACTGGGTGTCGCCGCGGAACGCCACGATCAGGACTGCGGCGAACACCGAGAGCACCAGGATGCCGTTCGAGAACGCCAGCCGGTCGCCCTGGTTCATGAACTGGCGCGGCAGATAGCGGTCGCGCGACACGATCGACGCCAGCCGTGGAAAGTCAGCGTAGGCGGTGTTCGCCGCCAGGACCAGGATCAGCGTCGTCCCCGCCTGGAGCAGGTAGTAGAGCAGGTTCGGACCGCCGAAGATCGCCCGGCCGAGCTGTGAGATCCCCGACTCGGCGGCCTGCGGGACCACCTTGTAGGCGTGCGCCAGGACCGTGATGCCGACAAACATCACGATCGCCAGCGTCGCCATCGCGATGAGCGTGGCCGAGGCGTTCCTGGCCTCCGGCGGGCGGAACGCGGGGACGCCGTTCGAGACCGCCTCGACGCCGGTCATCGCGGTGCAGCCGTTGGCAAATGCCGTCAACAGCAGCAACGTCGTCAGCGGATGATGACCGGCTTCCGGCGGCAGCGGCACGTCGACGGGGACGATGGTGCCGGTGAGATAGCGAAACAGCCCGGCGGCGAGCAGCACGGCCACGCTGAAGACGAAAAAGTAGGTGGGGACCGCGAAGATCTGGCCGGATTCGCGGATGCCGCGCAGGTTGCCGACCGTCAGAATCGCGAGGAAGGCGAGACAGATCTCGACGCGATACGGATGGAGACCCGGGAAGGCCGACGTGATCGCCAGCACCCCGGCGGAGATGCTGACCGCGACGGTCAGGGTGTAGTCGACGAGGAGCGAGGCTGCGGCGATCAGTCCCGCGTTGTCGCCGATGTTCTCCTTCGCCACGATGTAGGCGCCGCCGCCGGTGGGGTAGGCATGAATCGTCTGCCGGTACGAGAAGGCCACGATCGCCAGCAGCGTGGCGATGATCAGGCTGATCGGGATGGCGTAAACGAACGTGCCAATCCCGGCGACGACCAGCGTCGCCAGGATGAAGTCGGTCGCATACGCCACGGACGACAACGCGTCCGAAGACAGGACGGCCAGGCCCGTGACCCGGGACAGTCGTTCGTGGTGCGCGAGATGCGACGGGATCGGCTGTCCGACGAGGAAGCGCTTGAGCGAGAACGCGGAGTCTTCAGACATCCACGCGCTCCGAACCGAGAGCCGTCATGGGCTTTCCGTGTCACGCCGGCGGGGTTAGCTGACGGGCTTGGACTCGGAATGTCCTACGGTCGGAGACCGATACGCCCCGGGTGCCTGGTTCCCCCGCGTGCCGCGGGTGGCGCAGCACTTAGGCCAGAAGAACGATACGCCCCCGACCGGGCAAACGCAATCCTGGCCGGCCTGCACTGACCACGAAAACACGAAGACCGCGAAGGCGACACGAAGAAGACCTAGAATGCGCGAACCATGAAGCGGGAGCTCTTTGACTACGCGAACGCGGTGCTCTTCACGCTGGCGGCGCTGCTGCCGATTGTGAACCCGCTCGGCTCGGCGCCGATCTTCCTGTCGATGACCGCCGACCTGCCCGGGACCGCGCGCCGCAAGCTGGCGATTGCGGTGGCGCGCCATGCGTTCCTGCTGCTGACCGCGGCGATGCTCATCGGCACCTACGTTCTGCGAATCTTCGGGGTGTCGCTGCCGATCGTGCGGGTCGCCGGCGGCCTGCTGGTGACCGCCAATGGCTGGCGCCTGTTGAACGACGACGAACAGGCGAGCAGCGCGCCGGGCCCGGTGGAGGCGTGGGAGCGCGAGGTGGCGCGGCGGGCGTTCTATCCGCTGACGTTTCCGCTGACGGTCGGCCCCGGCGCGATCTCGGTCGCCATCACGCTCGGCGCGAAGGCGCAGAGCCGCGGCGCGAGAACCGCGGCGGAACTCGCGGCCGGCCTCGTCGGCGTCGTCCTCGTGTCGCTGACCGTGTTTCTCAGCTATCGGTTCGCGTCGCGATTGATTGCCTATCTCGGCGAAACCGGCACGGCAGTCTTCCTGCGGCTGTCGTCGTTCATCCTGCTGTGCGTCGGCGTCGCGATCATCTGGAGCGGGCTGGTGGATCTGGTCCAGCCGCTGCTGTCACGCTGAGGCTTATCGCGTCTTTTTCGCCAGGATCTTTTCCATGTCGTCCATGATCCGGTTCATCAGCTTGATCGTCAGATCGAGCGGCTCGTCGGTCGTCATGTCGACCCCCGCGTCCTTCAGCAGGTCGACCGGATACTTCGAGCCACCGGCGGACAGGAAGGCGAGGTAGCGCTGCTTCGCCTCCGGATCGCCCGCCTTGACCTTCTCGGCGAGCGCCGAGGAGGCCGTGAACGACGTGGCGTACTGGAAGACGTAGAAGTCACGGTAGAAGTGCGGGATGTAGCTCCACTCGTTGGCAATGTAGGGATCGACCACGCAGACCCCCTGGTCGTGGCCGTAGTACTTCTTGGTGATCTCCAGGTACAGCTTCGCGAGCGCGTCGCCGGTGATCGGCTCGCCCTTCTGGGCCATCTCGTGCATCCGCAGCTCGAACTCGGCGAACTGGGTCTGCCGGAAGACGGTGCCCTTGATGTTCTCGAGATAATTTCCGAGCAGCGACAACCGCGTGTCGTCGTCCTTGATCTGGCCGAGCATGTAGTCGATCAGCAGCGACTCGTTGAACGTCGACGCCACCTCGGCGACGAAGATGGGGTAGCCGGCCAGCGGGTAGGGCTGCGTCTTGTTCGAGTAGTAGCTCTGCATGGTGTGGCCGAGCTCGTGCGCCAGGGTGCTGACGTCGCTGTACTGACCGTTGTAGTTGATCAGCATGTAGGGATGGACGTCGTAGGCGCCGCCGTCCGAGTAGGCGCCTGACGCCTTGCCTTCGTTCGGGTAGAGATCGATCCAGCGGCTGTCGAAGGCGCGGCCGATCGTCGCCTGATAGTCGGTGCCCAGCGGCGCCACCGCCGCGAGCACCAGCTTCTGCGCCTCGCCCGGCGTGTATTTCAGGTCCACCGACGAGACCAGCGGCGCGTAGAGGTCGTAATAGTGCAGCTTGTCGATCTTCATCATCCGCGCGCGCAGTTTCAGGTAGCGATGGAACGCGGGCAGGTTCCGGTTGACGCCGTCGACCAGGCGGGTGTAGACCGACAGCGGGATATTCGGGCCGTCGAGCTGCGACGCCACGGAGGAGGGATATTTCCGCGCCTTCGAATAGAACTGGACCTTCAGGACCTCGCCGCTCATCGAGGTGCCGAAGGTGCGGCCGAACGAACCGAGCGATCCGAAGAAGGCCGACATGACCTTTTCGCGATCGGCGCGGTTCGGCAGCGCGCGCAGCTCGCCGTAGGCCGCCTGATCGAGCTTGACGCTCTTCCCGCTGCTCAGCGTCACCGTGGGATAGGGGAAGTCCGCGTTCGAGAGAATGTTGAACAGGCTCGCGGGGTTGCCGGCAAGCGGACCGGCGTCGGCGAGCAGCTTCTCCTCGACGTCGCTCAAGGTGTGCGAGGCGCGGCGGAAGACGTCCGCGAGATAAAAGGCGTAGACCTTGAGCCGCGGCTCGGCCGCGACGAACGCCTTGACCTTCTCCTCGGTGCTCTTGAGCAGCTCGGGCTCGATGTACGACGACTCGGCGCCGAACGCGGCGGCGAGCTGGTTCATCTCCTGGCGCATCCCTTCGTGTGCGGCGTCGCGCGTGTCCTGATCCGCCTGCAGGCTGGCGTAGCTGTAGAGGCGCGCCAGCGTCTTCGAGTAGCCGGCCTGCAGATCGAGCGCGTCGGCCAGCACCGCGCCCGACGAAGTCAGCTTGCCCTGGAACTGCCGCAGCTTCGCCAGGTCCGCGGCGAGCTGATCCTTCGCGGCGCGCCACGCGGCGTCGTTCGGATAAATCTCCGCGAGGTTCCACTTGAACTTGTCCGGGGTTTGCGCGCGATCGCGGCTCTGGGCGCCGGCGGTGATCGTCAGCGCCACCAGGGCGAGGGCCAGCGCGATCGGCCGGCTCGAGGACACAGTGATCGTTCGCATGGGGTCATTCTGGCATAATCCAGAGCACGACTATGGTGACCGAAAACGAACGGTGGCCGTCGCTGGCGTACGACGAGTGGAAGGACACTTACGCCACGCTCCACATGTGGACGCAGATCGTGGGCAAGATCGCGCTGGCGCAGGCGCCCCCGCTCAATCACTCCTGGGCGATCACCCTGCTGGTCACCCCGCGCGGACTGGTCACGCACACGCTGCCGCACGGCGATCGCACCTTCACGATGGAGTTCGACTTCATCGACCACCAGTTGATGATTCGGACGTCGGACGGCCTGGTGCAGCAGGTGAAACTGGCGCCGCGCTCCGTCGCCGACTTCTATGCCGATGTGATGGCGACGCTGACGAAGATGGGGCTGCCGGTGAAGATCTGGCCGATGGCCGTGGAGATCCCGGTGCCGATCCGGCTCGACGCGGACGAGGCGCACCGCACCTACGACGCAGCTCAAGCCAATCGCTGCTGGACGATCCTGTCGAAGGTGGCAGGCGTCTTCGAAGGGTCGCGCTGCGACTTCGTGGGCAAGTGCAGCCCGGTGCATTTCTTCTGGGGCGGGTTCGATCTCGCCGTCACCCGCTTTTCCGGGCGTCCCGCACCGCCGCGCGACGGCCCCGCCTTCATGCGCGAGGCCTACTCGCACGAGGTGATCAGCCACGGATTCTGGTTCGGCAGCGGGCCGGTGCTCGAGGCTGCCTTCTACGCCTACGCAGTGCCGGAGCCGCCGGGCCTGAAGGCGGCGCGGGTGCAGCCGCGCGGCGCCTTCTATCACGGCGAGCTCGGCGAGTTCATCCTGCCGTACGAGACGGTGCGCAAGTCCGACTCGCCCGAGCACGCCATCACCGCGTTCGTCGACAGCACCTACGATCAGGCCGCGACGCTGGCGCGCTGGAATCGGGCCGTGCTCGACCGGGGGGCGCATTGACCGCAGCGCGCACCCGTCCGATCGACGGGCCACAGAGGCACGGAGACACTGGGCTGAACGCGTCGCACGCCGCCACCCGCGCGTTGACCTCGGGGCGTGCGCTCCGGCTCTTGGCGTGACAGCTGAGTGATGACCAAGCCGAACGATCCTCACCGCGGTCAACCCGTGCTGACCCTCGGGCCCGCCCCGAAGGATGCGCGGCTGACGATGATCATGGCGCACGGGCGGGGAGCGTCGGCCGAGGACATGATGGGGCTGGCCGCCGAGTTCGGCACCACCGACGTCGCGTTCCTCGCGCCGCAGGCCGCCGGCCGCACCTGGTACCCCTACTCCTTTCTCTCCCCGCTGCAGGACAACGAGCCGGGGATTTCCTCCGCGCTGGGCGTGCTCGCCGGGTTGGTGGACGGCCTGTTCGCGCAACGGATTGAGCACGGGCGGATCGCCCTGCTCGGCTTCTCGCAGGGGGCCTGCCTCTCGCTGGAGTTCGCCGCGCGTCACCCCCAGCCATACGCCGCGGTCGTCGGCCTGAGCGGCGGGCTGATCGGGCCGCCCGGCACGCCGCGCGACTATCCCGGCTCGTTCGGCGGGGCGCCGGTGTTCCTCGGATGCAGCGACGTCGACGCGCACATCCCACTGGAGCGGGTCCGGGAGTCGGCGGACGTGTTCCGCCGCATGGGGGCGTCGGTGGACGAGCGCATCTACCCGCGCATGGGGCACACCGTGAACCAGGACGAAATCGCCGCCGTGAACGCGTTACTCTTGTCTCATCCGCGCCACCGTTCTGACATATAAAGGATCTTTAATGAGGTGGACGTGAAACAGACCCTCGCGAGCCT
>Ga0070665_100004902_pt1 | contig 13883 bp, 13 predicted proteins | sample KBSS13metaG_FD_65862 | JGI IMG/M metagenome (GOLD analysis project Ga0070665, IMG submission 65862) | Switchgrass rhizosphere microbial communities from Kellogg Biological Station, Michigan, USA - KBS S1-3 metaG | ecosystem: Host-associated > Plants > Roots > Rhizosphere > Soil ... | reverse complement strand
CTCGTCGGACTCGACAAGCTGGACCTGACGCTCAAGGCCGGCGAGTGCGTCGCGCTCATCGGCGCCAACGGCAGCGGCAAGTCGACCGCCATCCGCACGATGGCCGGTCTGCTCGAGCCGAGCAGCGGCAGCGTGCGGATCTGCGGCCACGATCCGCACACCGAGCCCGACGCCGAGGAGGCGCGCGCGGCGCTCGCGCTCGTGCCCGACACGCCGCTGCTCTACGACGACCTCACGGTCCGCCAGCACCTCGGCCTCGTGGCGCTCGCCCACGGCGTGCTCGACGAGGACACGCCGGCGCGCATCGACGCGCTCATCGACCAGCTCGGCCTCACCGAGCGCGCGGACTTCCTCCCCACCGAGCTCTCGCGCGGGCTGCGGCAGAAGACCGGCCTGGCCTGCGCGCTCATCCGGCCGTCGCGCGTCCTCATGCTCGACGAACCCGTCGTCGGTCTCGACCCGCCGTCGCAGGCGTTGCTGCGGCAGCTGCTGCTCGACGCCAAGGCCGAGGGGAAGGCGATCCTGCTCACCACGCACCAGATGCGCTTCGCCGACGGCATCGCAGACCGCGCGATCGTGCTGGGCGACGGCAAGGTGCTCGACCGAGGGCGATGGAAGGACGTGCGCGGGCGCGCCGCCGACAGAGGCTGGCTGCCCGACGATGCCTGACGCCGTCGCCTCGCGCGCGCGCGTGAGCGATGTCCGCCGCTTCTGGCAGACAGTCCTCGAGCCGCCGGGCCTCCTCCGCCGCCTGGAGCCCGCCTACTACGTCCTCATCACGCTCGTGATCGCCGGCCCGTTCATCTACGGGACGGCGCGCGAGGCGCTCGCCGAGGTCGCGACGCCGCGCGCGCTCGAGACCTGGGGACCATCGATCGCGCTCGTCGGGCTGCTCGCGCTGGTGCGCTGGGGCGCGGTCCAGGGCCCTGTCATCTTCTCCGTCGCCGACGTCGCCCAGCTCCTCGGGGCGCCGCTGCGCCGGGCGGAGCTCGTCCTCGGCCGCCTCGTGCGCGGGATGCTCGCCGCCGCGGGTGCAGGTGCCGTGGCGGGCGCACTGGTCGTCGTCGGGTTCGCCGGGCACGATCGCGGGGTGGCGGGCGGCCGCGCCGCCGATCTCATCGTCTCCGCCGCCCTCCTCGCGCTGCTGGGGATCGCGGGCGCGTCGCTCGTGCAGGGCTCCGCGCGCTGGGACCGTGCGACCCGGCTGGCGCGCTGGCCGGTCCTGGCCATCGCGGTCGGCCTCGTGATGCTGGCGTCCTCGGGGCCGACGGGCCGCGACGTGGCGCTGTGGTCCGGCCCGTGGGGCTGGGCGGTAGGCCCGCTCGTGGGCCGCTCCGCGCTCGCGACCGTGCTGCTCGCCGTCGTCACGGCGATCGCCGTCGCCGGCGCCGTCGTCCGCCGCGGCATGGCGTCCACCGAGCGCCATCTCGTTCGCGCGGAGGCGCGCGAGGGCGCCGTTGCCGCCATCTACTCGATGAACGCCCGCTACGTCGGGCGCAGCTTCGCGAGCGTCGGCTCGCGCCCGGGAACCACGGCGGGCAGGACGCTGCGGATGCCGCGCACCCCACGGCTCGCGATCGCCTGGCGCGACGCCGTCGCCGCGCTCAACGCCCCCGGCCGCCTCGGCGAGGCGCTCGTCCTCGCGACGGCCGGCTGCGCGATCTGCCTCGTGAACGCCGACCACCCCGCCGCCGTCGCCGGGGGGGCGCTCGTCGTCTACCTCGGCGCGTCGCGCCTGCTGGAGCCGCTGCGCGCCGAGACCGACAAGCCCAGCCGCGTCCGCGTCCTGTTGCGCAAGCCGCAGGGCAAGGTCATGGCCGAGCACGCCCTCGTGCCCGGCGCGGTCGTCCTCGCCGGCGCGGTGCTGGCCGTCGCCGGCTGTGCGATCGCCGGCGAGCTGCCCAGCCATGGCGCCACTGCGGCGCTGCTCGCCGTGGTCGCCACGCCGGCGATCACGATGTGCGCCGCGCTGAGCGGGCGCCGCGGCGGCCAGCTGCCGCAGAGCGTCCTCGCCGTCACCTACGGCGACACGACGGGCATGAGCAGCCTCATCCTCGTCGCATGGGTCGTGGCGTTCCCGGTGCTGGCGATCGCGGTCGACGCCGTGCCCGTGAGCCTCGCCGCCGAGCACGGCACGCAGGTGCTGTTCGGCTGCCTGGCGCTGGTGGGCTCGGTGTCCGTGGTGCTCGCGATCGCGCTCGGATGGGAGCGGCAGCCCGCCTAGGTTGTCGGACCGCCCGACACCCCGAATAGCCTGAACGTGAGATGAGCGTTCGGGCCCTGGAAGTGAGTGAGAAGCGGACACTCGCGATCCTCGGGCTCCCGACGGCGGCCCTGGCGCTCGCGATCACCGTCGTCACGACCTACGTCCCGGTTGCCGCGAGCGAGTTCCTCGACTCGTCGGTCGTCATCGGCGGCCTGATCGCGATCGAGGGCGTGCTCGCGCTGTGGCTGCCACTCGTCGTCGGCAGCTGGTCGGACCGGCTGCGGACGTCGATCGGCGGCCGGTTGCCGTTCCTCGTCGCGGCGACGCCGATCGCCTTCGTCAGCCTCGCCGTCACCGGCCTCGTGCACACGCTGTGGCTCATGGTGATCACGGTGACGGTGTTCTTCGTCGCGTACTTCATCGCGTACGAGCCCTACCGCGCGCTGTACCCCGACCTCATCGACGACGAGATCGCCGCACGCGCGCAGTCCACGCAGGCGGTCTGGCGCGGCACCGGCACCGGCATCGCGCTCATCGGCGGCGGCCTGCTCGTCGCCTGGGGCACCGAGGCGGCGTTCGCGGGCGCGGCGATCCTCTTCGCGGTCGCGATGGGCGGCTTCCTCTGGGTCGCGCTCCCGCGCGCCCGCCGCCGCGGCAGCCAGTCGCGCAGCTCGGACAGCGAGAGCGTGATGGAGGAGGCGTTCTCGCTCGGCAGCGTCGTGCGCGGCCACCCGGAGATGCGCGCCTACCTCGCCGCCAACGCGCTCTGGGAGGCGTCGCTCGGCGCGCTGAAGACGTTCGTCTTCCTCTTCATCACCATCGGCCTGGGCCACAGCCCGGCCGCGACGGCCGGCATCGTCGGCGGCGTCGCGCTGCTCATCCTCCCGGCGGCGGTGATCAGCGGGAGGCTGGCCGACCGCTACGGCAGGCTGCGCGTGATGGTCTGGGTGCTGCCGCTCTACGGCTTCGGCCAACTCGTCCCGGCGTTCACCGACTCGATCGCGATCCTCCTCCCGATCATGCTCATCGTCGGCTTCGGCGGCGGGCTCGTGATGACGCTGCCGTACGCACTGCTGCAGCCGCTCATGCCGGACGGGCGTCACGGCACGCTGACCGGCTTCTACAGCCTCAGCCGCGGGATCGGCACCGCGATCGGGCCGCTGCTGGCCGGGATCGCGATCGAGGTGCTCGACGGCCCGTTCGGGTCGACCGACGGCTACGCCGCGATGTGGCTCGTCTGCGGCGGGTCGATCCTGCTCAGCATCCCGTTCCTCGTGCGCCTCCGGCACCTCGCGGGGCACATGATCGATCCGGACACCGAGCCGCCGCCGGCGGCGGCGGCCGCCGCCTAGCCCGTCACGCCCAGGACGAGCTGCGCGGCCTCCAGCGGGACGTCGAGCTGCGGGCAGTGACCGACGCCGTGCAGCTCGACCCACTCCGCATGCGGGAGCCATTCGCGGCGGAACCGCACCGCGGCCGCCGGCCACGGCAGCAGTCGGTCGGCCGTCCCCCACACCACGCGGACCGGGCAGTCGATGCGGGCGGCATCCAGCGTCCAATCGATCGCGCCCGCGCGGTCGAGCAGGTCGGCGCCCCGCGGGCAGGCGGCCACGCCGAGCATGAGGTGGGCGATGAGCTCCGCCGGGATCCCGCCGGGGTCGGCGACGATGAGCTCGGTGGCCCGGCGCCGCCCCTCCGCCGTCGCGGTGATCGCGGCGGCGTGCGGCGCGATCGCCTTCGCCGCGGCCAGCAGGTCGCGCTGCCGCTCCAGCAGCGCGGGCGGGAACGCGCCCCCGTCCCAGCCACCCGCGGGCGCGAACGCCACGACGGAGCGGGCGCGGCCGCGCGCTGCGAGCTGCAGCGCGACGTGGCCGCCGAGCGAGTTGCCCACGAGGTGCGCCGTGTCGATCCCCGCCGCGTCGAGCGCGCGCTCCACGCCGTCGACCAGCGTGTCGCCCGTGATCGGGCCCTCGATCGGCGGGCCGCCGGCGTGACCGGGAAGCGTCGGCGCCAGCACGTCGTGCCGGCGCTCGAGCGCCGGCAGCACGAGCTCCCACACCCGCCAGGTGTCCGCGAACCCGTGCAGGCACACGAGCGGCGGCCCGCTGCCGTCGCGGTGGGCCGGCGTGAACGTCACACGGGCGTCGGCTGCGCCGACCGCGGCGACGGCTCGACCGGCACCGTCTCGTCCTCGACGACGCGCCCACCGCGCATGAGCGACGCCGCCGCGGCGATGAGGCAGGCGACGATCGCGAACAGGAACGCCGCGTGCAGCCCGTCCTTGAACGGGCCGGAGATGAGGGTCGGGAAGAACGAGTGCCCGGTCAGCACGGCCTGGTCGTGGGCGGGCAGCGTCGACAGGACGTCGGAGCCGAGCAGGTGCTGGATCGGGTTGTAGCCGAGGAAGGCCGCGAACAGGATCGAGACCGGCGGCAGCGCGGCGACCTGCTGTGCGACGTCCGCCGGGACGCCGTGCGCGGTCAGTCCGGCGTTCATCGTTGCCGGGAGCGTCGCCGCCAGCCCGATGATCATCAGCGTGAAGAAGATGCCGATCGAGAGGACCTGCGCGGAGTTCTGGAACGTCTGGTTCATCGCCCCGCCGGCTCCGCGGTCGCCCGGTGGAAGGCTGTTCATCACCGCCGCCCGGTTGGGCGATGCGAACATGCCCATCGACGCGCCGATGAGGAACAGGATCGCGCCGAACGCCAGGTAGGAGAAGTTCGTCGGGAGCATGAGCAGCAGACCGAAGCCGACCGCCGTGAGGAGCATCCCGGCCGTCGCGAACGGGCGCGCGCCGTACCGGTCCGAGAGGAAGCCCGACGTCGGACCGGCGAGGAGCATGCCGACGGTGAGCGGCAACATGTAGATGCCCGCCCACAGCGGCGTCTCCTCGAACGAGTAGCCGTGCTGCGGCAGCCAGATGCCCTGCAGCCAGATGATGAGCATGAACATGAGCCCGCCGCGGGCGACCGCGGAGAGGAACGTCGACAGGGTGCCGAACGTGAACGCGCGGATGCGGAACAACGGCAGGCGGAACATCGGGTGCGGCTGGCGGTACTCGACGATCACGAACGCGACGAGGCAGACGACGGCGGCCCCGAGCAGCGCGAGCACCTTCGGGCTCCCCCACCCGATCGCGTGGCCGCCCCAGGGGCGGATCCCGTACGTGACCGACGTCATCACCAGGATCAGCGCGAGGGCGAACGTGATGTTCCCCCACCAGTCGATCGGCGCCTTGCGCGGCGTGCTGAGCTCGCGCAGCACCCGGTAGGACCAGATCGTCCCGAAGATCCCGACCGGCACCGAGATCAGGAAGACCAGGCGCCAGTCGATCGGCGCGAGGATGCCGCCGAGGACGAGGCCGATGAAGACGCCGCTGACCCCGACGATGTTGTTGATCCCGAGCGCCATCCCGCGCTGGTTGGCGGGGAACGCGTCCGTGATGATCGCCGCCGCGTTGGCCAGCAGGCACGCGCCGCCGATGCCCTGCACGATCCGGAAGACGATGAGGAACGCGGCGCCGTTGCGCCCGTGCATCCAGTCGATGGCGAGGATGAGGGACGCCACCGTGTAGATCACGAAGCCGAGGTTGTAGATCTTGACCCGGCCGACCATGTCGCCGAGCCGGCCGAGGCTGACGATGAGGACGCTCGTCACGACGAGGTAGCCGAGGATCATCCACAGCAGGTAGAAGGAGTTCGCCGGGATGAGCGGGTCGAGCCCGATGCCGCGGAAGATGTCCGGCATCGCGATGATCGTGATGGAGCCGTCGAGCGTCGCGAGCAGGACGGCGAGGGTCGCGTTCGAGAGCGCGATCCACTTGTAGCGGTCCGGATCCATGGACTTCACGCGGCCAAACTCTACAGGCAAACTGTGCAGTTCACCTGCAGAGGTTCGTCTACACTCAGGCGGGTGAGGACCGAGACGGACACGGCACTGCTCGCCTACGACCTGCGGGAGACCGTGGGGCGGCTCGTCCGCCGCCTGCGCCGCGAGCCGGGCCCGCCGCTCGGCCAGCACGCCGTCCTCGGGCGGCTCGACCGCGACGGGCCGGCGAGCATCTCGGAGCTCGCGACCGAGAGCCACATGCGCCCGCAGTCGATGGCCCAGACCGTCAAGGACCTCGAGGAGGCGGGCCACGTCCGCCGCCGGTCCGACCCCGCCGACGGACGACGCTCGTTCGTCGAGGTCACGCCGTCCGGCCGGAAGGTCCTCGAGGAGACCCGCGCCCAGCGCGAGGACTGGCTGACCCGCGCGCTGGACTCCGAGCTCGACGAGAGCGAGCGCGAGCGCCTCCGGGAGGCGCTCAGGCTCCTCACGCGCGTGGCCGACGCCTAGGGATCGACCGCGATCCGCCGCTCGCTCGCGTCGATCGGGACGTCGTTGATCGAGGCGTAGCGCTTGGCCATGAGGCCCGACGCGTCGAACTCCCAGTTCTCGTTGCCGTAGGACCGCCACCAGCGCCCGTCGGCGTCCCGGCTCTCGTATTCGAAGCGCACCGCGATGCGGTTCTCGCCGAACGCCCACAGCGACTTCTTCAGCCGGTAGTCGAGCTCGCGCTCCCACTTGCGGCGCAGGAACGCGCGGATCTCGTCGCGACCGTTGATGAACTCGTCGCGGTTGCGCCACTCGGAGTCCACGGTGTAGGCGAGCGCGACGCGGTCGGGGTCGCGGCTGTTCCACGCGTCCTCGGCGGCCTGGACCTTCGCGGCGGCGGACTCGGCCGTGAAGGGTGGGCGGATGTCGGTCGGGCCTGGCATGGTCGCGCCTACGCGCCCGTGGTCCTGAACAGGCGCTCCGCCGCGTTGCGCCCGAGCACCTTCTCCTTGGCCTCGTCGCTGACGCCCGGAAGTGCCCGGATGGTTTCCCAGATCGGGGCGTTGTCCCACCCGGGGTAGTTGGAACCCAGCACGACGTTGTCCTCGCCGATGACGTCGATGAGCAGCTTCAGCGACGCGGGCTCGTGCACGACGGTGTCGAAGTACATCTGGGAGAAGTACTCCGTCGGAGCCCGCTCGAGGCGCTCGCCGGCGAAGCGATCGCCACGTCCGTACACCTCGGCGTGGTAGGCGAGCCTGCCCACCTGGTACGGGATCATCCCTCCGCCGTGCGGGATCATCACCCGCAGGTTCGGGTGACGGTCCAGCGCACCGCTGAAGATGAGCCCGATCACCGCGACCGACTCGGTGAAGAGGTACCCCCAGGCCCAGTCGATCTGGTGCTTCATGAGCCACCCGCCGCCCGCTGCCTCGAGGTCGAGGTCCTGGCCCAGGGCGACCGGGTGCAGCAGGATCGGCACGTCGAGCCGCTCCGCGGTCGCGAGGAACCCCGCGCACTCCGGATCGGCCAGCGTGCGGCCCTGCCCGATGACGTAGCCCAGCGAACACGACCTGAGGCCGAGCTCGCCGACGGCACGCTCGAGCTCGGCCGCAGCGAGATCCAGATCCTGCATCGGCAGCTGCGCCGAACCCCAGAAACGGTCGGGATGCTCGGCGATGTGGCGCGCCGTCTCGTCGTTGAAGGCCCGCGAGAACTCGTTGTTCACCGCCGCCTCGAGGTGGTAGCTGAAGACCATCGGGCTGGGCTGCAGGACGTGCACGTCGATGCCGTTCTCGTCCATGAACGGGATCTGCTCGTGCAGCCCGTGCCCCCAGAAACGGTCGGGCGTCCCCGGGACCGAGTACTCGACGTCGCCGCTGCGGAAGTACCACGCACCGTCACGCGTCGTCATCTCGATGCCGTAGGGCTCGACGATGCTGAGCACCGACGCGGGCTGGTAGTGCGTGTGGACGTTGACGACTGGGGGCACGTGACCTCCTCGAGACCACGAACCCTAGTCCTCGGCGCCCGCCCGACCACCTCAGAACGCCGCGCGCCGGCTGGCCAGGAAGGCGAGGATCGCGAGGATCGCGATGGCGAACAGGATGGGATGCACGATGGTGCCGCCCGCAATTGCGATGATCAGCAGCACGACCCCGATGATGAGCCACAACATGACTGCTCCTTCCGACTGGTCCGGCTTGCGTCCGGCAGCGTGCCCGTCCCCGGCACGCGCCGGAAGCGGCGCCGTCCGAGCCGTGACGTCCGCGCTCGGACACGGGGGGTGATGGGTCGTGTCCGCCCGCCCACCGGTCGCGCTCATCGACGAGGACCACGACCTCGAGGCGGTCGTCGCGCCCGACGACCGCGAACGGGCGCGACGGGACGTCCTCGCGCGTGTCGTGCGTCTCTCGCCGGGCGCGTGGGACGTCACCGGGTCGCGCGAGCCCGACCGCCACCACCGCGGCTTCATGGTCCTGGACGGGCTCCTGACCCGCGAGGTCGAGGTCCTCGGCCGGCGTTGCGTGGAGCTGCTGGGTCCCGGGGACGTCCTGCGGCCCTGGCAATGGGACGAGGAGGGCTCGCACGTCCGCGCCGAGGTGGGCTGGCGCGTGCTCGAGCCGACGGATCTCGCCGTCCTGGATCACGGGCTGGTCGAGCGGATGATGCCCTTCCCCCAGCTCGGCGTGGAGCTCTTCACGCGCGGGGCCCGCCGGGCGCACCACCTCGCGGTGGCGCTGGCCATCGCGCACCACCAGCGCGTCGAGGACCGCCTCGTGCTCACGCTCTGGCACCTCGCCGAGCGCTGGGGGCGTATGACCCCCGACGGAGTCACCGTGCCGCTGCCGCTGGGCCACCAGCGCCTCGCCGACCTCGTCGGCGCGACCCGCCCGAGCGTCACGACCGCGCTGGGCGAGCTGACGCGCGCGGGGACGCTCTCGCGCCGCGACGACGGGACCTGGCTGCTCCACGGCGCGCCGCCGCAGGAGCTGCGCCACCACCGCCTCGCCACCGCCGAGCTGAGCTAGCGACGTCTGCGCGCGGACGTCCGCGCGGCGACCGCCTCGCTCGACCCGCATGCGGGGTCGGGCACACCCTGCCGGTGAGACGTATCCGACCGACAGGGGGATCGATGTGATCTGGATCGTGGTTGCGATCGCCGTGGTGCTCGTGCTCGCCGTGCTCGGGGCGATGGCCCTCGGCACACGGCGCTCGAAGCGGCTGCGCGAGGGCTTCGGCCCGGAGTACGACCGCGTGGTGGAGCGCCACGGCGATCAGCGGGCGGCCGAGGCCGACCTGCAGCGTCGCCGCAATCGACGGCGCGGGCTCGACATCCGCCCGTTGGAACCCGAGGCGCGTGACGCGTACGCCGAGCGCTGGACGCAGGCGCAGCGCCGGTTCGTCGACGCTCCCGAGGCCGCCGTGGCCGAGGCCGACAAGCTCGTCGCGGAGGTCATGCGCGAGCGCGGCTATCCGGTCGACGACTTCGGACAGCGCGCCGAGGACCTCTCCGTGGACCACCCGGAGACGGTCGAGCACTACCGCGAGGCGCACGCCATCTCGATGGCCAGCGCCGCGCAGCACGCGGACACCGAGGACCTGCGGAGCGCGATGGTGCACTACCGCGCGCTCTTCGACGACCTGCTGGAAGACACGAGGCATCTCGAGGAGACGATCTGATGGAGACCGGACACGAGCAGGGCACGACCACGCGCGACCTCGCCGGAGGCGCGGTCGAGGATCGCGTCCCCGACGACGGCCGCGACCGCGAGACGCCCGTCGGCACCGACGACATCGGCGGCGTCGATGCGGGCCCGGAGCGCCCGGAGCGGCCGTCGCCGCGCGACGACGACGACATCGCGCTGCTCCCGCACGACGAGGGCGCCGGCTACCAGTACCGCTGGCAGGAGCTGCAGACCGGTTTCGTGGACGAGCCGCGCCGGACCGTCGAGCAGGCCGACGAGCTCGTCGCGCAGGTGATGCAGCGCCTCGCGGAGAGCTTCGCGTCCGAGCGCGAGCGCCTCGAGGGCCAGTGGGGCCGCGGCGAGGACGTCTCCACCGAGGACCTGCGCGTCGCGCTGCAGCGCTACCGCGCGTTCTTCCGCCGGCTGCTGTCGGCCTAGGGCGGGGGATCGTCAGGGCGAGCACCGCTGCCGCTCGATGTGGCAGGGTGCCGCCCGATGATCCCGGGCGTCAGCGTCATGCTCCATCCCGATCGCCCCATCGGCGAGACGGCCGACCTGGCCGCCGACGCCGAGCGCCTGGGCTACGAGGGCGTCTGGGTGTCGGACTCGCAGAGCATCTTCCGTGACGTGTTCGCCGCGCTGACGCTCGTCGCGGAGCGCACATCGCGCATCACGATCGGCACCGGCGTCACGAACCCGCTGTCGCGACACCCCGCGGTGCTGGCGGGCGCGATCGGGTCGATCGCAGAGCACGCCTCAGGGCGGCCCGTCGTACTCGGCATCGGGACGGGCGAGACGGCCGTCGAGGACCTGGGCCGCAAGCGGGCCACGATCGCGCGCATGGAGGAGACGGCGCGCGTCATCAGGGCGCTCAACGCAGGGGAGCCAGTGACCTACGCAGGGGCGCAGCTCACGCAGCGCTGGCCCGCCCCGCACGTGCCGATCGTCTTCGCCTCGAGCGGGCCGCGCTCGCTGCGCGCCGCCGGGCGCACGGCGGACGGGGTCTACCTGAAGCTCGGGGTGCATCCCGAGGTGCTGCGCTACGCCCTGGCGAACGTCGCGGCCGGCCGTGCGGAGGCGGGCAGGTCCCTCGACGGCTTCCGGGTCCAGGCGATGATCCCGGTCGCCGTCGACGACGATCCGGCGGTCGCGCGCGACGAGGTCCGCGGGTTCGCCGCGTCGATCGCGCGCGCCGCGGCGCGGGCGATCCCGGCGGAGGACCTGCCGGAGGAGATCGCAGCCCCGATCGCCGAGCTCGAGCGCGTCTCATCGCAGGCACGCGCTCGCCAGAGCTACGTGCAGTGGCTGCACAGCCCCGAGTACGCCGCGCTGATCCCCGACACGATCGTCGACCGCTTCGCCATCGCCGGGACCGGCGAGCAGGTCGCCGACCGGATCGCGGCCCTCGGCGCCGCGGGCATCACGGAGGTGATCCCGCCGCTCACGATGGCGGACGTCCGGCCGACCCTGCGCCGGATCGGGACCGCGGTCCTGCCGCTGCTCGACCCGGACGTTCGTGATGTCCCGGGCGTCGGGCCCCGGGGTCTACCCGGTGATCGGGGAGCGCTATGAGACGTCGCACTCAGTCGAGCGGGATCTCGGCCTCGATGCGCGTCCCCTCCCCGGGCGGGCTGTCGACCGTCAGCCGGCCGTTGAGCGCCTCCACCCGCGCGGTCAGCCCGCGCAGGCCGGACCCCCGCGACTCGTCGGCCCCGCCGGCGCCGTCGTCTGCGACCGTCACCGTCACGGTGCGGTTGCGCCGGCGTATGGCGACGGTCACGCCCGACGCGTCCGCGTACTTCGTGACGTTCGTGATCGCCTCCGACACGATGTAGTACGCGGCCGCCTCGACCTGCGGGCTCAGCCGCGAGTCGGGCAGCGCCTCGATGTCGACCGGCACCGGCGCGCGGCTCAGCAGCGCATCGAGGGCGGGACCGAGCCCGCGCTCGGTGAGGACGGCAGGGTGGATGCCGCGGGCGAGCTCCCGCAACTCGTCCAGCCCCATGGCGAGATCGTCGCGCGCTGTCGCGAGCAGCTCGCGCGCGGCAGGCGATGCGTCCTGCAGCCGCGCGGTGAGCATGCCGAGCTTCAACGACAGCGCGACGAGGCGCTGCTGGGCGCCGTCGTGGAGGTTGCGCTCCAGCCGCCGGCGTTCCGCGTCGCCGACCTCGACGAGCCGGGCGCGCGACGCCGCGAGCTTCTCGTACGCGTCCGCGTTGGCGAGCGCCTGGGCGACGAGCTCGGCGAAGTCGCAGAGCCGCTGCTCGACCTCGTCGGGCAGCGGCGCCTCCGACCTCGTCGCTCCGGCCAGCGCGCCCCACAGCCTGCCGCCGACGGTCACGGGCGCTGCCACGGAGGCGCGGTAGCCGAAGCCGCGCATCGACTTCCCGACCGTCCCGCCCGTGTCGTCGTAGGTGTCCAGGCGCTGCGCGTCGCCGCTGCGCAGCACCTTCGCCACCACCGTCTCGCCCTCGAGATCCAGCGTCGTGCCGACCGGGAAGTGCGGCGGTCCGTCGGCGCTCCAGGCTCCCACGACGGTCGCCGTGTGCGCGCCGTCGTACTGCACCACGCTTGCGACCGGGAGCGCCAGCAGCCGGCCCACCTCCTCGGTGACCTGCCCGAACACCCGACTCGGCTCGGCGTCCTCGGCGACGAGCGTCGCGACCCTGCGCAGCGCCGCCTGCTCGTCGGCGAGCTCGCGCTGGGCCGCCTCGGCGGCGCCCAGCGCGCGGGCGGTCCGCGCCCGCTCGGCGGTGACCGCGGCGAGCAGCAGCGAGGTGAGAGCGGATGTGGCGATGAACAGCTGCGTCGCGAGCAGGCTGTCGGTGATCGTCTCGCGCACGAACGGGCCGTCCTCATGTGCCGTGTTCCAGACCGTGATGGAGCAGACGACGAGGATCGCCGTGGCGGCGCCGCGCGGCCCGAAGCGCAGCGCCGCCCACAGGAGCACGGGGAACACGATGTACGGGACGTCGCGCTGCGGCGGCAGCTCGGCGAGCACGACGAGCAGGGCCAGCACGGCGGCGCCCTCGAACGCCTCGCGGCGCCCGATGCCGGCGAGGCCGCGCGCGGCCCACGTCAACAGCAAGGGCGCCACGACGAGGACGCCCGAGGCGTCGCTCAGCGTCCAGGTGCGGAACACACGCGCGAGCTCGTCCGTGGATATCACGTCCCCGAGGCGCAGCGACGTCGGGCCGAACGCCGCGCTGACGAGCGCCGCCACGAGCGCGCAGGCCAGGAGGGCGAGCACGTCGACGACGCGCTCGAGGGCCGCCCGGCCGTGCGTCAGGCGGCGCAGCAGCAGGGCGGCGAGCACGACCGCCAGCGTGTTGCCGACGGTCTGTCCGAGGACGGTGCCGAGCGGCGTCGAGAAGTCGCCGAGCAGCAGATCGCCGATCACGATCCCCGGCCACAGCCGCACGCCGTAGAGGAACAGGACGGCGAGCCCGAGGCCCGCTGGCGGCCACACGGCGGCGACGGCTCCGTCGAGATAGGCCAGCTCCAGGCCGATCCGGCCGGCGATGTAGTAGGCGGCCGTGACGAGCGCGACCTGCAGCGCGTACAGGCTCAGGGCCCCGTGTCGGGACCCGCGCAGCGCATGGATGCCGCCGCTGGCGTCGCGGAGGCTCCGGCCGGCCGTGCGGACGTTCATGGCGTCCATCCCTGCCGCGACTCTAGACGTCCCGCAGGGGGAGCCGCAGGGCGTGGCCGGCCGGTTGACGCGGCGACGACGACTGAGTGCCTCGGCGCGAGACTCTCAGCCCAGAAATGCGGAAAGCGCCCAGTCGTGGACGCTTCCGTTGAGTAGCGGGGGCGGGATTCGAACCCGCGACTGCTGCCCGCCTGGGGCTGTTCGTGCGGCTTGCGGTTGCCGCCGGCTGGCTCGGCGAGTACTGGAGACGTGGCAGCCTCGCGCGGAAGCGCGCGGCTCGACGTGCGACGCGGAACCAGACCGCCAGCTCCCATTCCTCGACGCGCACGCGGTCGGGGGCGCTTGGACCTCCTCTCTGTGGAGGGTGGGCCGGTAGACAAGTGCCTGGGTGCGACCGTCGAGCGTCCGGAGCGCGACGAGCTCCAGGTCGAAGTCGGCCGCACCTCCGAAGATCGGGTCGAGGCCGGTCTCACCGGTGATGACCGGGAAGAGCGTCACCTGGACGCGGTCGACGGCGTCA
>Ga0070665_100004900_pt1 | contig 13887 bp, 14 predicted proteins | sample KBSS13metaG_FD_65862 | JGI IMG/M metagenome (GOLD analysis project Ga0070665, IMG submission 65862) | Switchgrass rhizosphere microbial communities from Kellogg Biological Station, Michigan, USA - KBS S1-3 metaG | ecosystem: Host-associated > Plants > Roots > Rhizosphere > Soil ... | reverse complement strand
AGCAGAACCCGCACCACTCCTACGACTCTCGGGCTCAGAATGTTCGCCCGCTGCAACGGCCACCAATCCTAAACGAAGCTTCTTTATACCTACTTAACCAACCGGTAACTTACGAGTGGCCCACGACACACTCACAACTGGCGTCTTCTGATCGTTCCGACTAGCGGAACCTCTTCTCCGCCTGTAAAAGTGCCTCCCGGTTCTGCTGTAATAACCGGTAAAGATCAATCGGTTCATCTCTTTTCGACTCGTTTGGAGATCATCGTAAGTGCGTTAATGTTTGTGCTCGTGCCTTTGTATCGTAGGGTCGGATCGGTGCCATACTCATCTGTAATCATTACCCACCGCAGATGCAGTTCACTGACCAGGACATCTCCGAAAGCAACGCCGAGACTCTGCAATTCGTAGGTCTGCGACTTCTTGAAGACTTTGTCGTCGAGCAGGCGCTGTAAGATCGGCAAGTCGCGTTTCGTCATGCTAAGTTTTGCGGTTCCATATCGCTGCTTTGCGACGGCAGCGATCACGGCTCTCTGCTGATTCAGTCGTTCACTGTCTTGTGGTGAAAGCTCTGAGAACTTCGGGGCAGTTGTAGCGTCCTTACCGGTCTGGCCTAAAGGCAAGCCAACAGCACTCAAAGACATCAGCAGAATCAGCAATCTCATTGTTTAGCAGCCTAACAACGGTAACGGTCATTGCCAAACCGTTTAACGCAGGAGATGGTATCTCGCTGAGAGGAATCCTGACCTTCGGCTGCACCACCGTCAACCCGGACCTTTGACGAAACTTCGCTTTTGATTCGGGGACCTTCAGAGGAATGAATTCTGGCTAACGATGGCTGAACATCCACATAAGCCTGCAGGCAGAGAACAGCAGCGTTAGGAACAGCAAAAGGTTGCTGATCCTGTAGCTCCAACGACGATGCCTCCTCATTGCTAATCTGCGATAGCCATCGGTCTGAGTGAAGTAGGCTATGCGAACATACCGATCTGGAAGGGCAAAGCCGATGAAGCTCATGACCAAGAAAGCCAACCAGACTGTCGCGACGCCGACGTAGATCATGATTCTCCATTTTAGAGCTACTCCGGGAGTGTCACCGCCCGACAGGCCGTAACCCGGATTAGGCGAAGATTTGGCATACCTCCGAGTTGGCGACTACTCGGGCGCTACGATCAAAATCCAGCAATTAGACTGAGGCGGTGAGGTAGCCGTGAAGTCGCTTGAGCAGTTTCATGATGGTTTCTACAACGGGCTGTTCATACGCGAGGATTCCGTTGACATTTTCGTTGCAAACGAAATGAAGCAACGATTCGTTGTGTCCGCGATAGCCGTTGCCGCGCTCACCTCGACAGACATACGAGCCGGGAACATAATCTTCGATATCGTTTGTCGTAGAGGAATCGAGCTCACTCTCGACGACATCCGCGAGGCCCATGGATTCGGCGACGGGCCGCAAGACGTCTCACATGCGCAACGGGCAATGGAGAGAACACGCGAGTTGGAGCTTTCATTCTTGGCGCTCAGTTCCTCGTATGGCGGGACCCTCGCGATGTTCGCAAAGAGCTTCACGCTCCGGGGGGAAGAAGATTGGATCAGAGAATTGTGCGGAAAAGCTGGGCTTTGACTGTGCCCGGAAGCATGAAGGTCGAGGTTGCGGTCGAGTTACCGCCCAACCTTCCCTAGCCGGTCTAGGAAAGAGTAGTCCAACACTCGACCGCGACTACGGAGTAGACTCAATCGGAGATCAAAATGAGATTCAATTGGCTCCAATCAAAAGCCGCCTCCGTGCTGTTTTTGGTGTCAGTTGTCGTGTGCTTGACCTGTCTTGCGTACGGCCTGTTACTCGCTGTGCCGTGGGTTCGAAACTTCTTGAACTCTTCATCGGCTAATAATGCCTTCGGCATTCTATTCGCAACGTTGGTCGTCCTGACGATTCCATGCTCGTTAATCGTTTCGTTCGGCATGGCAATATTCTGCGCGTTTGCGGACCGTTCGTCAGTCGGTGCAAAGGTGCTCTGGTTTCTCCTGTTCCTGTTCACTTGGCCTATTGGGTCAATCGTGTATTTTTTCAGTGCTTATCGGGGTTTTAGCACGACTCAGAGAACGGATAGCCCGTCCGATCCGCGAGTAATGCCCGGATGACCGTCCACCCGGACGTAACCCCGAAAAGGGCGAAGATTTGGCATACTTCCGAGTTGCGGACGACACGACCGTGACGACCTCAGTAGACTTCGGCGCTGACCGAAATATCGTATTAGCGTAGGCTTGGAACTGAACATGGACGTCTTAAGAAGCCTCGACGAAGCGAACGAAGTATCCGCAATCCGTCTTGTCAGGAAGCGTCAAATCGCTAAGGTTGGCGACATCTTCCGACTCGCACCGCTTGAAAACGTGTTTCTTTGGGGCAGACTGATTGAAAGATCGAACTTCTTCGGACTTAACGCTCCATCCAACTTGGTTTACATATACGACGCGATTGGCCCAGAGCGTCCCCGTCCCGAGTTGCTATCTCCGTCGAATCTTATCATTGGGCCTTGTGTTGTCAACAATCTCGGATGGGTTCGTGGTTACTGGGAGATTGTGGCCTCGGAGCCGGTCTGTCCAATCGACAAACTAGACCGCCATCTTTTCGTCCGATATCGAGGCACAGGTTCTCCCCATGACTACGACATCGTGGATGAGAATGGCAAGATCGTCAAAGCTCAAATCAACGACATTCGCGTGCTCTCGCAATCAGGATTCGGAAACTTCAACTTGATCGATTGGCGGCTAAGAGCGATCCTGCGGGACCGCCAAATACTCCCAATCCAGGTTTAGAGATCGGTTGCGGGCCTATCACCGCCTACTAGTACGTTACCGCTAGGTTAAGGAAGGTTGGGGACGGCTCGACCGCCACCTGACAACATGGCCCCAGGTCTCCGGCTTCTGGAGACCTGCGATACGACAACTTCAACCGGCTTCATCATCTCTCCAGCCACCTCAGACATGAGAACCCATCACGCCCCGTTCACGCACCTTGTTTAGAATGGCTGCATGTTCTCGTGCTCTGATTTTCTTCGTCGCACCCTTGCCGCCCTCCTTCTCCTCTTCTTCTCAATCTCCTCCTCAATTCCCCTTCGCGCTCAGGCATACGTCGCCAAGCCAAAACTCGTCGTCATTATCGTCATCGATCAGTTCCGCGGCGACTACCTCAACCGCCACCGCGCTGATTTCAAAAACCGCGGCTTCAATCTCTTCATGAAAGAAGGCGCCTGGTTCACCGACTGCTACTACGACTACGCCAATACCAAGACTGCTCCTGGCCACGCCACCATCGGCACCGGTGCATACTCTGACGGCCACGGCATCGAATCCAACGAGTGGTGGGACTCTTCCCGCTCCGACCAAAAGAAAGTCACCTCCGTCGAAGATGAGCGCTATCAGCTTGTCGACATCCCCGCACCCTCCATCCCCGCAAACGCGCCCGGCGCGCCCGCGGACGCCGCCAAATTCCTCGTGGGCGCATCGCCCCTCAACCTCCGCGCCTCCACCCTCGGCGACGAACTCCGCCTTGGGACTTCAGGCAAAGCAAAGGTCTTCGGCGTCTCCCTCAAAGACCGCGCCGCTATTCTTCCTCCGGGTCACGCCGCCAACGGCGCATTTTGGATCGATCCCTCCAGCGGCCAGTTCACCACCTCCACTTACTACATGGAGCACCTGCCTGAATGGGCAACGCAGTTCAACTCCAGTGGCCGCATCGCTGAAGCCCAACGCGAAGCCAAAGTGGAAAAGACCACGCAGTTCTTTGAACTCGTTGGCCGCACCCCGGCCGCCAACTCCTACGAATTCGATTTCGCAAAAGCCCTCATCAAAGGCGAAACTCTCGGCCAGCGCGGCGTCACCGACCTCCTCACCATCTCGCTTTCTGCAAACGACATTCAAGGCCACCAGATGGGCCCCGATTCTGATTCCGAGAATCAGATGATCCTCGCCCTCGACAGCCAGTTCGATAAGTTCTTCACCTGGCTCGACCAGAACATCGGACTCCAGAATGTCTGGCTCGCGCTTTCGGCCGATCATGGCATCGCACCCATCTCCAGCGAAGCTGCCAAACTCGGCATGAACTCCGCGATGCTAACCATGAACAAGGTCTACCCGCGCATCGAAGAAGAGCTCAACAAGCGATACTCACCCGGCGCCCACGTTCAGTACCTGATGCCCGGCCCCGAGCTTCCCTACATCAATCTCAACAAGCACGCCTTTGAGAAAGCCCACATCACTGAGCAGACCGCTGAAGAAGAAGTGGCGTCACTCCTTCCCGACATCGTCAACGAACAAAACCCCGCCCCATTCCCAATGAAGACTGGTCAGCCCGAGCAGAGTCAGCCCTCGCAGCATCGCCTCCCGCCCGCGCCTCAATTTGCAGGCGCCTACACTCGCCTTCAAATGGCCTACGGACAGTTACCGCAAACCGAGCTGGGCCGCGAACTCGCCCACAGCTACGCCTACCACGGCAACTGGTTCGTCATGCTCCTCCTCGGCGGCTACCAGATGGAAGACATTCGCGCCTGGGGCGGAACAACCCACTTCAGTCCCTGGTCATACGACCGCCACGTTCCCCTTGCTTTCTACGGCGCTCCCTTCGTGCCCGGCGAGTATCATGAACGTGTGGCTCCTGTTGATCTGGCAACTACCTTCGCCGCGGAACTGGGCATCAATTTCCCCTCTGCCGCCATCGGACGTGTGCTTACCGTTGCCCTTCAACCCGAGCAATCCACGACTACAGCTCACAGGCCCTGAGGACCAATACCGCGCGTGAAACCCGACATGAAAGTGCAATTCGCTGGCATCGAGCTGACCAGCCCGGTCATCGCTGCCAGCGGCACCTTCGGATACGGCATCGAGTTTGAAGAAATCATTTCCCTCGAGCGCATCGGCGCCTTCGTCACCAAGGGCATCTCGCTCGAGCCCATCCAGGGACACCCCGCTCCCCGCATCATCCAAACCGCCGCGGGCATGCTCAATGCGATCGGTCTGCAGAACATCGGCGTCGCCGAATTCATCGAGAAGAAGCTCCCCGCCCTCCGCAACTACCCTTCCTGCAAGTGCATTGTCAACGTCTTCGGCTACACCGTCGGCGAATACAAGGGCGTAGTCGAGCGGCTCAATGACGCTGAAGGTATCGCGGCCTACGAGCTCAACGTCTCCTGCCCCAATGTTCATGCTGGCGGCATGGCCTTCGGCTCCGACTGCGGCTCGCTCGAATACCTCGTCCGCGAAGTCAAAGCCGTTGCCAAACGCCCCATCATCGTCAAGCTCTCGCCCAACGTCACTTCCATCGCGCAGATGGCCCGCACCTGTGCGCAGTCCGGCGCTGACGCCATCAGCCTCGTCAATACCTTCCTCGCCATGTCCATCGACGTCGAGACACGCAAGCCGCGTCTCACCAACGTCACCGGGGGCCTCTCCGGCCCCGCGATCAAACCGATCGCCGTCCGCATGGTCTATGAAGCGTCCAAGGTCGTCGCAATCCCCATCATCGGCCTCGGCGGCATAATCACCCCGGAAGACGCCATAGAATTCATGCTCGCCGGAGCCACAGCGGTTCAAGTCGGCACCGCCAGCTACGCTGACCCGCGCGCCACCGAACGCCTTGCCAAAGGCCTCACCTCCTGGTGCCGCAGCCACCACGTCGACCGCGTCGCCTCCCTCACCGGCTCACTCGAACTCCCCCAGAAGCCCTGACCTGGAATGCTGTGATCTGACTGCACGCGGCCAGACACGACGTAGTCTTCGGTCTGGGGGTGATAAGCGAAGGATCTCCTTTTGCTGGGAGGGTCCATGTATTCACTCCTCTTGTCCTCATCACCGAGGTCCCATCACAAGACCGGAAATCGTAATCCCCCCATTACCAGAGGGTCATCGAAGCATTTCAAAGCTGGGTGTAGTGTTAGAGACCAGCAGATCCTTCAGGAGGCCTCCGATGACAGTTGCGACGAGATCCGCACCGAACATTCTCCTGCTGTTGTGCAGCACCACGGCGATTCTGATGACGATCACCGGCCTGGCTTTTCTGTTCGGCTCGCACCTGCTCACCACCTTCAGCCGCGGCCCGCGCCTTGGCGAAACCGACGCAATCTCCGTCGCGCTCATCTTCGGCGGCATCGCCGTCGCCCTCAAGACCATCGAAGTCAGCCTTAGAGCAAAACACGATTCCGTCATAGATTGAACTGCAAGTGCCCCAGGTCTCCCAGTTTTGGAGACCTTGAAGACCACACTCGGCAGCTTACTCAACCATCCGGGTCAGTTCCCCGTTCATCGCAGAGAGCGGGCTTAGAGTAGGAACTCATCGCCCTCCGCTTTTCCCAATCCCTTAAAATCATCCCTGATGACTCCCACCAGCCCAACCTACGCTCAGCAGCTCCTCTCTCTTCTCGCACGCACGAGTTTCAAACTCGGCCAGTTCAAGCTTTCCTCAGGCGGCACCAGCGACTACTACATCGATTGCCGGACCACGACTCTCCACGCGGAAGGCGGGCGGCTGACCGGACACGCCATCCTTGAACTGCTCGAGCAACACGGGATCCAGGCAGAAGCCGTCGGTGGACTGACGATGGGCGCGGACCCAATCGTCTCCAATGTCGCAACTGCCAGCGCCTGGCGCGCCCAGCGGCACCCGGATGTGCCAATGCTTCACGGCTTCCTCGTTCGCAAAGCGGAGAAGGCGCACGGCACCGGCCGGCGTATTGAAGGTTTCTGCCGCGAAGGAGCACGCGTGGTCATCGTAGACGACGTCTGCACTACGGGAGCTTCAACGGTCGCTGCTATCGAAGCCGCTCGCGAGGCCGGAATGACGGTTGCTGCTGTCGTATGCATCGTGGAGCGGGAAGAGGCTCACGGACGTCCCTCGGTTGAGACGGCTGCTGCCGGAGCTCCGTTCTTGCGGCTCTTTACGGCCGTTCAGGTGCGGGCCGAGCACGTCAGCCAGTTGGAGAACGCAAGATCAAATCAGGAATGATGCGGAAGCCACGCTATTGCTGTCCTTCTTTTCTCTGCATGAAGTCCAGCAGTAGCTGGATTGCGTAGCTCGTCTCTGTCATGAGAGTTCTGCGATTCGCATCGTTGTCAAAGGACGCAGCCTGGATTCGGCAAAGCTCGAGTTGCTCTTTGAGGTCTTTGATCGTCCGATCTCGCGTTACCTGATCCATGACAAGACTCGCAACAGGAAGGATTCAGGGATTCAGGCTGAACTGCTTGAGTCCAGCCCTGACCTTCAACTCCCCATACTCTAACTCAAATAAATCAGGCCATTCGAGCGTTTAGCTGAATGGCCTGGCAATTCATCGTTGCTGTTTATTTAATCTAGTCTTTCTAAACCACTACAAGGTAAATCTAATTTAGAAATATCGGTTCTCACCTTTACGACTTCTCAGTCCCTCTAATTGGTACTTTCGGCTGTCGCCTTTAATTTCTTCCTAATCTAGTAACGAAGTTTTCGAATGTTAGTTGTTCAATCCTTCGATTGATGAGTTTGGCTAGTTCAACTAGTTGCTGCCCGGGCCCGTAGTCGCCGGCGCTGCTGCTGCCGGGGCGGCCTGACCAGCACCCATGTTGCTCAGGAGCTGAACTTCTACGCGGCGATTCTGCTTCCGGCCTTCGGCGGTGGTGTTAGGAGCAACTTCCTTGTCCTTGCCGATACCGATCAGGTAGAAGCGGTGTGCGGCAACGCCGTACTTCGAGGCCAGATACTGCACGACTGCATCGGCGCGGCGATTGCTGAGGTCGTAGTTATAAGCGGCAGATCCCGTGGAATCCGTTCCACCGGTGACTTCGAGTATGTAGCTCTTGGCGCTTGTCAGCTGCTGTGCAAACTGGTCGAGCTGCTCCTTGTCGTCCTTGCTGAGCGTGGCTTTATCGAATCCGAAGGTCACGGTGACGTTGGCCATAGATTTATAGCTGTCGAGACCCTTCACCACTGAGTCGAGCGAGTCAGCGCGATGCACAGCGTCAGTTGCTGCGGTCGTGGCGTCGCCTGCTGCCTTGCCTGCGTTCTGTGCGTTCTGCGCGGCAGCTTCTGCTGCGGTCTGCGCCTGCTTGATCCCGGCGGTTGCCTTGTCATCGACATCATGCAGGTTGCGGTTGTTCTCGGCAGTCTTCTGATCGAGTTGGTTGGTGTGGTCAACGATTGGCGCCGTCTGGGACTTGACGTAGTTCTTGCTTGCGCAACCGGTCACGCCTATAAGTGCAACGGCAGCTGCAATCAACAATCCATTTGAATTTTTCATTGATTCCCCATTCTGTTCGACCGCCTCTGATTTGCCTGAACCCTTTTGAACCACCTCAGGCCCGGCGGCGATTTTCGTGTCGCCTTGGATAGAGCATGCGTCGAGCCAAATCTAGCCGTACCCGCAAGCCACACAATGCACGTCGGTTAGTGGATGTAAAGGCACTGGTTTCATACTCAAAATGCCATGTAAGTTTTACCTGTTGCGGTAAGTTTGCACCCTATCGTCGCCTCCACTGCTCCCTTTTCGCGGGACAGCTATCCTATGAACTGGGGCTCACTCCTGCCGTACTTTCATGGATTTAATCGAGAAAATCCGTTCTCTACCCACTCAGCCGGGCGTGTATCTCTACAAGAACGCTGAGGGCGAGGTCATCTACGTAGGCAAGGCCAAGAACCTTCGCTCGCGCGTACGGTCCTATCTCCTCGAAGCCTCTCAGGCAAACGCCAAAACCGGCTCCCTGATGCGCGAGGCCGTCGATGTGGACTACATCCTTGTAGCGAACGAGCATGAGGCTCTGGCGCTTGAAAACAACCTGATCAAACAGCGCAAGCCGCGGTTCAATATTCTGCTGCGCGATGACAAGACTTACCCCTACGTCAAGCTCACGCTCGCAGACCGTTATCCGAAGGTTTTCGTCACGCGGCGACTCCGAAAAGACGGTTCTGCCTACTACGGCCCTTACTTTCCCGGCAACCTCGCTTATCGTGTCGTGGAGCTGATTCATCGCAGTTTTCTGCTGCCAAGTTGCAAGATCGATCTGACGCGGTATCACCAGCGTGCTTGCCTGCAGTACTACATCCATCGTTGCCTCGGACCGTGCGTGCAGGACCTCACCACTCCCGACATCTATGCGCAGGCAGTAAAGGATGCTCAACTTTTCCTGGAAGGCAAACAGGCAGAACTCGAGCGCTCCCTGAGCGCGCGCATGATGGCGGCCGCCGAGCAGCAACAATTCGAAGCAGCCGCGCGATTGCGCGACCAGCTGTCGACCGTCCACCAGCTGCAGGAAAAGCAGCGAATCGCAACCGCGGAGCAGAGCGACGATGCGGATGTCTTCGGCTATCACTTCGAGGACGGTGCACTCGCCGTCAACCAGTTCCACATGCGAGGCGGCAAGATCGTTGATCGCCGTGAATTCTTCTGGGAAGATTTGCCGGAGCTCATGGAAGCCATAGGAACCGCGGAGCCTTCGGCCGTCGAGGATCTGGGTGCTTCTGTTCTTCCTCCGGCGGCTTCGACCGTCGAAGTTTTGGGTGCCCCATCCATGACGGGATCAGGGGTGGGAAACAACGAAGCCGTCTTCAACCCCGGCGTTGTCTTCTCCGCTCTTCTCAAGCAGCTCTACATCGATCAGCGCTACGTGCCTCGCTCCATCCTGGTGCCCGTCGACTTCGCAGACCGCGACGCACTCGCTGACCTGCTCAGCGAACGCATCGATCGTCGTGTCGAAATCGCCGTCCCGCAGCGCGGCGAAAAACGCTCCCTTGTCGACCTCGCCGGACAAAATGCAAAACAGTCTTACATCCAGCGTTTCCGCGTACTGGAACCAACCCGCAAGGCAATCCAGGAGTCGCTGGCCGACTCGCTGATGCTGCCGGAGCTTCCCAGCCGCATCGAGTGCTTCGACATCTCGCATATTCAGGGTGCCGAGACCGTGGCTTCCATGGTGGTGTGGGAAGACGGCAAGATGAACAAGTCTCAGTATCGCAAGTTCAAGGTGATGACGGTCCTCGGCGTCGATGACTTCGCGTCTATGCGCGAAGTCGTCACCCGCCGCTACCGCCGCCTTAAGGAAGAGGACAAGCCTATGCCCTCCCTGATCCTTGTCGACGGTGGGCTCGGTCAATTGCATGCTGCAGCTGAAGCTCTCGAGGCCTTGGGCTTCACTTCGCAGCCACTTGCCTCCATTGCCAAGAAGGAAGAAGTCATCTACCTATACGGCAACGAAGATGAACCTGTAGTGCTCGACCGTCGCTCGCCGGTTTTGCATCTGGTGCAGATGATTCGCGACGAGAGTCACCGCTTCGCAATCGGCTATCATCGCCAGCGGCGCGCCATGCGCGATCGTGATTCAGAGCTCCTCAACATCCCCGGCGTCGGCCAACTCACCCGCCAGCGCCTCCTCGCTCACTTCGGCAGCTTGAGAGATATTCAGCAAGCCACAGCCGACTCTCTCGCATCCGTCGTGCCCCGCAAAACCGCCGAGTCCATCTGGAGCCACTTCCACGAGCCGCAGACAGCTACTTAAGAACCGAACCCCGTAATGCAACGCTTTAAAATGGCGCGGATTCATCCATGACCCAAGCTCGCTCAGCACTGAGCGCGCTCGAGCCGCTGGAAAGTCCATGTCACGGCTCACGAGTTGCTTTCCATCTGCTCAACCGTGCCATGCACGTCGCAAAGGGATCGTGCGTCAACTGTCGATCTTTGCAGCCAGCCTGCCGCGCTCTAGATAAATTCCCCGTCTGGCCGATAAGGTAATCAGCCATCATCTGCAAATCTGGACCGTCACTGCGCAGTCGGCTGGCTGATGACCTATGGAAACGCATGCCCACCTCCAGCGCAGATCACGCGCTCTTCAGATCTCCGCAGCGGCGCTCATCTACACATCCGCATTGCCGTTCCTTGGTCAGCAACAACTAGCCCGCACCGAGCTTCCCAGCGCACCCAAGCCCGAACCGTCCGCAATGATGACCACCCGGCCACCGGCCGCACCTCAGCGTGCAAGCCACCGCATCAATCTGAATACCGCCTCAATCCTTTTTCTTACTGCCGGTGAAGCTCTCGACTCATGGACCACCTACAAAAACCTGACACACCAAAAATGGATCTGCGGCTACAGTCCCGCTTTCGGGAATGCCGTTACATACATTTCAGACGACGGCCGGCGCTATGATCCGCAAACAATTCAATACGATCTGTGCGGCCCCGGGCCATCGGGTCAGGTAGCCAACTACGCATACGACGTCACGCGCACTGGTGCCTTTACCGAAACCGGATGGGTGACGACCATGAAACTCAGCGGTAATCGAAACATCACCGGAGTGCTTGCATGGAACATTGCCGATGACGTTGGCCAGATGCTCATCGCGCGCTACCTCCGGAGACGGCGCGGCTTGGTCGGCAGGGTTGCTCCGGGCATAAACTTCGCCCGGGGGCTGGTTCATATCGATTGCGGTGTTCAGAATCTGCTCTTCGCCCGCGCACACAACAATGCGAGCACCTGGCAGTTTCGTCTTCCAAACGAAACTACTCTGTATCCTGGCCCTCGCTGGTGGGGGCGCCAATAGACTCCCGGTGCAAGCGCTACGACCGTGCGGCAGCCGCCGTCTGATCCTCAATCGCAAACTTCTCGCTGCACACCGGGCACTCGTGCTGTTTCGAGTCCGCGATGCTGATCATCCGCGTTCCGCAAGACGGGCACTTGCCTCGATGCTCTCGCATCCCAACAAGCGGTCCGAAAAGCGGTGCCAGAATTCCGAGCAGGATAAACGGAATACCAAAGAAAATCCCCCAACCCGTTAAGCACAGCATCACGCCGGAGATGATCAGAATCGGGGCGGCAACCAGGCCGATATACATCCCGCTAAACGCCCCCTTCGACGGCACCGGCAGGTGAAGCTGTGCCTCGTGCTTCTCATGTTCGATTGAACCGCCGCACTGAGGACAAAACCTCCACTCCCGCATTACAACCAAACCACACTTCTGGCAATGAGCGTCCATCGCGAACCGCTCCTTCTCGGCGATGCAGACAGGCCGGCACGACAACCATCCCTCCTGCCGCAGCCCGAAACGTTACGCCATTCCTGCGCGCCTTCCCGTGACCCTCATCACGCCCACTGCACTGGCTCCATAAATCATTTCTCCTGCCGAAGGCGGTCAGCCCCACCGCAGGTGGTACCCTCACATAACCGCATGACACAGGTCCCGTCTGCATCCCGCACACAACCTGCCGATCTGCCCCGCGTGCTGGGCGCGCCGCAAGCCACGGCAATCGTCGTCGGAACCATCATCGGCAGCGGCATCTTTCTCGTCCCCACGGAGATGATGCGCGACACCGGCTCCTCCGCCCTCGTCTACCTCGCCTGGATTACCGGAGGCCTGTTGTCACTCTTCGGAGCGATGACGTACGCCGAACTCGGCGCGATGCTCCCCTACGCGGGCGGCGAATACGTCTACCTCCGCGGAGCCTACGGAGACACTCCGGCCTTTCTCTACATGTGGACATGGTTTGCGGTCGCTAAGCCCGCCTCCATAGCCGCCGTAACAAGCGGCCTGGCGCGCACACTCGGATTCTTTTCAGCGTTTCACTTCCTCAGCGAACACATCGCCGGCACGCCCATTCTCTGGTCTCAGATCTTCGCCATCTGCGTCACATGGCTCATCACAGGACTGAACTATCTCGGCATCAAAAAGGCAGGCGACTTCCAACTCATATTCACCGTTCTGAAGGCCGTCCTTATCCTCATCGTCGCCGCACTCTGCTTCGCATCCGCTTCCGGCTCGTTCGCGAACTTCACCACCTCATTGCCGGCCGCACGCGGCGGCTTCGGCGGATTCATGCTCGCCTTGATCGCCACGCTATGGGCCTACGATGGCTGGAACGATCTGACCATGGTAGCCGGCGAAGTCCGCCGACCCGAGCGATCCCTTCCCGTCGCACTCATCGGCGGCCTATTCATCGTCGGCATCCTCTTCATGGCGACCAACGCGGCCATCCAATACATCCTGCCCGCCGCTCAGATCGCCGCCACCGAGCGCCCAGCCGTCGCAGCGCTTTCCGTCGTCGCCGGTCCGCGCGGCGCGGGATTCGTCGCCGGTGCCATGGCTCTCAGCATCTTCGTCACCCTCAATGGGACGATCATGTCTGGAGCCCGCATTCCCTTTGCCGCGGCAAGAGATGGACTCTTCTTTCGCCAGTTCGCGCATATTCATCCCCGGTTTCAGTCGCCGTCCACTTCACTCGTAATCCAGGCGCTGCTGTCTACCGTCTTGCTCCTCTTTCTCTCCCAGTTTCAGCAGCACTTCGAGCTCGCGGTATTCGCGGAGTGGCTCTTCTACATGCTCACTGCAACCACCATCTTCCTCTATAGGCGGCGTCAGCCCGATCTCCCGCGGCCCTACCGCGTCTGGGGATACCCCATCCTGCCCGCGATCTTCGTCTTCTGCGCAGGCGCCGTGCTCATCTGGAGCTACGCCGGAAACCTGAAGGGCTCGCTGCTCGGCACCGTGCTCATTCTTCTCGGCCTGCCCATCCTGTATCTCATCCGCAAACGCTACGCCCAGGACAAAGTTCAGCGCTAGCCACCCATCGATCAACCTCGGCTGCACGCATTTTCTCGGCAACAAGCCCCGACTGCCATCCCCAGCGAAGCCGACGGACCCCCAGTTGCTCTTCAGCCGCATCCTCGTGATAACGATCGGATGCTAGCTAGGAATCCCAGACGATGTATCACCGCATAACCGGGAAGTAAACCCGGACAGCGACCCAATTTCTTGATTACTTCTGGGTAGGCGACTACTCGCCCGCAACATCGTAACCTTGACGTCTCCCGCTGTGGTGGATATGGTCCGGACAACTCCCAACCACCTGTCTAGAAGGAACCCCGAAATATGGTCATCG
>Ga0070665_100004898_pt1 | contig 13891 bp, 6 predicted proteins | sample KBSS13metaG_FD_65862 | JGI IMG/M metagenome (GOLD analysis project Ga0070665, IMG submission 65862) | Switchgrass rhizosphere microbial communities from Kellogg Biological Station, Michigan, USA - KBS S1-3 metaG | ecosystem: Host-associated > Plants > Roots > Rhizosphere > Soil ... | reverse complement strand
CGACTGCGAGGTGCCGTCATGCCCGAACTTCCAGTAGACACTCGAGTGGAGCTCATTATTGTCGTTGGAATAGACGACGTGGCAGGCGGCACAGCCGGACTGGCGGTAGTCCCCGGGCTGGTCGTTCGTGCCGATGAACCAGAGCGTCGGGTCGTTCAAGCGCGTCTTCGTGAGGTTGAGGACCGGCACTGCGATTCTCCCGCCGGTTCCCGGCCCTCGATTGGATGCCCGGATGTCCGGTCTGCCGGGCTCCTCCAGCCGTTGCAACTTGCCTTGGGCATCGGGAAGCCCTGTTTCCGGGAAAAGGCTGCCAATATTGCGGCCGCCGCGCTCGAACACCCGGAAGATGTCTCCCGGCATGACGGTTTCCCAGGCCGGCAGAGGTTCGAGCTTGCTGAGGATTCCAGCTTTGAAAGCGACGTCCGGGTCGGATGGCACCGGCCCCAGGAGTCGCGTGCCGACCCCGTCGCGGTTATACGACTCGCCCAGGACGTAGTTCTTCTCCCCGAGGATGCCATTGTTGTAGGACGCCCCGCCCCAGAGCATGGCCCCTGTGGCATGCAGACTCCGCAGGGATTTCTCGACGGTTTCCTGGTGACAAGCACCGCAGGACTCGCGTACGACGCGAAAGTCTGAAGGGTTGACGAAGCGGATGAATGCCGGACTCTCCTTGTTCAAGAGTGTGTAGCTCTGCTTCGGGTTGGCACTGGAAGGGTAGTTCCACGCTTTCCGGTCCTCGGGCAAAACGTGAGCCTGCTCCATAGCACTGGTGTAGTCCCGGCTCCCGCGTGCGAGACCGGCCTCTACGGCGATCGCTGCATTACCACCGTGACAATCGGTACAACCCAACTTCACTCCCGGGCTGCTGTGCATGCTGTAGGAATCTGTTTGCGTGTGACACGAGCGGCAGCCGGTGCTCTTGCTGAGCACAGCCTCATCCGATTGTGTGCTGGGCGCCGGTGGGGCTGAGTGACCGGAAGCGCGGTGCGCTGCAGCGAAGGCCGCAGAACCCCCACACAGTAGGGCTCCCAGGAGCATGAAGATTTTCCAGTTCTTGTTCGGCATGACTTCGCGCTCGATAGGTGCCCGCTAATAGGCCAGCAGCAGGTTAAGGAGGAAGTAGTTGGGATCGCCGTGCGGAAATAAAGCGTCGAAACCACCGCCGGTGACTAGGCGCGCATACGACGCCCGTAACACTATGTTCTGCGACATCAACGGCCTGTAGATGATCGCCGCCGAGAGGTCCTCGCCGATATGGTGAGGCACGCCCGCTTGTGCGCGGGCGACTTCGATCACCTGTGGCTGCGGCATCGACAGATCATTGGCGTTGAAGGAGAACCGTAAGGTCGGTAGCAGATCCACGTCCACGCCAAGACCGAAGAGAAGTATACCCGGGTTGGTAAAGTTGGATTGGGCGTTGTTTCCGGCTCGCAGGTCATTCAACACTGCGTCGCGTTGCGACAAGGTCACCCCGCCGCCACCGATGAGCGGAACCCCCTGGCGGATCCAGTAGCTGCTGTCGGCGCCGGCGAATTGCGGGTTTTCGGCAATCGCATCGAAGCCGGTCGCCTTGCGATCGTATGGATTGCGGTCACCGCTGCCATACAACACCGAGAGTTTTGGCCGAATCCAGTCAAAGTCGCGCGAGAGCTCCAAGGCGCCAAACCAGGCACGCACCTGGTCCGATCGGGCAGTGAAAGTCCCGCTGCTCTCCCGGCCCCCTGCGAAATAAATCGAGGACGTCAGATTCCAGCGTCCGAAGTGCCCGTCGCCGTTGTACCCGACATAGACCACGTCATAGTCGCGACCCCGCTCCATTCCGAGCGGCGCGGGCCGCTCCAGCTCGCCATTGGTGTTGTAGTACCGGGAGCTCTTTTCCCGATCGTGGTCGTAGAGCACTGTCCATTGCGAGGTAAACCCCGGCGAGGGCATGTCCTGCCAGTAGAGGTTGGCCGCGATGACATCGTCGTGACGCGGCGCGTGAGCGACGTCGTTGAGCCCGCTGTTGGTGTCTTTGGTGAGACGCCGGAAATACGCGATGTTGTACTGGAGGATATTGTTGTCCCGCGTGCCGAAGAGGCGCACTCCCGGTTGGTCATCCTGGAAGACGAATCCGCGGAAATCGCTCGAGAACGGCTGTATCCCCACCCGCAGACTATCGAAATCGAATCGATCCGAGACGTTGCGCAGATGCTTGTCGACGAAGGCCGCCTGGATGCCGACGTGATGATCGGACCGTGAAGTACCCCGCTCCGGGTCGATATTCACTTCCTGCAGCTCACCGGCCGAGAGGTAGTTGAAGTTGAATACCGGTGTGAAGCGGAATTCGTACTCCGGCGGTTTGAAGACCGTATCGCCCTTGTAGTAAACGAACTCCGTGGCCACCGTTTCAGAGAAGAAGTTCTGCCGAGGATGGCCAAAAACGTCGTTCTGTCCCGCTCGCCGGCTCGAGCTGGAGCCGACCGAAGTGGCGACATCACGCAGCTCATACACCGAATCCGCAAAGGCATTGAGAGCGAAAAACCAGTCGTCGTGCAGGGGCTTATCGCCCTTGAGCACGTTGCGTCCGTAGGGGTTGAAATAGTTCCGCGGATAACCGAGGTCGAGGTTATCGACAATGCGCCAGCGGTCCGGCACGGCCACCTGAGTGTCGATCAGATTGGGAGGCGGCACCGCCGAGGGCGTCGGTGGGATCGGTTCCTCCGCCGGGCCGACACCAACGAACTCTGGAGAAAGTTGGGGTGTCGTCGTGGCCCCCGGTACTGCATTGCTCGGATTGGCAGGCGGGGGTGGACAGGGAACTTCGATGCTGCCCGGGCGGCGCCGATCGCTGATGCGGCCCGCATCGTCTTTGTAACAGGTCTGCGCAGCTTGCGCGGCACCGGACCCGACGAGCAGCACGATGATCGCCGGCGCAAGAACTTTTCTAGTCATTTGCGCAGGCATCCTGTTGTGTCGAGTTGACGAACGGAGCTTGCGGACACTGCACATACCGCAGCCGGGTCCCCTGGGGCGAAAGGGTGTCAGCCCTGACTGCAGCAGGTGCCTGCGACAGTCCAGCGCCCAACACACCCAGGGCGCGTTGCAGACCCAGGAAGGCGACCAGGTCATCCTGGTCCACTCCATCGCCGGACACTCCGATGGCCCCCACGAGCGTGCCGGCCCGATAGATCGGCACGCTGCCGGGGAAGATCTGCAACCCGTTAGCTAGAACGGGCGGTCCCACCGAGTGTGCGAAAGCGAGGTTGGCCGGGAAGTCCACGCCCACGCATCCCGGAGCAACGTCCGGCACAGCGCCGGCGCTGGCTACATACAAGACGTGCTGCAGGATGGCATTGATCGACAGATCGAGTTGCAAGCCGGTCGAAAAGACGCTCCAGGAGACCAACGGCTTGCTGAAAGGTCCGTTCGGCGAGCCCTCGATGCCGTCGGGATAATAGGGCCGCGAGAGCTCGCCAATGGCCCGATCCGAAAATGCCAGGGCACCATCGGCCAGAAAGGTGGGTTTGCCGAGAAAACTCTGCCCGGCCGTAGCGTAGGTGGCGAGTGAGATACTGCTCTGACTGACATTGCCACCGACCAGCTGCGGATAGCCCGAGCTGTCCGTTTGCAGATACTTGGCATTCGGAAGCGCCTGCAACAGGGTCGCCGCTGCGGAGGAGGAGAAGAAGGCGGCGGAACGGGCCTTCTGGACCGAGACATCGGCGCCAAATAGCGGCGCATCCGGGGTTCGTACCATCCCGAGGATGTTGCCTTGGGTGTCAACCACCGTAATGGTGACCTGCGCCGTTTGCCCGAGCGGCAGACGGATCTGTCCGCGCGTGATGTTTGCAACGGACAAAGCGGAGCTGAGAATGCCCTGCACTTCCAGTTGGGTCAACGCGGCCGGCCCGTCGGAGCCTGCGATCGCCGGGTATCGCGGCGCATTGGCGGCATCGACGAAAACATAAGCATTCTCGCCTGTATAGGAGCCGCTGCTATCCGCCCGAACACCGGACGAAGAGTCGCCATAGACGGTTCCGGCATGGATTTGTCCGTCTGCGTAGCCCTGAACGCTGATGAGAGAGCCATAGGTCGAGAACGGCGCAATACTGGTTGCGGTACCCGCAGGCGCGGAGAGCGTGCTGGAATCGGCATCGCTGAAGCGGAGTGTTACGCCGTCTACTGTCACCCGATCTGCGCGTCGGTCGACCGGAGGGAGATAGGAGAAGCTCGCTGCATAGGCAATGGCTTCATCGTCGAGGTTCTGATCGACGTCCTCGATGTTCTTGTCGAGACTGTAGACCCCATCGGCGATGACACCGACACCGCCTACCACACCGCCACTCTTGTACAACGGAAAGCCGCCGGGATCGGCGGAAAGCCCCAGCGGTGAGCGGTGAGGACCGACACCAGGGTTCGGGCCCGCTGCAGCCGTCATGAAATCCGAGCAGGCCAGTTGGCTGAACTGCACCCCAAACAGGGGGCCGGAGGGCGCGTGGGCCACCCCGACGTTGAAGTGCTCCTGAATAATCTGACTGGCCGTCCGCGTTGAGAACGCGTTGCCGGCCGATGACAGGTAGGCGCCCGTAATGGCTTTGGCGATCGCGGCCTGGGCGTCCAGATTGAAGCTGGGCAAGGTAGGCGCAGGTAACCGGATTGCGTCCAACCCGCTATGGAGGGTGGGGTTACCCGAGGAGTCAACGGACGAGGCGATGAGAACTGAACGGCTCGCGGCAGCGCCCATCCGATAGACTGCCAGAACATTGCCGACGCGATCCACTACAGCCAGCGTCGCGTTGACATTGCGCGCTCGCGCCTCAGAGATCCCCTGGGCCAGAACCTGCTCGACATCGGCGGTAGTGAGAAAGCTGCCGGATGTCGTGCAACTGCCCGTGCAGCCGGGTGTACTCGATCCCACCGAACTGACCGCCCCTCCTCCACCGCCGCAGCTCGCAAGCTCCAGTGCCACCCCGAGGACGAAGTACGACATCGTGACACGGTTCATCTCCAGCTCCTACGACTGGGGGCTTGGGACGCCGGCAGGGTGATAAACATGGCAGCTCGTACATTGTGTGGTGATGATCTTACGACCGGGATGTGTCAACGGATTCGGGCCCATGGAGACCTCCAAGGGCATCTTGGCCGCCCGTTGGGAATCGAGGTGACACCGCAGGCAGCGCTCGACGTCAGGCAGCAACAGATCCTGCGATCGGGTGGATTGGCGCGCCGCGTGGCATTTTTCGCATGCCTGGTCGCCTGTGACGCCTTCCTGCACCCGGTGCGCCAAATGACTGAACTTGGCAACCGGGAAGTAGCGCTCCGTGATCCGCACCCGCTCGATCGTGAAGCGTTCATGGATGTCCTCGGCTTTCGTATCACCGACCACGTGACACCCTACGCACCCGCGACGAATGAACTGATTTTCGATTTCGGCCTTGGCTCTAGTGCGCGCGCACATGAGTGGCGGCCCGTTGCAAGGGGTGAGAGCCTCGTCACTGGAGGGAACCCGGTCGAGATCCGGCAGTCGCCGCGTCATGGCCCGCACCGTCTGGGGCTTGGGGTCGACGTACTTGCGCGTGAAGTAGTCCTCGATGACCAACATCGCATCGAGCACGTTACCGTGGGGAAGATGCCGATCCGTGGCTCCCACGTCGAAGTTCAAATCGTGACAACCCATCGCGCAGGTTTTCTCCTGCGTCATCGGCTTGAACCGGTCGCTATCCGCGTCGAGAACGTGACACTCCGAGCAACTCATGGGTCCCCCACCACGACTCGTCACCTTGTCGGGATTCAGGTGCTGCGCGTGAGAAAACTTGAGATTGGATTGCTCCAACGCCGTCACTAAAGGCTGGCGAAACGGCTTACCGTCGGGATCACCCGGTGAGATCCTTCGGAACGTCACGTTGAATTGCGGATGCAGCCCCCCGGGTCCGAACCCACTGACATTCTGAGTGAGCAGCTTCGCGAATCTCTGCGCGCCGCTCGCATGGCACGAGACACAGAGACGGTCGTCCTGCATGACCTGTTGAAACTGCTCGCCCAGATGCTCATGGTGACAGCTCCCGCAGCGCTGCGGCTTGTCTATCCCGGCCAGGTCGCGGTGTGCCTTCAAGACATGGTCATTCGTATCCCGATGGCATCCAAGACAAGCTTCATCCTTCACATCCGCGAAGAATTTCTGATGGCACGTTCCGCAGCTGCGTCCCGCAGCATGTTCATGCGCCGGACTCAGGGGGCCGGCGGACCATAGTGTGTCATCTGGAAGCCCCCGTGCGCTGGGCAACCCTCCACGATGCCTGTGTACCATGTGGATGGGGATAAGAAGCCCCAGAACGAGCGCGAGGCTAAGGAAGAGCCATGAAAGGGTCCTGGCCGACAAGCGTGTCTGAGAGAGATCCGTCCGGAATGAGGACTCATACTCCTGGGAGTCCACGTTCGGATCCGCTTCGAGCTGCAGCGCACAATCAAACCCCGCCGGGGCGGCGAGCACGACCAGCCGGTGCCCCCCGATAACGATCTCGTCCCCGACCTCGAGGCGCGCAGCGGAGCATGATTTCGAGTTGACATTGACCCGCTGTCCGCGCGTGCAGCGCAGCCGCAGCCCCCCGCCCGCCGGACGCACGGTCGCATGGGTAAGCGCAACAGCACGACCCAGGAGTTGAATCGTATTCGCCGCCGCACTCCCGATCGTGATGACGTCGACGGACAGCGCACTGTCCATGGCGCTGACGCCCTCCTCGGATCGCACCACACGTCTGAGCAGTACCTCCACGTGCTCACCCGTCGAGGAATGTTGTAAGAATATGCACGAACAGTGTTCCTAGAGCAGCCACGGTCAGCGGGATGTGAGCGTACAACCAGATCTTCAGCCATCCCTGCAGTTGCACGTCGCGACGGACGCGTCGTAAGACGCTCTGCCGCCGGGACAGAGTCACAACCAGTTGCTGCAGGGCCGCTGCCTCGGATTGCCGGTATGCGCCTGGGAGCCGACTCGAGACGTAGGCCAGCACGGCGTCCTGGTTTACGTTGCGGCGCAATCCCGTCGAACGCCTTGCGCTTTTACGATCGGGGTCCTCGAAAAAGGAGCGATCGAGGCCCATGAGTTGAGCCCACACGCCGCCCCCCACCACGGTACGCTCGATGCTACTTTGGACCACCGCGGCGATCTCGGCATCACAATCGTGGGACAGATTCCGGGCCTGCTTGTCCAGCTCGAACAACTCTGCAAACAGGTCCGCCCGCGACCGGGTCCCGCGATTATCCATCAACAATCCTGGAATGCTGAGATAACACACGATGCCCACGATTCCGGTAAGGACCACTGCGCACATCAAGACGTAGGCGTAGGTGTGTATGTTGTCGTGGAAACGCCCCGCGCAGTGCAGCGTAGCGATGGCGACTACCGCCAGGCCCAGGTAGATGTGGGCTGACGTCCAGCCCTGAACGGATCCCAACGGGGAAGCATATTTGCGCTTGCGGATCCCCAGTAGAGCGAGCCAGATCATCAACAGCGCGGCAATGGTCCCCAAGGTATAGCCTTGCCACGTATCTCCCCGAGCGATAGTGCCTCCCGACTGGGTCACGAAGACCGCAGCGGCACACGCGACGAGGGCCAGGGAAATCCATAGATAACGCAGCTGGCGATAGCTGAGCGTCGCGTGAAAAATCACGTCCGTCGCTCCTGAATGAGGTTGACGTAGTCGCTAGGGCCGATGCGACGCGCGGCGCCGGTTGGACAGGCTTTCACACAGGCAGGACCGTTTGCCACACTGATACAGGCGTCACATTTGACGGCCCGCTTCTTCTCCTGTTGCGGGGTGCCGCGAGCAGTGCCCAGGTCATGATCCGTGGGCTCGCCCGGACCCGGTCCGGCACCGAACAGAAGCCAGCTCAACAGTCCGGGTTTGCGGGGCGCATCGTGAACCATCCGGATCACGTCATAGGGACAGTTGGTCTGACAGTTACCGCAGCCGATGCACGACTCGTTGATATAAACCTCTCCGGTAGGCGAGCGGCGTATCGCATTCGGTGGGCAGTCCTTCATGCAGTGCGGCTGGTCGCAATGCCGGCAGGCGATGGGGACGTGTACGTTCGCGAAGGAGCCGCCTTTCTTGCGATTGAGGCGGGTGATGCCACCGTGTGTCTCCGCGCAGGCTTTCTCGCAATTGTCACAGCCGATACAAGTTGATTCGTTGATGACCAGAACGTCGGTGGCTTCTCCAAGACCCTGCGCCATGAGGAATGCCATCATTGCCGGAGCGCCGGGCTGTACCTGGACACGGGCGTTGGCCGCGGCACGGGCAGCCGCGCTGCGTTGCAGCTCCGCAACCGGGGCGCCGGGCAGTTTCATGAGATCCAGAAACTGTGCTCGCTTGAGCTCAATGAGCTCGGAGGCAAGCGACACCCGCGCCGTCTCGCGGCGCAACGGATCACCCATCAAGGCCAATTCGCCGAGCAGCTCGCCAGCAGGCACCTGTGCAATGGCAATCTCGGTTGCCCCGTCCGTGCGAAAGAGTGTCAGTCCGCCAGAGCGCACCACGTACAGGCTGTCGCCTGTGTCACCCTGTACGAACACGGTCTCGCCCGCTTTGTAACGCCTCACCTCGATGCGCGCGGCGATGTCCCGAAGCATCCGCAATGGCGCTGACGGCGCGAAGTGTCGCTGCAACTCCCGTATGACAAACACCAGGTCAATCCCGAGTCGGACCTCCTCGTTCGAGCTCATGAGCTTGATCATGATCCGACGCGGGGTCTCGACCAACACACACGCGGGTCCGGCAATCGCACGCTCCAGGCGCGGCCGGCCCGACAACAAACTCGTCTCGCCAAAGAATTCTCCGGCGGCGAGCTCGGTCGACAGCGCCGGATTGTGAGGATTCTCCAGTACGACAGTGCCTTGAACGATCGTAAAGAACGAGGTCCCGTAATCGCCGGGCTCGTAGATGACACTGCCTTCCAGAATGATACGCGTAGCCCGCGGCTGCCGGCCCTCGCGCACCTGCGTTTCCTGCAGCGCCGCCTGCTTACGCGCCTCCTCCTCGAATTCCTGGCCTTCGCGATACGCCACACTGATGGTGCTCTCGATCACCAGCTCGCGAAACGCCAGGGGATTCATGCCCCGAAACATCGGTACCTTGTTCTTGAACCGCTCCAAGGCGGCATCCGCATCCGCGAAAAAAGGGATTCCCCCAAATTGCCATTCGACCAGTTGTTGATCGACCGGCTTCACCTCATGATTTCCGCAGAGGTATTCCGCGACGTCGTAGCCCTGGTTCATCGCCTGTTTGATGAGGGGGTAGCCGGCGAGGGAGCCCACCACGTAGATCCCTGATACGTTGCTCTCGTAGCGCTTGGATAACTGGGGCACCGCGTCCGCGCGCTCCGTGGGAAACCGGATGCCCAGGGACTCAACAAAGCGCCGGGGCGGATCGGCCCCCAACCGGGCGACCACCCGATCGCACTCGATCACCTGTGGTCCAGTGGGCGTTTCCAGTGTGACGGACAGTCCACCCGGCTCACGCGGGGCAATCTCCTTGACCCGCGTCTCGTAAAAGCAACTCAATCGACGCCGGGGCTCCGCCAGTGCCGCCAGTACCGCTGTCAGATTCGCCTGCTTGGCGCGACTGAACTCCTTGCCGCGATTCACGATGACGACCTTGTTCTGCTCGGTCAGCGCGAGAGCGTTTTCGATCGCCGCATCGCCCGCGCCCACCACCACGACGAGCTCTCCCTTGAACTCCTTCGGGTCATCGAGCTGGTACTGCACGCGCGGCAAATTATCTCCGGGCGCACCGACCTTGCGGGGATTCCCCTCAACGCCGATCGCCAGAACGATGGTTTCGGCGTGAACTTCGGCACCCTTGGCGAGCTTCAATGTGAAGTCGCCCTGTTGGCCACTCACCCCGACGACGGTTGCCCCCAGGGACAGGTTGACGCCCAGGCGCCCGCAGTCATCGGTCCAGTTGCCCAGAATCTCCTCGCGACTACCGGCGCTGAAGCGCAGATCACTGCGAAGATCCAGAAACCCCGGCTCCGCCATCACGAGCTTGCCCTTCTGATAGCGCTGGATCGTCTTGGCGCATAACTCGAAGCTTTCCAGGACGATATGACTCGGGGCGACGCGCCCGGCCGCCCGATCCAACTCGGCAGCGCGTGCACCGGCACTCAGTCCGGCGGGTCCCGCTCCAATGACGGCCATGCGATACTTGACATCGGCGCGCGTCATAGGCCGGCTCCGGGACCGCTGACATAGGCCACGTAAGGAGGGCGGCTCCGGCCCGCCTGTCCGACCCGATTGCTCGTAACGAGTACCATGTTCGCCAGCTCCTGGGGCGGAATGAGCCTGGGCGTCTGATTACCGATCGCCTTGTTGCGGAGCCGCTCAACGACCTTCGCGGCATAATCAAACGCCTGTGACAACGTCAGGACACCCCCGCCCTGAGTGGCAGAAGCTGTGCGCAGGGCCTCGAGAAGACCATAGGTAAACAATCCGTGGGCCTGCGACGGCAGCTCCTGTGATTCCTCATCCGCGCTGGAGGCGGCCATCAACGCGAAATTGGATGACATGGAGCGTTTCGCCAGGGAGGGCACGTCAAAACGCTTGTTGAACCGGGCACCCGCCAGGGCACCCGCCTCACAGGTGTCGACGATCAGCAGGCGACGCCCCCCCGCCTGCCCCAGTTGATCGACGATGTCCTGCCAGCTCACCAGCGAGGCGCGCTTCTCCTCGATGTCGGTATGCTCCAGGTCGTCCGAAGCCGCATCCGCGGGAATAAAATAGTAGTTACCCTGACCGTCACTCATTCCGTGCGAGGCCATGAAGAGAACGACGGTATCCTCACCTCGGGCGTCTGCGAAAAATGGCGCGAGTCGCGATCTGATGTTTGCGGCGGTCGGTCTGTCGCCACTGCCGTCGGACAACACCAGCGTGTGCACCGATGTAAACGATCCCCCGCGCGCGATATCGGTCAACGCTGCGGCTATCGCTTCGGCATCACGGGCCGCAAAGGAGAGTTTCGAGATCTCGCCATCATCAAAATGCGACACGCCGATGGCCGCGACGTATAGGTTTCCTGACGCGGGGCCCGATGGTCCATCCGAATCGACAAACGTCTCCGCAAGCCCGAGAGCCTGCCGAGTTACGAGCTCGAGACGCACATAGTTGGACCGCGCGGAGAGCGGCACTTCCACGGGGCGCGTCGTGTCCAACGCTTTGCCGTTGCACGCCTTCGCCGACGTGTCGGTTGACCCGCCGCTCGGGGTGCCGCCCACCTGTGGCCCGCTGAACGGCTTCTCCAACGCGCTCCGCTCACGACTCGAGAGCACTGGGATCCCATTGACGAACAGATTCCAACTGCAAATCGGCTGTGAAGCTCCTTCGATCTCGATGTGCAACTGAGCCGTGTTCCGCGTCGTCGCCAGCACCGCGAGATGCGCCTTGGGAGGCGCAATCTGAGCCAGCTTCCCGATCTCAAACTCGTCCGCCCGCTGCGTGATATCCCGAAGGCTCTTGAGCCCATTGTTGAGCACGTACTCGTGCACCAATCCCGGCTTGTACAAAACCCGCTCGAACTGCGCCGCCCGATAGAAGCTGACATCGATCAGCCCGTCCGGGCGCAGATGGTTGGTCTGCCAGCCGATGAATTGATCGCCCGACGGGGAGGAAACGTAGTAGCCGGAAGGGATCCATGCGACCCAGTCTTTGCCCGACCGCAATGGCAGCACGGCCGCCACCTCGCTGCCGTTCGAGTACCGATACCACCGCAACGTCCCATCGCGTAACGCCGCAATGACCCAACGGCGATCGCCCGAGATCACCAGTGCGTCGACCTCGGCTACAACTTGCGTCAACCAGTCGGAGGACCCATCGGGGGCAACCCGCCGGATCATCTGTGAGGTTCCCACTACAACCCGGTCGGTATCCGCGACGAACGCCCAGTCGAGCACCCGCTCCGCATGAGTCAGCACCACCGGCACACCCGCGATGGTGACCTGTTCGCGATCATCACTCACGACAACGTCGCGCCCGGGGGCGACTCGAGGCGACTCCTTCAGCTCAGGGTCTTCAGCCGGCATTGTTCGCACGACATCCCCCGACCCCACGGTGAAGTCGATGTTGAACCACAGCGGCACGGTCGGGTTGGGTTTGAATTGGGCGTGCAAGCCATCCTTTGAGCTGGACAACCTCGACCCGTCCCGACGCACCTTGACAGCGGCCGATGCCACCACCCACCGCAAACGACCCGCCGGCTCGATGATCCCCATGTCCGGCTCAGCGGTCACGTACGCCATGGACCCATCCTTGAGCCGTGCCAGGTCTCGCAACCGCCGCCCGGAGCGCTTGACGACCGCGAACATCGAGCGCTGCCTGTCGACCCGGTACAGGATTCCGGAGAGATCGTGTTTGATTTCACCGCCGGTATAGAGGGACTGCCCGTCCGCAGACCATTCCACCGAGTACAGCCCGCGGACATCGTCCGCCGCCGGCGCCCGCAGCGTCTCGGCCAACTGCCGGGCCGACACATCGACGATGCCCAGGACGGGCGCCTCGATCGAACCGAACGCGAGCCAGCGGCCGTCGGGTGAAAATCGAGGCCGCAAGGGGCGCGGCACGGAGCCGAGCGCCAGCACTGTCGGCTGCCGATACCCTTTGGCCGCCTCATACAGGCGCAGTGACCCACGGCTCATGGTGACGGCGAGGTCGCCATTCGGGGCGAACGCGCCGCCCAGCACCTCCTCCCCCTCCGCGAACGTATCGCTGGCAATGACTCTCGCCTGTCGACGCTGCACCGCTGGCCAATCGAGCACGTAAAATCCGAATCCCCCACCCAGGGCGACAAACAACTTCTGCCCGTCTGCGGAAAACACCAGATGCTGAATCGCTGCGGGAAACCCATCGAGGGTTACCATCAGGGCGTCCGGATTCCCGAGATTCAGGAAGAAGAGCGAGAACAAATGAGACTGCCCCAGGTGCTGCCGCGAATATCCCCCGAGGACTGCCGTGCGGGAGTCCGGCGTCACGGCTGCACAATAGAGCCACCCATCGTGAGCCGACCCACTACCGGGATCCGGAGCCCGCCAGACATGTCTCAACCCGCCGGTACGCGCACTCCACAGCCGCGCCGTCTTGTCATAGGACACCGTGAGAAGCTGATCCGCACCCGCCGGCACGATTTCCACAATCTCATCACTGTGGGTTCCAAGCTCCAACCGGGGAACCGGCGTCTCGGAGAATTCGGTCGGGCCCTGCGCTGCGACAACGCTCTGAGCCGTAGCCGGGACCGCGCCAGCCGCCAACGCCGTGGCGGTCTGTGCAAGCCAAACTCCACACAGCAACAGCGCGGCCCGCGCAACCCGCCGCACGCTGCGAGTCAGCCACCTCCCCGGTGGCTCACTCCTGACCTCCCCCACTGACGCCACGACTCGCCCCGCTATTTCGCCTGCGCCTCAGGGCAACTGGCGAATACGTTGGTCGCCGATCCCGACCACGCAGTCTGATTCCCCAGGTCCGCCGTACGCGCCGCCCCTCGTGGGCAACGCTCCGTAGTATCGATGCCCGCGTTATCGCCCGTCTCCGGCTGCCGCCGCGCGTCTTCGGTCAACGTCGAGACAATGGTTTGATCGCTGGTGAGCTCAGATCCGAGCAAGCTGCTGCCGTTACCCGACACGAAACTCAGATTGCCGCCGCTGCCGGTTTGAGACCCTGTCGTCAGGTTTCCCCCCGAGCCACTCGTGCTCGAATAGGACCCGCCGGCCCCGGTGGCGCTCCCCGCTGACAACGATCCACTCGAACCGGAGTTGAAGGGACTGTCGTTGCCGGAGCCGCCACGGAAGGTCAACGTAGGCGACTGTCCGTTCGCGGAAGGGGCTCCCGGGGTTCCTGGAGGGAATGCCGCACCACCCGGATTCG
>Ga0070665_100004897_pt1 | contig 13893 bp, 12 predicted proteins | sample KBSS13metaG_FD_65862 | JGI IMG/M metagenome (GOLD analysis project Ga0070665, IMG submission 65862) | Switchgrass rhizosphere microbial communities from Kellogg Biological Station, Michigan, USA - KBS S1-3 metaG | ecosystem: Host-associated > Plants > Roots > Rhizosphere > Soil ... | reverse complement strand
GGCCTGAAGGCGCACGCCGCCGCGGGCGCGGACCACGTCGCGGCCCAGATCCTGACCTCGTCGGGCGAGGTCGACGACGAGTTCCGCGCGGCACTGCGGGAGCTCGCCGCCGCCCTCTAGTGTCCCGGATCACCGCGTTCCTCGCGGTCCTCGCGGGTCCGCGGTCGCGGCGAGGGTCCTGACCGCCGTCGACCACGTCCGGTTCGCCGACGACGTCTCGACTACTTCGGCGTCGGCTCCCGGGGGTACGCCTGTGGCGCGGTGACCCCGCAGTGCGCGCAGCGTTCGAGCGGGATCCGGTCGCTCCCGCCGAGGGTGTTGCGGATGGTCAGGGCGGACACCACGCCACCGGCGGCGAGCAGCGCGGCCACGATGACCAGCGCCGTCCGGAAGCCGGACTCGAAGGCGACCGGGTCGGTGTAGTCCGCCCCGCCGATGCCCGCCACGCCCGGCACCACGGCGACCGCCAGCAGCCCGGCCGAGCGCGCCACCGCGTTGTTCACCCCGGAGGCCGCGCCCGCGTAGCGGTCCGGGGCGGCGTCGAGGACGGTCGCGGTGAGCGGGGCGACGGTCAGGCAGAGACCCAGGGCGAAGACGACGACTCCGGGCAGGACGTCGAGGAACCAGGACGCCCCGGGGCCGATCCGCACGAGCAGCAGCACCCCGCCCGCGGCGACCAGCGGCCCGACGGTCATCGGCAGCCGCGGCCCGATCCGCTGGGCCAGCGCCCCCGAGCGCGCCGAGAGCAGCAGCATCAGCAGGGTGACCGGCAGCAGGCCCGCGCCTGCGAGCACGGGGGAGAACCCGGCGACCACCTGCAGCTGCAGGACCAGCAGCAGGAACAGCGTGCCCAACGCCGCGTACACCAGCAGCGTGACGACGTTGGCCGCGGTGAACATCCGACTGCGGAACAGCGAGGGCGGGACCAGCGGGTGCCGCGAACGCCACTCCACCGGGACGAACACCGCCAGCGCCGCGACCCCGACGACCAGCGCGATCCACGCGGGTGTGGTCCAGCCCGCGCCGCCCTCGGTGAGCGCCCAGGTGACCCCGGCCAGCCCGACGATCGCCAGCGCCGTCCCCGTCAGGTCCAGGCCGGGGGCGGCGGCCGGGTCCCGCGACTCGGGGACGTGCCTGAGCGCGACCCAGACCACCAGCGCCGCGAGCGGCAGGTTGATCAGGAACACCGCCCGCCAGGACCACTCGACCAGCCAACCGCCGACGAACGGCCCCACCGCCCCCGCGATCCCGCCCAGCCCCGACCAGGCGCCCACCGCGGCCGCCCGGTCCTTGCCGTGGAAGGACGCCGAGATGATGGCCAGGCTGCCCGGGGTGAGCAGCGCCCCGCCGACACCCTGCAGGGCCCGCGCCGCGACCAGCGTCCCGATGTCCGGGGCGAAGGCGCACACCGCCGACGCCACCGCGAACCACACCACGCCGATCACGAAGATCCGCCGCCGCCCGAACCGGTCGCCCAGCGACCCGCCGAGCAGGATCAGCGCGGCCAGGCCCAGCGTGTAGGCGTTGACCGTCCACTGCAGACCTGCGAACCCGGCGTCGAGGTCGCCGCCGATGTGGGCCAGCGCGACGTTGACGACGGTGCCGTCGAGCATCGCCAGCCCGGATCCCAGGACCGTGGTGAGCAGCACCCACCGGCCCGCGGGAGTCCCCAGGCGGAGCCCGGCCTCGTCCACCCCGCCCGTCACGCGGCGCAGCGTACGCTCCCAGCGGTCGATCAAGGGAGCGAATCAGTGGCCGTGCACGTGCGGGTCGGCGAGGACCGCGTCGGGACCATCGAGCTGGACCGTCCGGAACGGCGCAACGCGCTGAACATCGAGACCTGCGAGGGCATCGTCGCGGCCGTCGAGCGGGTGCGGGTCGAGGGCGCCCGCGCCGTCGTCGTGACGGGGGCGGGCACCAGCTTCTGCGCGGGCGCGGACTTCGGCGAGGTCTACGGCACGGACTTCCTGGCGGCGCTCTACGCCGCGTTGCAGGCCGTGCACACGCTCCCGGTCCCCGTCGTCGCGGCGGTGAACGGCCCCGCGATCGGCGGCGGCACCCAGCTCGCGATCGCGGCGGACCTGCGGGTCGCGGCCGAGGGGGCGGTGTTCGCCCTGCCCACCGCGCGGCTCGGGCTCGCCGTCGACCCCTGGACGATCCGGCGGCTGGAGCAGGTCGCGGGCGGCGGCACGGCGCGGGCGCTGCTGATCGGCTGCGAGACCGTCGGCGCGGAGCTCGCCCTCCAGCGTGGGCTCGTCGACCGGCTCGGCACCGTCGAGGAGGCCCACGCGTGGGCCGCCGAGCTGGCAGGCCTCGCCCCGCTCACCCTCGCCTACAACAAGCAGGTCCTCGACCGGGTCGACCTGGCGGAGACCGATCCGGTGCTGCAGGACGCCTTCCGAGCCTGCTGGCGCAGCGCGGACCTGGAGGAGGGCCGCGCGGCGCGGGCCGAGAAGCGCGCCCCGGCGTATCGGGGTCGATGACGGCTCCCTGTACGGAGGGTGTCGTCCAGACCACCTGATCGTCACCCGTGTGGCCCTGCAGTCGTTGCGCCGGGCGGACGATGGAGGGGGTGGGGACCCGGGGGATCGAGCGATGAGGTGCGGATGCGGCGGCGCGTGCGGATGATGACCCTGGGTGCGGTGACGGCCCTGGTGGTCACGGTGACGGCGGACCTCGGGTTCGGGACGGCGTCCGCCCAGCAGCCCGCCCCGCCGCTCGCCGCGCCCGCCCCCGCCACCTACCCCGGTGGCGTCGGCGGCACCCCGTGCACCGCGACCGCGCGCGCCTGCGTGGACGTCGCGGGCCGGCTGGCCTGGCTGATGGACGGCGGGCGGGTGGTGCGCGGGCCGGTGCAGGTCCAGACCGGCGACGACGAGGACCCCACCCCGCTCGGCACCTTCGCGGTGCAGTGGAAGGCCGAGCAGTACACCAGCCGCGAGTACCTCGTGCAGATGCCGTACTCGGTGTTCTTCGCCCCGGGCGGCGTCGCGTTCCACCAGGGCAGGCAGGACACGCCCTCGGCGGGCTGCGTGAAGCTCGTCCTGGAGGACGCCCAGGCCTTCTTCGGCTACCTGCAGGTGGGCGACGAGGTGCAGGTCACGTGAAGGACACCCTAAGTTCTGCACCCGGATGCTTTCTACGCGGAGTAGAATCGTTCCTGTGCCGAGTCTGGGTGAGCTTGAACGTGCCGTGATGGAAGTGCTGTGGGCCGCCACCGGCGACCTGACGGCGCGCGAGGTCCAGGAGTCCCTGGCCGATCGCGAGCTCGCCACCACCACCGTCCTCACGGTGCTGGGGCGGCTGGAGCGCAAGCAGCTCGTCGTCCGCACGCGGGACGGGCGGGCGCACCACTACCGTCCGACCGCCTCGCGGGAGGACCACGTGGCCGAGCTGATGAACGACGCGCTGGACGGCGCGCCGGACCGTGGCGCGGCGCTGGCCCGGTTCCTGGGCTCCATCCCGAGCGAGGAACGCCGCAAGCTGCGGGACCTGCTGGACTAGCCCGGGGAGGCGTCCGGGAGAATGGGCGGATGGCGCTCGCTGCGCTCGGCCTCCTGGTGCTCGGCGTGGTCCTCGCCGAGCCGGCGAGCCGCGGGTTCAGCAAGGCACGCTGGACCCGTCGGGACCCGGTCGGGGCGCTGCTCGTCTGGCAGGCGATCGGGCTCGCCGGAGGTCTGTCGCTGGTCGGCTGTGGCGTGGTCTACGGGCTGTCCCCGCTGGGGGACTCCCTCCCCGCCGCCGTCGGCACGCTGGTGCGGGAGTGGAACGAGGGGCGGTGGCCCGCGCGGTTCGACGCGGTGCACCTGATCGCGGCCCTCGCCTCCGTCGGAGTCGGGGCCCGGCTGCTGTGGGTGCTCGGCACGATGTACGTGCGCACGGTGCGCGCCCGCCGCCGCCACCGGGACCTGCTCGACGTCCTCGCCACCCCGTGGCCGGACTCACCCGGTACCCGCGTGCTCGACCATCCGCAGCCGGTCGCGTACTGCCTGCCCGGCCGCAGCTCCCGGCTCGTCGTGTCCGCGGGTGTGCTCGAGGCCCTCGAGCCGGAGGAGGTCTGGGCGGTGCTCGCCCACGAGCGCTCCCACCTGCGGGAACGGCACGACCTCGTGGTGCTCCCGTTCGTCGCGTGGGGCGCGACGGCCCCGTTCGTCCGCGGCATGGAGTGTGCCCAGGTCGCGGTGGCCGAGCTGATCGAGATGCGCGCGGACGACGTCGCGGCCTGCAAGTCGGAGCCGCACGAGCTCGTCGGCGCGCTCAAGACGGTCGGCGGCAGCGCCCCCGCGGCGGCGCTGTCGAGCTTCACCGACGCACTGGAGGCGCGCATCGAGCGGATCTCCTCGCACCCGCGCCCGCTACCGTGGGCGGCCAGGATCGGCGTGCGCGTGTGCGCGGTGGCGCTGGTCGCGGTGCCGACGGTGCTGTTGCTTCTCTGATCGTCACGTCCGACTGTTGCGCCGTAATCATCCTGCGGGCGTAGCGTGGAGGGGTGCCGTTCACTGCACCCGTCACTGCACCCGCCGATCTTCCCCGCTCCCTCGGTGCCCTCCGTGCCTCCGGGCACGTGCTCAAGGGCGTCAAGTCCGAGATCCGTGACAACCTCCTCGCCGCGCTGCGCGAGGGCCGCGATCCCTGGCCGGGGATCGTCGGCTTCGAGAACACCGTGCTCCCACAGTTCGAGCGCGCCCTGATCGCCGGGCACGACATCGTGCTGCTCGGTGAGCGCGGCCAGGGCAAGACCCGGCTGCTCCGCTCGATCGTCGGCCTGCTCGACGAGTGGGTCCCCGTCGTCGAGGGCTCCGAGCTGGGCGAACACCCCTACGAACCCATCGCGCCGGAGACCCTCCGGCGCGCGGCCGAGCTGGGCGACGACCTGCCCGTCACCTGGGTGCACCGCTCCGCGCGGTACACCGAGAAGCTCGCCACCCCGGACACCGCGGTCGCCGACCTCATCGGCGACGTGGACCCGGTCAAGGTCGCCGAGGGCCGCTCGCTGGGCGACCCCGAGACCATCCACTTCGGACTGGTTCCGCGGGCCCACCGCGGCGTCGTGGCGATCAACGAGCTGCCCGACCTGGCCGAACGCATCCAGGTCGCGCTGCTCAACGTCATGGAGGAGCGGGACATCCAGGTCCGCGGCTACACGCTGCGCCTGCCGCTCGACGTGCTGCTGGTCGCCTCCGCCAACCCGGAGGACTACACCAACCGCGGCCGGATCATCACCCCGCTCAAGGACCGCTTCGGCGCGGAGGTGCGCACGCACTACCCGCTGGCGGTGTCGGACGAGGTGGACCTGGTCGTCCAGGAGGCCGAGCTGTCCGCGGAGGTCCCGCGGCACCTCGTCGAGGTCGTCGCGCGGTTCACCCGCCACCTGCGGGAGTCCTCCGCGGTCGACCAGGGCTCGGGGGTGTCCGCCCGGTTCGCCGTGGCGGCCGCCGAGACCGTCGCCGCGGCGGCACTGCGGCGGGCCGCGATCGTCGGGGAGGCGCGGGCCTACGCCCGGCCGGTCGACCTCGAGGCCGTGCCCGCCGTGCTCCGCGGGAAGATCGAGTTCGAGTCCGGCGAGGAGGGGCGCGAGGAGGAGATCCTCGAGCACCTGCTGCGCCGGGCGATCGCGGACACCGCGCGGTTCGCGCTGCGCGGCGTCGACCTGTCCGAGCTGGCCGACCGGGTCGCCTCCCGGCCCGTCCGGACCGGGGAGCGCGTGCCCGCGGCCGAGGTCGTCGCCAAGCTGCCCGCGGTGGACGTGCTCACCGAGGTGGCCACGCGGCTGGGGGCCGAGGGCACCGAGGACCCGGGTCCGATGGCGTCGGCCGCCGAGATGGCCCTGGAGTACCTCTTCCTCACCCGCAAGCTGGCGAAGGACGAGGCGGACGACGGCGACACGGTGGAATATGGCTGATCCACGCCGCAGGAGACTCCGCTACGCCTACGGGCCGTACGACGGCGGGCCGGACCCGCTGGCCCCGCCGTTCGACATCCGCTCGGCCATGGACCAGGTCGGCCGGGACGTCATGGAGGGCTCGTCGCCCCGCCAGGCACTCCAGGAGCTGCTGCGTCGCGGCCTCGGCGAGAACCGCGGCCTGGACGACCTGACCCGCGAGGTCTGGCAGCGCCGCCGGGACCTGCAGCGGGACAACCGGATCGACGGCACGTTGCAGGAGGTCCGCGAGCTCCTGCAACGTGCCCTCGACGCCGAGCGGGAGTCCCTCGGGAACGAAGACTCCGACGACGCCCGGTTCCGCGAGATGCAGCTCGACGCCCTGCCCGACGACACCGGCGGTGCCGTCCGCGAGCTCACCGAGTACGACTGGCGGTCCGCCGAGGCCCGGCAGGCGTACGAGGACATCCGGGACCTGCTCGGCCGGGAGCTGCTGGACCAGCGCTTCGAGGGCATGAAGCAGGCGCTCCAGGGGGCGACCCCGGAGGACGTCGAGCGGATCAACTCGATGATGGAGTCGCTGAACTCCCTGCTGGAGAACCATGCGGCGGGGCAGGACACGACCGAGCAGTTCGCCGAGTTCATGCGTGAGCACGGGGACTTCTTCCCGGAGAACCCGCAGAACACCGACGAACTGATCGACACGCTCGCCCAGCGCTCCGCCGCCGCCCAGCGGATGCTCAACTCGATGTCCGCCGAGCAGCGGGCCGAGCTCATGGAGCTGTCGCAGCAGGCCTTCGGCGACCCGCGGCTCGCCCAGCAGATGGCCCGGCTGGACGCCCAGCTCCAGGGGCTGCGCCCCGGCGAGGACTGGGACGGCTCCGGCCGGTTCCGCGGCGACAACCCCCTGGGCATGGGGGAGGCGACGCGTGCCCTGGAGGAGCTGGGCAGGCTGGACTCGCTCGCCGAGCAGCTGTCGCAGAGCTACCCGGGCGCCCGGCTGGACGACATCGACCTGGACGCGCTCACCGAGATGCTCGGCGAGCAGGCGGGCGTCGACGCCCGCACGCTGGCCCAGCTGGAGCGCGAGCTGCAGCGGCAGGGTCTGTTCGAGCGGGCCGCCGACGGGACGTTGTCGTTGTCGCCCAAGGCGTTGCGCAGGCTCGGACAGTCGGTGCTGCGGGACGTCGCCGAGCAGCTGTCCGGACGCACCGGGCAGCGGGACACCCGCCGGGCCGGTGCCGCGGGGGACGCGACCGGGCAGACCCGGCCGTGGGCCTTCGGGGACACCGAGGCCTGGTCGGTGCCGCGGACGCTGCTGAACGCGCAGCTGCGGCGGGCGTCGGGGGACACCCGGGCGCTCGACGTGACGGACGTCGAGATCGTCGAGACCGAGCAGCGGACCCGCGCCGCGGTGTCGCTGCTGGTCGACACGTCGTGGTCGATGGTGGCCGAGGGGCGGTGGGTGCCGATGAAACGCACCGCGCTGGCCCTGCACCAGCTCGTCTCGACGCGGTTCCGCGGGGACGCGCTGCAGCTCGTCACGTTCGGGCGGCACGCACAGTCCGTGGACATCGGCGAGCTGGTGGGCCTGGAGGGGGCGTACGCGCAGGGCACCAACCTGCACCACGCCCTCCTGCTCGCGGCACAGCACCTCCGCAAGAACTCCGACGCCACGCCCGTGGTCCTGGTCGTCACCGACGGCGAGCCGACCGCGCACCTGGAGCCGGACGGCGAGGCCTACTTCGACTACCCGCCCAGTCCGCACACCTTGCGGGCGACGGTGGGGGAGCTGGACAAGCTCGCCGGGCTCAAGGCCGCGTTCACCTTCTTCGTCCTGGGGGACGACCCGAGGCTGGCGGCGTTCATGGACGATGTCGCGAAGCGAGTGGGCGGCCGGGTCGTGACCCCGTCCCTGGACGGCCTGGGCGCCGAAGTGGTGGCGGACTACCTGAAACGCCGCTCCTGACGTCAGGGGTCGAGGTCCAGGCCGTCGGCGGCGTTGTGGCGCCACTGGTCCACGGTTCTGATGTAGCGGAAGAGCTCCTGGCTCCCCGGGGCCCAGCGGCCCTGCTGGGCGATGTCCAGCAGGGCCGCCCCCGCGCGGTAGGACTCGGTGGCGAAGCCGGCGCGCAGGGAGTGGCAGGTGACCGGGTGGGCCAGGCCCGCCCGCTCGCCGGCCCGCGCGATCACGGCGGTGACGGCGTCCGGGGACAGTGCCCTGTCGCTCACCACGTCGTGGCGGTCGATCCGCCGGAAGGCGGGCCCGCCGCCCGCGACCTGCTGCCAGGCGAGCCAGGCGGTGCGCGGGCACAACAACGGGTGCCGACGGCGGGGGAGCGCGCTGCGCCCCGTCGTCTTGCCGACCCGGACGTCGACGACCAGCCCGTTCTGCTCGACCGTCACGTCCGCGGCCAGCAGGTGGGCCTGGTCGCTCGCGCGGGTGGCGCCGTAGAAGCCGATCGTCAGCATCGCGCGGTCGCGTAGCCCGGCGCGGGTGTCCGGGCAGGCCTCGGACATCGCGAGCACCGCGCGGAGGTCGACGGCGACGGCCTGGCCGCGTCCGCGCCGGATCCCGTCCTCGGCGAGGCGCCGCCGGTAGACCGCCAGTGCCTCCCGAGCGGCCTCCGGACCGCGGGGATCGAGGTCGGCGCCGAAGCGCCGCAGCCCGTGCAGCACCCCGGCGATCCGACGGCGGACGGTCGCCGGTGCCGCGGGCTCGCCCGCGGGCCGGTCCAGGCGCGGCCCGCCCTGCTCGCACCACAGCACGAACCCGACGAGCGCACCCCGCCCACCGGACAGGAGCGGGATCCCGGCCCAGCGCGTGTAGTCGGTCCAGGCCGCCCAGTCCTGCGCGTAGGCCTGCCGGGTCCCCGCGACCCGCCCGTCCTCCAGGTACCGGTCGGCCGCGGCGTCGAGGGCCCGCAGGCGGGCGGGCAGATCCGGCAGATCCGGCAGGTCCGGCGTGGCCGAGGGCCGGACGACGAGCCGGGTGTCCGCGGGCTCGTCGATCACGAGGCGAGCCTACGACCTCCCCGGTGATCACCGGTCCGGCGCCATGACGGCATGCGAGGACCGGATCTGCGAGATCCGGCGCCGAGGATCTACCGCCGATCTTGGTCGGTGAATGCTCGCGTGGACTGCGGTCCGGTCGGTCGTCGGACGGGACTGCTCACGGAGGGGTCATGACGGCGAGCATGCGGGCGAGTTTCCAGGGACGCGTCCCCCACCCGGCGAGTTTGCCCTCGAGAAGCGCTCTCCCTATCCGCCTGCGGCCGAGGAACACCAGTAGGAAGGTTCGAGCGTCGGCCGAGATGCGGGCGTCGACCTCACCTGCACCCGCCGCGTCGAACGTCAGTGAACCGTCCTCGACGACCATCAACGTGCGTCGGCCGCCACGCAGGCGCAACTCGATGCGAGCCTGGAAGGATTCGGCCATTTCCTGGTCCACCCAAGCGGTGGGTGGCAGCGCCGCGAGCAGCGGAAGCGCGAAGTCCTCGATCGCGAGCAGGGCGTGGTGCCGCCGTATCCGCCACGGGCGCCCGGTGGCTGTGGCGATGTCGTGGCCGTGGACCAGACATTCTTCGAGAAGGTGACCGGCCACCGCCGAAGCAGGCAAGCGGACACCCTGCAGCCAAGCGACGGCCGCGGACTGCGCACGCGACGCCACCTCATCGAACTCTCCCGCAAGCGCGGTGATGCGATCCGCGAGTACGGCAGGGTCCCGTTCGTCATCCTCGGCCAGCAACTTCGCGGTGGCCTCGGCTATGCCCGCCTTCGTCACGATGGCATCCGGCACCGGCCTTCCGGCGAGGGCGTCGGTGTCGGCGCGAAACGAATGGGATAGGTGAGCCGCGACATCGCCGACCGTCCACGTACCGATCGACGCGGCGTCGGGGTCGGGGACGCCGCGCACGAGCGCGACAAGGCCCGGGACGACCTCCCGCAACGCCTCACGAACTCGGGCCAGGGTGTCAGGTGCGCCACCGTGCATCGCGGCTTCGACCATGTCAGAACCTCTCAGCCTCGGAGTCCGAGCCTCCACGTTCGTCCAGCTCCGACCACCAGGCACGGACCGCCGCCGCGAACTCCTCAGGGGCGTCGGACTCTACGTAGAGGCCCGCATCCTCGACGATCACGGTCCGGTGGTCGGGGAAGGTCGCTTCCAAACGCTCGCGTTCCTGGCGGCGGAAGACGCTGTCTGCTCCGCCCCACACGATGAGGGTCGGCAGGTGGGCGAGGTCCGCAAGGCTGGACTCGACCTCGCTGAAGAACGTGCGGCTGCCGATGATGCGGCTGGGGAGCACGGCTGAGGCTCGGCGCCGGTCTGGGGTGTCCTGCGCCCGCCGGTAGTGGGTCATCTCGGCCGTTGTCGGCTTGCGCCTGCGATGGCCCGCAGGAACGAAGGTGTCGACGACGAGGTCCAGATGCCGTGCTACCGAGCGGAGCGGTCTGGAGCCGACGACGCGGGAGAAGAACTCGAAGTAGAGATCGCCGTTCGTCGGCCACGCCCAGGTGTTGGCGAAGACGAGCCGAGCGAAGGTGCCTGGTCGCCGCTGCCCGACCGCCAAGCCGATCGGGCCGCCCCAGTCCTGTCCGAGGAGGGTGACCCCGTCGATGCCGAGCGTATCGACGAATGAGGTGACCGCGTCTGCGTGCTCCTCGGGCAGATAACGATACCTCGGCCTTGCCGAGGACAGCCCGAAGCCCGGGTAGTCGAGGGCGATGCATCGGAAGTCGTTGCGCAGTGAGGAAATCACCTCGCGCCACAGGAAGGACCAGGTCGGGTTGCCGTGCAGCATCAGCAGGATCGGCCCCGAGCCCTCATCGACGTAGTGCACGACGTTGCCGTCCAGCTCCACGAAGTGGCTGTCGAACGGGAACAACTCGTCGTCGACCCACGCAGGTCTTCCGGTGTCTGGCATGACTGCCCTCCGCTCCGTCCGGCTCCGGTGGATGTTGTCAGGTATACTTGATAATGTAAAGTGATGTGATGAGTCGGAGCTACGGCCAGTACTGCGGTCTCGCCCGGGCGCTCGATGTCGTGGGCGACAGGTGGAACCTGCTGATCGTCCGCCAGCTGCTGATGGCGCCTGCGCGCTACCGAGAGCTGCGCGAAGGACTCCCCGGTGTGGCCACCAACCTGCTCAGCGACCGGCTCCGCGACCTGGAGGCCGCCGGAGTCCTCGAGCGACGACTGGCGCAGGAGGGCAACGCCATCGTCTACGCGCTCACCCCGTGGGGCGCTGCGCTGCGGGAGCCGGTCGAGGGTCTCATCCGCTGGTCGACGCCGCTCATGACGCGCGGGCCGGGAGGCGACCATTTCCGTGCGGAATGGCTCGTCCTGCCTCTCTCAGCCCTCCTCGCCGGCAAGGCGGCCGCGCGCCGGTCGGTGACGGTGGGTATCGCGGTCGACGGCGTGTTGGTCCAGGTTCGGATGACCCCCTCGGGCGTCGAGGTGAGCCCGCACGACGGTTGCGATCTCGATGCCGTCGTCCGCGCTGAGGCGCAGATCGTCCTCGGGCTGGCAGTGGGGGTGCTCGGCCTTGACGACGTCCGCAGCCTGGTCGGGATCGAAGGCGAGGAAGCCGCCGTCCGAGCCGTCTTCAACCCTCCGCCGTGAGTATCCGGCGCGCGTCGGGCGACCGTGATGGGGCCTCCTCGATCAATCCCGGGGGCACTGAGTTCCGCGCCGTACTCAGCCCGGCTGACGTCGCTGACCCAGGAGAAGAGGGTTTCTCCGGAGTTCAAAGCTATCCCTGATCTGAATTAGGTCGGTAGATATCTATCTGGAATTATGAAGGTGTGGACGAGGACCAGCGACGGTGCGCTTACCGGCACTGTCGGGCGCCGTTGCCCGTCTCGCAGGGCCGGGGGAACCGGCCCCGCTACTGCCAGGACGGCCGGACCTGGGGCACGAACGACCTGACCTGCAAGGCAGCGGAGGCCGCCTTCCTCGCGGTCGAGTCGGTGCAGCCGGAGGACCCGCTCGGGCACTCCGTGGTCCTCGATCGACTCGGCGAGCGGTTGGGCGCCGCGGCGGAGCCGCTGGCGGAGCTCCTCGCGGCGGTCACCGAGACGCGGACACTGGTCGGCGACGCCACCCGGGCCGCCCTGCAGGAGCGCGACGCGGCCCGTGCCGAGGCCGCGGAGTCCCGGGGCGCGCGTGAGCAGGCGGAGGCACGTGGTGCCGCCGCCGAGCGTGCGGCGGTCGACGCGCAGGCCCGGGTCGTCGAGGCGGTCTCCCTCGCCGAGGGCGCGGACCGGGAGCGGGGGAGGGCGGAGAAGGTGACGTCGGCCGCCGTCGCGGACCGGCTGCGCGCCGAGGGTCGGATCGAGGTGCTGCAGGACCGCCTGTCCCGTGCCGAGGAGCTCGCGGAGGCCGCCGCGGCCCGGACGGCCGAGGTCTCGGACCGGCTGGCCACGACCACCGCGACATTGCACGCCCACGACGAGGCGGCCGCCGAGGCGCGGGCGCGGGCCGAGGACCAGGCCGCTCGCGCCGCCGCGGACCGGGCGGCCCTGGTCGAGGCCCACCGTGTGGAGCTCGCCGAGCTGCGGGACCGGCTCGCCTCAGCAGAGCACCGGTCGACGGCGGCGGTTGCCGAGGCCGAGGACGAGGCCCGCGCGGCGGTGGCACGCGCCGAGGAGCAGGCCCGTACGGCGGTGGCACGCGCCGAGGCCGAGGCCCGTGCGGCCTTCACCGCGGCGGAGGACCGGCGCCGCGCGGAGGTCGACGCGGCGGAGCTGCGAGGACGGCGAGCCCTGGCCGAGGCCGAGGAACGCTTCCGCACGGACCTCGCGGGCCGCGACGAGGCGCACCGGGCCGACCGTCGACGCGCGGACGAGGAGACCGCGGCCCGCCTCGCCGACCTCCACCGGCAGCTCGGCGCGGCCGACCACGAACTCCGCACCCTCCGCGCAGCCCGCCCGACCTGACGGCTCCCGCCCGCACGGCCCGCCTGCGCGATCAGCCCTCCGCAGCGCCGTCCGGACCTGCCTCCACGACGAGCAGTACCGCGTCCTTCGCCACCGTCCCGCCGACCCGTGCCCGCAGCTCGCGGACGGTGCCGTCGACGGGGGCGCTCAGGACGTGCTCCATCTTCATGGCCTCGACCACCACCAGGGTCTGACCGGCGGTGACCTGCTGTCCCTCGGCGACGTCGACCACGGTCACGGTGCCGGGCATGGGGGACAGGACGGGGCCGCCCGCTTCCGCCGCCTCCTCGGCCGCGGCCTCCAGGGCCTCCTGCTCGCCGATCGCGTAGGTGTGGCCGCCCAGGGCGAGCCAGAGCGTCGAGCCGTCCCGCGCCGCGACGACGGTGTGGGTCGTCCCGTCCTGGGTGTGGCGGTACCCGTCGCCGACTCGCACGGTCGTGGTCGCGACCGGATCGGCGCCGTCGAGCGAGACCTCCGCCGCCGCGGCCCGTCCGCGGGACCGGACCTCGACCGGATCGTGGCCGGAGACCAGCAGCCGTCGGGTGGTCCAGGCGTCCTCGCCGAGGCGCCAGCCGCCGGGCACGTCGAAGGGGTCGACGAGCGCGGCCGTGGGCTCCAGGTCGAGGAGCGTGATGCCGGTGGCGGCACCCAGGACCGCGGCGGGCAGGTCCGTGCCGGTCAGGGCGTCGAGGCGGCGGCCGACGAGGCCGGTGTCGAGATCGCCCGCCCGGACGTCGGGATCGGCGAGCAGGGCCCGCAGGAAGCCGATGTTGGTGCCGAGCCCCAGCAGGACGGTGTCGGCGAGCGCGGCGTCGAGCCTGCGCAGGGCCTCCGCGCGGTCGGCGCCGTGGGCGATGATCTTCGACAGCATCGGGTCGTAGTCCGAGCCGACGGTCCCACCCTCCGCGACACCGGAGTCCACCCGCACCGACGACGGCTCGCGTAGCGCCAGGATCCGCCCGCCGGTGGGCAGGAACCCCGCGGCGGGGTCCTCGGCGTAGACCCGGACCTCGATCGCGTGGCCGGACGGCCGGAGCTCGGTGGGCCACGGGGCCGTCTCGCCCGCGGCCACC
>Ga0070665_100004896_pt1 | contig 13895 bp, 9 predicted proteins | sample KBSS13metaG_FD_65862 | JGI IMG/M metagenome (GOLD analysis project Ga0070665, IMG submission 65862) | Switchgrass rhizosphere microbial communities from Kellogg Biological Station, Michigan, USA - KBS S1-3 metaG | ecosystem: Host-associated > Plants > Roots > Rhizosphere > Soil ... | reverse complement strand
TTGCCGCTCCTGCCGGCGCGACCGGCGCCAGTCGCCTCGTTTGCCGCGGCCGGCCGCCGAAACGGATTCTGCGCCGGTATCACGTACAGCAACACATGGCCCGCAGGATCCACGATCGGCGTGCTCTTGAGTCCGCCGGCATCGACGGCGAGCACCGGCTTCGGCGCGTTCTCGCTGATCGTGTAGATGTCGGTGCGATCGGAATCCGACTCACGAGCGCCAAGAAAGTACAGCTCTCGTCCGTCGGCGTTGAACACCAGGCCCGTCTTGAGCAACTCAGGTGCGGGCAGTTCCATCTCGCGGCCGTTGCGCAGATCGCGTGTCACGATCGCCGCATGTCTGGCGATGAGCCACGTCAGCTCCTGCGTCAGCTGATTGCGATTCTGCGCCGTCAGCGACGCCTGCGCGAGAGCCGCCGAGGCACGGCGGATCTCCTCGTTGTCAGGAATTTTCAGATAGGCGACCTGGTTGAGCGTTGACGAGAACGTCGCCGAGATCCCCGGCAGATCGGCGACCAGCGTCATCTCCGCCGCCGGTCCTGAGCTCGTCGCCGCGCGGAGGATCTGCGTGCGTCGCGACGTCTCGAGTCCGGTCTCGTAGACGATGTATTTGCCGTCCGGACTGAATCGCGGCGCGCGTCCGTCGGTGGTCAACTCGCGCGTCTCGAAGAGCTCACCGGTCGTGAGCGCGATCGGCTCGATGAACGCGTCACTCCCCGGTGCCGCCAGGACCTGAAGGTAGCCGTTCAATGCGGCGGCGTAGTCGCCACGCTCCCACGCGTCCGTCGCGGTGTCAAACGGCCCCTTCAGCGCGTGAACGGACGCACCGAGCCGCAGCGTCGCGACCGACAGCGATATCAGGACCAGCAGTGGCGCGACACGTCGCATGACGTCCTGCTACCTCGATCGACGGCGCGTCGCCGCGCGACGGTGGTTCATGCGGAGCCTTACGGCTTGCACACGAAGTTCTCGGCCTGATCGGTGCTTCCGGTGCCCGTATAGACCGCGTGCTGCGGATACGCGCACAGCGGCCGCGTGCGCGTGACGTTCGCCCCCGTGCCTTTCTGCGCGATGATCCGTTCCGGCGCCTTCCCGCTCTCGACCCAGTTGTCGATCGCCGCCGCCCAGTCAGCATTGTCGGGCCCCGGTCCGCCGGCGCAATGCAGCACGCCCGGCATCAGGAACATCCTCACGAATTCATCGGCTTTCGGATCGCGCTTCTTCACCTCGTCGTAGTACTTGATCGTCGCGAGCGGCGAGAGGCCGGCATCCGACCATCCGTGCCACAACAGGAGCTTGTGCCCCTTGCTCTTGAACGCGCTCAGGTCGGGGTTCGTAGCGTTGATGGTCGCCGCGGCGCGCTTCGTGTCCGCTCGCCATGTCGACAGGTCGTACTTCGTGTAATCCCAGTCGGGATTGTTGAAGACCAGATACTTGAACAGTTGCGTCCCGAAGGAGTACCGAAGGCTCGGTGATGGCGGCTGCCCTTCGCGCACCGCACCGGAAATCCACGCCGGCCATCCCGCAGCCTCGCCCTCGCCGCCGAACGGCTGTCCCGGAAACACCGTCTCGGCGCCCGCGTGGGTCGGCGCGTAGATGGTCTTGAGCGCGGACTTCTGATCCGCTGTCAGACCGGTCAGCGTGGAGACGTCCACTTTGCACTGCCGCGGATCCTCCATCACGCCGTCTTTCACCTTGTCGATCGCGTCGCACTGCTCCAGAATCTGCGCCGCGACCGATCGCATCGTCTCCGGCGACAGCAGCGGCGTCAGGTTCTTCGGATCGGGGAACTGCGCGCGCACGTCCTTGATGAACTGCGCGCCGATTCCGATGAAGTCGGCCGCCGGAGCGCCTGCGACGACGCCGTCGAAGTCGTCCGGATAGCGCTGCGCTTCCATCAACGCCTGCCGGCCGCCATTCGAGCATCCCGAAAAATACGAACGGGTCTCGTTGGCGGAGTAATAGCTTCGGAGAATCAGTTTCGAGGTCTCGGCCGTACGGTGGACGGCCAGATAGCCGAAGTTGGTGACGCGCTCCTCGTTGTTGAGCGCCCAGCTCGCGTCGGTGACGCCGCCGGTGTGACCGGTGTCAGTACCGACCGTCGCATAGCCGGCATTGACGACGAACTGCGCCTGATTGTCGATGTGACCGACAAAGCCGCCGCCGCCGCCCATCAGGAACTTGCGATTCCAGTCGTCGGGCAGCAGCAGCGAGAACTTGATCTCGGTTCCGATGACGCCGGCGACGCGGCAGTGCGGCACTTTGATCGCACCGGTTCCCGCCGGAACGGCCACCGCTTCGGTGATCTTCACGTCCGGCAGTTTCAGCTGGGTCAACTGCGCGCAGTCGCCATGGCCGGCGGCCATCACCGGGCTGGCCGATGCGGGCGCGGCACGCTCCGACTCGAGAAAGGCCTGCGCGACTGGCATCGACGCAGGAACGGCCGACACGGCGACAGCGGTCAATGCTCCGGCGAGGAATGTGTTCTTCATGACCCGACATGATACAGAAGCGCGGCGCCGGGAGGGCACGAACGTCGTGAATTCCCGGGACGGCCTTCAGGCCGTGTTTTCGTGCCCGCGAACCGCTGCCATCGCCGCCTCAATCACCTGCGCGGGCGTCCATCCTTTCGCCCTCAGTTCGCGGATTCCCGTATCGCGGTCCGACTTGCTCAATTTCTGGAGCGGTGACTTCATGATGAGCGCGTGATGCAGAAACGCTGGCGGCTCGTCGCGGCCGAGCAGACGGGCGAGCTGAATCTGCCGGCCGGTGGACGCGAGAAGGTCGATGCCGCGAATCACCAGCGTCACGCCCTGCACGTAGTCGTCGACGGCGGCCGCGAACTGGTACGTCCAGTTGCCGTCGCGGTCGCGCGCAAGCAGATCGCCGCATTGCTCCGATGGCCGCTGCTCCTGTGGACCGAGCCGCAGATCGACGAAGCGCTCAACCGAGGGCTCGAGCCGAATGCGGAGGCCGACACCGGGGCGGTCCGTGAGTCCTCGATCGCGGCAGGTGCCTGGATAAAGAAGTTCAGCGTCAGCAGGCCTGAAGGCCTGCACTACTTCCGATCCGCCCATCGACGTCGGCGCGACCTCTGAAGTAGTCGTAGTGCAGGCCTTTAGGCCTGCATTCGCTTCGGCGACCTGGTCTGCATTCGCCTCCGCGATCTCCGCGCGCGAACAATCACACGCATAGACCAGGCCGCGCGCGCGCAAACGGCCGAGCGCCTCCTCGTAGATCGCCCCGCGTTCGCTCTGCCGGACTGGCGCTTCGTCGGCTTCGAACCCGAGCCAGGCCAGATCCTCGAGGATTGAATCCTCGTAAACGCGCCGGCTGCGCTGACGATCGTGATCCTCGATCCGCAGCAGGACACGGCCGGATCGCGCCCGCGTTTCACCCCACACATGCACGGCGTTGACGACGTGTCCGAGGTGCAGGTAGCCGGTTGGCGCCGGCGCAAATCGCGATATGATGCCGCGCATGATTCAGGGAAAACTCCGCTTCATCGTACCTGTCCTGCTGCTCGCCGCAAGCACCGCCGGCCTGCGCGGCCAGTCCAAACCGGCTGGCGCCGAGTGGACGACGTACGGCGGCGATCTGGCCAGCACGCGATATTCGCCGCTCGACCAGATCACCAAAGACAATTTCAACAAGCTCGAGATCGCCTGGCGCTTCAAGACCGACGCGATGGGCCCGCGTCCCGAGTTCAACTTCCAGGTGACGCCGCTGATGGTCGACGGCGTCGTGTACTCCACCGCCGGCACACGCCGCGCCGTCGTGGCGCTCGACGCGGTCACCGGCGAGATGAAGTGGATGCACAGCGAGAACGAAGGCAAGCGCGGCGAGTCGGCCCCTCGCCTGCTCTCGGGCCGCGGCCTCGCCTACTGGCCGGGCTCCGGCGGCCAGGGCGCCCGCATCGTCTACGTGACGCCGGGTTATCAGATGGTCGCGCTCGACGCGAAGACCGGAATCCCCGCCGCCGGCTTCGGCAAGAACGGCATCGTCGATCTGAAGATGGACGACGATCAGCCGGTCGATCCGATCACCGGCGAAATCGGACTGCACGCCACCCCGATCATCGCCAAGGACGTCATCGTCGTCGGCGCGGCGCACCTCGAGGGAAGCGCGCCGAAGAGCAAGAACCACGAGAAGGGGTTCATTCGCGGCTACGACGCGCGAACGGGAAAGCGGCTCTGGATCTTCCACACGATTCCTTCGCCCGGCGAGTTCGGCAATAACACGTGGGAGAAGGACTCCTGGGCCTACACCGGCAACGCCGGAGTGTGGGCGCAGATGACCATCGACGAAGAGCTCGGCATGGTCTACCTGCCCGTGGAGCTGCCGACCGGCGACTACTACGGCGGGAATCGTCCAGGCAATGGACTGTTCGGCGAGAGCGTCGTGGCGCTGGACCTGAAGACCGGCGTGCGCAAGTGGCACTATCAGCTGGTCCATCACGGCATCTGGGACATGGACATCCCGTGCGCGCCGATCCTCGCTGACATCACGGTCGACGGGAAGAAGATCAAGGCGATCGCGCAAATCACGAAACAGGGCTGGGTATACGTGTTCGATCGGACCAACGGACAGCCGGTGTGGCCGATTGAAGAGCGCCCCGTCGAAAAGGGCACGGTGCCCAACGAATGGTACTCGCCGACGCAGCCGTTCGTGACCAAGCCACCGGCCTTCGATCGCCAGGGTGTGTCGCCGGACGATGTGATCGACTTCACGCCAGAGCTGCACGAAGAAGGGCTGAAGCTGCTCTCGAAATACAAGATCGGCCCCATCTTCACGCCGCCCGTCGTGAGCAACGTCGACGGCCCGCTGGGCACGCTCATCCTGCCATCCGTCACGGGCGGAGCGAACTGGCAGGGCGGCGCGCTCGATCCCGAGACGAACAAGCTGTATGTCTACTCGGTGACGGCGCCTTCGGCGCTCGGCCTCGTGCAGCCGGATCCGACCAAGTCCGATTTCGGCTACGTGCTCGGTGTCGCGCGGGCGAACGCGCCGCCGGTGCAGACACAAACGGAAAGCTCCGGACCGGCACGTAACGAGCCCTCGGCCGCGGGAGCATCTGGCGGCCGTGGTCAGGCGCCGGCGGCGGGCGGGCGCGGTCAGGCTCCCGCGGCCGGCCGGGGCGGCGGAGCCGGAGCGCTGTCGGTTCAAGGGCTGCCGCTGATCAAGCCGCCGTATGGCCGCATCACCGCGATCGATCTCAACAAGGGCGACATCGCCTGGCAGATCGCGCATGGCGACACGCCGGACAACGTCAAGAATCATCCGGCGCTGAAAGGGATCGACATCCCCCGCACCGGACGGGCGGGACGCATCGGCGTGCTCGTGACGAAGAATCTCGTGATCGCAGGCGAGGGCGGGTTCAACACCACGCCCAATGGGCAGCGCGGCGCGATGCTGCGGGCGTACGACAAGGCGACCGGTGCCGATGTGGGCGCGGTCTACATGCCAGCACCCCAGACCGGATCGCCAATGACATATTTTTACAACGGGAAACAATACATCGTGGTGGCAATCAGCGGCGCCTCCTACACGGGAGAACTGATCGCATTCAAACTTCCGTAGTTCGACTCCTCTGTGAAGGGGCGGAGTCCTTCCGCCCCTTGTTTTCCATAACATTTCCGTAGTCAAGCTATCTACAATTGCGTCGGTTCTTTTCCCGTAGTCACCGGCCCCACGACAAGGAGTAGTTGAGATGCAATCACGGATGCTATTGCGTTGGCTGTTCGTCGCGCTCGTGTGCGTGATCGGGCTGCCAACCGTTGCACGCGCCCAGAGCGCCATCGGCGGCACCGTCAAAGACGCGTCGGGTGCAGTGCTGCCGGGTGTCACCGTCGAAGTCGCCAGCGACGTCTTGATCGAGAAGACCAAGTCTGTGTCGACCGACGGCCAGGGCCAGTACACGATCGTCGACCTTCGACCCGGCGTCTACACGATCACGTTCTCGCTGCAGGGGTTCAACACGTTCAAGCGTGAAGGACTCGAACTGCCTTCGAACTTCACCGCAACCGTCAATGCCGACCTGAAGGTCGGCGCGCTCGAAGAGTCGGTGACCGTGTCCGGCGCGTCGCCCGTCGTCGACGTCCAGAGCAACACGAAGACGCAGGTGCTCTCGCGCGACGTGCTCGACTCGGTGCCGAGCGCGAAGACGATTCAGAGCCTCGGCCAGCTGGTCGTCGGCGTGACGCTCTCGTCGCCGGACGTTGGCGGCTCGCGTGCGATGCAGCAGACCTATTTCGCCGTCCACGGCAGCGGCGCCTCCGGCTCGATGGTCACCGTCGACGGCCTCGTCACGAACGGGACGATGGGCGATGGCGCCGTCATGGCGTATCACAACGAAGCGATGATCCAGGAGGCGGTGTACCAGACGGCCGGCGGCACGGCCGAAACCATCGTCGGCGGCATCAACATGAACCTCGTCCCGAAGGACGGCGGCAACCGCTTCGCCGGCGCGCTGAAGTACGCCAAGTCGCCGGCCTCATGGCAGGGCAACAATTTGACGCCCGAGCTGATCGCCCTCGGCGTGAGCGCCACCGACAAGATTTCCAACTTCTACGAGTTCAACGTCGAAGAAGGCGGGCCGATCATGAAGGACAAGCTCTGGTTCTTCGGCGCCTTCCGCAACGCGCATTACGACAAGCCGATCGCGAACACCTTCAACGTGCCGGCCGGCGCCAACGTCCCCGCCTACTTCAAGTCGTGCCTGGCGGCGCCCGGCACCTGCGATCAGGGTGTGTCGGACGAAAAGATGGCCAACCCGGTCGTCCGCTTCACGTGGCAGATGACGCCGCGGAACAAGTTCGCCGCCTACATGGATCGCGCGATGCGGCTGCGCGGTCACGCGATGGGCGCACTCACGGATCCGGCGACCGGCTCGGTGGTGTGGCATACGCCGACGTTCTCGACTGGTTCGGCGAAGTGGACCTCGACCGTGTCGTCGAAGCTGCTCTTCGAGACCGGCTTCTCGTACAACCGCGAACGGTATGACAACGTCTACCAGGACGGCCTGAATCAGCCTTACGGATCGGCGGCGTGGTATGCCGGCGCCCGGAAGAGCGACAACAGCACCGGTCTGTTGTGGAACGCGTCGAGCGCGCAGCTCGGCAACTATCCCGACAAGTACAACGTGATGACCGCCATCTCGTACGTCACCGGGTCGCACAACATCAAGGTCGGCTTCCAGGACGCGTGGGGACCGTACAAACGGTGGAATTCGGCGAATGCGGATCTCTATCAGATCTACAACGCCGGCACGCCGCTGCAGGTGACCGTGCTCAATACACCGCTGCAAACTGGCGAGTACCTGGACGCCAACCTGGGCCTCTACGCGCAGGACGCGTGGCGAGTGAAGCGCTTCACGATCAACCTCGGCGTCCGGTACGACTACGTCCGCCAGCGCGTGCTCGGCGAGCCTGCGCAAACGGGACGCTTCGCCAATTCCGTTGCGTACGACGACATCTACCTGCCCTCATGGAAGGACATCTCGCCCCGTACGTCGGTGGTGTACGACGTCTTCGGTGACGGCAAGACGGCGATACGCGCCGGCTTCAACCGCTACGAAACCGCGACGACGACCGGCTTCGCGCAGATCTACAACCCGACGGCGCTGACGACGGCCAACATCTCGTGGACGGATCTGAACAAGGACGACATCGCGCAGGGCGAGCGCGGCTGCGTGTACCTGACGCCGGGCTGCGAGATCAACTTCGCCCAGCTGGCCACCAACTTCGGCGTCCGCGCGCTGTCGGTGTTCGACCCGAACCTGGCGCGGCCGTATCAGCTCACGTACAACGTCGGCGTGACACACGAGCTGATGCGCGGCACCTCGGTCAGCGCCGAATGGTTCCACAGCGACTTCAAGAACCTGATCGCGCGCAACAACATGGCGCGTTCGGCCTCCGACTACACGCCGGTGACGGTGTACAACCCGCTCGACGGCAGCCCGCTCACCTACTACAACGTCAGCGCGGCCAAGGTCTCCGCGGTGCAGAACGTCGACAGCAACGATCCCGACATGTCGCGTTGGTACAACAGCGTCGAGTTGAACTTCAACACACGCCTTCCGGGCGGGGCCCGGCTGTTCGGCGGAACGTCGACCGAGCGCATCATCACCAACAGCTGCAGCGCGGCCGGCCACGATCCAAACCTCCTGCTGTTCTGCGACGGCTCGCAGAACGGCATCCCCTGGCAGACGGCCCTCAAGCTGGCCGGCACCTATCCGCTGCCGTGGTACGGCATCTCGGTGAGCGGCGCGCTCCAGGCGCTTCCGGGCCTTTCGATCGGGACCGCGCCGCTGCAGTACGGCGTCTTCACGGCCGGCACCGGGTTCACGCAGCCGAACGGCATCGGCACGTTCCAGCTCGTCACGCCGACGAGCGTCTACCCGGCCAACTGCAAGGGCAGCTGCACGCCGGGCGCCCGGATCGTCCCCGGCCTGACCGTCTCCTCGGCGTCGATTCCAATCGTCGCGCCGGGCACGGAGTTCACGCCGCGCATCAACCAGGTCGACTTCGGGATGAGCAAGACGTTCACCTTCACCACGACGAAGGTGACGCCGAAGCTCGATCTCTTCAACCTGCTCAACTCGGACGACTACTCGGCGATCACCAGCACCCAGTACGGTGCTGCGACCTACGGCGTGCCGTCGGTGATTCTCCAGGGCCGCATCATCCGCATCGGGGTCGATGTGAAATGGTAGTCAAGAATTCGGAATTCTAAATTCTGAATTCAGAATTCGACGGGCGGCCATCGTTCGGGGTGGCCGCCTTTTTCATTTTCGGACATGCGACGTGCCGCACTCGGACAGGCGATCGCGGCTATCGTCTACGGTCGTGGAGGTTCGTGTGGGACGACCGAGACCACTCGCGATCGCATTGGCGCTGTGCCTGCTGCCGCTCACGTCCGCTGGACAGGCTCCTGTCACGCCGGTGCGGACGGAGCTGGCCCCAGGGATCTTTCTGTTCAGCCGTCCGGGCTACGGCGACGTCGGCCTCGACGGCAACTCGATCGTCGTCACGTCACGCGACGGCGTGCTGGTGTTCGACACCAACGGAACGCCTTCGGCCTCGGCCGCCGTCCTCGCGGAGATCCGGAAGATCACCGACCAGCCGGTGAAATGGATCGTCAACTCGCACTGGCACTGGGATCACTGGTACGGCACCGAGACCTACCAGCAGGCATTTCCCGCCGTGCGCATCGTGTCGCACGAGAAGAACCTGCAGCTGATGAAGGGGCCGGCGCTCGAATTCAACAAGCCGTTCCTCGAGCAGCAGCTGCCGGCGTACCTGCAGAACATGGAGAAGCGAGCTGCCGATAAGCCGGAGCTCGCCCCCCTGCTCGCCGCGGACCGCGCGTTCTACGAGCAGAAGAAGAACGTCCACCTGGTCTTTCCCAACGTCACGTTTTCCGACCGGCTGGAAATCGAGCTCGGCGAGCGGCACATCGAGGTCCTGAACTACGGCCGCGGCGTGACGCCTGGAGACACGTTCGTCTATCTGCCGAAGGAGAAAATCCTGCTGCTCGGCGACCTGATCGTCAATCCGATCACCTTCGCGCTGAGCGGTTTTCCGACCGAATGGCTCCGTGTGCTCGAGAAAGTCGACAAGCTCGACGCCTCGACCATTGTCACCGGCCATGGACCGGCGCTTCACGACAAGGTGCTCCTGCGTGCGACCATGGACGTATTTCGAGTGCTGCTGAGGGAGGGCAAGGCGGCGAAAGAGAAGGGGTTGGATCCCGATCAGGCGAAGGAGGCGATCTTCCCGGGTCTCCACGATCTGATGGTCACGATCACCGGAGATCGGCAGCCCGTCAACGCGGCGTTCAAGTCACAGCTGGTCGACTGGTATCTCCATCGCGTCTACGAAGAGCTCGACGGCCCGCTGACCGACGCGATCTCGAAAATTCCGGCCTCATAGATCACGTACTGGACACGTAAGAAGAAGAAACCGCGGTTCGGCTAGAGTGCCGGTGGCGCAAGCGACTCCGGTGCGATCACGATGGTCCACGGCCGCACCCGCCAGCCGGTGACGAGTCCCTGAACCACGTAAGGATCGGTCTGCGCGAAGGCTTCGACCTGCTCCACCGACTCCGCGCGAAAGATCAACAGCGCGCCGTCTGGCGGATCGCCGAGGGGACCGGAAAACTGGAGCAGGCCGCGCGCGTGCGCGTCGTGCAGGTGGACGAGATGGACCTCGCGAACAGGCAAGCGCCGTTCGGCGAAGTCCTTCACGACGTCGTAAACCAGCGCAAAGTGTTTCATTGCGTTCCCTGACGGTCAATCCGCCGCGTGCCGGTCGTACCAATCTTCATGCAGCGCCCAATCGCCGCACCGCAAACACACGGTCCACCTCCATCGGTGCTGGCAACCCGGACAGCGTCCCCGCGTGGTGAACGTATTCCATACGGTGCCGCAGCCGTTGAATCCAGGAGCGGATCCATCCGGACCGTCGCAGAGCCAGGTGCTCGACGGAGCCGGCTGCCAGCCGCAATGGGGACACCGGATCCGCTCGAACGCCGAGTCATCGTCGAGGCCGGAGATGTCGACGACGATCGGCGCGTCATTCGGACCACGCTTCAGCAGCCACTGCGATGGCAGTTCCGCCGGCGCGGCCGCGTGCATCAATACGTCACCGGCGCCAGCCGGCGTTCGATCTCGGCGCGGTGCGGCTCCTCCCACGGCGGCAGCTTCAGGTCGCGACCGAGCGTTGACGGCGCTTCATCGATCGCGAACCCCGGCTGAATCGTCGCCACCTCGAACAGGACACCGCCGGGCTCGCGGAAGTAGATCGACTGGAAGTAGCAGCGATCGCGGACCTCGGTCACCTTGCAGCCGTATCGGAGCAGCTCCGCTCGAAGACTGAGCTGCTCGGCGGCGCTCCCGATTGCCATTGCCACGTGATGGACCGTGCCGAGGCCGTTGATCGCCGGTTCGGCGTCCGGATGATGGGCCACGTCAATCGTCTTGCCCGGCCCGCCGCCGTTCACCGCAAGCCGGTAGCGGCCTTCCATCTCGTCCACGACTTTGTAGTCGAGCAGCTGCGTCATCAGCTCGATGGTCTTCGCGGCATCGCGCACGACCAGCGTGACGCTGTGAAGACCCCGGATCGCCTCGTCGGCGTCGAGTCCGCCCGAGACCCATGGCCTCCGCGAGTCGTGGCCGGTCGCGATCAACTCGAACGTGATGCCCGACAGGTCGGCGAAGCGGATCACCGGATCGCCGAAACGCGGCTGGAGATCCGTGACGGCGACGGCGTGGGCACCGAGACGCGTGCGCCAGGCATCGAGCGAACCGTTGGGTACGGAGAACGACGTCACCGTAACCTGACCGGCGCCTTTCTGCCCCTCCCGAACGCCGTGTCCCTTATACGGAAAGGTCGTCCAGATCGTGCCGGGCGATCCGTGTTCGTCGCCGTAGTAGAAGTGATAGACGTGATGATTGTCGAAGTTGACCGTCTTCTTGACCAGGCGGAGTCCGAGGCCGCCGAGGCAGAAATCGAGATCGTCCTGCGCATCGTCGACGGTCGCGGTGACGTGGTGAAGACCTAGAATCGGCATGTGAATGGGCTATCCCACTCTACAACGCGGACCTCGACTCGGACGAGCCGAGGCCTGCTGAGGTAACGCGCGGCCGTCATTTGATGCCGACGACCATCGAGTCGGGGCCGACCAGGTGCTCGACTCGCGCGTCCTTGAAGCCCGCGTCTTTCATCCAGCCGATGCAGTCCGCGCCGGTGTAGTCGAACCCGCCCGGGGTCTCGATGAGCATGTTCAGGCTCATGAGCAGACCAAACGCATTCTTCCGGCGGTCGTCGTCGATGATCGCGTCGTAGACGATGAACGCGCCGCCGGCGGGCAGCGCGTCGTACGCCTTCCGCACCAGCATCGTCTTCTGCGCCAGATCCCAGTCGTGGAGGATGTGCCCCATCATCACGACGTCAGCCTTCGGGAGCGGCCCGGTAAAGAAGTCCACCGACGCGAAGGACAGGCGATCGCCGACGCCATTCTTCGCCGCGTACTCTTCGAAAATCGGCTGCACGACGGGCAGATCGAGCCCAGTGCCCTTCAAGTGCGGGTTCGCCAGCGCCACCTGCACCGCCAGATCGCCTTGCGCGGTGCCTGCGTCCACGAACGTCTTGTATTGGCTCCAGGGAAATTTCCGGGCGATGGTCATGTTCGCGCCGTGGCTGATGCCCGACATCGCGGCGAGAAACGAGCGCAGGCCCGCCGGATCGGCGTACATCTCAGTGAACGGCGACGGACCGCCCGCCTTCGCCTCGTTCTGCGCCGTCCCGCTCTTCAGCCCTTCGGTCAGATGGTTCCAGAATCCGAAGAGCCGCTGGTTGGCCATGTCGAGGATGCCGCCCACGTACGACGGCTTCCGCTTGTCGAGGAACAGATCGGTCTCCGGCGTATTGGAGTAGACACCGCCGTCGCGCTGCAAGAATCCGAGCGCCACGAGCGCATCGAAGAAATCGAGCGCGGCGCGCGGATGCAGCCCCAGCTGCGCGCGGAGATCGTCGGCGGTCGACGGCCGCGACGACAGCCTGGTGAACAGCTCGAGCTCCACCGCGCTGAGCAGCGTCTTCGACGCCCAGAACGCCAGTCCGGTCTGAAGAATGTGTTCGGGGCTGATGGTTTGTGTACCCGTATCGGTCATGTCGCCGGTCTCCATTCTTATTTTTTCAGCGTGCGCGCCACGTAGTCTCGCACAGCAGACTGCACCACTTCGTCCGCCCAGGCATCCTGCACGAGCGCGTCGACGACGCCGCCTTCGCGCATCTGCCGGATCGTGCGTTCGCGCAGCAGCCGTTTGGTCAAATGGAATGATTCGAACGGCACTGCTGCCATGCTTTCGGCGACGGCAATCGCCTCATCGAGCGTTCGCTCCGGATCCACGACCGCGTCCACCAGCCCGTATCGCATGGCCTCGTCCGCCGCGAGCGTCAGGCCGCGATAGATCAGCGCCTGAAGGTGCTGGGGCGGCGTCGCGAAGCGGACGATTTCCAGCGGTACAACGGGAAACGGGACGCCCACGAGCAGCTCGGGGATTCCGATGCGTCCGGGCTCGCGAGCCATGATCCGGTAGTCGGCGCAGCAGGCCATGACGCAGCCGCCGGCAATCGCGTGGCCGTTGACGGCGACGACCAGCGGCTTCGCAAACTCGAAGAGCGTCTCGAACGCATGGTTCATCGCCGGAACGAACTGGCGAACATAGGCGGCGCCGCCGGCGAGCAGGCGCGACAGGTCGACGCCGGCCGAAAACATCTTGCCCTGCCCCGTGATGACGAGCGCGCCCGCAGGCGACTGGGCACAGGCGTGCACCTGTGCCGTCAGCTCGCGGCAGAATTCCAGATCCATCGCATTGGCTTTGCCGTGCGTCATTTGCAGCACGGCCACCCGTCCGCGGTGCGTCACATCGAACATGCTGGTCACCTGCTCGCCGCCCACTCGCGCTCGAAGGCGGCCACGTCCTGGAAGTAGCGCTGCACGACGCCCGTCGCGTGTTGCGGGTTCGTGTAGATCTCCGCGACCGGATGGTCGATCGCCTTGACAATCGCCGCCACGGCATCCTCGACCGGCTGCGCATCGGGCGGCATCGGCGGCGAGCCGTGGAGGGCGTTCTGCTGGAACTCGGTGCGCACCAGGCCCGGCATCACCAGCGTGACCTGGATGCCCGGATGTTCGCGGGCCAGGTCGACGCGCGCGTTCGCGGTCAGCGCATTGAGCGCCGCCTTCGCGGCGTTGTACCCGGACCGGAAAGTCGCAAAAGGCACACGGCTGAGCACTGACGACACGTTGATGATCTGTCCGCGGCCCCGGGCGATGAAGTGCGGCACGATCGCCTGCATCCCGTAGAGCGCCGACTTCACGTTGACCGAC
>Ga0070665_100004895_pt1 | contig 13898 bp, 13 predicted proteins | sample KBSS13metaG_FD_65862 | JGI IMG/M metagenome (GOLD analysis project Ga0070665, IMG submission 65862) | Switchgrass rhizosphere microbial communities from Kellogg Biological Station, Michigan, USA - KBS S1-3 metaG | ecosystem: Host-associated > Plants > Roots > Rhizosphere > Soil ... | reverse complement strand
TCGACGAAAAGGGCAATGTGCTCGGGGCCCTGCAACCGACGGGCGTCGTACCGGGCTTTCATCGGCGACTCGCACTGCGCGGAATCGATCTGCCAACGAGCGTCTATCGCCCGTAGGGAGGGAATGTCATGTCCAGCGGGATAATCGTTTTCATCTTACTCGTGGGTGGCACCGTCTTCATGCTCACGATGGGGCTGATCGTCCCCACGTTCGGGGATCAGCGCCGCACCCAGAAGCTCCTGAAGCGCCGGCTCGCCGGCATCGAGAACGAGCTCGGCGGGCGCTCGGTCGCTTCCGTGATGCGCGAGAAGTACTTGCGCGACCTGTCGCCGCTCGAGCGGCAACTGGAAAGCCTGCCAGGTATGGAGGCACTGGCCAATACGATCGAGCAGGGCGGTGGCAACATGCTCGCGCACCAACTCGTCGTGCTCGCTGTGTTCCTGTCTGTCGGGGGTGCGATCGCGGTCGGTGGGTTGATGCACAACCTTTTGGCGGCTGTCGCTGCCGCCGGAATCGGCGCCGCCGCGCCCTTCTTCAAGATCCGGTACGCGCGTGCCCAACGGTTTGCGAAGCTCGAAGAGCAACTGCCGGATGCCATCGACGTGTTACGTCGGGCCTTGCGCGCCGGGCATCCCCTCAGTGCCTGTCTCAAGCTGGTCGCCGAGGATATGCCGCAACCGATGGCCAAGGAATTCGAGCTGGCGTTCGCCGATATCAACTACGGCAACGACGTGCGCCGCGCGTTCCTGGGGATGCTCGAGCGTGTGCCCAGCGTCACGATGATGAGCTTCGTTACGGCCGTGTTGGTGCAGCGTGAAACGGGCGGAAATCTCGCCGAGGTGCTCGACCAGATCAGCCGGGTCGTGCGCGGACGCTTCAAGTTCTTTCGCAAGGTGCGCACGTTGTCGGCCGAGGGCCGCATGTCTGCCTGGGTGCTGGCCCTGGTGCCACTCGTGCTCTTCAGTCTCATCTCAATCACGTCGCCGGACTATCTTCCCGTGCTGACTCATGATCCGACCGGGCGCAAGCTGATCATGGCCGCCGTGGGTCTCGGATTGGTGGGCGTGCTTTGGATCCGCAAGCTGCTGCGCATCGAGGTTTGAGGCAATGAAAACTCTCCTGAGTCTCTGGTCGGCTTGGAGCGCCAACGTGTTCGAGCAGCCCCTGGTGCTCGTTGCCACGGTTGGCGCGGCGACTTTTCTCCTCGCCCTGGGTTTGCTGACGGTGGCCGCCGCGGCCGCCAATCCCGCGCGTCGACGCCTCACGGGGCTCGCCGCCGCCGCACAGCAGGAGGAGGGAGGGCCTGCGATGGCTATCGCCGCCCTGGTCCGCCCATTCGCGCGCTACCTCATGCCAACCAGCGGCAAGGAACGCGACGCGATGGAATACCGGTTCGCAAAGGCCGGTTTCGCTTCGCCCAATGCCATGCCGGTGTTCTACGGGGTGAAAGCCTTGGGGGCGCTGACGCTGCTGGCGTTGTGGATGTTGAGTGCCGACATGCTGCCGAAGCTCTCGACCAACCAGGTCGTGTTCTATGCCGTGTTGTGCACCTTCGTCGGCATGATGCTGCCGAACTTCGTGCTCAACCGCCTCATTGAAAGACGGCAACGCGCGCTGCGCAATGCGTTTCCCGACGCCCTGGACCTGTTGATCGTCTGCGTGGAATCCGGTCTCGGTCTCGTGGCGGCCTTGCAGCGTGTGGCCGGAGAGTTGCAGGTCAGCCATCCGGAGCTTGCGGTCGAAATGGGTCGTATCAACGCCGAAATAGGCGCGGGCATGGAACGCGACCAAGCGCTGCGGAATCTCGCGGATCGGACCGGTCTCGAGGACATCCGCGGGCTCGTCGGCCTGTTGATCCAGAGCCTGCGATTCGGGACGAGTGTCGCCGACGCCCTGCGTGTCTATTCGGAGGAATTCCGGGACAAGCGGATGCAGCGGGCCGAGGAGATCGCCGCCACCCTCGGGACGAAGATGATCTTTCCGTTGATCTTCTGTTTCTTTCCGAGCTTCTTCCTGATTGCGGTCGGACCCGCGGTCATCCGCGTCATGCAGGCTTTTGCCCACTCATAATCATGAAAAAAAACGACTCACAACTTCGATTCGTCCCGGCGATCGTGCTGTTGCTCGCAATCGTCGGCTGCGCCTCCACGCCTGCGCCACAGACCACTGCGGCGCAGGCCAAACCCGCAGGCCGTCATTCCGACGATGCGAGCTCGTCGACGCGGCTCGCGAGCTCATTCGATGATGCCGTCCGACGCGGCGATACCGCTTGGCAGGGCGGCAACACTGATCTCGCTCTGTACCTGTACGTCCAGGCCCTGTCGTTCCAGCCGCGGGACGTGAATACCCTGGGCAAGATCGGCTCCATTCACCAGGGGCTGGGGAATCTGGACCTGGCCCGGAAAGCATACGAGCTCGCGGCCACGACAGCTCCCGACGATGCGCGTGCCACCTCGCACCTGGGGCTCGTAATGTTGGCGCAGGGTGACCTGGATGGAGCCGATACCTGGCTCCGCAAGAGTATTGCGGTCGACTCGGGCAATTGGCGCATCTACGACGCGCTCGGGCTCATCGCGCAGCGTCGCGGGCACTACGATGACGCACTACTGTTTTTGCAACGTGCGAGCACGTTGGCGCCCTCGGCTCCCGGGCCACTGCTGCATCGGGGGAGCGTCCAGCTCGCCAAGGGGGACTATGCAATAGCCGCGGCCACACTCCAACAGTGCCTGCAATTGAGGCAGACGACTGATGCCTGGCGGATGCTCGGAGAGGCGCAGGCGCACCAGGGCGAGTATTCAAAGGCCCTCACGAGTCTGTCGCAAGCCCTCGATATTCCTCAAGCCTATAACGCCGTTGGCGAAGTGGCGTTGAACAATCACGACAACAAGGTCGCGCTCGACTATTTCCAAAGAGCGACGGAGGAGTCGCCCGTATACTTCGTGGAGGCACAACGCAACGTCGCCATCGCCCGGGAGAAGCTCAATGCCGTGACCGTCGCCAGGCACTGACTTTCCGGGTTATGATCCAGCCAACAACAACCGTGCCTCCATCCCGAAGGCACGTCCGACCCAGGGGAGAATACGATGAAAAGCTGGATCCGCTCTTCCGTTGTGCCTGTGTGTGCGGCCGTTTTGTGCGGGCTGAGTAGCGCCGCGGGAGCCGCGCCCCTCAACATTACCATACAACATGCATTCGCGGCGCCGCCCTCCAACACCCTGTGCCTCAACGCGCTCGGAGTGCACTGTTATGGACCACCGCAGTTCGCCACGGCCTATAACCTGACGGCCTTGCATAACAAAGGCATAGATGGTCGCGGTACGACCATCGTGATCGTGGATGCGTTCGGCTCACCCACGATTCAAGCCGACCTGCAGAAGTTCGACCAGGATTACGGCCTGCCGGATCCGCCGAGCCTGAAGATCCTGCAGCCGGTGGGGGCACCGCCGGCGTTCGATCCGAACAACTCCGACATGGTGGGCTGGGCCTTCGAGACGACGCTCGATGTGGAGTATGCCCATGCCTTCGCCCCGGGTGCCGCCATCGTCCTGGTGGAAACGCCCGTATCCGAGACGGAGGGAGTGCAGGGATTTCCCGAAATCGTGCGCGCCGAGAATTACGTCATCGACCACAATATCGGGGACGTGATCAGCCAGAGTTTCGGCGCAACCGAGGAGACCTTTCCGAGCCCGCTGTCGATCCTGTTCTTGCGCGGTGCTTTCCTCAACGCGGCGCTACACGGCGTGACGGTGCTGGGTGCCTCGGGTGACTATGGCGCTACCGATTACGAGCTGAACCTCACGGACCTGTATCCCACGCAGGTGAATTCCTGGCCGTCGACCGATCCCCTGGTCACCTCCGTCGGTGGGACCCAGTTGAATCTCGATGACGCGGGCAATCGACTCAGCCCCGACGTGGTGTGGAACGATGGCTACGGTGCCGGCGGCGGCGGTGTGTCGTCCGTCTTCCTGCGGCCCTGGTTTCAATTCGGCATGCGTTCGTTGACGGGCCGGTGGCGAGGCACGCCCGACATCAGCCTGAGCGCTGCCGTGGATGGCTCCGCTCTCGTGTACACCTCGTTCGTGCCGGGGCAGGCGGGATACTACCTGATCGGCGGCACCAGCGAGGCGTGCCCGGAGTTTGCCGGCATCGTGGCCATGGCGACGCAGGTCGCGGGCCATCGCCTCGGCGTGCTCGGAGGCAAGCTGTACTCCCTGGCCAGGCGCAACCTGGTGGACGTGACCCAGGGTGACAACTCGTTCGGGCCGTTCACGAACTCCGACGGGAATACCTATACGGTCGTGGGCTATCCCGCGCTGCCCGGTTATGACCTCGCCAGTGGATTGGGTACGCTCGATGCCTCGAAGTTTGTTCCAGCATTGGCTCATGCCTCGGACTTCTGATCTGAGCTGACTCCCTCATCGAGCACGCGGCGGCTTGCGGAGTGATCCTGCTTACGCAAGTCCGCTGCGTGGTCCGATTCGCCCCACCAGTTTGACAAGGAAGACGATTTGGTGCGAACTGGCCCGCGCAGTACTTAAGCGTGTTCCGCGGGAAGAGGGGGCGGGATGATTCATTGGCGTGCGAGCGCTGCAGTGATAGTGCTGGTAGCAGGGCTTGCAGCGCAGCCCGTGTACGCACAAACCTATCTACCGCGAGAAGCGGGGTCGACGGCCAACACGGCCGACAAGCCGCCGCCGGACACGCCCATCCCTAAGTTTTACCAGGAGTCGTATCGCGCCTACCTCAAAATGAAGGCCGCTGCGCATGGCGGGATCCAGTACACACGTGCGAGCTACGGCCAGATGCCCGACTGGTCGGGCGTGTGGTCGCGCGATCCGGCCGAAGGCGTGAAGTTCGACGCCAAGCAGTCGGGCAATGTGTTCGCGCCGGATGGGCCGGTCACGGCGGACCTGACACCCCGGTATCGAGCCGCTTTTGAAGAAAAGCTCCGCCAGGTCAAGGCCGGCAATGAATGGGACCAGCTCAGTGACTGTCTGCCCGCGGGCTATCCCCGCTGGCTCGTCGAGCCATTCTTGCGGGAATTCATTGTCACACCGAGTGAGAGCTGGTTGCTCACCGAGCAACAGAGCGAAGCGCGCCGGATCTATACCGACGGTCGCGGTCATATCCCGGACGACGCCGCGCAACCCTTGTGGGATGGCGACTCGATCGGATTCTGGGATGGGCAGACGCTCGTCATCCACACCATTCGCCTGACTCACGGCGAGTATCAGCGCCTGCAACCGGACTACAGTTATCAGACCAGCACGCTGGAGCGTTTACGAATGGTGGATCCCAACACCATCGAGGACGACGTCACTGTTTGGGACCCCAAGGGCTTGCGAACGCCTTGGCATGTCGTGGTGCATTACAAGCGCGGCACGACGCCCGGGTCGCGTATCGACATGTGGTCGTGTGATTCGAACAACAACGTGGTACGGACGCCGAGTGGCGGCTCGCAGCAGCTCCTGAGGGGCGAGACGGTCACGATCCAGAGAGCCTACAAGGATCCCGACACGTTCTACCTGACCGAAGCGCAGAAGAAGCTCTTCGAGGCGGACGCGGCCGAGGCATCGAAATGAGGAATCCCGGTGTGAAGAAGTGGCTGCTGACGCTTTTCCTGGCCGCCATGGCGGGCTCCGCCCTGGCGCATCACTCGGCGGCGATGTTCGATTTCAGCAAGACCGTCACCGTGCAAGGCACCGTGAAGGAATTTCAGTACACCAACCCCCACTCGTGGCTGCAGGTGCTCGTCGTGGGGGCCGATGGCAAGACCGTGGAATGGGGTTTCGAGACCGAAGGCCCTTCCACGCTGCTGCGCTCGGGGATCAAGGCCAAGACCTTCAAACCCGGCGACAAGGTGACCATCGTCGCGAGTCCGATGCGCGATGGGCGTCCTGCGGGTGCGTGGATCTCCGCCACCAAGGCGGATGGTACGATCTACAACCTGCGCCCCGGTCCGAAGCCTGCCGCCGCCGCTAAGTCGTAAGCGCGGGATTCAAAGCATCTCCAGCGGTTGTTTTTTGCGGGGCGGTGGGAACGCCCGATCGAGCTCGAGTCGGTCCTGGTCGGTGAGCCGGATATCCAGCGCTGCGCGGTTCTCATCAACGTGCGCCGGGCGCCCGGTACGCGGAATCGCGATGACGCCCTCCATCTGGAGCACCCAGGCGAGCGCGATCTGCGCAGGTGTGGCTTCGTGACGCTCCGCGATCCGCGCGAGCGTGGGGTTCGAGAGCAGCCGCGCCTGCTCGATCGGTGAGTAAGCCATCACTGGCATGTGATGTTGCCGGCACCAGGGCAACAGGTCCCACTCGATCCCGCGACGCGTCAGGTTATACAACACCTGGTTGGTTGCCGCGGCGTTCGCACCGGGCAGCGCGGCCAGTTCGTCGAGATCGTCGCTGTCGAAGTTGCTGACGCCCCAATAGCGCACTTTCCCCGCCGCAATGAGTGCTTCGAAACCCTTGAGGGTTTGCTCCAGCGGGATCGCTCCCCGCCAGTGCAGCAAGTACAGATCGATGCGGTCCGTTCGCAGACGACGCAAGCTGGCTTCACACGCGGCGACGGTTCCCCGGGGACTCGCGTTATGGGGCAGCACTTTGCTGACCAGGAAGACCTCGTCGCGACGCTGGCCGAGGGCTGCGCCGACGAGCTCTTCCGTCGATCCGTTGCCATACATCTCGGCCGTATCGATGAGCGTCATGCCCAGGTCGAGCCCGCGGCGCAGCGCCGCAACCTCATCCTTACGGCGCGCGGGATCCTCACCCAACATCCACGTGCCCTGGCCGAGCACGGGGACGGTCTCTCCGGAGGGGAGTGCGATGGTACGGAGTCGCATGAATCAATACTCGAACCGATCAACCCTCGCCATCCGTACGCGGGGTATCAGATCAGTTCCGGTCGAAGACTGATTTGAATTCAGTCGCCTCGATCGCACGATCGAACCATGCTTCGATGGAGGCCAGATCGGCAGCAAAAATGCGTGCACGCAGCGCCTCTGATACGGCGCCGATACGCCTCTCCAGCAACCGCACCAACGCCTGCGCCTCGCCTCTGGCCTCGCCTCTGGCCTCGCCCCGAGCCTCCCCGACGGCAATGCCTTCTTCGAAGTACTCCTTACCGAAACTTCGCATGATCTGTTCCGCGTAGTCGGGCATAAACCGTTTCACTGCTTCGCGCAGCGCCTCAGGACTGACCGGGACTGGTCCCTTGCCAATATAAGCGAGGATCTCCACGACATCCACTATCGGCAGCTGCGCTCCTTCGGCGAGCAACACCTCCAGGCGCTCGGACAGATCGGGGCGCAGGACATATTTCAAAGCCTTGAGGAAGGCTCGCAGCCGGATGTGTGTAGAGAGCGCGTTGTCCTCTATCCGGGCTAAGTCTACCAGCGCGTGATGGAAGGAGATCATGTAGGGGCGCAACGGCCCAGGAACAGTGCCAAACAGATCCTGGAACTCACAGGACAACTCCCAACCGTCCGGTCCGTGATGCGCTACGAGCGGTAATACCAGTGGCAGGGGTAAGCCTTCATGCTCCTTATACCAACGCGTCAGAATGCGCACGATGTAGCGCAGAAGTTGAAGCCGGGTCGCCTGGTCCGGTGAGCTCTTGTGCTCCATGAGCAAATAGGCCAGCGCATCCTGCTCAGTTTTCAGCTGGATCCGGAACAGGAGATCGGTATGGTGCTGTCCGAGGAGCTCGTCCACGAAAGACCCCGGCAACAGCTCTGGCGGCTCCGGGGCGAGGAGGTCCACCACCTCCCGCGGCAGGTGCTCGCGCAGGAAAATGTCTGCGGCTTGTCGATCACTCAACGTCTGTTTGAAGAACGCATCGTGAATATTGGCGGATTTGGTCATGGCTCGCGCATTCAAACAGGAATCGCGCGAGGAAGTAAGTGGCTATTTCTGCGCTAACTGAGCAGAAACGCGAAGTTCCCTGAGGCTAGGTTGGTTATGCGGGTGACCGAACCACGTGCGACATCTTCACGCAATGAACACGTCCGATTCGCCGCGGTAACACTTACGCGCACATCAAGCCGCGGATGCAAGAGCGGACGCACACGTCCAGGCGAGCTCGCTGATCCTCCCGAACCGGTCATAGTCATTGTGCCGAGGTACTGATGGAATTCGACGGCCAGGACGACGAGTGGGGCTTGCCCCGTGGCTGGATCAACGTTTCGAGGATTACACCGGTAAGTTGGGCGTGTCCGCGAAATGACTGGCGTCAGCTCTTAGGCTGTTGGTGGCGCCAGGCTTCGATACGTTGTGTGACGTTGGCGCGGATGTTCCCGTAGAAGAGTCCGTAGTCGAAATCGTGGTACACGCCTCCGAGCGTCAGCACATCGCTGAAGTGCTTGCGCTCGTTGGCCGGGATCTCGACACCGAGCAGTCCGTTCTCACACCAGGCTCCCGTCAAGGCGGGAATGGGGGCGGGTAGGGGCTCATGGCTGCCGGCGCTGTAGAGCGCTCCCAGGTTGGCCGAGGCTGGAGCGGACCCATCCAACTGCCAGGTGAGCGGATTGACACAGACCAGGGGACGGCCGGATATCGGTTGGTAGCTTCCTTGCCACCAGATGACGGACGTATCCCGGCGCCGCTGATCGTCGTGGCCGCGACGCACGCTGTTCCAGGATATGGCGCAGCCCGTCGCATTCGCGTTATGACAGACGGGCATGCCGATTTGCTCGATCTGGGTCGGCAACGCGAGGCCGATCACATAGGCAGCCACCAGGCGTGACAGCAGGGGTTTGCCCACGATGCGCTCCTGGAGCAACCGCATCGCATGGATGGAGCCCTGGCTGTGACTCGCGATGATGAAAGGACCGCGAGGGTTGATTTTCAGGAATTGTTCGAACGCGCGGGCAACATCGCCGTAAGCCAACTCGTCCGCGGCGTACCCCTCGGGCGTGTTGCTGATTATCGCGCGCACGGAAGCCTGGCGATAACGTGGTGCGTAGAGGGCGCAGCAACCGTTGAAGACACTGGCTTGGAAGCGCAGAACCGCCTCGTCGACACGGTCCGATGGCCCACTGCCGGACTCGAAGCCCGCGTTGCCCATCACCGGCGCCAGGTAGGTCGTCGGGTGTATGAAGAAAACCGGGACGCTCCGTTTGTCCGCGGCCACAGCCGCAGTGCCGGCCGGGACATCCTCGGCGGCGCTCGGTGTACCGGGATAGGCCGCCCAGGCGGACGGTTGGCTGTAGTCCGGGGAAGGCGGCGAGCTTGCTGCGGCGAATGCAGGGAAGGCGATCGACAACAACGCCCACGCGAGAGCCGGTTTCATGCGCAACATGTCGGCGCGACCTCCTTCAGTACGCCACGCAGCCGCAGGATACCTAAATCAAACGTCGGTTGGGCTGCAACGGTTGACTGGATCGGCACTGAGCCTCCCTTGCGGCCGGATTGAGCGCGACCGCTACTCCTGGACCGCGACGCTTTGCACCAGCATGACTTCGCACGCACCCGCTCCCGTGTCGCTGCGGGTGAGTGAGGTGCTGAAATACGTGCCGTTGGCGCGCACTCCGTCGACCAGCAACCCGGTGAGGTGTACGACCTGTCCAACTCTCAGCCTGGCAAGCGCTGACCTCACGACCGGGTCGGCGGGAATGACGTGTGTATTGGCGCTGTGCTCGATGACCGCCTGCCGCGGAATTGGCAACGGGGCGATCGGTCGCCAGCCATAGAAGCGGGCGCCCTGGTCAATCTTCAGCGAGCTCAACACCCCGTTGTCCGACAGGGCGCCCCAGCCGAGAGCGAGGTCTTGCGGGATGAGATCGGACAAGGCATCGAACGAATAGTCTTCCCGACTCAGAATGCGAGCCGTGATGTCGTAGGAGGCTCGTGGAGTGAGTGTCCAGTGTCCGTAGGTAATGCTCGGTGCCCGTTGCAGATCCAACTGCCCGGGATCGTCGGGTGCAAGGATCCCGTCGGGCGGGTGAACGGGGCGCAGGCGCCACTGGTGGGCCCCCTGCCACAGGGCCACGGCCGTCAGCGCGATGAGTGCGATCCTCTGCCAGTCCATGGACGCATGTTGGCGCCCGCTGTGGCGGGCGGAGTGATCGTCATCAAGTTTTCTGCAGGCGTCGGGTGTTTTTCGTGAGCTGTATCACATAAGATCGAGCGCTCACGAGGGGGACGGGCTCACTTGAACGAACGCGGCGGGGCTTCGAATTCGTCCTACCAGTGGTGGCTGACGGCCCTGCTGAGTACGAATTTCGGCTTCGTGCTCTTCGATCGTAACGCGCTCAACTTCCTGATGCCGTTCGTGCAGCCGGAGCTGGGTCTCAACAACACCGAGATTGGCGTGCTGGTGGGCGGTCTCTCGCTCACGTGGGCACTGGCCGCCTTCGGCGTCGGTTACCTGACGGACCGTTTCGGATCGCGCAAACGGTTGCTGGTCATTTCTTCTGTTGCCTTCGCCCTGTGCTCGTTCGCGTCGGGGTTGGCTCCGAGTTTCATGGTCATGCTGGGGACGCGCCTCGCAATGGGTGTGGCAGAGGGCGGGATCATGCCGCTCAGCCAGTTGCTGATCGCCGCACAGGTGGATGAGCGTCACCGCGGTGTGGCCATGGGTATCGCCCAGGGACTGGGCTCCAGCCTCATGGGCTCGTTTGTCGCGCCGGTTCTGCTGGTGAGTTTTGCAACGGCTTATGGCTGGCGCCACGCATTCTTTCTCGCGGCCGCGCCGGCGCTCGTCGTCGCATTGGTGATCGCTGTCGTGGTCCGCGACACTCCGCGGACCGCAAGTCCTCCGGAGAAGGAGACCGTGTACGTCCGCGGGACGTTCTGGCAATCCCTGGCCGACAGCAACGTTGTTCGTTGTGCCGCCCTGAGCGTCCTGTTCGTCTCCTACCTCGTGGTCTGTTGGGCCTTCATGCCGCTGTATCTCACACGCGTTCTCGGCTACGACGCCTCGACCATGAGCTGGCTGATGGGCGTCCTGGGGATCGCCGCTACGCTGTACTCTTTCGCGCTGACGGCACTGTCAGATCGCATTGGCCGCCGCGCGGTCGTCGCCGTGACCTCGTTGCTGGCGCTCATTCTGCCGCTCGGCGCGCTATTGCACTCCGGCTCACCTTGGACCTTGGCGGCGGTCTTCTTCATCGGGTGGAGCTTTACCGGGGCGATGCCCCTGGTGATGGCCGCAATCCCTTCGGAAAGCGTCGACGCCCGCAATATCGGCAGTGCGTTGGGCATCTGCATGGGAGGCAGCGAGATTCTGGGCGGTGTGCTTTCACCGCTGCTGGCCGGTTCGCTCGCGGACCGGGTTGGCTTGCAGGCGCCGCTCTACTGCCTGCTCACCTTCGCGCTGTTGAGTTGCTTTGTGGCCGTCGGCCTAAGAGAGACCGCGCCGCGTGTGCTCGCTCGCGGCGCTACATTCCAACGGCGCGTCGAAAGACAGTAGCACGGGTCCGGGGAGTGCTGACGATGACGCGTTGCACGACGCCGGCCTCGCGCTCCAGGCGAATCAACATGCCGGGTGCCAGTCCGGGCGACCAGAACCGTACCAGGTCGGGACCGACACTGGCGGCTGGATAGTGACCGACACCGTATTCCCCGGTGATGACGACCTCGAGCCCGGTGCCTTTGGCAAGGAAGCGGAGGGTGGCCGCCGCGCAATCGCTGCGATAGCTTTCCGGAGCGGCTTGCGCGACCTCGGCGGCACTCATCGGCGTGCCGCTGACGCGCTGGGCAACGTGCCAGCCCGAGCGATCGAGGTACTCGATCTCGCCATTCGTGGCTTGCGGATGCGGACGGAACAACATGTCACCGCTGCCGACATCCATTCCGAAGGGCCAATGATCCGCGCTGGACGGGCGAGTCTCCAGCGGTACCCGTGAGGCGCCGAACTGGGTCAGAGCGAGTTTCCCGTCGAGGTCCGCCAACCCGAACAGCATACCTGTAGCGGGAGCGACGTACTCACCCAACAAGGATCCGAACGCGATGGCGGCGGGTGGCGCGGGAGGTTCCTCCAGCCGCCCGTCCAACAACATCGCTACGATCTTCTGGCTGAGATCGACGGCCGGAGCAGGGCGGTTGAACATCACCACCACGTCCAGGTCTTCCTCCCGGATCGTCAGGAAATTCGCGGTCACACCGGGGAAGGTGCCCGCATGATGTATCAACCGCAGGCCGCGCCAGGGCTTGGTGATCAGGCCCAGGCCATACCGCGACTCGAGTCCGTTCGCGAGCCGGGTTGGCTGCGCAAGGGTGTCGAGCGACACGGGGCCGTGCGCCCGGCGTAAATAGGCCGCCCAGCGCAGGAGATCGTCCACCGTCGAAATGATGCCGGCGTCGCCAAACAGTTCCTCTGCGAGGATCGTGCTGTGTTGCCAGCCACGGCCGGAGCGGTCGGATGCGCGCTGATAGGTTGTCGCGACACCCGACTTCACCGGCAGGTCCCACCGGGGTAGTGAGGTCGAGCTCAGGCCGGCATCGGCGAAGATGCCATCGCGCAGTACGTCCTCGAGCGGGGCGTCGGCCACGCGCTCGATCGCCCACGTGAGCAGCATGTAGCCGGCATTGCTGTAGCTCATGCCGTGGCCTGGAGGGAAGTTGATCTGCGTCAGCCGGGACTGCAGGGCTGCCGGCCTTCCCGCGGGCATCAGCGCGAATCCATCGAACACCGCGTGGTCGATATAACAACGCAGCCCGCCGGTATGCGTCATCAACTGGCGCAGCGTTGGCTCACGTTGCGGTGCCGACAGCTCTGGAACCCAACGGCCGATGGGCTCATCCAGATTCAACTTGCCGTCCGCCGCCAGGCGCAGGGCGGCGGCGCAAGTGAAATGCTTGGTGATGGACGCCAGCGGCATGCGGGTCGCCGGTGTCAGGGCGACCCCATGTTCGACATTCGCCAGTCCGAACGCGGCTCGGTAGACCAACTCGCCCCGGTGCGCGACGCCGACGACGCACCCCGGCGCATCGTTGCGCCGGTAAGGTTCGAAGAGCTGATCGAACCTGGCGTTCACGTCCGGCGGGGCAGGCTCGTCAGCCCTCTTTGCTCTTGTCGTAGGTCCCGAGGCCGGGCTTGAAGGTCTTGTCGTCGAGGAATTGCTTCATGGCGATGTGCCGGCCATCCGACTTGTCGTGCCAGTTCAGGGCTTCCTGCGCACGGATCAGGTATTCCTCGGCGTTCTGATAGGTCATTTCGCGTACGCGACGCACGCAGTCCTTGGTGGCCTTGAGGGTGAAGGTGTTCTTCTTGAGCAGCTTTTGCGCGACTTCGAGGACGCGCGCCTCGAGTTTGCCCGCTGGCAGCGACTCATTGACCAGGCCCGCGGCCTCGGCGTCCTTACCGGTCAGGTTCTCACCCATGAGCGCGTGGTACATGGCCTTGCGCATCGGCATGAGCTCGGTGGCCACCTTGGTGGCGCCGCCGCCGGGGAGAATGCCCCAGTTGATTTCCGAAAGGCCGAACTGCGCGTCGTCCGAGCAGAATGCGAGATCGCAGGAGAACAGCGGCCCGTAGGCACCGCCGAAGCACCACCCATTGATCATTGCGATGGTGACCTTCTGGTAGTTACGGAGCCGCTCCCACCACGCGTAGGCCTCGCGCTGCGAGTGGCGTATGCCAACCAGGCCCAGCGCTTCCGTCTCGCGGAAGTACTCCTTCAAGTCCATGCCGGCCGACCAGGCCTCGCCTTCGCCGGTGAGCACCAGCACGCCGACATCCTCCCGAAACTCGAGCTCGTTCAACACGCGGAGCATCTGCCGATTCAGCTTCGGACTCATGCAATTGCGCTTTTCCGGGCGATTAAACTTCACCCAGGCTATGCCGTCGCGTACGGTTGAACTGACTGTGTCGGCTTCAGTGCGCTCGGCCATTGCATGTCTCCCGGATTGGATGAGTATAGTTTACAGTTCTATCATATAACTGACTCGATTACCATAGGC
>Ga0070665_100004894_pt1 | contig 13900 bp, 16 predicted proteins | sample KBSS13metaG_FD_65862 | JGI IMG/M metagenome (GOLD analysis project Ga0070665, IMG submission 65862) | Switchgrass rhizosphere microbial communities from Kellogg Biological Station, Michigan, USA - KBS S1-3 metaG | ecosystem: Host-associated > Plants > Roots > Rhizosphere > Soil ... | reverse complement strand
ACGCGGTGGCGCGCGCGCCCCCTTCATTTTCCCAATTTGAGAGTACGCTCATACTGTCATACCGATCTCGGTCAGGTGAGTTCATATTTTTGATCCTGTTCATTCTTTCTGTTGGGGGGCGAGCATGATCTCGTCACCCAAGACTGAGCGTCAATCGCCAGCCGCCCGGCAATCCGTTGACCGGGGCGGCGGGAAGCGATTACAGGTCAGTCAAAGCGCCATTGGCCATCGGAGGCGCGGCAAGCGGTACCATCGTGCGTGAGTTCACGGTCGCCGCGATAGGTGGTCACAGTGAAGTCGCGGCATTGGATGCCGGATCGCCGGTATTCGCGTACCGGCTGGAAATAGCCGCGGGACTGGCCATGATTCCAGTCATAGCGGCGGCCCATATCGCCATTCAGGCCGTCGGAATAGGTGCGGAAGGCATATGGCTGGTCGTCGCACTCTATGTCCTTGGATACGGTGTTGCCGATCAATCCCCCAAGCACCGCGCCGCCAACGACAGCGCCCCCATTTCCGTGGCTGACGGCAGAACCGACCAGCCCGCCAGCGGCGGCACCGAAGATGGTGCCCGCAACGACATTGCCGCGGCGGCAACTTTGTTCATATTCGCCCTGGCGATAATAGTTGGCGGACTTGTCGTAACGCGTGCCGGCACCCCAGTCCTGGCGATCGTCCCGGTCATATCGCGCTGGCAAATGGCGATAGCGACCATTCCGGTCATAATAGCCTCCCTGATCCAACTGACTGTAATAGCCGTTCGGATCGCGTTGCGGGCCGTAATTCTGGGCTGATGCAGGCAGCGCCGTCGCCAGCAGGGCCGCGGCCGCCGCCATAAGTGTGATCCTGTTTTTCATGAGATTCTCCACAAAGGGGTTATCGCGCCCGCAGCCAATGGCTGAGGGATGACGCACCGAAATCGGATTGAGGGGATACGGCGCAATGGTAACGCGCTTACATCGGATAAGTTCCTCGCCGCCGCTGTTCGAAGCATTCGGCGGCTACGGCAAGGGGCCGTACAGGACCGCTGCTGCCAAGACGCAAATGACCAGGGTCATCGTGCCGCCAAACAGCAGATAAACTATGCGATCCCGCTTCACGCCTGTTGCCTTTGTGCGTGCACACCTTTGCGACATGCCTTGCCCGGCATTACGCCTGCAGACGAACAGCCGCCCGGCTCGCCTGAGTTAGTTCTGACCTATCTGGACGGTTGTCTTGGCGTCCGCATCGCCTTGGTAATTGTCCCACACGAAAAAGCCGGCCATCGTGCTGGCAATCATCAGCGCGCCCAGAAGAAGTCCTGCCAGGGGATTGCCGAGATTGACGACCGCGCGCTCGGAGTCGCATCGGGGCGGCTTGGGCGCCTCCGCCTGAGGCTTCTTGAACTTTCCGAACTCCTCCGAAAGCAGCTGTGACAGGATTCTGTATCTGCCATCGTCTGTTTCACCGTTCAGCAATTCCTGAAACCCAACGATATTCTTTGTTGCAGTCCAGTCGGCTTGCATTTGTTCTTGGGTCATTTTCGCCATGATCGTCTCCGTAATTTCACCAGGAGCGCGCGGCCTGTGGTACAGGCTCTCATGTCTCTCAAGCGAGCCCGATGGGCTCCAACAGCCAAGGTTGCCTGATCCCCGATGCCGAATCTGTATCCGATTGGTCACTTCAAGAGCGGGTTTTCGAAAATGCTCAGTGAACAGCCGAAAACCAACCCGGCAGAGGCTTATTTTGCCGGGTTGGTCTCGGAGACGGGCCAGGCGAGAGGGGTTGGGGCGCGTAGCCCGGGTAATGCAATCCTGGGCCATAACCATGATCTGAGACTGAGCAAGATTGATCGGTTCTTGGGTATCTTTTCTCGCTATGGACCGAAATCCAATCTGCCCCATCAATCCGTAAGGAACTTTCTTGGTCCGGCAACGTTTCAAGTGCGGATAAACAGAAGAAAAAATAATGCCTCTCATTTATGTCGTCGGTGTGTTGATCGTTGTCGGAGTGCTTCTCTGGCTGGTGAACACCTATATTCCCATGGACGGCAAAATCAAAAGCATCCTGAACGCGGTTGTTGTGATTGCGGTGGTGATCTATCTGCTCCAGATCTTCGGACTTCTCGGCACTCTCCAAAATATCAAAGTCGGCCATATCGCCGGCACCTGAGCGCTTACCTTTGATCCGATAGCTCACGCGATCGCGAAGCGTGCCTTGCATGGCGCTACGACACTTCAGGAGATGCTATATGCCTACCTTTAGGAGACCCAACATCCCGGATCGGTCGACAGTTCGCGACAGGTCATCAGGACTGCAGTCGCTCGCCCCGCGGAACGGGTTGAGGAACAAGCTGGCGCTGGCCGCACTGCTGTTCGCCGCCCCGGTGCAAGCGGAGGAGGCGCTCATCACCCCCGCCCAGGCAGAGGTGGCGCATACGGTCTCCTCCGGCATGCCGGCTTACACGTTGCACACTCCAGTGGAGATGATCGCAGCCGACCCCGCGGCGGCGGCCGTGTTGAACCGGGACCTGCCCGGACTGCTGACCGATCCGAGCTACCCGATATTCAAGACCATGAGCTTGAAACAAATGCAGGACGCTTCGGGTGGCGACCTTAGCGCGGTGGACGTCAACAAGGCGCTGGCAGACCTCCAGATGCTACCGCCTCGTTAAACTGAAGCTGATGGGGATCCCGCATCTGACTTGGATATTGGTGACTGTCCTGCGCTTTGGCGGGTTGCTCGCCTTGTTTGTCGGCTTCGCCGTATTCGGCGCGTACTTTGTGGCTGGGAACGTCCGGGCCGCCAGATCAGGCGATGGCACAATCCCCGCATCTTCTTGGCAAGGCGCTGGCCCCAGGGTGGGGACGGCAATTTTCGCGCTGGGGGCTTCCATGCTCCTTTGCGCGCTTATCTTCGCGTTGTACCTGCCAAGTGGAATATGAAGCATTTCTCACATCAGGCCTGCCCATGATGAATCGGACTGCATTCCAGTCAGTCGCCCAACTCCGCGCCCTTGCGGGCGCATGGCGCGAACGGGCTGACAACGCGATCAGTACCAGCCTTGCCGAACAGATGCGTCTTACCGCGAAGGAGTTTGACGACAAGGCTGCGGAAATGGAGAGGCGGGCACCTGAGCGTAACCCACGGAATTGTTCCAGTTAGGTCAAGCAGCCGCGCGCCTTCCATCGAATCTGGAAAAGGTGCTGGATGCCGGCAGATAAAAAATTGCCTCACCGGCACTTGCCGGCGAGGCCTGGCCCCCGACCCTCAGAGCGAGGGCGAGATCAAGCAACGTTTCATGCCGAGGCGGCTAATGATCGCGTTGTGCGCCGCTTCCACGGACTCTCACCCAACGGTCACCGTCGCCAGTATCACGGCGGAAATGGTTGCCATCGTCACGATGCCAAGTGCGTTGGCCATCGGCATAGTAGAAGGCGCCGTCCTTGCCCCAATAGCCGTCGTTGAACGCGCCATAGGAGCCGTCGTAATAGCCATCATAGTATCCCCCGCGGCTGACGGAGACGCCCATCCGGTCATGGTCGCGATAGGCGCAGCCGCCGAGCAATAGAGCCGCCAGCCCGGTAATGGGTACCAGCGTGATAAATGTTCTCATGGATAAACTCCCGCGTTGATCGCCCGATCGCATCAACAACGCGCGATGCACCGATAAGCCCACTTTCTGGGCGCAAACCAGGCCGGCGCAAAGTGTATAGAATTGCACAGCAATTACCCCTCCGCCCCTTTATGCTCTGGGTGTTTTTGACGGAGGGTCCATGCGTCCTAGTAAGACGACGAGCAGAAATCGCGAAATCTTTTCCAGGTTCAAGGCGGGGACGAACGTCGAGAGTCTGGCTGAGCAATATGGTCTTACAGCCCAACGGATTCGGGCCCTGCTGATCGATGAAAGGCACAGGCGCAATCTCAGCCCGGAATTGTTCTATCGGGCCAAGCGCCGCGCCGGGGCCGAAGAACTGGCGCGACTCGCTCTATCCGGCAATTAGTCAAGGGAACCGCACCACAAACCGCGCGCCCTGGTTATCGGCGCCTCGGCCGAAACCGAAATCGCCGCCAATCTTGTGTGCCAGAGATTGGATTATTTTCAATCCCAGACCGGTGCACGTGGCGGAAGCAAAGTCGTCCGGCAACCCAGGGCCGTCGCTGGTGACCGACAGCGCGTAACCTTTCTCGGGATCAGCATCCAGGCCGACGATGATCCGTCCTTTGCCGTGCTTGACGGCGTTGGTGATCAACTCGCTGGCAATGAAGCCCAATGAGATGGCGGTGGCGCCGGGGACGTCGATTTCGCAGCCTTCGACCAGGATGTCCGGTTGCGGCGCATCCGCGGAATCCATCAGGCCTGCGGCGTCGCGGCAAAGCTCCTGCAGATATTTCCTCAACTTGACGATTTTCGCGCCGTCATGGAAATGAAGCCGCCGATGCACGCGCTCGATGGTGGCGACGCGATTGGCGGCGACCGTCAGCTGCATGGCGACATCAGGTGTGCTGGCCGCCCGGCTTTGCAGGGAAAGCAGGCTGACAACCATCTGAAGGCCATTGAGCAGGCGATGGTCGGATTCCGCATGCAGTACTTCCTGCTCCTGGAGCAGGATTTCCTTCTCGTGCAGCAGATTTGACTCCCGCGCCAGCGCTGCGCGAAGCGCGTCCACGGGATAGTCTTCGCGAGGTTGGTCGTACACTCGCCCGGAGATGCCCGAGTGCCACATCTGCTTGAGTGCAAGATGGGGTATCGGCAAGGAATGAATGGACAAGCGTCCGGCAAACATGGATTTGAATCCTTCCGCAGCCGAATCCCAACAGACCGCGTGGTGCATCATTCTACGTGACCGGGAGGTCGAATACTGTGCTGAATCGCTCACCCCCGAATTTATGCGGAGCCGGGGCGCGCAGCAGTTTTGATGTGCGGCTGCTCATGAAGGACAAGGTTCAACAACGACTTATGAACCTCGATATGCCCGTTATAGCTGATGAAACCCAGCTTGCGGAAGCGGTTCATGAAGAAGCTGACGCGCGAACGGGTGGTTCCTATCATCTCGGCCAAGGTCTCCTGGCTTATCTTGGCGATGATCGGTTCCGGCTTACCCTCGCTGCCATAATTCGCCAGCAGCAAAAGAAGCCTTGCCAGACGCCGCTCGCTGGAATTGAACAGCTGGTCGATCAGGTCTGCCTCGACCCGGATGGTGCGGTTCAGGATGTGGGTCATGAACATCTCGGAAAAGGCAGGCTGCTCTCGGATAAGGCGAACCATTTCGGCTTTTTCGATTCGTGCCACGACCGCATCCGTCATGGCTGAAACGGTCACCAGGCGCAGCGCTTGGCCCGCCATGCAGGCCTCTCCGAAGAATTCGTCCGGGCCAAGCAGCGCGGCGACTGCTTCCTTGCCCCGCTCTGACACGACCGTGATTTTCAGTTTGCCCTTCTGGACATAGAACACGGCGTCGGCGGGGTCGCCCTGGGAGAAAACGATCTGGTCCTTGCGGTACCTGCCGATGGTCCGCCCTTGGTCGTTCTGGGCCAGGAACGATGTGGGGGGGGGCGCAGCTGGTTTGGGTTTGTTCCGGCCGGGCCGGTCCCGGCTCGTCATGAGGGCTGATTCCTGCCGATGAGCGCCATGGCTTCTTCCATCATGGCGCGGTGATCCGTTGCATCGGGAGCCGCTGTGCCATGCAAGGCCGAGTCAGGATAATAGAGCAGCGTCTTCCAGCCAGGCTCGCCCTGAAGCACCTCGATGCGCCATCTCTTGTCGCGGATTTCATCAATTGCCATATCGGGTTGCCGATCAGCTATGTCCACTATCGGACATTGATCCTTAAGAGTGCCGGAGTCCATGGTGGATGCCTTTTAAAGCGGCGATCTGAATTGACATACAGCCGCGATGGGATCACCGTCTCGCATCGGCCCACTGGGCCGGCTGAGAGACAAGCGACCTTCCGACATGGCCGCGCGCTCCCTTCCTTTGAATGGAGGTGAGCATGGCGAGAATCGACCAGGCACATTGGCAGACTAGGGCGAATATTGCCCGGTTTCGCGAGTTGCTGGATTTTCCACTTGACGAGTTTCAGCGCCGGCAGGTGAACAAATTGCTGACGCGCGAAATAAAGCGGCGCAGAGCCTTGTCATCCACGCCGAGACCATCCGGAAAATCCGCCATATGACAAATCATGCAGCCGCGCGTCGCGGCGGTACGAGCGCCGGCGCCAACCGGCTGCTCGCCCTGCTGCCGCGCGCCGACTTTGAACGGCTTCGCCCGCATTTGGAATATACGGCGCTCAAATATCGGCAATCGCTGTACCGCGCGCGCAGGCCCATCGGCTTTGTTTATTTCATCGAAACCGGCGTCGGATCGCTGGTAAACACCATGGCGAACGGTGATGCGGCCGAGGTGGGCACGATCGGCAACGAAGGCGTGGTGGGGCTGCCGCTCATTCTGCAGGACGAAGAAGCGCCCACCAGCGTCTATATCCAGGTGCCGGGCACTGGCCTGCGCATGACGGCAGCGCTGTTCCGCAAGGAATTGGCCCGAAGCGCCTCGATGCGGACGGTGATGCTCCGCTACACCCACGCCTTCTTTAACCAGGTGGCGCAATCGGCTGCCTGCAATCAGTTTCATTCCCTTGAACAACGCTGCTGTCGTTGGCTTCTGATGACCCACGACCGCATGGAATCGAACGATTTCCTGCTGACGCAGGAATTTCTGGCGATGATGCTGGGGGTGCAACGGACAGGGGTCACGGCGGCGGCGGGCGCATTGCAGCGGGCGGGGCTCATAAACTACAGCCGCGGAAACGTCACGATCAAGAACCGGCGCGGCCTGGAACGCCGTTCCTGCGAATGTTACGGGATCGCAAAACGGGAGTTCGATCGCCTGCTAGGCGGCAAAGTGGGGCGCCGGCCGGTATCGAAGTGACTGTGGGATGCGCAGCCGGGTGCGGGACGTGAGGCGTTTTCGTTTCTCGCGCGTTATGGTTGCGATCGGGGCGATCCGCCACGAATTTTCACAATGAGAATGATAGTCAAAGCCGGCGCGGATTCTCGCGGCTGCTCGTCCTATTGCGGGCGGTGCCGGGGTTCGTTCAGACCAGGAGAGATACAATGAAGCTCATTTTCACGGCCGCATTGGCGGCTTCCCTTCTGTGCGGTACGGCGGTAATGGCCCAGCCCGGCGACAACAATCGGGATCGTCGAGGCGAACAGGCCGATCGCAAGGCACAGAAAGACGAGCGCAAGAAAGACAATCGGGGACAGGACCAAGCCGTTGGCACCCCCAGGGCACTCAGCGCCCCGCAAATGGTCGTGCCTGACCGCGCTGCGGATTCACGCCCGCAAGGACGCGGCGATCGCAATGGGCCGGACGTTCGCGTGAGCCAACCGTCTCCCGCACCTTCCCCGGCGCCCAGTCAGGTGGTGCGCGACGCTTCCCCCTATCCGCGCGGGCAGGCTGACCGCATGCAGGTACAGCAGGCCGCGCCAAATCCCCAGTATCAGGATAGGCGCACACAAGCCGATCGCATGCAGGCACAGCAGCCCGGACCAGCTCCTCAATATCAAAACCGGCAATACCAGGCCCCGCAATATCAGACCCAGCAGTATCAAACCCGCAACCCAGCCATGGCGGGCGATGGGGACAACCGCGCACAGGGCACGCGCTGGTCGCGCGGCGATCGGGTGCCCGACCAGTACCGCCAAGACAGATATTACGTGAATGACTGGCAGCAGCACGGTCTCAGGCAGCCGCCCGGCGGTTACCGCTGGATACGTGATGACAACAATGATTTCTATCTGTCACTGATAGCAACCGGGATGATTGCCGACACCGTCTATCGTTCCGACCGCGACGACCGCTGGCGCCAGCGCTATTCGCGCTATTACAGCTATGACGACGATGTCTATTACCGGGAGTGCCGCCGTTCACCCGATCCCGCGGGCATTCTTGCCGGCGGATTGATCGGCGGCCTGTTGGGCAACAGCATCGGCCGTGGCGGCAATCGTACCGGCGCCACCATCGCTGGCGTGATCGTGGGCGGAGCTGTGGGTGCGGCGCTGACCAGAAACATGGGCTGCGAGGACCGCAGCTACGCTTATCGGACCTATTATGATGGCTTCAACACGGGGCGGCCCGGCTACTATCGGTGGCGCAATCCCCGCAACGACCATCGCGGAGAATTCCGTATCGGTGGCTATTACAATGATCCGTATGGCTTCCGCTGCGCCCGCTTCACCCAGGCGACCTATATCCAGGGCAGGGCATACAGGGCCAACGGCATCGCCTGCCGCCAGCCGGACGGCAGCTGGGCCATCGTGAGCTAGGCGCCCCATTTCGCACAGGAGATATTCATGTCCCTCGGAACCATATTGCTCATCATACTTGTCATTGCCCTCTTGGGCGGATTCAGCGGCATAGGTGGCGGCCCCTTTTATGGCACCGGCTATTACGGCGGGGGCGGGCTTGGCCTGGTACTCGTGATCGTGCTGATTCTGGTCGTGCTCGGAAAGCTCTGATCCGCAGAAGAGGAACCGTCGACGCGGCCGAGTCCGGATGAACCCGCGGATATACCGGGCCCCTCATGTTCTCGCGATTCCGGCCTACCGGACCTGGATTTCGCCAGTTGCGTGTCCTGTCGCATCGGAAAAGAACGGATGTAAACGAAAAGGAGAACAACTCGATCCGCAGGCCGGTCGAGGTTGTTTCCCGATCAAACATTCCCGTCACCGCTCAATTCCCCGTCTGTTTTCCGTCGCAACGACTGTGTCAACAAGAAGATATACGAAAGCGAATTGCTGCGCGAAGACGGATAAAAAAGACGGCCGGTCCTGCCTGCCAAAGTTAGTGGCAGCGAATCCCGCGATGTTTGCTCTTTATATCCAGCGATTGTAAAATCAGCGCACTTCTCAGCGAACTTTTATCGCTCCGGACATGCCGGCCTGGAAATGTCCCGGGATGTCGCAGCCAAACATGAAGTCCCCGGGCTTGGTGAATCGCCAAATAAGCGATTTGGTCTCGCCGGGATTCAGGTCGACGGAATTGGCCTCGTCCATCGGCATGTCCGGCATCTCCTCCATCTCCTTGATATGTTGTTTATGGAAGGCATGGCTGCCGATGACGAATTCATGCTTGCTGGGGCCTTTGTTGGTGATGACGAAGCGGATGGTCTCGCCTACTTTCACATCCAGCTTTTTCAGGGAATAGCGCATGTCGCCGGCGCTGATCGCAATGGTGCGGGATGCGGCGCTCGTCTTGCCCGGCACGCCGAAGGCTCCCCATTCCGGCTGGCCGCCCATGCTGTGAGCCTGGCACAGGGCGATGGATGCCATCAACCAGCCGGCCAATGCCGGAAAGATAGGCCGTCGTCTGCCATGCATCGCCTTGTATCCCCGTCGATCGTCCGGCCACCTTACGGTCCGGCGTTGTGGGCTCTCAACACCGCTTTTTGCACGCGCGCCGAAAAACCGGCCGATTTGCATTGGTCACGCCGGAAATCACCGCGCGCCGTTCAAACTCTTTTGGATTCCACAACAGCGGGATCGAAATCGCCCGCAAATAGCCGGAAAGCGCAAACGGTTTTGACTTATTATCTTCATGTTGGGTGAAACTGGGCTATCAGCCTGTTTGTGCGGTTTGACGACCGGAAGCGCTGTTTTCGGCCGTGGCGTACGGTCATGCGTTCAGTTGGTTTCATCCGGGGACCTGTCCTTGGGAGAGAACTTATGCGGCCGGTGAAAAAAGCGCTTCTTTTATCCATCGCTTTCTGCGCCGCCGGGTTTCTGGCGAGTTGCGACAAGGGCGGCGGCGCCAAGAACCAAAGCTCTGCCAGCAAGGACGCGGCCCCCGCCACCGCGCGTCTGGGCATCCGTGCCCAAGGCGATGAGACGGTCAAGATCGATATGGGCAAGATCCAGAATGCGGATCTTAAGAAGGTGTTTTCCTATATCGACACGAACATCGACCAGCATGTGGTCAATCTGCAGAAATGGATCCAGCAGCCATCCATTTCCAACACCGGCGAGGGCATCCAGGAATCGGCGGAGATGGTGAAGGGTTTCTTCGATCAGCTCGGCTGTCAGCAGACCAAGGTCTATGACGTGGGCACCACCGAATGGGGCCAGCAGGGCAACCCGGTGGTCTTCGCCAAGTGCGATGAGGGCGCCAAGAAGACCGTCGCAATCTATTGGATGTATGACACCATGCCGGTGACCCAGCCGGACCTGTGGAAGGCGCCGCCTTTCGAAGGCCGCCTGGTCCCGCAAGCGCCTTACAAGAAGGTGTTGATCGGGCGCGGCGCGGTGAACTCCAAGGGGCCGGAAATGGCCATGTGGAACGCCCTGATGTCGATCAAGGCCGTGACCGGCAAGCTGCCGGTGAACATCATTTTCATCGCCGAAGGCGACGAAGAACGCATGGACATGGGCTACCGCCAGTTCATGAAGGATCACAAGGACCTCTTCAAGAATGTGGACGCCATGTACACGTTCGGCGGCCAGTCACCCAATGGCACCGCCCGGGGACTGAGCGGTTCGGAAGGCTGCGTCTTCATCGAGCTCTCCACCAGCGGCACGTCCTGGGGCCGGGGCCCCAACTATAGCGATATCCATGGCGGCTTCAGCCGCTCGGTGGATTCGGTGGCTTGGCGTCATATCAAGATGCTGAACACGCTCTATGACGACAAGACACATCGCTCCCTGGTCAAGGGCTTCTACGACAATATCGAGCCGCTTTCGCCCGAGGTCGAAGCCAAGCTGCGCGTGGCGGCCAAGAGTTATGATCTGCAGAAAGCGGCGGCAAATCTGGGCGTCGGCCGCTTCATTTCCGACGATCCCTATGAAGTGCTGAAGATGTCCAGCTACGGCACCTCGTTCAACATCGACGGTATCTGGGGCGGCAATATGTTTGCCGGCGGATCGGGCGCCATCCTGCCCAACAAGATCGTCTCCAAGCACAATATCCGCTACGTGCCCAACATGACGGGTCCCGATATCGTGGCCAAGATCCGCAAGCACCTGGACGAACATGGCTACAAGGATGTGCAGATCAACCTGGTTGGTGACGTGCCCTGGGCCAAGACCAGCACGGATACCGAGATCGGCCGCTCGGTGAACCTCATGTACGACATGTTCAACATCGGCCATGCGCCGCTGCACAGCGACCAGAGTATCATGGGCGGCTATTGGCCGGCCTATCTCTTCTCGGGCTTTGCGGTGAATGTCCCGATCATGGGCGGCATGGTGGGCACGGGCGGAAATGCCCACGCCGCCAACGAATATCTGGTGATCGAAGGCGCCGGCAAGGTGTACGGCCTGGCGGGCGCGGAGAAATCGGTCGCCACCGCGCTTTACAATTATGCCGGCATGAATGGACCCTTGCCCGCGCCCAAGGCGCCGGCTTCGATCAGCAAGAGCATGTGAGGACGATCACTTCTGAAGGAAAGGTCAGTTCCTTGCCGGTTATAACCCTGGAGTCGGTGAAGAAAATCTACAAGCTGGGCGAAAACACCGTGCACGCGCTGCGCGGCGTGTCGCTGGATATCGCGGCTGGTGAGTTCGTGTCCATTATCGGCCCGTCCGGTTCGGGAAAATCGACCATGATGCACATATTGGGCTGCCTGGACCGGCCCAGCGAAGGCCGCTACTTGCTGAACGGACGCGATGTCTCTTCCCTGTCGCGCGACGAATTGGCGGAAATCCGCAACAAGCAGATCGGGTTCGTCTTTCAGGGCTTCAACCTGTTGCCGCGGACGACGGCGGTTGAGAATGTCGAGGTGCCGCTGCTCTATTCGCGGCCGGTGATGCCGCCGGCCGAGCGGCGGGAACGCGCCCTCAGGGCGCTCGCGGCGGTGGGGCTCAGCGACCGCGCCGACCATCACCCCAATCAGCTTTCGGGCGGACAGCAGCAGCGCGTCGCCATCGCCCGCGCCCTGGTCAACGAGCCCTCGCTGATCCTGGCCGATGAACCCACCGGTAACCTTGACACGAAAACCAGCATTGATGTGATGCATGCCTTGCAGGATCTGCGGGTGCGCCGCGGCATCACCATTGTCCTGATCACCCATGAACCGGACATCGCCGCCTATGGCACCCGCATCGTGGCGGTGCGCGACGGCGTCGTCCTTAGCGACACGCCCAACATCCCGCGCGACACGCTGGAAGAGGTGGCGCAACCCGTCGCGATGGCGGCCCAGTAGGAGCGTCGATGGCAAATCTGCGGCATTTCGGAGGCATGGCGCTGGAGGCGCTGTTCCGGAACCGCACCCAGACCTTTCTGGCCATGCTGGGCATGATGGTGGGGGTGGCCGCGCTGGTCACCAGCATGGCCCTGGGGCGTGGCGCCCAGGAGGCCTTGGACGACCAGTTGCGCGCGGCCGGCGCCAACCTGATCCAGGTCACAGCCGGCAATTATCAGGTCAAGCATGAGATCGACACCGATCCCGAAGGCCATATCGGCCACACGGAGCTGGAGCCTGCGTGGCGGCCGGCCGGTCTCCCGCTGATCCGGGCCTCCTACAATCCGCATCCGCGCCTTATCGCAGGCCTGTTCGCGCCGGATTGCACGACGGATGGAGCGCAGGGCGAATTGATCCAGGCGCATTTCGAAGACGACCCCATGGCCATCCATGACCATCCCACGGCGCGCCAGCGGCTGGGCGATGCTTCGGCGGGACTTGGCTCGGCCGCCACACTCACCCGCGACGATGCCAAGGAGATCGCCAAAATCCCCGGCGTGCGGCATGTCGTGTCGGGTGTGCATGAGAATGTGCGGATTTTCGTCCAGGGCACCCAGACCCAGTGGTTCACCCGCATGCATGGCACCGAAGCCGATCTGCCCCAGATCCGCAGCGGCTGGACCATCCCACATGGTCGCTTCCTCAATCCGCGCGAGGTCGAGGGCAGCGAACAGGTGATGGTGCTGGGGCGCGTGACGTCCGATCGGCTTTTTGGTACCGGCGCCGACCCCGTGGGCCGCACGGTGCTCATGTGGCATCAGCCCTTCAAGGTCGTGGGCGTGATCGGAAGCCGCAGTTGGGCCACCCAGCCTGCGCCCGGCGACGACCAGTTCGATGCGGTCTATGTGCCGGTCACCACCATCGACAGGCTGCTCAATCTCAGCAAGCTCAACAGCATTGCAGTCACCACCGTGTCGGTGGGCGACACCAAGCAAGTGGCGAAGGAGATCACCGATCTGCTCCGCCGGCGCCATCATATCACCGCCGCCATGGCCGATGACTTTGCCGTCACCACCGTGGCCCAGCAGGTGCTGGGCAAAGGGCTGCCGCCCGACCTGGCGCGTGCCGTAACTGGCAATCTGGCCAGCATGGACCAGCTCACGGTCGAGCAGCTCTCTGTTTCGCTCAGCCGCACCAACTGGATCATGCTGGCATTGCTGGGCGGGGTGGCCACGGTGTCCCTGCTGGTGGGCGGCATCGGGGTGATGAACCTGCTGCTGCTGTCGGTCAGTCAACGCACCCGCGAGGTGGGCCTGCGGATCGCGCTGGGCGCGCGCCGCATCGACATCGCCTTTCAGTTCGTGCTGGAGGCCGTGCTGCTCAGTGTGATCGGCGGGCTTCTGGGCATTGTCTGCGGCATCGCGGCGTCGGGAAGCTTGCAGCGCTTCTTCCATTGGTCGGCGGTGGTCTCCCCCGGCGCGGCGGCGCTCGCGGTGCTGGTGGCAGCGCTGTTGGGCATTACCTTTGGAGTCTGGCCGGCGCGGCGGGCCGCCTCTCTCGATCCCATAGAGGCACTTCGGCATGAATAGAAAAGTCCTGTTTGCAGTCGCGCTGCTGGCCGCCCCGCCGATCGCCCCATCGTCCTCCTGGGCCCATAACGGCGTGGATGATGAACCGCATCATGGCGGTGTGGTTAGGCCCTACAAGGCATTGCATTTCGAAGCCGTGGCACTGCCGGCGGGCGG
>Ga0070665_100004893_pt1 | contig 13901 bp, 5 predicted proteins | sample KBSS13metaG_FD_65862 | JGI IMG/M metagenome (GOLD analysis project Ga0070665, IMG submission 65862) | Switchgrass rhizosphere microbial communities from Kellogg Biological Station, Michigan, USA - KBS S1-3 metaG | ecosystem: Host-associated > Plants > Roots > Rhizosphere > Soil ... | reverse complement strand
ACCTCCGTCCAGTGAGCCTTGTTGACCGTCCAGGCAATGAGGCGCAGCCCGTGAAACACCGGCACCAGAATGATGACGTCCGACAGATGCGTGCCGCCGCCTTCATAGGGAATGTTGGCGATCAGAATGTCGCCCGGTTGCAGGTCGCCGGCGTCAGGGTAGCGTCGCAACGCCGACTGCACCGCCGTATCCAGCGTCGCCAGGAAAGCCGTGACCCCATTCCCCTGCGCGATCAGGTTGCCGCTCGCATCCGTCACGCCAACCGCGAAGTCCGTCGTCTCGTACACGATGGGACTCATACTGGTCCGGATCATCGCGTCGAACATCTCCTGTCCGATCGCGACCAGGGCGTCCTTGACGATCTCGACTGTGAAGGGATCCCGGTGCATGACAGCCTCCCGCTCGACCCTCAGGCGCTCCCGAGCTCGACGTGATAATTCCCGTACTCATCGACGGACACCCGTTCGCCAGGCGGCACTACGAGCGTCACCGCCGGCTCCTGGATGACCGCCGGTCCCACCAGTCGCATCCCCGGCTCGAGCAACGTACCGTTGTACGTCGTCGCCTTCATCACCCCATCCACATCGAAATCCACCCGCCGCGACCCCAACACCGCATCCGCCAAAGGACGACCGGTCACCGCCGCCTTGGGCAACCCGGGCTTTGGAACCCGGGCCCGCGCGACCAGGTGGAAATTCACAATCTGCACCGGATTGGGCAACCGATACGTATACCGCTTCTCATGCGTCGCATGGAAAAGGTCGGTGACCTCCGCGACATCAATACGCCCGTCCTGAAGAGCAACCGGTATCTTCACCGTATGCTCCTGCCCCTGGTAGCGCATATCGAGCAAATGCTCGAACTCCAGTGCGGCGCCCTCAGACTCGAGCCCATCGCGCTTCATGTTCGCGACGGCCTCCTCCCTCATGGCGAGAAATTGCGCCACGACCGCGCCCGCCCGAGCGGCATCGAGCGCGAGAAGATGTGTATTCACATAGTCGCGCCGCAGATCCGTCAGCAACATCCCCCAAGCCGAGAACACCGCGGAATTCACCGGCACAATGACTCGCGGCACCTTCAACTCGCGCGCCAACGCCACCGCATGCATCGGCCCACCCCCGCCAAACGCCATCAAAGCAAAGTCGCGCGGATCGTAACCCTTGTTGGTGGACACCAGGCGCAAGGCATTGGTCATGTTGGCATTGGCAATGCGAACGACACCCCGCGCGGCCTCGACTGCCGAAACCCCCAACCTGAGACCCAGCGCCTCAAACCCCTGCCTGACGGCATCCCAATCGGGCGTAACCTCCCCGCCCGCAAAGCTCTCCGGATCGATCCGCCCCAGAAACAGATTCGCGTCGGTCGTAGTAACCTGCTGCCCACCGCGTCCGTAGGCCACCGGCCCCGGCGAAGCCCCCGCGCTCTGCGGGCCGACATGGAGCTTCCCGCCACCATCGACCCACGCAATACTGCCGCCGCCGTTACCGATCTCGACAATCTCCGACACCGCGGTCTGGATGGGATACCCCGGCGATTTCCGGGTCCGCTCGACGTGATAGTCCGTCGAGATCTTGATCGTGCCCTTCTCGATGAGAGCGCACTTCGCGGTCGTCCCGCCAATATCGAGGAGAATGAGATTCGGCACCCCGATGAGCTTGCCCATCTCGGCACCGGCGAAAATACCGCTGGCGGGCCCGGACTCCACCATGGCAACGGGATTCGCCTTCGCCGTCGCAACGGTAGCGATGCCCCCATTGGACAACATCATGTACGGTCGCTGCTTGAAGCCGGACCCCATCAGCTCCTGTTCCAGGGAGTTGATATACCGCTGCGTAACAGGATGCACGTACGCCGAGAGAACCGTCGTGCTGGCCCGCTCGTATTCACGCCACTCGCGGCTAAGTTCATGCGATGCGAGAACGGAGACCCCTGGCCACGCAGCACGGATCGCCGCGGCCACCGCAATCTCGTTCGAAGGATTCCTGTAGGCGTGCAGGAAGCAGACCGCGATAGCCTCGACGCCCTCACTGCGGAACCGCTCGAGCAACCCCGGGAGTGCCGCCAAATCCGCCGGCGCCTCAATCTCACCCTTGTAGTTGCACCGCTCGGCGATCTCCAACCGCAGATGCCGCTCCACGAAGGGCTTGGGCTTCTCAAAGTTGAAATTGAACAGATCGGGACGGTTGCCGCGCGCGATCTCCAGTACATCCCGGAATCCGAGCGTCGAGATCAGCCCGACACGCGCGCCCTTGCGCTCCGTAATCGCGTTGATCACTACGGTAGCGCCATGCGCAAAGAACTCCAGATCCGCGCCGGAGACTTCGCCCTTACGCAGCGCCGCCATCACTCCCTGCTCGAAGTGAGGCGGCGTCGTATCAACTTTGGCCGCGCGCACTGCGCCGCACCGCCCGGAACCGTCGATCGTGTAATAGACGAGATCGGTGTAGGTACCCCCTACGTCGGTTGCCGCACGAATTCGCATCGTCGCTCGTCAGAAGTTATAGCGTGCTTCGACCGTCCATTCCCGACCGGGCGCGGGCTGTGCGAAGCCGCCGAGCACGAACTCGGCGTTGTAGGACTTGTTGGTCGCGTTCGTGATGGTGCTCGTGAGCGACCACTTGCCGCCAATGTCCTCCAGCCCCAGGCGCAGGTTGAGCAACTCCACGGCGCTGCGGGACCCGGTGTTCTCGGGGTCCCAGTACTGCGCGCCCTTCACGATGAAGTCCGCCCGCGTGAGAATCTGAATCGAGCTGCTGATCGGGAAGCGATACTGCGCCCCCGCGTTCTCCGAAGTCTGGGGCACGTAGGGAGCCCAGTTGCCCACATCCGCCGGGTCGAGGTTGTACTGCTCGATCTTGCTCGCACTGACACCCAGGGAGGCGTACAGATCGAGGCCGCGGATGGGCGAATAGACCACCTCGAGCTCCCCACCCTCGATGCGCACCTTGTCGATGCTCACCAGAATCTGCGCACCAATGCCGCCCAGGAACACGAAGTACTGTTGTCCGCGGACCTTGGTATAGAAGCCGGCGCCGTTCACCCGCAAGGTGTGATCGAGCCATTCGCTCTTGAACCCGATTTCGTACGACGTCGTCAACTCGGACGGCAGGACGTCGTTGATGCCATTCAGACCGTTAGCAGCGGCCACGGCCGAAGTGCCGTACGGATTGTACAGACCGCTGCGGAACCCCTCCCCCCAGGACGCATAGATTTGTGCGGCTGGAGTGACCTGGTACTTCAGTGACACCTTGGGCTGCCACCGACTGAAGGTCGCCGAACGCTCGCAGTTGCCTCCGACGTTCTGCACACAGCCCGCCGGCAGCCCACCGGTATTGCGGTTGTCCACCGTCTGCGACGCGTCATCCTTGTCGTAGCGCAGCGCGAACGAGGCCTCGAGTTGCGAAGTGACGTCGTACGAAACGTTGCCGAAGCCGGCGTACACCTTGTCCACGTCCGTATCGGTAAACCAGCTCAGCGTCGGGTTGGTCGGACTGTTGAACAGCGGATCGTATTCCACCCGGTCTATCCCGAAGCCGAGATCCGAGCCGGTGGTGGACGAGGTGAAGTTGCTCGTGCGCAGATAGTACCCGCCGAACATCCAGCGAAACGCCTGCTTGGTGTCCGACGTGAGACGCACCTCCGCGCTCGTGTTCTTGATGTTGAAAAACTGCGTCTGCGTCCCATCGAGGCCATAGATATCGTCCCGAGTCGCGGTATACGGGAACTGATCTCCCGCGGTGTATTCCTTGATGGTGTTGTAGGAGAAAATACCCGTTAGAGTCGCGCCAGGAATCTTGTAGTCGAGCTTCGCGGTCACCTCCCGCAGATCGCGCTGATCACGGCCGCGATTGTTGGCGCAGAAGGTGTGCGACACGGTGTTCGGGTCCGGAGCGGGTCCCCCGATCGGATTCGTCGGATCGGAAAAGCAAGGATGATTGGGGTCGAACAAGGTGCCCTGATACACGTAGTTCAGCGACGAGCCGTTCGTATGTGAGTAGTTGAGCCGCAGATCCGCCGTCAGTGCATCCGTCGGCATCCATTTCAACAGACCGCGCACCGTCACATCCTCGTACGGATCCGCCTTCTCGCCCAGATAGGTATTGTCAAAGTAGCCGGTGCGGCTGGTAAAGGCGCCGGCGAGGCGGAACAACAGTTGATCCGGTACGATAGGCCCGCTCACGACCCCCTGAGCCTCCGCATCCCCACCCGAGCCTCCAGTCAGGGAAGCATAACCTTGATACTGGTTCGTAGGCTGTTTGGTCGTGATGACGATCGCACCGCCGGAAGCGTTGCGCCCGTAGAGCGCGCCCTGTGGTCCCTTGAGGACCTGCACGGAGTCCAGATCGAACATCGTCTGGGTAAAGGCGCGATTGCTCGACTCCTGCACACCGTCGACGACAAAGGCGACCGGCGCCTGCCCGTTACGCACCTCGGACAAACCGCGGATGGTGAGAAACGATTGACCGACGCTCTCTGCCTCGACCAATGACACATTCGCAGACAGGGCCACGAAGTCGCCGTAATCCTTGACTCCCGCATCCTGCAGCGTCTTGGAAGAGAATGCGTCGACAGCCATCGGGACTTCCTGCAGCGACTCGGACCGCAGCCGCGCCGTTACCACGACCTCCTGCAGATCGGTGTCCCCTGTCGTAGCCTCATCGGCGGCGTTGGCCGTGGTCACGAGCGCGGCAAGCACGCCGGCGAACGCGATTTTTGACTTGGAGCGGGCATTCATCGTCATAGGGTCCTGCGGATGCGAGGTTATTGCTTTCAATCGAAGGTAGAAGTGAGACCCGAGTGGGTCAACAACGTCGAGGGGTAACGGTGGGATCGGCGCAACACCTGGACTACCCGAACGAGTAGTTCGCCCCAAAATCAGGCACCCCGTGGATAGTGGTAATCGCGTGTGGCCTGTTCTGGCGTGATATAGCCATCCCGCAAGTCGCTCGCGATGGCCGCCGGATCGCGCTTACTGGGATCACCATAGCCGCCGCCCGTAGCGGTAATGATCCTGACCACGTCATCACGGTTGAGAGACAACCCACTCACGACCGCGTGCACCTCCCTACTTCCATTGGCGCGCAAAACTTCGATCCGATTCGCCGAGCCCTCACGGCCGCCTTGCGAGGCCCAGGGTAGATGTTTGTTGCGGGAATAGGCTGCTGTCAGGAAGCACCCGTCGCTGCGAACACGGTAATCGAGCACGACGCCCTTGCCACCGCGGAACTCACCGGCGCCTGCCGGATCATCACTCAACGCGAGCCGATCGACGTAAAGCCCATAGCGTGCCTCAGCAACCTCTGCCGGGCAGTTGAACGTCTCCCCATGGACCGCAGAAAACATCGCGTTGTTGCCGTCGGCATCCGCCGAGCCACCCCACCCGCCCAACTCGGGCTCGATAATGGTGAAACGCTGCCCCGTATCGGGGTGAATACCCCCGAGAATGGTGCCGCAGATGCTCGCAAAGTGACCGCTCGGCAGGCGCTCGCCCAGGTGTGGTGCAAGGCAGCGCCACAACATATCGTAGAGGCGCATGCCCACTTCGTAGTACACGCCCATAGCCGCAGGTTCCTGCGGATCGAACACGGTGCCCGGAGTCGTGAGCATGCGCAGAGGCCGGAAAGTCCCGCCATTCGCCATTCCATACGGATCGGCAATATTTTTGATGATCAACTGCAGAGCACCGAAACAGTCGTCCCGACTGCAGTTGACCGGCCCGGGCTGTTGGGGTGGATTGTCCCGGAGGTCGACTATGAACTCCCGGTCCGTAATCTCCACCGTCGCCTTGTAAATCAGCCCGTCGTCCTGCTCTTCCTCGATGCTGAAGCGGCCCTTGGGCAGCGAGGCCAGCCCTTTCAACACCACCTGTTCGCCGTAGTCCAGAAAGCTGCGCAGGGCGGTCGTGAACGTCTCAGCGCCATACTTGCGCACGATGTCCTCGATGCGTCGCGCACCAACCCGGACGGCCGCGACGCCAGCCCACAGGTCACCGCGAAGAAACTTGGGCAAACGCGAATTCACGGTCATGATGTCGATAACCGCACGTACCGGCTCGCCGCGCGAGATCAACTTCACCCCTGGCAGGCGCAAGCCCTCCTGATAGATCTCCCGCGCCTCCATGGAAATCGAGCCCGGAGCCATGCCCCCGACGTCGTTCCAATGGGCAATGTTGGCCGTCCACGCGAACAACACCCCGTCAACGAACACCGGCATCATCAGGATGTTGTCATTCAGGTGGGTGACACCCCCGTAGTACGGATCGTTCGTGATGAACACGTCGCCGGGCTCGATGTCACCGGGATTGCCATGCAACTCGAGAATGCGCTTCACGGCCTTGTCCAACACCCCGACAAATCCCGGAATCCCCGCGCCACTGGAGGCGAGATTGCCCTGCGCGTCGGTGATGCCGGTCCCGGCATCGAGCACCTCGTAAATGATGGCGCTCATGGCCGTCTTGCGCAGCGCCGCGAACATCTCATCCGAGATGGCCTGCAACGAGCTCTGGATGATCTCCAGCGTGATCGAATCTTGCGCGCTCATACACCCTCGAGGTGAATATGAAGGTTGCCGTAGTCGTCCATGTGGACCTTGTTATGCGGATGCACGAGCACTGTCGTACCGCGAGTCTCGATCACCGCCGGCCCGTCGAGCTCCATGCCGGGCTCCAGCAGATCTCCGTCGTAGATAGCGGCGCGGTGCACGCCCTCCAGGGCGTAATCGACCTCGCGCCGTCCCTTGAGCGCCTCGGCCACTTTGCGCCCCGTCGCCTGCAGCTTGACCGGCTCGAGCTTGCCAATGTCAGCCCGCGCAATCAGGTGCAGCCCAACAAACTCGACAGGCGCATCAAGGCGGTAGGTGTATTCCCGCTCATACGCGGCGTGGAATGCGGCACTCACCGACTCAATACCCGCCGCGTCGAGATCCCCCTCGGGCAATGCGATCTCGACATGGTGCTCCTGGTTCTCATAACGGAACTTACCGAAGCGCTCAAACCGTACCTTGTCGACAGCGATGTCTTCCGCCCCAAACTGGTCCAACACCATCCCCGTCAGCTCAGTACTGAGCTGGTTGATGACCGCGACTTGCGCAGCATTGAACGACACCAACCGCGTCGCGAAGTAGTCGCGCCGCAGCTCGCTCATGAGCATGCCCCAGGCGCTGAACACATCTGCTCCGCGCGGCACGATGACGTGCGACATGCTCAGCTCGGTAGCGAGGGCCACGGCATGCATCGGTCCGCCGCCCCCAAAGGCCACCAGGGCGAAATCACGCGGATCATGGCCCCGGTTCATGGATACGAGCTTCAGGGCATTGACCATGTTGCTGTTCGCAATGCGCACGATGCCCCGAGCCGCCTCGATTCGCGTCATGTTGAGGGGCCCCGCTACCGCGTCCAACGCGCGTTCGACGGCGGCCATATCGGCCTCGATGGTCCCTCCACAGAAGAACCCGGGATTGATGCGACCGAGAGCGATGTTGGCATCCGTCGTCGTAGCCTGAGTGCCACCACGGCCGTATGCAGCGGGTCCGGGTGACGCGCCAGCAGAGCGCGGGCCCACATGGAGCTTCTTGAAGTCATCGATCCAGGCAATGCTGCCGCCGCCATTGCCGATCTCGACCAGGTCGACCACCGGCACCATGATGGGATAGCCCGCGGAGAGCGGACTGCGCTCGATCCAGTAGTCCGTCATGATTCTGACCGCGCCGCGCTCGATGAGGCTGCACTTCGCGGTGGTGCCGCCAATATCGAGCGCCAGCACATTGGGCACCCCGATCAGGCGACCCAACGAGGCGGCTCCCCAGAACCCGCTCGCGGGCCCGGACTCAACCATGGTGATAGGCACGGCGCTGGACCGGTCGACCGTGTCGACGCCGCAGTTGGACTGCATCACGTACAACTGCCCCGCGAACCCGCGGGACTTCAGCCCCTTCTCCAAAGCCCGCAGGTAGCGCTCGGCAATGGGCTGCACATAGGCCGAGAGCACCGCGGTGTTGGTGCGCTCGTATTCGCGCCACTCACGGGTGATCTGATGCGAGGCGACCACAGGAATCTCGGGCCAGAGCCGGCGCAGCTCTGCAACCGTACGCAACTCGTGATCGGGGTTGGCGTAGGAGTGCAGCAGACACACCGCAATCGCCTCGACATCCTGGCGGCGGAAGTCTTCGACAATAGCCGGCAAGCCGCTCAGATCCAGCGGCTCGCGCTCCCGGGCCAGGTACGTCATACGCCCCGGAATCTCGCGGCGCAGGTACCGTGGCACGAACGGCACGGGCTTACGGTAGGCCAGGTTGAAGAAGTCGGGCCGGTTACCCCGGGCGATCTCAATGGAGTCCCGAAACCCGCTGGTCGTCACCAGGGCCACTTTGGCGCCCTTGCGCTCGGTCAGTGCATTGATGACCACCGTCGTCCCGTGGGCGACGAAATCTACGTCCTCCACGGCCACCGCGGCCTTCTTCATCACATCGAGCACACCCCGCTCGAAGTTGGGCGGCGTCGTGTCGGCTTTCGCGGTAATGACCTCCTGTGCGCCAGTCGCTCTGTCAGTTCGGAAATAGACGAGATCAGTGAACGTGCCCCCGACGTCCGTGGCCACGCGCGCGATGGAATTCGAAGTCATGCAGCACTCTTGGCAATGATTACTGGCTTGCGGCAGGACCTTAGGGGGTCACAAACCAGGGGGTCAATTGCGGCACCGGGTGACCCGGGCCGAAAAGAGGTGGTGGACTACCCGATCGGGTAGTGTCGGCCTCAGCGACGCCGGTCCATGTCGTCCGACACGACGAGATTGCGCTGCAGAGCGGCGGTGATCGCGCCCGCCCGGGACTCCGCCCCGAGCTTCTTGAAAATCCGTTTCAAGTGGAACTTGACCGTATTTTCCGACAGATCCAGTACCTGCCCGATCGCCTTATTAGAGCGACCGTTACAGAGCTCGCGCAGGACAGCCAGCTCACGGCCGCTGAATCCATCCTGCTCGGTGAGCGCCGTCTGCTGCAGGCGGCCGAGCACCTGCGCGATGACCTCGCGCTGCGCTCCGGAGAGCACGAGCTCGCGATTGCGCCGTTGCGCAATGTTCAAGAGACCCTCGAGCGAGCGCCCCTGCTCGAGGAGAATGCCGATCGCCCCCTCGGCCACGACGAACTCCAACAGGTCCTGCAGGCGAACCAATGCCTCCTCATCCGCGCCGCGTTGTTTCAGGATGACGACGCTGAGCGCGTCCAGGCGACGGGCCGGAAGAAGGAGCTTCGCGGCACGAAACTCGGCACGCGCTGCATCGACGAGTTGCAACGCCTGTGCCGTGGAGCCGGTTGCGGCCCACAACCGTCCGATGGCAAGGGTTGCAGCCAACCTTGCGCGCCAGCCGAAATCCGGCACTCCACGCGTCTCGGCCACGGCAAACACACCTCCCACACTCGCCTCTCGCCTGGCATCGGCGTGAAGGTTCGCCAGTGTCAGGAATTCGACACGCCAGGCGGCCGCGAGCTTGACCAAGCGATCCAGCCGCCGCTCCTGCGCGACGCGGTTCGCCTCGCTCAGAATCGCAATGGCGTCATTCAAGCCACCGCGCTCGAAAGCCTGTCGCGCCGTGACTTCATACGCCGTAGCGAAAACATCGAGCCATCCGTCGGTCGTCTCGACCCAGGACTCGATAAGAGGGAGCGACCCCTCGTGATCGCCCTTCAGGTACAGGCAGTAGCCGACGAAGAAGCGGCACAGAGCCTTCAGCCCGCTGTCGGCGCCGAAGTTGTCCTCCGCCATGGAGAGCGCTTCGCGATATAACAGCTCCGCCTCGCGCACACGCCCGGCGAGAAGCTGACCCAATGCCAGGTGCATGAAGGCGTAGTTGACACCGAGGATGCTGCCCGAGGCCCGCATTTCCTGGATGGCCCGCCGACTCTCGACCTCAACTTTGTCCACCGCGCCGCAACCGAGCGCCACGACCGCCAGCTCACAACATAACGTCCCCCGCCCCAGGTGGTCCGCCGGGTCGAGGCCGCGGATGTGCGCCTCAATCTGCTTGGGCCAATCCGCACGGTCAATGTGATCCATGTAACCGATCCACAGATCCTGCACGACGGTGTAGTCACGCCGCACCCGCGGCGGCGCGCTGTCCAACATCGTCTCCGTCAGGGCCAACAGCTCCCGGGCGGCATCGAAGCGCGCCAGCTTGATGTTCAGGTAGGCTTGGGTCAGTTGCAGAGTGACTTCCGAGCGGATCGTGAGCTCGGTGAAGCACTTCAGAAGACTGCGCACATACCCGATCCCCTTCCAGAGAATCAGCTCCCACCCGCCCGCCTGCTGCGTCAGGGCCACGGCGAGCGCGATGTCATTCGCGGCCACTGCATGCTGCACGGCCTCCGGCAGATCTCCGACTGCGGCCAGCGCCTTCGCCGCCCGGCGTCTCAACAGCGCCAGCCGCTGCGCCGAGCTGCGTTTCAAGCGCTGTGAGAGGAAGTCCGCAAACAGATGGTGGTACCGGAACCATTCCCGCGTGTCGTCGAGCGACACGAGCAGCGCATCGAAATGGCGCAGTTGCTCCAGGAGCTCCTCGCTGTCACTGCGGTCGCGCACCGCGTCCGCCAGCGAAGCATCGAAGCGCTCGAGGATCGAGGTCTCGAGCAGGAAATCCCGCAGGTTTTCGGGCAGGTCGGCTACGATCTGCTCGGCCAGGTAGTCGGTCATTTCCGTGGTGCGCCCGGAAAAATCCTTCAGCGCATCCGGCTTGTGCCGTCCCCGCTCCAGCCACAGCCGCGCGAGCTGCAGGGCAACCGCCCAGCCCTCGGTCCGCGTATGCAGCAGCGCGAGGTCGGCCGCCGACACATTCGGCCCGACCACTTGCGACGCCTGGTCCAGCGAGAGCGTCAGATCCCCGGCGTCGAGCTGCATGACCATGCCGCGTGCCAGAAACGCCGAGACGTGGAAGGTCGGCCGGGTCCGCCCGCTCACGACCAGATGCAGCTCGCCGTGGCTGTGCTCGAGGAGCATCTCGATCACCTCGTCGACGGCCCTCGACCGGGCCCGGTGGAAGTCGTCGAGGATGAGCACCGCCCGTCGCCCGGAGCGCCGGATGGCATCCAACAGCGCCAGCGCGATCGGCCGGACATTCAGGTCGATCGACAACTGTCGCGCGGCCACCTCGAGCGACCCCACATCGACCCCCGCCCGGGCCACCGAGAGGATCATGCCGGCGACGAAGCGGCTGACCTCGGAATCCAGATCGTCCACAGTGAGCCAGCAGGCATGCAGATCGGTCCGTGCACCGAGCGCGCGCCACCACTCGCTCATGAGCGTGGTCTTCCCGAACCCCGGGGGCGACACGATGATGGAAAGCGCCCGATTCAGGCTCTCATCCAGCCGCTTCAGCAGCCCTTCGCGCGACACCACGCTGACGCGCTGTTCCGGTGGCGCCAGCTTCCCGACCAGGAGCCAGTCCGCGCCCGCATGAGAATCGACGGATTCCGCCTCCGGCTCCCCCTGAGCCGGGCTATTGTCCAGTGGGGAGGGTATGTTCATGAGTTGAGGCCTATCCAATGACAGATCGCCAGACCTGTCAACCGGCTCGCCAAGTCCGTTGCCGATACGGCAAGCTAGCACCATGTCGAAAGCCGGTTCCGAGCTCCAGGGCGCCGACACCGAGCGCAACTGGTTCATCAAGTCGAAGCTCGTCGCGCCCATCCATGAGGTCCGACTCGTCGAGCGCGGCCACCTGCAGGCGCACCTCGATCGCTTCCTCACCCGCCGCCTCGGCCTGATCGTCGCCCCCGCCGGCTTCGGCAAAACGACCCTCCTCATGCAATGGCAGGCGCGCCAGCGGACCAACGGTGCGACCGTCGCCTGGTTGACGTTGGATGAGGGCGATGCGGATACCCACCAGTTTCTTTCGTATGTTGTGCTGGCGCTCGCTTCGGCCGGATTGTCTCTAGGGTCTTTGGAGGCGGCCGCCGAACAGGGCATGGTGGGAGGGGCGCTGCGACCAACACTCTCCCTCCTGCTGGACCGCGCGGCCGCACATGCCCAAAACGTGGTGCTGATTCTGGACGACTACCACAGAATCACGGCACCGGGAGTCGACCGGTTGCTCGGCGACCTCATCTCCATGGCGCCACGCAATTGCACCATCGTCGTGAGCAGCCGCACGCGTCCTAACCTCGATGTGCCCAGGCTCATGGCGGCGGGTCTGGCAGCGGAATTGGGCGCTGAGTTTCTGCGACTCTCCCGCGATGAGCTGGCGGAGGCCTTCGACCGACCGTTGACCCAGGCCGAGGCCGACATCGTTTTCCAACGAACGGAAGGTTGGTTCGTAGCGGTGCAACTGGCGCGCCTCCTGTTGCAAGAGGGCGAGCCGATCCAATCCCGCCTGCTCCAGTTCACCGGTGATTCCGGTCATGTGGCCAACTACCTGGCCGAACAGGTCCTGGGCAACCTGCCGGAGCACCTGCTCACTTTCCTGGTGAAGACCTCGATCCTCGAGTCGCTCTGCGCTCCGCTCGCGGATGCCGTGTTGCAGCGGTCGGACAGCCTGTCAGCCCTGAAACAACTCGAGCCCCTGAACGCGCTGTTGGTCCCCTTGAGCGAGATGCCCGGCTGGTACCGGTTCCATCACCTGTTCGCCGAGTGTCTCCAGGACATGTTGTCGCGGCTGTATGGCCCGCAGATTCCTGACCTCCACATGCGCGCCGCGGCGTGGTTTGAAGAGCAGGGCAAGGTCAGTGAGACGGTGTTTCATGCAGGAGCTGCGAAGAATTTCGACCGGTGCGCGGCGCTGATCCAGGAGGCCGGCGGCTGGGGGTTGATTCTCTTCGGCGGCATCGGCTATTTGCGCAACCTGCTCCAGTACATTCCGGAAGGCGTCCTCAAGCGCTATCCCCGCTTGCAGATCGCCAAAGCGTATCTGAGCGCCAAGGACGGCGATCTCGTCGAGACCCGGGCTCTTTTCAACGCGGCCCGCTCGCAGTCCCAGGGGCCCGTAACCAACGCTCCATTGGAGCGCGACTTGCTCAATGTGGGTGCGCTTCTGGATATCTACGAGGATCGGCACGTCCGGACCTCCGATCTTCCGGCCTGGAAGGCGCGCATTCAACACCAGCCGGCGGACGATCCGATGACCGTGGCGATCCTGACTTGTCAGTACATTCTCGGCTGCATTGCGCTCGGGCGCTTCGCCGAGGCCGAGCAGGAAGCGCAGGAAGTCATGCGCGTCATGCGCCAGGCGCGCACCGTTTTGGGCCTCAACTACTGTTTTCTGCATGCCGGGTTGGCGGCCCTGTATCAAGGGAGCCTTACCGTCGCGGAGGCCCACTTCGGTGTCGCACGGAGCATGGCGGAAGAGAACTTCGCATCGGATCCCGGATTGCGCGCTCTTGCGGGTGTTCTTCACGCGACGTTACGTTATTGGCAGGGTCGACTGGACGAGGAAAATCCCGGAGAGATCGTCACGTGCATCGACTATGTCGAAGCCTATGACGGTTGGTTCGAGCTCTATGCCAACGCCCTGCAGGTGGAGTTTGGTCTCGGCGAAAGTCCGTCGCCCGCCATGGCGCGAGCCCGAAGGATTGCCGCCACACGCGATCTGAAACGTCTCGAGCTGCTGACTGACATCCAGGCATTACGCCTTGGCGAGCCGGGACAGGATCAAGGCCGGGCCCGTCGTGTTCTGGCCGCCATGCCGAAGGATGTCTGGAAAGGCGACCCCTTCCAATGGCGGCCTTTCCTGGAGAGCCGGCTGGCACTCGCCAGGTTTTATGGCGAGTTCGATCGACCCCAGGCGCTCGGGATGGCCACTGCTGCCTGCGAATGCGCGCGCGAGTTGGGAGCCGTGCCCTACCTCGTCGAGGCCCTGGTCGTTCGTGCCCAGCTTCGTAACCTGACCGGCGACCACCCCACCGCGGTGAGCGATCTCAAG
>Ga0070665_100004891_pt1 | contig 13902 bp, 12 predicted proteins | sample KBSS13metaG_FD_65862 | JGI IMG/M metagenome (GOLD analysis project Ga0070665, IMG submission 65862) | Switchgrass rhizosphere microbial communities from Kellogg Biological Station, Michigan, USA - KBS S1-3 metaG | ecosystem: Host-associated > Plants > Roots > Rhizosphere > Soil ... | reverse complement strand
TGCTACTGCTCCAACGCGCACAAACCGCAGCCGCTTATTCTACTTGTTAGGTGTTGGCATGGCGATGCTGCTTGTAGTCGCTGCGGACCTTCGTCATGCCGCAGCGCCAACTGACACGTTCGGACTCGCGGGTATTTTATGGATCGCAGGCATAGCCTCGCTGCTTTGCTCTGCGTTCGGAGTTCCGCGTTTACGGGGTTCGGAGGGGGAACCGTCTAAAGGCGGAACTCCAAACCAGGTGCCGCTGGTTTTTCCACGGTCTGCTACGGATCTGCAAGCCATTCGATGGACGACTTGGGAGATTGTCCTGCTGGGCATGCTGTTCGTCATCGCGTTACTCAGCCGAGTTTGGAATCTAACGAATTTTCCAGACAACATTTATCCGGACGAAATTATGACTGGCACCGTCGCCGTCCAGAGTTATCTAACTCCAACAACTCGGTCGCCATCGCTCTTTAGCACGTTGTGGAGCGGGATTGATTTGCCCGCTCTTTGGTTCTGGATCGTAGCCTTGTTTCTGAAATTCGGCGGCACCTCACTTGCAATGTTAAGGCTGCCTGCCGCGCTGTTCGGAGCAGCTACGATTATTCCGCTTTATGGATTGTTACGCGCAACATGGGGCAGATACGCGGCGATCGCTGGAAGCACGATCATGGCTTTCAGCATTTCGAACGTTCATTACAGCCGCCTGGCACTTAACAACATCGTAACGCAGTTCTTCTGGGCCATTTGTTTCTTTTTTTTGTTGCGCGCTTTGCAGTCGCGTCGGCTGTCCCATTGGGTTCTGGCAGGTCTGGCCGCGGGGTTAAGCGAGTACTTCTATTATGGAACACGGCTTCTGCCTTTCATCCTGGCAGCGTTTATGGTGTTCCTCCTTGCACTTTATTGGAACCAAGCACGCCAACATGCCACAGGTTTTCTCCTGCTGGCGGGAAGCTATCTCGTGGGATTTGGTCCGCTGCTAGTTCACTTCATTCGGAATCCGAACCTTTATTTCGGGAGAGGAGCAAGCCTGCTTATTTGGTCCCCGCATCTTCCAATCAGTTTTGCGGATTTGCACCGGGTCTGGAAAACGATTTGGCCAGTGTTATCTGAGAACTTGCTCGGAATCAGCACTCACAGTTCACAAGACATCATATTTTATGGGCCCCTATTGTTACCTGCCGAAAGCGCGCTCCTGGTCCTGGGCTTTGCCCTGCTTTTGTGGCACTGGCGTCATCCGACCGCGTTTCTCATACTCGCCTCCGGGCTGGGTGTCTTGCTTGTCGGCGGAACGCTCGTTGCATATCCGAACAGCGCGCCACCTCTGATCAATCATTGGACCCCTGCCTTCCCGGCCTTCTATGTTACTCTGGCAGTGCCTGTGGGCGTGTGGGCAACGGCTGGCAAATCGGAGTTGAAACCTACAATGCGCTGGATTTTGCCCGCGACGGTCTGCATCGCGTTGCTCGTGCTTGGCTGGTGCAATCTCAATTTTTATTTCAATGGTTATTACGCTGACCCTGAGAGCCTCAAGAGCAAAGCGTACAGATCGGCCCAACAGAATTACGAGATCCAAACGGCTCAAAGCCGTTACCTGGCGTCGCTGGGCAGTAACTACGAAATTTTCACAGTAGGCCAGAGCCAGTGGCCATATGATCCTGTGACTACGCAATACCTGCTGAGAGAGCAAAAGTGGACTCTGCTAACCACTCCTGCGACCGAACTGGCGTCCATAACTCGCGACAACAAAGGAATGTCATTCCTCTTTTTCCCAGGAAACGAACAATATGAACAGACGACATATGAGCTTTTTCCTGGCGGCAAGCACGGCGAAGTAACAAGCCAGCGTGGCAAGCACTTATTTTATACATATGTGCTCCCGCCATCCCATTCGCAAGCGACCGGTAAATAACATTTCGCTTTGGCTCGACCTGCCAATCACACATGATTATAACTCGGCTGATGCAATTTGGTTTTCGTCGACGCGTGCGTTTGCTATTGATTCCCGCCTCGGCAGTTCTGCTTTTTGTTATGTCCGGCTGCGGCAATTCCAGCATCGTGGGCAAATGGCGGATGTCGGGAACTGAAAATCAAACAATTTGGGAATTTTCTAGTAACGGCTCCGTGCTCGTGGGAGAAGTGCGCGGCAGATATAAGTTCGGCGATCAGGACCGACTCAAAATCGAGACGCCGTTCGCAACCACGGTTTACCTGTTGACACTTTCGAACGACCAGCTCGTGCTTCAAGACCTTGGCGGTTCCAAGCTCGAATTCACGAGGGTAAAAGAAGCGCGACCGTAACTCAGGCATCCTGAGTTACGCTCAAAACTCGGCGCTGCCGGGAGTGCGCGCGAACGGAATCACGTCGCGAATGTTGGAAATCCCTGTGATGAACATCAGCATGCGTTCAAAGCCGAGGCCGAAGCCGGAGTGTGGCACAGTTCCATAGCGACGCAGATCGAGGTACCATTTGTAATCGGCGGGATCCATGTTGTGACGCCGCATGTTGTCCTCCAGCAGTTCCAGTCGTTCTTCACGCTGGCTGCCGCCGACGATCTCGCCGATGCCTGGCACTAACAAATCTATGGCCGCTACCGTTTTGCCATCATCGTTTGAACGCATGTAAAACGGTTTGATTTCCTTTGGGAAATTAAAAACCGTGACCGGACATTTGAAATGTTTCTCAGTGAGCCAGCGCTCATGCTCCGATTGCAGGTTTGAGCCGTAATCGATCGGAAACTCGAATTTTTCGCCGCTCTTTTTCAAAAGCTCGACTGCCTCAGTATAGGGGATCCGCTGAAACGGCCGTTCGATGACGAAATCGAGTCGGGCGAGCAACTCCTTGTCCACGAATTTTGCGAACAATTCCAAATCTTCAGCGCACTCCTTTCTCGCGTCGGCGATCAAATACTTCACCAACTCTTCAGCGAGATCCATGTTGCCGGTGAGATCGCAAAACGCCATTTCCGGCTCGATCATCCAGAACTCGCTAGCATGTCGCGACGTGTTTGAATTCTCAGCGCGAAATGTCGGGCCGAACGTGTATACCTTGCTCAGCGCGCAGGCGAACGCTTCCGCTTCCAGTTGTCCACTGACCGTGAGATACGTTTGGCGCGCAAAAAAATCCTGCGCGTAATCGATCTCGTCGTTTTTCCTCGGCGGATTCTTGACGTCGATGGTCGAAACTCGGAATAACTCGCCGGCGCCTTCGCAATCGCTGCCGGTGATAATGGGAGTGTGAACGTAAACGAACCCGCGATCCTGAAAAAACTGGTGAACCGCGAACGCGAGCCGGCTGCGCACACGGAATACGCAACCGAAAAGATTCGACCGTGGACGCAGATGCGCGATCTCGCGCAAAAATTCCGGTGTATGCCCCTTTTTCTGGAGCGGATAACTTTCGTCGGCGCCACCGACAATCTCGATATCTCGCGCAACGAGCTCCCATTTTTGTCCTTTGCCCTGCGACGCGACGAGCGCCCCCTCAACAATGAGCGATGCACCAGTGTTGAGCCGTTGGATGTCTGCGTAATTCGGCAGCACATCCTTCTTGGCGATGACCTGAAGATTGCGCAAAGACGAGCCGTCGTTCAGCTCGATAAACGAAAAGTCTTTCGAATCTCGCCGCGTCCGCACCCATCCCTGTACGCGAACTGCATCGATCGGCACAGCGCTTTGCAACGCTTTCTTAATCGGAGTTGGAGAAAGTTGCGTCATTTGAAATGCGGCAAACTTTCAACGCGCCCCCTCCCCTTAGCAAGCATATGTGCTGTTCGTCGCAAGGGCGGGTGAGACCCAAGTGACAAATGCGACGTGAGAATTATTCTAGCGCGTAGAGAAATCCGTCCGCACTGCCGAAATAAATGACGCCGTTAACCACGAGCGGCGATGAGTAAATCCCGCCAACCAGAATTTGTTGATCGGTTGCAACGAGCGGCGCCTCACGCCAGTTGGAATGAAAAAGAAAGGGCGCATTGAATTTTCCGTCGCTGGTAAGCACCCAGCCCTTGTTTTTCTTGGACTTCTCGACCTGAAAATCCCAGAGAAGATCGCCAGTTTTCGTGTCGCGCGCTTCCAACGTTCCGTTCAGCACACCGATGAAAACGACATCGCCAGCGACTGCGGGGGACGAAAACATGTACGTTTTTCCCTGCTGACGCACGATGGGCTTGCCACTGCTTGCGTCAACAACGTGGTACAAGCTGGAGTCCGACGTGGCAAAGAACACTTTCCCATCAGCAACCGCTGGCGATGTAATGACCCAGCTCAGGTCATTGAAGAATCTCCATTTCTCTTTTCCGGTTGCCGCATCGAGTGCATACAGATTCGCGTCACGACAGCCGGTGTAAACCGTTCCATTCACCACCGCAGGTGAAGACTGAAATCCGACCTGATTGTGCATCGTCGGGTCTTCGCCTCCGTGAAAACGCCATTTCTCTTTTCCTGTCGTAGCGTCCACGGCATAGAAATAACTATCCCAGCTTCCGAAAAACAAAACGCCTTCTGCGAGCGCAGGCGAAGCGTGCACGACATCGCCGGTTTTAAATTTCCACCGCAGATCGCCGGTGGCCGAATCGAGCGCGTAAAGGTTTCCGTCTCCGCTGCCGAAATAAACAGCGCCATTCGCAACAACCGGACTTGAGAGAAAAGTATCAAACGGATCGGCAATCGTCTGATCCTTCGGTTGCATTCCGTGCAAGCCTTTTGCTTCGAACCGGCGCTCGCCCCCAGTGGCGAACTTCCACTTCAACGCGCCGGTCTGCGCGTCGAATGCGTAAAATTTTCCGTCGTAACTGCCAACGTAAACCGTGCCGTTCACGACGGCCGGCGTGGCAGGCACCGGTCCGTTTGTAACTCGCTTCCAAATTTGGTGACCGGTTGCGGCGTTGACCGCGTACACATTTCCATCGTCTCCGCCGAAGTAGATCACGTTGTCTTTGAAAACCGGTGACGAAATCACGCGATCGCCGGTTGGGAATTTCCATTTCACGCGATGAAATTGTCGCGGCGCCGGTCCCGCATAGGTACCGGAGTGCATTGGGTCACCGCGAAACATCGATTGCGCGTCGATCGCCGTCGCTGCGCAAAGCGTGCCGAGCACAACGACAATTCGTGAAATCTTCTTCCTCATTTTGCGCGCACCAAAACCAGCGGAGTTTCAATCGCGCCCTGGTGAATTGCGCCCGTAAGTTTTCCATCTCGAAGTCGCCCCTCGAAGCTGAATCCCATCTCGTGCGAATCGACCGTCACCAGATCGCTTTCCTGCGTGACAAGATCTACAGGCAGCACGTTGTGCTTCCGCCCGACAACCACAAAGTCCGCTGCGGCGCCATCCGGATGATTCGCAAATTTAATCGAAACATGGCGTGTGTTACCGAGCATTTCGTAATCGCCTTTCCATTCGCCTTCTAGCTCCTTCGCCACTGGTGTATTCCGCGGCGGATACTCGACCTGCGGCGGCCCGGTTTTCTGTAGCGTTGTCGGTGCTCGATTTCCTGCTTGCTCAAGATTGCCGGCTAACTTGTTGTTCGCATCGAGTCGCAACTTTAATTCAATTCCGGGTCCGCCTTTCACTGCGAAATTTACATCCGGCGGTTGCACCCTGATATCATTGAGCGACACCCCTTTTATTCCGAGGCCGGGAATGATGATCGAGCCAACCCATGCGCCGTTCTCCTGCGCAAGATCGATAACAACACTTAATTCGTTGTCAGGGATCTGAGCAGTGCCCTCCCACCGGCCGCTAATTACGTCTTCTGCTCGAGACGTCAACGCCACAGCGACGATCAGGATCAGCACTAACCGCACGAGCGCGCGGGCCGCTGTCATGAACTGAGCGGTAACCAACTGCCTGGTTGCATAGGTGCCTTTACCCCGTTGAAGCTTAGGTAGGTGTATTCCTGCAGGAATCGCTCGTAGTCATCGAGCAATCGCATCGCGTCGTTAGGCTTCAGGCGATCGGTCTTAATCGCCGCGTCTACTTGCGCTTTGAGCAGGCGCATGAGTTCGAGTTTATCCCACTGCGTCATCGCGAGGACTTCCCCGATTGTGCTGCCCTCGATTACTTCCTCAATGTACCAGCCCGATTCTTCATCTGGATCGAGAAACACGTGTACTTCTGTGACCCTGCCAAACAAATTGTGCAGATCACCCATGATATCCTGGTAAGCGCCCACCATGAACAAACCAAGGTAGTAGATTTCTCCAGGAAGAATCCGGTGCAACGGCAACGTTTCTTTTACGTCCTGCAAATCGACGAACTTGCAGACTTTTCCATCTGAATCGCAGGTGATATCCACGATGGTGCCGTTGCGATCGGGTGGCGTGGTGAGCCGATGGATCGGCATGATCGGAAACAGTTGCCCGAGCGCCCAATGATCGAGCAGCGACTGGAACACGGAGAAGTTGCAGATGTATTGATCGCCAAGCGTCGTTTCCAGCTTCTTCACTTCGTCCGGTACGTAACGCAAACCGCGATGCATGCTGACGATTTGATGGGCGACCTGCCAGTAAATCGTGTCGATCTTCGCCTTCGATTCGAGATCGAGCAGACCGAGATCAAACGTTTGCTGCGACTCTTCCTTGATTTGCTTGATGTCGTGCAGACTCTCGAGACGATTTCCGCGTTTTAAGCGTTGTTTGACGTCAAGAATGTCGGCCACCAGTTTGTGGTCTTTTTCGTTCGCTTCGACCTTGAGCTTGGGCGCAGTTTTTTCGATCGAACTAAACGCTTCGACCACCAGCACAGAATGATGCGCGACGGTGGCACGCCCGCTTTCGCTCACAATCGCCGGATGCCCGACGCCTTCGGAGTCGCAAACGTCGATGATGTTCCAAACGACGTCATTGGCGTATTCCTGGAGTGAATAATTGGTCGAGCTGTCGAAGTCGCTGCGCGATCCGTCGTAGTCGACGCCGAGTCCCCCGCCGACGTCGAGGTAACCAAGTTCGTGTCCAAGTTTTGCGAGCTTCGCGTAATAGCGCGCGCCTTCGCGCACTGCGCGCTTGATTGTCGAAATATCCGGCACCTGCGAGCCGACGTGGAAATGAACAAGTTTGAGGCAGTGCGCCAGCCCGGCGTCCTTTAACATCTGACTCGCGGCAACGAGATTGGTAGTGTCGAGGCCGAACTTGGCATTCTCGCCGCCGCTCGGCGACCATTTGCCAGAGCCTTTGCTGTACAAACGAGCACGAATTCCAATCCAAGGCTCGACGCCAACCTCCTTCGACGCGCGGATGATTTGCTCAACCTCTTCCAGCTTTTCGGCGACGATGATGACGGGTTTGCCTAGCTTGCGACCGAGCAATGCAAGCCGAATGAAAGCAGGATCCTTGTAACCATTGCAGATGATCAAAGTCTCGGCGCCTTTCTGCATCGCAAGCGCGGCGACCAGCTCTGGCTTGCTGCCTGCCTCAAGTCCGAAATTATATTGTTCGCCAGCATCAACGATTTCTTCGACGACTTCGCGCAACTGGTTGACCTTGATCGGAAAAACGCCGCGATACTGATTTTTATAGCCGAACTCAGCGATCGCGCTTTGAAATGCGCGATTAATGGATTCGACCCGGTGCCGGAGCAAATCCTGGAATCGAATCAACAACGGAAAACCGAGCTTTCTGGCACGCGCTTCGTTGACGACTTCCAGCAAATCGATCGAGCCGCCATCATTCTTCAACGGCCGCGCTTCGACATTGCCGGAGCTGTTGACGGTAAAATAGCCCTCGCCCCATCCCTCGACGTTGTATGTGGCGATGGCTGATTCGATATCCCATTCTGATTTCATTGTCGTTGCGCTGCGCGGTAGCAAACGTAATGCGCATATTAATCAGCGTGCAGAACATTCAAGCTCGTACCGCGAAAATCTTCGTCTTAATAGATGAAATGTAAGAAGAGTGAGCGGCCTCCGGTGCACAGCTTGAGTTTCCTGTTCGTCCACGTACTGTTTGCGCGATGAACAAGACGGTGATCGAGGTGCAGGTACGGGCAGTGTTACCGACGAGTGGTGGATGCGCGGTTTTCCTTGGCAATAACGAGAAGGTTTTCATCATCTACGTCGATCAAACCGTCGGTAGCGCCATCACAATGTTCATGCGTCACATCACCAAAGAGCGTCCTCTGACTCATGATTTGATGGCGCATCTGCTTGCTGCACTCGGCGCAAAAGTCGAGCGCGTGATCATTAACGACCTGAAGAACGCCACGTACTACGCGCGCATGATTATTCAGGTCGAAAACGAGCTGCAGCAAAAAAAGATCATCGAGTTGGATGGACGCCCGAGCGATTGCATCGCCATGGCTATGCAGCAGAAGGCGCCCCTCTACGTAAGCCAGGATGTGTGGGACGAAGTGGATGATATGAGCGATGTCTTGCGCAAAATGGAGGAAGAGGGACTAAAGACCGATCCTGAAGGGGAAGAATAGCGCGGCGCGCTTTTTTTATTTCTGCTCAATCTTAACCAAGCAGATCGGCATAGCGCCTGTCTGCCAGTTGCAGGCAACGCTCCAGGATCTCCGATGAAGTGTTGAGCTTCAATGTCTCCTCGACCAACTCGCGGCATTCAGGAACGGTCAGGCTTTGCACAGCACGCTTGACTCGCGGCACCAGCGTCGCTGACGCGCTGAGTTCATCTACTCCCAGTCCCAACAACAGTGGCACCAGCGCAACATCCCCCGCCATTTCACCGCAAACGCCGAACCAGATGTCGTTCGCATGCGCCGCGTCGGCGACCATTTTGAGCAAACGAAGTATTGCCGGATGCGTCGGCTCGTACAGATACGCGACCTTTTCATTCACCCTGTCTACCGCTAGCGCGTACTGAATGAGGTCGTTCGTTCCGATGCTCAAAAAATCGACCTCGCCTGCAAGCGCGTTTGCACAGATGGCAGCACTTGGGATCTCGACCATCGCGCCGACTTCTATTTTTTCAGCCACGTCAATTTTTGAGTCGCGTAACTGCTGTTTACATTCCTCCAGCACGGCTATGGCTCTGCGTAATTCCTCCAAGCCAGAAATCATCGGAAACATCACCTTTATATTGCCCATGGTGCTGGCGCGGAGAATGGCGCGCAGTTGCGTTTTAAACATGTCCTGATTTTCAAGACAAAATCGGATCGCGCGCCATCCAAGAAAAGGATTCAACTCATCGCCGATGTCCGCTGCACCAGTAGCCAGTTTGTCGCCACCCAAATCAAAAGTGCGAATGATTAGTGGATTCGGGCGTACTCGCTCGGCAACCTTTCGATAGGTTTCGTATTGCTCATCTTCGCTTGGCAGGGTTTCCCGATTCAAATAAAGAAACTCGGTGCGATAAAGTCCAATGCCCTCCGCGCCGTTCGCCCCAACCGCATCGACGTCTTCCGGAAGTTCGATATTTGCCGAAAGAACAATGTGACGGCCATCCCGCGTGATGGACGTCGTCTCACGCAACTGTTTCAGTTGCGCCACGACCTTGGCTCTTCGTGATTCAATTTGCTTGTAGTGCTCCAGCGTTTCCGGTGACGGATTAACGATCAGGCAGCCATCGCTCCCATCGACAAGGACGTGCTGACCGGTGTCGAGCTTTGCAGTGATATCGTGCAAGCCGAGTACCGCCGGAATATTGAGAGAGCGCGCCAGAATCGCGGCGTGCGAAGTGCGGCTGCCGAGGTCGGTGGCAACCCCAAGAACGTTCTCGCGGCTCATGCTTGCGGTATCCGAAGGCGTGAGATTATGCGCGACCAAAATATGGGGCTCAGTCAGCGAAAGAAATGCCCTGGGAGCTTTCCCCTGCAGATTGTGAATTACACGTTTGGTAACATCCTGGATGTCGAGTGCGCGTTCGCGCAGATAAGGATCATCGATTTTACTTAATGTCTCTGCATAGCGCGTGGCGACTTCCTGGAACGCCCACTCCACGTTGCAAAGATCGGTCTTGAGTTTTCGCAGAACTTCATCAATCAACGTGCGGTCCTCGACCACGAGCAGGTGCGCATCGAAAATCGCTGCGTCCTTCGCGCCGATCGATTCGGCAATCCGCTGCTGCATCTCAAGGATCTGCATCCGCGTTTGGATGAGCCCGGCTTCGAAGCGCCCGATTTCGTCGGTAACCTGCGATGGCGCAATTTGGTAACGCACCACTTCATCCGTCTCTTCCCGGACGACGTGAACACTTCCGAAGGCAACTCCTGGCGAAACGCCAATTCCTTCAAAACGAATTTCCGGGTTGTCGCTCATCCGCTCCCGAGAGTAAGGCCAATGTCAAACTCACGAAAGTCCTTCGCGGTGTCAGTTGTGTGACATCGCGCGTCGGGCGACTCAGTCTTCGTTGAATCCCGCTTTGATAAGTTCCTCCAGCTCCTCCATCGCCTTGTCGGCGTCTGGTCCGTCACAGCGGATACGCAGCTTTGAGCCTTGCCCGGCAGCAAGCATCATCAGGCCCATGATGCTTTTGCCGTTTACTTCTTCGCCTTCCTTGGACACCCAAATTTCCGAGCGATGGCGGCTGGCAATGCGCACAAACATCGCAGCCGGTCGCGCATGCAGCCCAAGCCGGTTCACGATTGTAACCTCCTTTTCGATCTTCTGCGCCGCTGCAGCGCGGCTACCTTTTCGATACAACAATCCCATTAGGTCGCCCTCTGCTGCTCCATCAAACGAAGCAGCCTGGTATTGAAGTCAACGGCAGCGTTCTGTCCCATGCCCTTTAATTTTTCATCCATCGCAGCAACCTCGATCAACCTCGCCATGTCGCGCCCGGGTCGCACCGGAATGGTCACGTGCGGTACTTTGAGTCCGAGAATTTCATAAAATTCCCGGTCAAGGCCAATTCGGTCGACCTCTTCCACGTCCCCCCACTCCTTTAACGTGACAACGAGATCGAGGCGTTTTTCCACTCGAATGCTTCCGATGCCGAAAACCTTTGCCACATCAATGATGCCAATCCCGCGCACCTCCATGTGATTGCGGGTCATTTCAGGCGCCGTCGCCATCAGTTCACGCCCCTCCTGCATGGTGATGCGCGTCACGTCGTCAGCTACAAGGCTGTAGCCGCGCTCAATCAACCCCAGCACACACTCGCTTTTCCCGATGCCGCTTACGCCGCGGATCAACACGCCAACACCTAAAATATCCACCATGCTTCCAAATTCTGTCACCGTTGGCGAGAAAGCCATTTCAAGAGCGATCGTCGCAGCGTTGATGAATTTCATTGTAATCATCGGAGTTCGGAACACCGCGATTTTTGCCTCGCCGGTGACACTCAGCAATTCCGGCGCGAGATGAAATCCGCGCGACATCACAAGGCACGGAATCTTGTGTTTGCATAAGCTACAAAACCGCTCGATGCGCACTCCGGCAGGTAAACTTTTCAGATAAGACTGTTCTGCCGCGCCCAGCACCTGCATACGCTTTTCGGCGAAATAGGTGTCGAACCCCGACAGCGCGAGTCCAGGTCTATTGATAGTCGGTTCTCGAATTTTTCGGTGAAACCCGACGCGTGGGCCCTCGAGCTTCATCTGCAGCTTTTCGGCGTGCGAATTGTAGAAGCTCTCGACGGTGACAGTTGGAACGCTCTTCTGCTGATCGCTTGAGGATGTAATTGTTTGCGCCCCGAGTTCTTCCGCCATCAGACGTAACTTTTAGCTTGAATACCTGCAATTTCCAATCTGCATCACGTCTTATCGCTGGCGTTTGCAGCGAGCGCGATAATCTGAACGCGAGATAAAGGCGTCGATTGGTTACTTTTTTTCCTGATCTTGGTAGCGAATCACCTTGGCTCTTTCGAGCGTTACCAAACCGCCCCCCATTATTTCATCGAGCGCAGGCAGGAATTCATTCACTTTCTCTTCCGAGTCCACGATTTCAATCACGATTGGGAGATCCATGGACAAGCGAAGAATTTTTGCGGTGTGCAAATGGCTTGATTTTCCAAATCCCATCGGCCCGCGCAACACGGTTGCCCCTGCCATCTGCATTTCGCGCGCTTTCAAAACGATCGCCTCGTACAATGGCTGATGCCGATGGCGATCGCTTTCGCCGATGAAAATCCGCAGCAGCACAGCGTCTTGGGGAATTTGCATATTTTGTTTCTATTTTGGCAGGAGCATGAGAGCAAGAACGCGCCCAAGCCATACGGCTGCGAGGCAACAACCGAACGACAGCACCGTGTTCAAAAGCGCCTTCAACCAATCTCCATCACGAGCGAGATCGAGTGTTTGTAAGCTGAACGAGGAAAACGTCGTGTAACCGCCGCACACGCCAATCATGAAAAATTGGCGGAACCGCGGCGACACGAGAACGAGCCCTTCCGAATCCGTAAATGCTGCGAAGAACCCGACAACGAACGAGCCGCTAACGTTCACGACCAAGGTGCCGAGAGGGAAGACCTCACCGCCGCGTTCAGCAATGAATCCTGACACCCAGAATCGCGCGCCGGTCCCAAGTGCGCCGCCGAGCATCACGAAAATATAACCGAGCATAAAAAACTCCTTCGTATTCGAAGGAGTCATCAGCTCACGCGGTTTTCTCCCGCACCCGCGGGAAAGGGCAAACTCCATTGCCGGGATCACATTGTAGCGCAACCAGTTGTCATGTCGAGCGAAGTAGAGACCTCTCGTTGCGTAAACCGACAGTACTGTTGCGGGGTCCTCGACTTCGCTCGGGATGGAGGCGCTACGCCGCCGTCACATTTTGAAGCGTTCGCCCAAATAAAGCTGGCGGCTGATCGGATCGTTGATGAGAAAATCTTTAGTGCCTTCGCTCTCGACGCGTCCATCGAAAATCAAATACGCGCGGTCCACAATGGAGAGAGTCTCGCGCACGTTGTGGTCGGTAATCATGATAGCCAACCCTGATTTGCGAAGGTTAACGATGATTTGTTGCACATCATAAACGGCAATTGGATCAACACCGCTGAACGGCTCGTCGAGCATCAACAACTTGGGCTCGGTGACCAGCGAGCGCGCGATGGTCAAACGCCGTTTTTCGCCGCCGCTTAACGTTAGCGCAGTGTTTTTTGAAATTCGCTCGATCCCGAACTGGTGCAGCAACTGATCGCAACGGTTCCGCCGTTCGGCTTTGCTCAGTGAAAGCGTCTCCAGAATTGCCATGATGTTCTGCTCGACCGTCATTTTGCGAAAAATCGATTCTTCCTGCGGCAAATAACCCATACCGAGTCGGGCGCGTTTGTACATCGGGTAATCGGTCACATCGGTGTCGCGGAAAATTACGCGACCACTGTTTGGCCTGACCAATCCAACGATCATGTAAAAACTAGTGGTCTTGCCAGCGCCATTCGGCCCGAGAAGTCCAACGATCTCGTTCGCACGTACGTGCATGTTCACCCCGTCTACGACTGCCCGGCCACCGTAAATCTTTACCAGTTGGTCGGTGGAAAGAACGGTCTCCACCTTCGGCGCGCCCGACGAAGATCGCGTCGGAACGGAAACGGGCGCAGTTTGGCTGATCATGGTGTCGGCAAGGCTGCTGCGGGCACGGACTGAGACGGCGCGGCTTGGGCTTCGGCCTTTTTTGCTTCGCGTTTCTTTTCCTTTTTCTGATCGTTGTTCGCTTCCTGACGAATTTCTGTCCGGCTTGGGCCGTGAGTTCGCAGTTGGCTATTCTGGTTAATAATCATGACGGTATCAGGACTCGTTGCCACGTGCATGTTCGGTCCTTCCTGGACCCGAGGCGTCCCTCGCAATTCGACGTCACCGGTCGCCGCCGTGTAAGTCGCTGTATCCGCCCGCCCAACTGCACGCGTCGGAGGACCACCGCTCGGATCGGGCCGTTCGCGGACTAAGCCGACGTTTCCTTGGGCGACTGCCTTCTCCAACCCCTGGTTTTCTCCTTTTGTAATGAACACGGTCAATTTGTCAGATTGAAGATTGAAACGCGGATCAGTCACCTTCACTCGGCCGGTAAATGTGCCCATGTTCTTGGT
>Ga0070665_100004888_pt1 | contig 13908 bp, 13 predicted proteins | sample KBSS13metaG_FD_65862 | JGI IMG/M metagenome (GOLD analysis project Ga0070665, IMG submission 65862) | Switchgrass rhizosphere microbial communities from Kellogg Biological Station, Michigan, USA - KBS S1-3 metaG | ecosystem: Host-associated > Plants > Roots > Rhizosphere > Soil ... | reverse complement strand
CGGCAAGCTGGATCCGGTGATCGGCCGCGACGAGGAAATCCGCCGCACCATCCAGGTCCTGTCCCGCCGCACCAAGAATAATCCGGTGCTGATCGGCGAGCCTGGTGTGGGCAAGACGGCAATCGCCGAAGGCCTGGCGCTGCGCATCGTCAATGGTGACGTGCCCGAAAGCCTGCGCGACCGCAAATTGATGGCGCTGGACATGGGCTCGCTGATCGCCGGTGCCAAGTTCCGCGGCGACTTCGAGGAGCGCCTGAAATCGGTTCTCAATGAAGTCACCGGCGCCCATGGCGAGATCATCCTCTTCATCGACGAAATGCACACCCTGGTCGGCGCCGGCAAGGCCGACGGCGCCATGGATGCCTCCAATCTGATCAAGCCCGCGCTGGCGCGCGGCGAGCTGCATTGCGTGGGCGCCACCACTCTGGATGAGTACCGCAAGTATGTCGAAAAGGACGCCGCCCTGGCGCGGCGTTTCCAGGCGGTGTTCGTCAACGAGCCGACGGTGGAAGACACGATTTCGGTGCTGCGCGGGCTCAAGGAGAAATACGAGCTCCATCACGGCGTGCGCATCACCGACTCCGCCATCGTGGCGGCGGCGACCCTGTCGAACCGCTACATCACCGACCGTTTCCTGCCCGACAAGGCGATCGACCTGATGGACGAGGCGGGTTCGCGGCTGCGCATGCAGATCGATTCCAAGCCGGAAGCGCTGGACGAGCTGGACCGCCGCATCATGCAGCTCAAGATCGAGCGCGAGGCCCTGAAAAAGGAAATCGACAAGCCGTCCAAGGACCGCCTGGTGGCGCTGGAAAAGGACCTGAGCGAGCTGGAAGAACAATCCGCGACGCTGACCGCCAAGTGGCAGGAAGAGAAGAAATCCGTCGCCGATGTCCAGTCGCTGAAGGAAAAGCTGGACACCGCACGCCAGGAGGTCGAGGTCGCGCAGCGCAAGGGCGATTTCGCCCGCGCCGGCGAACTCACCTATGGCGTGATCCCCGATCTCGAGCGCAAGCTCAAGGCCATTGAGGACCGCAAGGATGACGTTCTGGCCGCCGAAGCGGTGACGGCCGAGGACATCGCCCAGGTGGTGTCGCGCTGGACCGGCATTCCGGTCGACAAGATGCTGGAAGGCGAGCGCGAAAAGCTGCTGCACATGGAAACCGACCTGGAGAAGCGCGTGGTCGGCCAGCATGAGGCGGTGCGCGCCATCTCCAATGCGGTGCGCCGGGCGCGTGCCGGCCTGCAAGACCCCAACCGTCCGATCGGCAGCTTTTTGTTCCTGGGCCCAACCGGCGTGGGCAAGACCGAGCTCACCAAGGCGCTGGCGGCGTTTCTGTTCGACGACGACACCGCCATGGTGCGCATCGACATGAGCGAGTTCATGGAAAAGCATGCGGTGGCGCGGCTGATCGGGGCTCCACCCGGCTATGTCGGCTATGAAGAGGGCGGCGTGCTCACCGAAGCGGTGCGCCGGCGTCCCTATCAGGTGATCCTGTTCGACGAGGTCGAAAAGGCCCATGCCGATGTCTTCAACGTGCTGCTGCAGGTGCTGGACGACGGCCGTCTCACCGACGGGCAGGGGCGCACGGTGGATTTCCGCAACACCGTGATCATCCTCACCTCCAACCTGGGCACCGAATTCCTTTCGGTGGAGGGCGGCGACGCCGCCCATAACCGCGCCCAGGTGATGCAGGCGGTGCGGGCGCATTTCCGTCCCGAATTTCTCAACCGGCTGGACGAGATCATCCTGTTCCACCGCCTGAGCCGGGCCGACATGGACAAGATCGTGGATATCCAGATCGGGCGGCTTTCACGGCTGCTCGCCGACCGCAAGATCGCGATCGACCTGGACGACAAGGCGCGTCACTGGCTGGGCAATGCCGGCTACGATCCGGTCTATGGTGCGCGGCCGCTGAAGCGGGTGATCCAGCGCCGGCTGCAGGATCCGCTGGCCCAGTTGATCCTGGAAGGCAAGATCGGCGAAGGCGCCAGCGTGAAGGTCAGCGCCAGCAAGACCGGCCTGACCATCAACGGCCAGGAATTCGCGGCCACCAGTGACGAGCTGGTGGATGCGGCGCCGGCAGGTGTTGCAATTAATTAAGGCGGACAGCGACGATTTTCCTCGCCCTTTGAGGGCGTCCATAAGCACGGTGCAGAGGAATGGCCGCTTTGCGCCAAAAGCGGACATAGGGCGGTGCTGGTACAGTTTTTGACCTAGCGTTGTGTGATCCGTGCCTAACAGGTCGCGCGGCGCGGTGAGTCAAATTCCCAATCCGCTGATTTTTACGTCCGCATCTGGGCGTTAGATGTAAGGCGCTCAGTGGTGGACGACATTCACCGGAACTCCCTCCGCCCTATCCCCGGGGACACCAGTGTGATTGTCATCGGCGGCAATTTGCGCCCACTCCGAATTGGGCCTGCAGTCTAATTTTTTGATGCGGCTGGTGCTCTCAGATGACGGATAACAGCTGATGGCGGTGGGATCGCCCTTGCCACTGGGTTTCTCTGAATAAATTGCGCGTTGCCCTGGCGCGGTCTGTGCCAAAGCCGGCGCGGACAGCATCAGCGCGGAGAGGGTGAAAATCAGGATGCGGCTCATTGCTACCTCCCATTCAATGGGCATCTTACTACGATGCGGTGACGCGACAAGCCGTCGAAAATTGGTACCTATGTCCGCTTTGCGCCAGAAACGGACATTGGGACGACATTGAGCAAACTCAGGCGCAGCGGAAGACGGCGAGTTTGCCGTCTTCGTCCTGATGCAGCCAGCACAGTGCTTGGCCATCGGCGAATTCCACTGCATAGGCCGCGAGGTAATTTTGGTCGGGGACGGTTTTCGGACCCTCCTTGCCGGCCATCATCTGGCGGCCCAGGAAACTGATGCTTTTCAGCTTGCCTAGCCCCAGGTTTCGCGCAGCGGCTATGTCGGCTTCCAGCGTGGCATCGTGCGCCACCGTTTCGCCGCCCAGCACCGCGCGCACCAGCTCGCGCTTACCGGCATCGTCCGCGGCGTCCGGCATGGGCACGACCTTGCGGCCATGTTCCAGGACTTTGGTGGCCACGGGTATGCCCATCACCTTGATGGCGTGATGGCCTTCCAACGTGGTGGGCGAAGTCACCTCGCCGTCAAACATCTGCTGCGTCGGCGTCGAGCCCCAGGCGAGATGGAAATGCCGGCCGTCCTGTTCCAGCGTGCCGCTCGCGCCCGCGGCGCGGGTTAAGCAGTGGCTGGCATAGCCGTTGGTGCCATGGTCTATGCGGCACCAGCCCTGGCGCAGCGGTCCCCAGCTGACATGGCCGGGCATGCCCTTTTGGAACCAGCCAGGGCTTTCGATCTGCCAGAAACCGGTGAAGCTGCCGCCAAAGACGGTGACCTGTTCGACCTCTTGCGCCCAGGCGGAGGCAGTGACTAGTAGAAATGCCAGCAAAAAGCGCATCATGCGATGCCCCGCCCAATCAGCCCCAACGCCCACCGCAAGGATGTCGCATCTTTGCGCGCGGGAAAAGCGCCAGATGCAGCGCGGTGGGTGACCGCCAGTCAGTTGGGGACGGTATTGCGCCTGCCAATGTCCGCTTTGGGTCAAAAGTGGACATTATTAGGGGTAGGCCCGCGCTGATTTTTGTGCTTTGGGAGATGAGATGAGTGACCAGATCGCGTTTGCGGATTTCCTGAAAGTTGACATCCGGGTGGGCACCATCCTGTCGGCCGAACCCTTTCCGGAAGCCCGCAAGCCTGCGCTCAAGCTGGTGATCGATTTCGGACTGGAAATGGGCACCAAGAAATCCTCGGCCCAGATCACCAAATATTATGCGCCGGAGACTCTGGTGGGGCGGCAGGTGGTGGCGGTGGTGAATTTCCCGCCGCGCCAGATCGGGCCCTTCATGTCGGAAGTGCTGACCCTGGGCGTGCCAGATGAGAATGGCGAGGTGGTGCTGCTGCACCCCAGCCTGCCGGTGCCCAATGGCGGACGGATGTTTTAAACTCAAGTGACATGACGAGTCGGCGGGACTTCCTGAAGCACGCGGTCTTGGCGGGTGCTGCGGCGGCACTGTCCAGGCCGGCTGTTGCCGCCGTGCCGGGAAGAACGGGTATGGCGCAAACCGTCCTGGGACCGCTGGATGCGGCGAAGCTCGGCTTCACGCTGCCTCACGAACATATTTCCGACGCGCCAGAGGTCTTAAACCGGTGGCCGCAAGCCTGGGGTGGCAGGACGAAGTTTATCACAAAAGCCGTCGAGAAGCTCAAAGCTGTGCGCGCCGCTGGCATCGGCACGATCGTGGACTTGACCACTTACGATGTCGGGCGCGACGTCCGGTTTCTGGAAGAGGTTTCGCGCCGGTCCGGTCTGACCATGATCGCAAGCACCGGCCAGCGCTTTTTTCCGCCGGCCTCGCCGGTCGCCATGCCCTCGCGCACGGTTGAAGGCCTTGCCGCATTCTTCCGGAAAGAGATCGAGCAGGGCATCGACGGCACCTCCATCAAAGCGGGCGTGATCAAGATCGGCATTGTCGGCCAAGCGCCGACCGCGCTTGAGGAGATCGGCTTGCGGGCGGCGGCCCGCGCCAGCAGGGCCACCGGCGTACCCATCCGCACCCACACCAATGCCGCCCGTCGCGCCGGGGAGAGCCATGCGGTCCTCCTGGTGGAGGAGGGCGTCGATCCTGCCCGGGTTTCCTTCGATCACAGCGACGACAGCGGCGATATGGATTATTTTTTGGGTATGGCGCGGCGCGGTTATTCGCTGGGCATGGACCATGTCCATCGTGGGAAGAGTCCGGATTTCAAGCCTTCTTTTGAGCGACGAACGGACTGCATCAAGCGGCTTGTCGATGCAGGCTTTGCCGGCAAGATCTTCCTCTCACAGGATTCGGAGTTCGGCGGTGCGCTGCTGCCGGCGGATAAAAGGGAGTGGCGGGAGACAATCGATCCCCCGGATGGCCTTCTGTTCGGCCCGCGCCAGTTAATTCCGCATCTCAAGCAGATCGGCATGTCGGATCATGACATCCGCACCATATCCGTTGAAAATCCGAGAGCGTTTTTCAGTTTGGTTTGAGTCTTATCATCCGGAAGCCGCGTAGCGGCTATCCGGACCAACTTTCTTAATCGCGGCGCAGACCTTCCCGGAGTTGGCCTACTCCGCCGGGGACGAAATAGTCTCCCGAAGGCAGACTATTTCGCCTTCGCCTGCCGCAGGTCCGTCGCGTTGTCCGCCACCTTGGTCTCCAGCGCCATGCCGGCAATCATCTTGTCGATCTCCTGCCGCTTGGCCCGGAAGGTGTCGAGCAGCCTGCCGGCAAGCTGGCGGCCTTGCGCCATCTTCACCTTCAGCGGATTGACCTGCGTGTTGTTGACCAGGATTTCGTAATGCAGGTGCGGACCGGTCGCCATGCCGCTCATGCCGCTATAGGCAAAGATTTGCCCCTGCCGTACCCGCGCGCCACGGCGCATGCCCGGCGCAAAGCGGGACAGATGGCCATAATCGGTGGAATAGCCGTTGCCGTGGCTGATCTTGACGAAATTGCCGTAGCCACTCGCTCGGCCCATGAACTGGATGGTGCCGGCGCCCGCCGCCATCACCGGCGTGCCGGTGGGCACGGCAAAGTCCACCCCCTTGTGCATGCGGGTGTAGCCCAGGATGGGATGGAAGCGGCTGCCGAAGCCCGATGAAATGCGCGCGCCGTCGACCGGCGTCTTCATCAGCAGGCCCTTGGCGCTTTCACCCTTGGAATCGAAATATTCCGCCGGCTCGTCGGGATTGGCCTGGAAGCGGTACATGGGAATCTCTTTGCCGTCCAAGGTCATCATCGCATAGCTGATGGCGCCGTATTTCGCCGGCTGGCCGTCGGGCGTGTAGTAATAGTCGTAATAGACTTCGAACTTGTCGCCGGGATGCAGGTCGCGCTGGAAGTCCACCTTGTAGGAGAACATGCGGATCAGATCGACCACCACATCGGCGGGAATGCCCGCCTGCATGGCGGCAAGATAGAGACTGGAATCGATGGCGCCGCCCGCGCGGTGGCGGTGCACCTCAAGTTCCTTTTTTTCCAGCTCGGCGCTGTAGCCGCCCTCCGTGGTGCGGGTGACGGTGATTTCCTGTTCGATGGAAGGCGAGAAATGCAGCGACAACAGCCGCGAAATGGGTTGCGAATTTTCCGCTGTCGCGCCGCTGGTGTCGTCTTCGCCGGCGTCCAGCGGCACCACCACGGGCTTGTGGTTGACCATCACGGTGGTGGTCCTGGGCTGGGCCGGCTTGGCCTGCCCGCCGCTGGCGTCGATGGTGGCGACCGAATAGGTAATGTCAAAGGGCTGGCCGATCTTCAGCGCCCTGGGATCGAAATTCTTGCCCATGGCGGCGACCACGGCATTGGCATCCTGCGCAGAGATGCCGACATCTTCCAGCATGCCCGCCAAGGTGTCGCCCGCATCCAGGGTTATGGTGCGGCTTTCCACTCCCGGATTGGGATTGGCGTTGTCGGCGTTGTCGGCCGCCTCTTGCGGCGCGCTGGCGCGCATCAGTTTCATGAACAGCGCGTAAGGAAGCGAGGAACGTCCCGGCGCCACCATGGGACGGGTGACGGGCATGGTGCCCACCGCCATCCAGGCGATGGCGCCTGCCACCAAGGCGGTGAGGGAGGTGGAAACCACCGCCCAGCGGCCATCGGTGGTGGCGAGCGCGGCACTGGCGCCATTCAGGCGGCGGCGGACGCGGGTGGTGAAATTCTGCGGCGCGAATACAGTCGTATCGCGGGACTGATCGGGATTCAAAGCAGCTCCGTAATTCTTTCGCAAAAACGCTGGCTTCAGTCCCCCGACCTCTGACCGCGCATCTGTGCCCAGTTTTTACTTTTTGTGCCGCGCCCATCCCCACAGGCCGACCGGTGCCATATAACCGGCATTAACCGTAAGCGGTCAACCAAAAAGTCAGCGTAAGGGATTGTACCTATTGAACTTTAGACAGCTTCCAAAGTTCTCGATGCTCGCTTTCCTGGTCCTGCTGGCGGCTGCGCCCGCACAAGCCTGGGGTCCGCAAGGCCATGAGATCATCGCCCTGATAGCCCTAAAGGAGCTGACGCCACCCGCGCGGGGCCAGGTGACGCGCCTGCTGGGCGGGCCAGCGATGATGGTACATGACGCCAATTGGGCCGATGAGATCCGCGACCAGCGGCGCGATACGGCAGCGTGGCATTATGTCGATATCCCGCTGGAGGCGTCCGGTTACGACGCGCGGCGGGACTGCCGGGGCCAGGATTGCGTGGTGGCGCAAATCGAGCAAGACCTGCGGGTCCTGTCGAACAGCAGGGCCGGCGAAGCGGCCCGGGCGGAGGCCCTGCGCTTCCTGATCCATTTCGTCGCCGATGTGCATCAGCCCTTGCATGCCGAAGATCATGACGACAAAGGCGGCAACCAGGTCCGGGTGACGATCGGGCGCTATCGCGCCAATCTTCATCGCGTCTGGGATAGCGAAGTGGTCGATGCCTTGGGCGCCGATCCCGCGATCGAGGCGAATGTCCTTGCGCGCTCCATCACACCGGCCCAGCGCAAAAGCTGGGCGTCCGGTGCGCCCGCGCAATGGGCCAATGAGGCGCATGCCATCGCGCGCGACCAGATCTATCCGCCTTTGGCGGGCCGGCGCGAAGTACGTCTGCCGCGTGACTATGCCTTCCGTCAGGCGCCGGTAACGCGCCTGTTACTGGCCAAAGCAGGGGTGCGGCTGGCCTTTGTGCTGAACAATGCGTTTAAGTGATTATTCAGCAGCGAGAATAGTGTTGCGCACTATCGGATAGATCTGTGTCTGCCAGCGCGTGCCGGAGAAGACACCATAATGGCCGACCCCGGGCTGCACATAATGCTTCTTGCGGAACAGTTTGACGCTGGAGAGCAGGTCCTGGGCCGCCATGGTCTGGCCCAGGCCGCAGATATCGTCGCGCTCGCCTTCCACCGTCAGTAGCGAGGTCTTGCGGATGGCGCGCGGATCAACTTTCCGATTGCGATAGGTATAGACCCCGCGCGCCAGATGATGTTCCTGGAACACCTTTTGTACCGTCTCTAGATAGAATTCGGCCGGCAGGTCGGCGACCGAGAAATATTCGTCATAGAAACGGCGATTGGCGTCGGCCTTGGCGAGCTCGCCCTTCAGGATATGGCTGAACAGGTCCATATGGGCGCGCACATGCCGCGCCATGTTCATGGTCATGAAAGCCGAAAGCTGCAGGAAGCCGGGATAGACGCGGCGGTGCCCGCCCGCATAGCGGCGCGGCACGGTGGTGATCAGGTTCTGCTCGAACCACTCGATCGGGTGCTCGTTGGCGAGCCGGTTTACCTTTGTGGGATTGATGGAGGTATCGACCGGCCCCGCCATCAGAGTCAGGCTTTTGGGCGTCGAAGGATAATTGTCTTCGGCCATCAAGGCGGTCGCCACCAGCATGGCCGGGCAGGGCTGACACACCGCCACGCCATGCGCGCCCGGGCCGATATGGCTGAAAAAGGCTATCAGATGGTCGATATAATCGTCGGTGCCGAAACGCCCCTCCGCCAACGGCACGTCCCGGCCGCTTTTCCAGTCGGTGATATAGACGTCGTGATCCGCCAGAAGCGTCTGGGCGGTATTGCGCAACAGCGTGGGGAAATGCCCCGCCATGGGCGCCGCCAGCAGCACCCGGGGTTGGCGCAACGCGGTATCTTTCCGGAAATGCACCAGGTTGCCGAATGGCATTTCCAGCGCCACTTCCTCATGGACCGCCACCGGCGCGCCTTCCACCTGGACCTCGTCGATTCCATAGGCCGGCCGGTCATGGATCAGGTGGGAGCGGGAGACGATCTCCGCCGCCGCGGCCATGCTGCGAAAGACATAGTTGGCGGCGGGGCCCAGCACCGTGTCGCTGAATGCCGCCTTGAACAGGTCGGCGCTCGCGCGAACCGGCGCGAACATGTCCAGTTGGGCCTGATAGGCGTCGTACAACATCCCGTTCTCGCAAGCCCCCTGGAATCACAGTGGATTCCGCTCCGGACCGACCGTAACCGAGAAAGGAATGCTGCAGTGCAAAATAATGCTTGTCAACGCGCCAAAACAGGAGAAACTAGTGAATATGAGCGGCGCAGTTCTCACGATTTCCAGCAAGAACTACTCTTCCTGGTCGTTGCGCGGCTGGCTGCTGTGCCGGATGGCCGGGCTGGACTTCAAGGAAGAGTTGCTGTCCCACGACGATCCATCCACCCGTGCCGAGCTTTTGCTGTTGTCGCCGTCCTTCCTGGTGCCGTGCCTGACCCACAACGGTCTCAAGATTTGGGACACGCTGGCGATCGCCGAATATCTGCATGAGCAGTTTCCGCAGGCCGGCCTTCTGCCCAAGGATGCCGTGGCGCGCAGCCATTGCCGCTCCATAGCGGGCGAGATGCATTCCGGTTTTTCCAACCTGCGCTCGGCGCTGCCGATGAACCTCAAGGCGCACTATAAGGGCTTCAAGATCTGGGCCGCGGCCCAGGCCGATATCGACCGCATCATCGCCATCTGGAAGGAGTGCCTGACCAGATATGGCGGGCCCTATCTGTTCGGCGAGCGGTTCACCCTGGCGGATGCGATGTACGCACCCGTTACCACGCGCTTCACCACCTATGACGTCAAGCTTGACCGCCAGTGCGCCGATTATTGCGAAACCATCCAGGCCTTGCCCGACATGATCGAATGGATCGAGGACGCCAGGAACGAGCGGGCAGGGATCGAAGAACTGGAAGCGGAATTCTGAGAAATTAACCGAGAACCGTCTGAGATATTGTCAGGCTCGCGGCATCGGTTGATCTTCTGATATAAACCCCTCGGGAGAGGGGCGAATGAAATCAATTGGTCTTGCAGCGCTGATGGCGCTGACGGTGGCAGCGCCTGTGAACGCCGCCAGCTACGACAATCTCAACGCCGGCATTCAGCTTTACAATCTGGGGCAGTGGACCGGCGCAGTCGAACAATTCGACAAGGCTCTTGCGGCTGACGACCTGGCGCCCAGCCTGCGCTTCATTGCCCATTTCGACCGCGCCCAATCCCGCATGCGTCTTTCGCAATTTGGTTCGGCGATCGAGGATTATTCCGCCAGCCTGGCCCTGCGCCCCGGCGAAGTACAGGTCCTGACCAGCCGCGCTTCCGCCTATGCCGCGACCGGCAAGCTGGAGCAGGCAGCCGCCGACCTTGATAGTGCGATTGCCGCCCGCCCAAAGCTGGGCTTCATCTACGGGATGCGCGCGGCGCTTAATATCAAGCGCGGCCAGACAGAGAAAAGCCGTGAAGATATGAAGACCTCGCTGGCGCTGTTGCCGGAGCGAGACTCTGGCAGCAGCGGCATTGGCATCGCCAACTGGATTGTCGGCCAGCTTGACGATGCGGAAAAAAACTTTTCCGACGCGGCAGATAAGAAAGACCCTCACGCCATCTATGCATGGCTATGGTACGCGCTCACCGAGGTGCGCCTTGGCAAGGCGGTGCCACGCCGCTCGCTGCCGGATTTCGACCTGAAAAATTGGCCCGGTCCAATCGCCAACCTTTTCCTGGGCAACGCCGCTCAAGACACTGTGTTTGCCGCCGCTGCACAAGGCGAGGCAAATGCAGCCAACGGCCAGGTCTGCGAAGCCAATTTCTACGTGGGAGAATGGCTGTTGCACCATCGCGACCAGGCTGGTGCCAGGTCCCTGATCGGCAAAGCGGCCAGCGACTGTCCCACCAATTTCATCGAATGGATGCCGGCACAGATGGATCAGGCAGGACTTTCGCAATGAAACCCATGCGCCACATCTGGATCGGTCCCAGTGCTGCGCTGCTCGCCATTCTGTTTTGCGGCGAGGCGAACGCGCAACAAACCCCGGATTGCCGGCTGCTTCCCAAGGCGATGCTGGAGATGCAGACCATGCCCGATGGCCGTGTCACCATTCCGGTACAGGTCGACGGACATGACTATCGGCTGATGGTCGATACCGGCGGCTATATCAACACACTGTCGCCGCAGCTGGTGAAAGAACAGGGCTATGAGTCACAACGCAGCCCCGGCGAGCTTCGCGGCATGGGCACGATGCGGCTGGACCATTATGTGACGGTAAAGGATTTCGCGATCGGGCGGTCACACGGCAAGAATTTCAAATTCTATGTTGATGATTTCAACGACGCCTTCGAGGACGGTACGCTCGCGCCACAAGTTCTCGGCGCCTACGATGTCGATCTCGATTTTGCCCATGGCAAGCTCAACCTCATCTCTCCCGACCATTGCCCGGGCCAGGTGACCTACTGGACAAAATTTTCAGCAACCGTGATTCCCATCCAAATCCAGGGACTGACCCACATCCGAATTCCCGTAACCATCGACGGCAAGGAGATCATGGCGGTGGTGGATACCGGCGCCTCCACCTCCTACATCACCATGCGCGCGGCCAAGCGCTATCTGAAAATTGACGAAAAGGATCCGGCGCTGAAATTGCGGGGCAATATTCCGGTCAATGGCATGGTGGGGCCGGTTTACAACTATCCGTTCGAGAGTTTGAACTTTGGCGACATAAAGGTCAGCCATCCCCGAATCCAGATTGTAGAGGACAAGGTATGGGATCAAACCGATCTGCTGCTAGGGATCGGCATCCTGCGCCAGCTTCACATCTACATCGCCTACAAAGAAAAGAAGATGTACATCACCCCCGCGCTGACGGATTAGCTGGCGCCGCTCTCATTGGGTTTGGTCTGCAGCTGGACGAAGTTCTCGATCCCCATCTGCTCGATCAGGCGCATCTGGGTCTGCAGCCAGTCGATGTGCTCTTCCTCGCTCTCCAGGATGTCGGTGAAGAGCTCGCGGCTGATGTAGTCCTTGACCGTCTCGCAATGGCCGATGGCGAGCTTGAGATCGGGCAGCCCAATCATCTCCAGCGACAGGTCGCATTTGAGGACTTCCTGCACGCTTTCCCCGATCAGAAGCTTGCCCAGATCCTGCAGATTGGGCAGTCCGCCCAGGAACAGCACACGCTTGATCAGCTTGTCGGCGTGCTTCATCTCGTCGATGGATTCTTCGTATTCTTTGTGCGCCAGGATGCTCAGGCCCCAATCGGCCAGCATGCGCGAATGCAGGAAATACTGATTGATGGCGGTGAGCTCGTTCTTCAGCACCTTGTTGAGGAACGAGATGGTGACGGGATCGCCGGCAATCGAAGCGTGGGGCTGGGGGCCGGGGGCCTCCGCAGGGGTCACTCGGCCGCCAGGGCCAGCGCCTCGCGATTTTTTTCCAGCATTCCTTCGATCGTTTCCTGGCATCGTCCGCAATTCTTTCTCACGCCACAGCGCGCATAAACATCATCAGCGCACGCAGCGCCACCGCAAATCGCGGCACCGATACGCTGTTCGTTCAGCCTATTGCAGACGCAGACGATCATCCAAGTGCTCCCAGCCGAGACCAAGTCTCAAGCTCAAACGCATATAGGATTAGTTGCGAATGATTGTCAATGTCGAATCGTAGTAAACGGCCAGAGGATGCAGCTAATACATTGTTTTACAATGGTTTTTTAAATGGCCCGCGAGCTGGCAGGAGATACATTGCACCGCCATTCCCGCTGGCGGAGACGAACATTCGATCCCCAGCGGCTATCTCGCGGCCGGCCCGCTCTGCCAGCTATTTGGTCTGCGCAGAGGCGAACAGCTTGCTGACCGTCGGCGACAGGGCGCCAAAATAATATTCAGAGGGAGCCTCGAACAGAAACACATCCAGCGTGTCGCCCTGCTTGCGCGCCATGGTCATGCCCTTCATCTGCAATCCCTGGGGCGTGGAGAAATCCAGATCGAAGCAGAAACCCTGGCCGCCGCCGAAAGAGCAGGGTGTGAGATTGCCCGGCTTGACGGTTTGATAGCCGGTCTTCACCAAGGTGCCGACGACCAGATCCTGAATGTCGTTGGGCAGCATCTTGGAATCGAAGAGGCCGACGCGTTCGTCGCGCATACCCGGCAATTCCACCAAAGGCTTTCCCGATTTGATACCAGTCAGGAAGAGTATCTGGTCCACATTGGTGCCTTCCGCGGTCCAGACCACATGATCGGCCTTGATCTGGTTCCACTGCCGCTGCGGCATCACCGACAGACCGTTGCCTACGGAGGCCGGCTTATCGGCGGGCACCAGGCTGACATTGGCGCAAGCCGCGGTCAAAAGCGCGGCGCCCAGCACCGCGATACGGTTGAGTTGCTTTGTCACATTCTTCATAACCGGCCTCACAACTGGGTCAGATAAAAATCGATCATCGCCTTGTCGGCCGCATCCGGCAGCTTGGCGCGATACTGGGAAAAGGCTTCCTTAGCTTCGGCATTGCGGCCGGCTTTCATGGCCATCAGACCTAGCCCGCGCCAGGCTTCAGGCGGCGCATCGGGGCAGGACAGGGCACCGCGATAGGCATTCTCCGCAGCGGCAAGGTCGTTTGTCTGGTTTCGCTTCCGGTAAGCCTCGCCCAAGCCATATTGATAGAGCCCGTGGGAGGGCATGTTGGCCGCCAGCTGCCGGAGCGTGATGATACTGCTATCGGGTTGACTGGATGACAGCTCCTCCTCGATCCAGCGGCGGACAAAAGGCGCCGTGGCGACACGAAAGTCGTCCTCATTGGTGATCCAGTCGCCGCGCGAGGGCGCGGTTTGGGCGGCCAGTTTGGCCAACGTCGCGGCCCGCTCCTCAGACCCCGGATGGTCCGAGAAGAACGCGCTGGCCGCGGAGCGGGGTATGGCTTTTTCCTGTTCCGCCATGGCGACCCAGATGGCGGGTGCCTCTTGCGGGGCATAGCCCAGCGTCGTGGCCATCTTGAACCCGCCGTCATCGGCATCGCGCTCTTCATCGCGGCTGAAGGATATGAGCGAATAGTTGCCGATGCTGCTGGCCATGGACGTGACGCCGCTGGTATTGACCCCAACG
>Ga0070665_100004885_pt1 | contig 13916 bp, 12 predicted proteins | sample KBSS13metaG_FD_65862 | JGI IMG/M metagenome (GOLD analysis project Ga0070665, IMG submission 65862) | Switchgrass rhizosphere microbial communities from Kellogg Biological Station, Michigan, USA - KBS S1-3 metaG | ecosystem: Host-associated > Plants > Roots > Rhizosphere > Soil ... | reverse complement strand
CCGCGTTGGTCGCCGTGCTCGCCGTGCTCGCGGCCGCGCGAGTCGTGCACGCGTCGCCCGACGATCCGCCGCTACCGAATCCGGGCTCGCCGACGCTGCCGCTGCCGCTGGCACCGGATCCCGACGTCCGCCCGCCGGACGATAGCGTCCGCCCGCCGGACGTCGACGGGCTCGGCGTGATGTCGATCCGCACGGGCACATTCGGCGACGTCGACGCGTCGCTCGCGCACCAGCTCGAGGGCAACGCGATCGGGCTCGTCCCCGGCGCGCGCATCGCGCTCGTCGCTCACACGTTCGTCGACCTCGCGCTGCCCGTCGCGGATCGATCGGGCGACGTCGCGCTGGGCAACGCGATGGTCGGCATCGGTTGGCTGCCCGAGGACGATGGCGTCGTCGGTATCGAGCTGCGCGTCGCCGCGGCCACGTCACCGAGCACCGGCGGCGGCGCGACCGCGCTGGCCACGCTCGCGGCGCCGCAGGTCGCGAGGGCCGAGCTCGTGCTGCCGCACACGACCTCGGCCGAGCTCGTCGCCGACTGGCGGTGGCGCGGCGATGCGTGGTGGCTCCAGCCGGAGGCCGGGCTCGCCGCGTGGTGGCAGCCGGCCGGCTACGCGACCGTGGCGCGTGCGGCGCTCGCCGGCGGCGTGCGGATCGCGCCGTGGCTCGACCTCACCGCGAGCTTCGTGATGCGACTCGACGTCACCTCGCGCGACTCGAGCAACAACTTCGTGCACGCGGTGCTCGCCGGCGCCGTCCTACATACGACGTCCGGCGAGCTCGCGATTCGCGCCGAGGTTCCCATCGACGATGGGGCGCTCGACGATCACCGCTTCCTGATCGGGCTCGAGCTGCGCGCGCGCTAGGCCTCATGTGTCGTTCGCTCGCTACGCGGCCAAAGTCGGCCGCTGCGCCCGCTCGCTCACTCACTTGTTCGGCGGATACTTCTGGAGCTTGCGCTGCAGGCTGCGGCGGTGAATGCCGAGCCGGCGCGCGGCCTCGGAGATGTTGCCGCCGGCGTCGGAGAGCACGCGGTTGATGTGCTCCCACTCGGCGCGCGCGAGCGACGGCGCCGGGAAGTCTTGGTCGGCCGGCGGCTCGAGCGGTGGCGCCTCGGCGCGCGCGAACGCGGCGACGATGTCGTCGGCGTCGGCCGGCTTCGACAGGTAGTACGTCGCGCCGAGCCGCACCGCGTCGATCGCGGTGGCGATGCTGCCGTAGCCCGTGAGCACGACGGTCTTGGTCGACGGATCGATCTCGCGCAGCGCCTTGACCAGCTCGAGGCCGCTCTTACCCGGCATCTTGAGATCGACGACCGCGAACTCGGGCGAGTCGGCGCTCGCAGCGGACACGCCGCCATCGTGATCGCCGGCGGTACGCACGTCGTAGCCGCGGTCGACAAACGCGCGCGCGAGCCGATTGCGATACACCTCGTCGTCGTCGACGATCAGGATCGAAGGCTTCTCGTCCGCGGGCGTCGTCATGCTGGTTTGGATACCACCGCGGCCGGAACCGATTCAGCGCCGGACTGGGGTGCGACGATCTGTCTCGCCTCGCCGCCCGCGCCGACGTCGGTCGGCAGCCTGACGCGCACCTCGGTGCCGCCGCCATCGGCCGAATCGATCTGGAGCGAGCCGCCGACGCCCTCGACGACGGCGCGCGCGAGAAACAGCCCGAGCCCCATGCCGCGACCCGGCGCCTTGGTCGTGAAGAACGGCTCGCCGATGCGCGCCTTGACGTCCTCGGGGATCCCCTTGCCGCGATCTCGCACCGTGATCGCGAGCGTCGGCCCGCGGCGGTGCACGCTGATCAGGACGGCCGTGCTCGGCGGCGACGCGTCCTGCGCGTTGGTCACCAGCGAGCGCAGCGCCTGGCCGAGCGCGCGCGGCGGGATGCGCAGCACCGAGGTCGAGACATCCTCCGTCAGCTCGCGCACGACGCGCGGCGACTCGCGAATCCCGACGAGCGTCTCGTCGAGGAGCTGGCCGACGGTGCACGTCGCGACGTGCTCGCCGACGGTGCCGGCGCCTTGCGCCATCTGATCGAGGATCGCGCGGCAGCGGCCGACCTGCTCGCGGATCAACCGCGCGTCCTCGGCGAGCTCGCCGTGATCGCGGGCGAGCGCGCGCTCGAGCTCCTTGGCGGCGAGCGCGACGGTGCCGAGCGGCGTCGACAGCTCGTGCGCCGCGCCGGCCGCCATCGTCGCGAGCGACGCGAGCCGCTCCTGGCGTGCCGTGAGGTGGCGAGCTTCGGTGAGCTCGCGCTCGCGCTCGGCGAGCGCACCCGTGATGCGCAGCAAGAAGTGCACGACGAACGCGGACGCGACGCCGAGCGCGACCCACTCGCCGATCACGCGACTGTCCTCGGGGATCTGGAGCGGCTCGTGCGCGAGCAGCAAGATCCCGAACCCGACGAACGACAGCCCGACGAGCATCCACGTCCAGCGCGCGCGCACGAGCACGGCCGCGAGCGCGATCTGCACGAGGTACAGGAAGCTGAACGGGTTGTGCGGTCCACCGGTGAGATAGAGCAGCCCGGTGAGCAGCGCGATGTCGAGCATCATCACGAGCGCGATCTGCCACTCGTGCACGCTGCGCGAGGCCGGGACGTCGCGGCGGAACGAGCCCGGCGCGAGCCCGCGCCGCCGGTCGCCGAAGAAGTACTGCTCGAGCGCGATGTTCGAGACCAGGCCGACGCCGGTGACCGCGAGCAGCGGCGCGATCGGCAGCCGGCCGCCGAGCAAGAACTGCGCGGCGAACACGGTCAGCGCTTGCCCCGCGACCTCGGCCCAGCGCAGGCGCACGAGCCACTGGATGTTGACCCAGTTGCGCTCGGGGATCGCCGGGGCTAGCACGGGTACACCTTAGCCGAAAATGCGACGAGCCCCAGATGGGGCTCGTGATCGTCGGAAAGCCGAGCTTACTGCTTCGGCGCTTCGAGGGTCTTGAGGCCCTTATCGAGCACCCACTGCTGGTAGTACTGCGCCTGCGGCGTGCCCGAGGCGATCTTGTCGTTCGCCTTCTTGAGCTCCTCGTCGATGACGGCCGAGAAGGTCTCGGTCGGCATCGCGCCGACGACGTAGCGGCCGTTGATGAAGAACGACGGCGTCGAGCCGACGCCGAACGCCTGCAGGTCGTGCATGTCCTTCTGCATGAGCTGCTGGCAGTCCTTCATGTCGGTCTTGAACTTGTTGAGATCGAGGTTGAGCTCCTTCGCGTCGGCGAGCACGACCGGGCAGCCGTCCGGGCTGTCCCAGCACTTCGTCGAGCCTTCGTCCTTGTCGAAGTTGTGCGCCTTGAAGCCCTTGTCCCAGAGCAGGCCGTCCATCTCGATCGCCTTGTTCTGCTTCGCAGCCGCGCAGAACGCGAGCGCGCCGGCAGTCGCGACCTGCGGGTGGACGACGAACTGCTTGTAGACGATGCGCAGATCGTTGCCGTACTTCTTGCGGAGCTCGTCCATCGTCGGGCGAACGCGCTCGCAGAACGGGCACGCGTAGTCGTACGCCTTGACGATCGTGACCTTCGCGTCGGCCGGGCCGTCGCTCGGATCGCCGTCGACCGGCACCGCGTAGGTCTTCGACGCGTCCGGACCGGGGCGCTGCGGCCGCTGCGCGGCGCCAGCACCACCGCCGCGGGCGAGTGCGTCGATCTTCTTGCCGAGATCGTCGATCTTCTTCTCGAGGTTCTTCGTGTCGGACTGGCAGCCAGCTGCCGCGAGCACGGCGATCAGTACAAACGCTTTCTTCATCGCTTTTCTCCTATTTCCGGCAACTAGCGGTCTCGGGCGCAGAGTTAGCCCCAGCCCGCTCGGAATTGCAACACAACGGGTCTGCGAGAAAACTGACGAGCTCGGCCTGATCGGCCTGGTCGAGATGCGACGACACCTCGTCGACGTGACGCCGCAGCTCGGCTTGTAGCTCGCATGCTTCGTCGCGAGATAGCACGCCATCGCCGTCGAGGTCGGCCTCGGGATGCGACGCGAGCAATGCCTGCGCGAGCTCGGGCGTGTACTTGCACGACGGATGTGCGCCGTGTGCTGAGGCCGCGCGCGCGCCGCCGAGCGCCAGCACGCCCCACGCGACGAGCGCGAGCCGATGCGCGCGGCCCAAGCTCGCGCGCGCCGGCGGGCCGAGCACCGCGGCGATGCGCGCGTCGAGTGCATGTGGCGCGGCGAGCGCGATGCCGACGGCGCCGCGCAGCTCGGCCATGCGCACGAGCAGCCGCGCGTACGCGGGCGGTGCGAGCTCGCCGGCTTCGAGCGCCCACGCGTCGCACGCCGACTCGCGTGCGAGATCGAGCTTGCGCGCGACGAACCGCACGACGGGCCAGAAGAACAGCAGCGCGCTCGCCCAGACTTGAACGACGCGCGCGAGGCCGTCGTGGCGCCGCACGTGCGCGAGCTCGTGCAAGAGCGCCGCGCGGAGCAGCGCCGGGCTTTCGAGCAGCGCGGCGGGCACGACGATCGTCGGGCGCCACAGGCCGATCACGTGCGGCCCACTGACGCCGTCGCCGACGACCAGCGCGGGCGTGCGCACGGAGGCGCGTGCCGCGAGCTCGGCCACGAGAGCGCGCGCGTCGGCCGGCGCAGGCGTTGCCGCACCTGCTGCGCGTGCCGCGCGGCGATACGCGATCGCCGCACGCGCGAGAATGGTCGACGCGATCGCGAGCCAGACGATGCCGAGCGCGAGCCAGCCGAGCGCAGCTCCGGCGTGCGGCGCGATCGCCGGCACGGGGGGCGCGGTCGACGCGACCGTCGAGCCGCCGCCATGCGACGTCACGAGCGCGATCAGATCGGCGAGCGACCACGGCAGCGCCGGCGTCCACGGCAGCGCGAACTTCGCGATCACGACGAGCCACAGCGCGGCTTGCCAGCTCGGCCGCAGCCGGCCGGCTCGCGTCAGCGCGAGGGCGATCAGCGCGACCAGCGTGCCCTGCGCGGCGATCATCGCGAGCGCACCGAGCCACGCCTTGGCCGCACCGCCGAGCGCCACGAGCATCATCGACGCGTTCCTTTCGGCGGCGGAGCATCGATCCGGCGCTCGATCTCGCGCAGCTCGTCGCGCGACAGCGATTCGTCTTCGACCAGGTTGAGCACGAGCGAATCGGCGCGGCCGTCGAACACGTCGCGCACGAACTCGCGGAGCCGCTCGCGCAACACCGACTCGCGCCGGAACGCCGCCTTGTAGACGAACGGCTCGCGCGTCTTGTCGACGACGACTGCGTTCTTCGCGGCGAGCCGGCCGAGCAGCGTCATCACGGTCGTGTACGCGAGCGCCTGACCGCGCTTGCCGAGCTCGGTGCGCACGTCGGCGACGGATGCGCCGCGGCCGAGCGCCCACAGCGCCTTCATCACGCGCAGCTCGGCAGGAGTCATGTCGGGGCAGCGGGGCATGGGCTCGTTACGACGACGTTCGTAGCATTACTACATGCGTAGTAGCTAACGCAAGGACAATTCCCTGCTGCAACGAACCGTCCCGGACGGCCGTCACATTCCCGCGGCAAGTTTCCCCGGCCGTTACATGTGCCAGGCGGTATCCGCGTGCCCGATCTCGAAGAAGAACGAGAACCCGAACGTGATCAGGTTGTCGCGCCCGGCGAGCTCCTTCGGCGGGTTCGGGAACGGCGCCGCCGCGTGGAACGCGCGCAGCGCTTCGTCGTCGAGGTCGCCGACGCCCGACGGCGTGACGATCACGATCTTCTCGAGCGTGCCAGATTGCGACAGGCTGACGCGGACCTCGGTGACGCGCGTCTTGAAGCCGTAGATCTGGCCGGTCGGGTCGTCGCGGCGCCATACCGTCGCCGGATCCCAGTTCTGCGCGACCTGACGCTTCATGCGGTTGAAGAAGCTCGCGTAGATCCAGCGCTTCGAGTTGAGCGCGGTCTCCTCGCCGTTGTCGACGTCCTCGAGGTGATCGACGTTGCCGCCGCCGAGCGCGCGGTCGAGCACCTCGGGCGACGGCTTCAGGTTCGGCACGTCCGGGGCACCGCCGCCGGCGCCGTTGTCGCCGTGCGCGACCTCTTCGTGATCGTGGCGCTGCTGATCGATCATGCCGTCGCCGCGCTTGGCCATGTAGCCGTCGAGGCTCGCCGGGCCGGTGGCGCCGTTCGAGATGCCGCGCGTGTGCTGATCCTGCTCGACGTCGGCCGGGTTCTGCGCGCCCGGTGCGCGCATCGCGAGCGTGCCCGGCACGTCGGGCGCCTTCGAATCGCGGCCGGGCTCGCGGTTGGTGTGCTCCTTGACCGAGGCTTCCTGCGGGTTGTCCTTCGGCGTGAGCTCGCCGGGCTTGGACTTCGCGATCATCGGCTCCTTCGCGGTGCCGCGCGCGACGGTCTGCTGCTTCGCGCTCGTGTCGTATTCGCTCAGGTAGTCCGCGTGATCGGGCGCGACCTCCTGCGTGGGCTTCGCGGTCTCGACGATCTGCACCTTGTGCGGCGGCGCGGGTGGCGGCGGAGGCGTCGGCGCCGCGGGCGGCGCGGGCTGCATCGGGACGAGCTTGGGCTTCTCGAGCTCTTGCTGCTTCGCGGCCTCGAGCAACGGCTCGGGATCGATCGACGCGATCTGCTTGGCGCGCTTGGGCTCGATCATCGAGACCGACGCGATGTTCTTCTCGCTGCCGCGCATGCACGACGACATGTCGATCCACATGTCGTTCTGGCTCTCGTCGAGGCAGTCATCGGTGTCGGCGTGCCACGGCGCGAAGCACAGCGCGAAGCGCGCGCTCGCCGCGAGCATCGCGTCGCTCGTGCAGCCGGTCTTGAGCTCGGGTGCAGCCGCGTCGGCCTCGACGAGCGTCGCGCCCGCACCGAAGCCACCGACCGGCGAGACGCCGATCGCGTGCACCGTGCCGAGCACCGCGCCGTGCACCGCGAGCGCGGCGATGATCGCGCCCCATCCGCTGCCGGGCGGCGCACGTCGATCTCGGCGGGCTGTCGTGCGCATGCGCGGCTAGAGCCAAGTATATGGACGCCCCACCCGGCCGTCAGGTCCATTCGACGCCCAGCTTCGTGCCGTGCGGCCGCGGTTTCGGGAGCTTGCGGGATCTCACTCGATGATGTGCGGCTTGGTCTCGCGGCGCGCCTCGTCGCCGTAGATGCGCAGCACGGCGAGCGCCAGTGACATCAGCACCGGTCCGAGGATGAGCCCCTTGAGCCCGAACGTCTCGACGCCGCCGAACAGCGCGGCGAACGTGACGAGCGCGGGCACCTTCGTCTCGCCGCGAACGAGCCGCGGCCGGATCACGTAGTCGCAAACGCCGACGACGAACACCAGCGACCACGCGAGCTCGATCGACGCCGCGACCGCGTGACCGGACAGCAAGAGCGCGATGAACACCGGCACGATCACGAGCAGCACGCCGACGACCGGCACGAACGACGCGACCGCCGTCGCGGCGCCGAAGAACACGGCTTCGGGGAGCCCGACGATCGCGAACCCGATCGTCGCGAGCACGCCCTGCGCGAGGCCCGTGCCGATCGCGCCGAGCAGCGTCGTGCGACCGACGACGCGGAACTCGTCGAACAGCGCGAGCGTGTACTCCGGCTTGAGCGGCAGCGTCTCCTGCGCGCGCGACAGCACCGTCGGCCAGTTCCGCAGCACGTAGAACATCGCCATCATCGCGAACAAGAGGCCGAGCAGCGCACCGCCGGTCGTCGCCGCGATCGTCGTCGCGATCTCGGCGGTCTGCGCCGCGATGTGCGAGATCGCGCTCTGCGCGCGGTCGCCGAGCTGCTCGCGCGAGACGCCGATGCGCTCGGTGAGATGCGCCAGCGCCGCGAGTGCGCGATCGCCGTCGTGACCGGGCTTGAACGCGTCCGCCAGCATCCCCGCGAGCACGGTGCCGCGCGTCACGAACAGCGCGCCGAGCCCGCCGAGCACCGCGGCGAGCGCGACGCTCGCGCCGAACACCGTCGCGGCCGACGCCCACCGTGCACCGATGCGCTGCGTGAGGCGCTCGTAGATCGGCTCGGCCATGAACGCCAGGAACGTCCCGAGCAAGATGCCGATCGCGATCGGCAACGTGACCCAGAAGATCACGACGATCGCCAAGAGCGCAGCCCAGCCCAGCGCGACGCGCTGCGTGTGGTTCGTCTCCGCCGGCACTCGATCGCAGTCTAGCCAATGAGATCCCTCGCGGCGCGACGCCGCGCACCGGTTCGACCACTGCGCAATCCGTGCAGCAATTCGCGACAGTGCGCGTCACAATTTGGTTTCACCGCGAGGTGGTTTCTGTTTAGCGTGCCGCCCATGCGAACCCTGATGGTGGTTGGCGCGCTTGTGGCCCTCGTTGCCTGCGCCCCTTCGAGACGTAATGGCGGCGACGATGATGACGGCTCAAGCGGCTCGAACGGCTCGAATGGCCAGCCCGGCGACCCGCCGTGCGCCGGCAATTCGTGCTCGGCATCGTGCGCCGCGGCGCAGATGAACCACGCTTCGATCGGCTGCGACTACTACTCGGTCGACATGGATGGCGCGTCGGGTCCGCCGTACGAAGCCTGTTACACCGTGTTCGTCGCGAACACGTCGACGTCGGCGGCGCACGTCAGCGCGTTCTACAACGGCACGTCGATCGACCTCTCGCAGTTCGCCAAGATTCCCCAGGGCACCGGCCAGCAGCTGACGTACGGCGCTTACGATCCGAACGCCGGCCTCGCGCCCGGCCAGGTCGCGATCCTGTTCCTCGACTACAACATCGACTCGATCATCTTCGGCGGCGTCGCGTGCCCGGTTCCGGCCGCACTCGCCGGCGGCGTACAAGTGCACGGCACTGGCGTCGGCACGGCGTTCCACATCACGACCGACACGCCGGTCGTCGCGTACCAGATGCTGCCGTACGGCGGCGGCAAGGCGGCCGCGACCGGTGCGTCACTGCTGATCCCGACGAGCGCGTGGCAGAGCAACTACATCGCGGTCAGCGCGTGGGACGACATGGCGATCGGCATTCCGATCAACGTCGGCGGTCCGTCGCACGACATCGTCGCGCTCAACGACAACACGGTCGTCTCGATCCGCCCGCTCTCGGCGATCGCCGCGGGCTCCGGCGTCGCGGCCGGCCCGGCAAACCAGCCGTGGTCGATCACGCTCAACCGCGGCCAGTACGTGCAGCTCACGCAGTCCGATCCGCTCTCGGGCAGCCCGATCACCTCGTCGGCTCCGGTCGGCGTGTTCGGCGGTCACCAGATCATGGACATCGATCGCTGCTGCGGCGATCACGGCGAGCAGATGCTCACGCCGGTGAGCGCGCTCGGCAACGAGTACGTCGCCGCGCCGCACGCCACGCGCAAGCCGGACGGCAGCGCCGATCCGCGCGTGTTCCACATCTACGGCGCGGTCGACGGCACGCAGCTCACGTACGACCCGCCGAACCTCGGCGCGTCGACGGTCAACCAGGGCCAGATGGTCGAGGTCCGCACCGATGGCACGGGCACCCCGTTCACGGTGAAGAGCCAGGACATGGACCACCCGTTCGCGCTGTTCACGTACATGACCGGCGCTGGTGGCGAAGACGATCCGACGGGCAGCGACTACACGCCCGGCTTCGTCGGCGGCTGGGGCGATCCCGACTTCGTCCGCATCCCGCCGCCGCCGCAGTTCCTGCAGCACTACGTGTTCTTCACCGACGTGACGTATCCGTTCACGGTGCTCACGGTCGTGCGCCAGCAGGTCAACAACGCGTTCGCCGACGTCACGCTCGATTGCATCGGCACGATCCCGGCGGGCGACTGGAAGCCCGTCGGCTCGTCGGGCAAGTACCAGATCGCGTACGAGAAGCTGGTCGACCACTGGAACAGCGCGCAGGGCACCTGCAACAACGGCGTCCACGTGATGGATTCGGCGAACCAGTTCGGCGTGTGGGTGTGGGGCTATGGCAGCGAGGACACCCAGACCGGCTGGGTCAGCTACGGCTATCCCGCGGGCGAAGGCGTTCTGCCGATCAACAACGTCGTGATCCAGTAAGCTACGCGCGTGAAGCGCGCGCTGTGGTTCGCCGCGTTGACCGCGTGCTCGGCTCCGACGCCGCAGCACGCACCCGATCGCGCGGCCGAGTCGCGCGCGCTGTTCGGTCGCGTCGCGGCGGTGCTGACCAGCCCGCGCTGCGTCAACTGCCATCCCGCCGACGATTCGCCGCGCCAGGGCGACATGCACATGCTCCACGACCCGCCGGTCGTCCGCGGACCGGACGATCGCGGGATCCCGGCGCTGCGCTGCACGACCTGCCATCAGGAGGCGAACGCCGAGCTCGCGCGCATTCCCGGCGCACCCGACTGGCACCTCGCGCCGATCGAGATGGCGTGGCTCGGCAAGACGCCGAGCGAGATCTGCACGCAGCTCGTCGATCCCGCGCGCAACGGCAACCGGACGCTCGCGGCGATCGAAGATCACCTCGCGCACGATCCGCTCGTCGCGTGGGGCTGGGCACCGGGCGCCGATCGCGCGACGCCGCCGGGCACGCAAGCCGATGCCGCGGCCGCGTTCCAGGCGTGGGTCGACAGTGGAGCCGTATGTCCGTGAAGCTGACCATCAACGGCGTCGAGCACGAGCTGGACGATCCCGACATGCCGATCCTGTGGGCATTACGAGATGTCCTCGGCCTCACCGGCACGAAGTTCGGCTGCGGCGAGGCGCTGTGCGGCGCGTGCACCGTGCACATCGACGGCCAGCCGGTGCGGTCGTGCGTCACGCCGGTGAAGCGCGCCGCCGGCAAGACCGTCACGACGATCGAAGGCCTGCACGATCATCCACTGCAGCGCGCGTGGATCGAGCTCGGCGTGCCGCAATGCGGTTACTGCCAGGCCGGCCAGATCATGACGGCCGCCGCCCTGCTCGCATCGACGCCCGACCCGACCGACGACGAGATCGATCACGCGATGGCCGGCAACCTGTGCCGCTGCGGCACCTATGTCCGGATCCGCGCCGCGATCCACAAGGCGGCCAAGTGATCTCCCGGCGTGTATTTCTCGTCGGCAGCGCCGCGGGCGCGCTGATCTTGCGCGTCGGGCTCGCGCACGCCGACGCTCCGCCGTCTCGACTCGATCTCTGGGTCGCGATTCATCCCGACGGCTCGATCGACATCACGTGCCATCGCTCCGAGATGGGCCAGGGCATCCGCAGCTCGTTGCCCGTGCTGATCGCCGACGAGCTCGGGGCGTCGCTCGATCACGTGCGCGTGATCCAGGGCGACGGCGATCCGCGCTACGGCAGCCAGGACACCGACGGCTCGACGAGCATCCGCAACTTCTTCGACGCGATCCGGCAAGCCGGCGCGACCGCGCGCGAGATGCTCATCGCCGCCGCGGCGAAGCAGTGGCACGTGCCGGCTGCGCGGCTCGTCGCGAAGGACAGCGCGGTCAGCGATCCCGCGACGAAGAAGTCGGCGACGTTCGGCCAGCTCGCGCACGCCGCCGCGACGATGCCGGTGCCGGCGCATGTGCCGCTTCGCCCGCTGCGCGACCTGCCCCACCTCGGCAAGGACCTCGCGCTGCTCGACGCGGATGCGTTCGTCACCGGCACGGCGCAGTACGCCGCCGACGTCCGGCTACCGGACGTTCGCGTCGCGGTGATCGCGCGGCCACCCGACGTGTTCGGCGCGGTCGCATCGCTCGACGACTCGCGTGCGAAGGCGATCCGCGGCGTCGAGCAGGTCGTGCAGCTGCCGGCGCCGTCGCCACCCGCAGCGAGCCAGCCGCTCGGCGGCGTCGCCGTGATCGCGACGAACACGTGGGCCGCGATGAAGGGCCGCGCCGCGCTCGCGATCGAATGGCGCGGCGGCCCCAACAAGGACTACGACTCGGCCGCGTACGAGGCGCAGCTGCTCGCCGCGGTGCATGCGCCGGGCGAGGTCGCGCGCAGCGTCGGCGATGCCGATCGCGCGCTCGCGTCGGCGCCCCGGAAGCTCGAGGCCGAGTACGTCGTGCCGCACCTCGCGCACGCGCCGATGGAGCCGATGGCCGCGCTCGCGAACGTGACCGGCGATCGCTGCGAGATCTGGGCGTGCACGCAGGATCCGCAGGACGCGCTCGAGACGGTCGCCAAGGTGCTCGGCATCCCGAACCAGAACGTCACGGTGCACGTGACGTTTCTCGGCGGCGGGTTCGGCCGCAAGTCGAACCCCGACTTCATCGTCGAGGCGGCGCTGCTGTCGAAGTCGATCGGCAAGCCCGTGCGCGTGCAATGGACGCGCGACGACGAGCTGCGCCACGCCTACTACCACACGCACAGCGCGCAGGCGCTCGCGGCCGGGCTCGATGCCGGCGGCAACGTGATCGCGTGGCGCCACCGCATCGCGTATCCGTCGATCAGCGCGACGTTCAAGGACGGCGTCGATCATCCGAGCAGCGGCGAGCTCGGCCAGGGCGTGCTCGATCTGCCGCTCGCGATCCCGAACGTGCGCGTCGAGACCGGCGCCGCGCCCGCACACGTTCGCATCGGCTGGATGCGCTCGGTGTGCAACGTCCAGCAGGCGTTCGCGGTGCAATCGTTCATCGCCGAGCTCGCGCACGAGACCAAGCGCGATCCGCGCGACATGCTGCTCGCCGTGCTCGGGCCGCCGCGCGTCGTCGACGAGAAAGATCAGGGCGTCGACAAGCTCGGCAACTACGGCGCCCCGCTCGCGAAGCATCCGATCGACGTCGCGCGCTTGCACCGCGTGATCGCGCGCGCGAGCGATGCCGCCGGCTGGGGCAAGCGCGGCAACCTCGGGCTCGCCGCGCACCGCAGCTTCCTCAGCTACATCGCGGTCGTCGCATCGGCCGACGCGCGCGGCCGGATCGACGAAGCGTGGATCACCGTCGACGCCGGCATCATCGTCAACGCCGATCGCGTGCGCGCGCAGATGGAAGGCGCGTTCGTGTTCGCGATGTCGTCGGCGATGCACGGCGAGCTGACGTGGCAGCACGGCGCGCCGACCCAGACCAACTTCCACGACTACCGGCTCGTGCGCATGCCCGAAGCGCCGCGCCGCATTCACGTCGACATCGTGCCGAGCGATCTCCCGCCCGGCGGCGTCGGCGAGCCCGGCGTGCCCCCCGTGGCGCCGGCGATCGCGAACGCGATCTTCGCCGCGACCGGCCGCCGGCTGCGCCGGTTCCCGTTCGCGCGCTTTCTCACTGCGTAGCGGTCAGCGCGCGGCGGATCGACGTCGTCAGGTAGATGACGTGCACCATCGACACGTAGACGACGACCTTCTGGCCGATCACCTGCACGATGAAGCCGTGCGGGGTGCCGAGCCGCGGCCCGGCGACGACCAGGCCGACGTAGCCCGCGACGAGCGCGACGTACATCACGTTGACGCCGAGCCGGCCCACCGCGTTGCGCCACATCACGATCGTCAGCGCGGCGACGTACGCGAGCAAGAGCCCGAACGCGCACACGACGAGCGTGTTGTGCAGCTCGAGCACGCGATCGATCGGCGCGAACGCGATGCCGGCGAACGCGACGCCGCTCGCCGTCCCGACCACCGCGCTCGCGATCCCGAAGCCGCGCGCCTTGCCGCGCGTCGCGAGCTCGCGCCACGACCACGCGAACGCGATCAGCGCGGCGCCGACGCTGACGACCGCGAGCGCGAACGCCGCCAGCGACGGATAATTCGCATGGCCCGAGAACGTGTGCGTCGCGCCGAGGTCGCTGAGAAAGTTGTGCGTCAGCTCGTAGTGCGTCGTCAGCGGGTCGAACCACGTGCCGCCCGGATACAGCGCCATCGCGATGACCGTCAGCACCACGAACTGGATCGCCGCGTAGCGCAGGAGTGCGGCGCGCCGGTAGGCGTTCACCCGGTCACTGTAGATCATTGGCCGCGCGATGGTTTCCGTGTAGCTTCCGCGACGGAAGCGCGCGTCGGACTGGTGCCGGCCTCGGTCTTCAAAACCGATGTAACTTCGCGCGAGCGACGGTTAGGTGGGTTCGATTCCCATGCGCTTCCGCCA
>Ga0070665_100004884_pt1 | contig 13918 bp, 13 predicted proteins | sample KBSS13metaG_FD_65862 | JGI IMG/M metagenome (GOLD analysis project Ga0070665, IMG submission 65862) | Switchgrass rhizosphere microbial communities from Kellogg Biological Station, Michigan, USA - KBS S1-3 metaG | ecosystem: Host-associated > Plants > Roots > Rhizosphere > Soil ... | reverse complement strand
GATCCTCAGCAGCCGGTAGCTCCGAACCTGGCCGTCGCCCTCTACCTCGACGCCGACGATCCAGCCGCCGCGCGCGCCATCGCCGCGACCACGCCTGCGACGCGCGACTCCTCGCGCATCCTGCTCGCGCAATATCGAGGCGACTGGCGCGCCGCCGGGACCGCCGCCCTCGACCAGCGCGGGTTTCTGTTCAACGTCTACCAGAACTGGAACTGGCCGAAGGCGGTGCGCGACTACGCTCTGCAGACCGGGCAATACGACCGCGCCGCCCAGGCCATCGCGTCGCGCTACGGCTTCGACCTGAACGACCCCCGCACCCGAGGGCCCGCCCAGGTCATCTCCGCGCCCGCGCTCGCGCAGGTGCTGATCGCCAGGGGCGAGCGGGCCAAGGGCGAGCGCCTGCTGGCCCAGACGGTGCAGTGGATCGACACCCACCCCGCCTACGGGATGGCTTTTCATCTCCGGGCGCGGGCGACGGCGATGATGCTGTTGGGCGAGCGCAAGGAGGCGCTCAGCAACCTCAGGGCGGCCTTCGAAACCGGCCATGACGTGCGCCACTGGTGGTACGTCGTCGACCGCGATCCCGTCTGGGCGCCCGTCCGCTCCGATCCCAGGTTCCTGGCGATCGCGGAGATGTGCCGTCAGAGGGCGCAGGTCCAGCGGCGAAAGCTCGACGCCTTGCGGCGCGCCGGCCAGGCCCCGGCGAGGCCGCAGGCGGCCTGATCAGGTCAGGCGCGAGCCGCGTCGCGCGGGCGTTCGACATGGCTTTTGGCCGGACTTTGGCGAAGCTTTGGTTGCGCTTCATCGTGGCCTCCCAGCTCACCCGGTAGTGTTCATGCGCCCCAGCCAAAGCAGGGGCGTCGCCATACTGCCTGCAGACAAGGGTGAGCGCGCGCCAATGGCCATTGTGACCGTGTCGAACGCCTACTTCCACATCACCCTGCCAAGCGGCGAGGATCTGCAGCAGCTCCCCGGCGGCTCTGAATTTCCCGGCGGGATCAAGGAAAGGACGCCGGAGCTCTATTTCGCCGATTTCGGCTATGGCGGGGCCTACCGGCTGTTCGGCGAAGGCCTCACCTACGACGAGTTGGGCAAGTTTTCCGGCGGCGTCATCACGGGCTGGGAGTTGGAGTGGTTCCCGGGGGAGGCGCGCTACGCGATCACGGGATTGGCCGTCCCCGCCGTCGCCTTAAGGGACGTCGGCGGCTGGGCGGATGTAGAGCATCCCCTCGACGATCCGACATACAACGCCGCGCCCATCGTCTTCGCCGGCGACGACAGCATGACCGGCGGCGCCGGCGGCGACAGGCTGGGCGGCTTCGCCGGGAACGATGTCATCCTGGCCGGCGGGGGCGCCGACACCCTCGCGGGCGGCGAGGGGCGCGATTTCCTGCGCGGCAACGCAGGCAACGATGTGATCGCCGGCGACGCGGACTTCGACGACGTCAACGGCAACGAGGGGAACGACACCTGTCACGGCGGCGCCGGTGACGACTGGGTGTCCGGCGGCAAGGACCAGGACCTGCTGTCCGGCGATGATGGCGCCGACATCGTCGTCGGCAACCTCGGCAACGACACCTGCTCCGGCGACGCTGGAAACGACACCGTGCGCGGCGGGCAGGGCGACGACAGCGTCGCCGGCGGAGACGGGAACGACTGGCTCTCCGGCGACCTGGGAATCGACACCCTCAGCGGCGGGGCAGGGGCGGACGTCTTCTACATTTCCGGCGGAGCGGGCTTCGAACGCGTGCTCGATTTCAACTTCGCCGAGGGCGACCGCGTGCAGATCGATCACGGCGTGGCCTACAGCGCGAACCAGGTCGGCGCCGACGTGGTGATCAGCTTGAGCGGGGGCGGCCGGATCGTGCTTGCGACGGTCGCGATGTCCTCGCTGGCGGGTGACTGGATCTTCGCGAGCTGAGGATCCGACGAGCAGTCTTGAACAAGGGCGACGCCTATGACGATCGTGAACCTCACCTATACGGACGCGAACGGCAGATTTGGCTTGTACGGCCCGCTAGTCCCTCCGCTTGGAGGATCCACGAATAGGATCATCGAGGCTTCGCCGAGCCTCTACACGGTCGACGCCACGTCCTCCTATGATGGCTTCCACAGGTTCTTCGGCTCCGATTTCACTTACGACGCCGCGGGTCAGCTCACCGGTGGTGTCGTCACCGGCTGGGAAGTCTGGTCAGGGGGGGCGCTCGGAGAGATGTGGTGGTCGATGACTGGCCTGTCGATTCCCGCGGCGGCTTTCGCCTGGACCGAGGGCAAGCCCCACCCTTATCCGAACGACATGTTGTTTGGGGGGCACGACAGCTTCATCGGCGGCGTCGGCGCCGACACCCTTCAGGGCGAGGCCGGAAACGACACCATTCTCGGTGGCGCCGGCGATGATCATCTGGATGGCGGCACGCCGCTTCTCTATGGCCTTGGGGGGCCTGACCCGGTCCGCGACGGCTCCAACTCCCTGCGCGGCGGCGATGGAAACGACCAGGTCACCGGTGGAGCGGCGTTCGACGACGTCAAGGGCAATGCGGGGAACGACACCTGCCACGGCGCCGCCGGGGACGACTGGGTGTCCGGCGGCAAGGATCAGGACCTGCTGTCCGGCGACGAAGGCGCCGACATCGTCGTCGGCAACCTCGGGAACGACACCTGCTCCGGCGACGGCGGGAACGACACCGTGCGCGGTGGGCAGGGCGACGACAGCGTCGCCGGCGGAGACGGCAGCGACTGGCTCTCCGGCGACCTGGGAAACGACACCCTCAGCGGCGGGGCGGGGGCGGACGTCTTCCACATTTCCGGCGGCGCGGGCGTGGAGCGGGTGCTCGATTTCAACCTCGCCGAGGGCGACCGCGTGCAGATCGGTTCCGATGATTTCATCATCCGCCAGGTCGACGCGGACACGGTGATCGAGATCGCCGATTGGGACGCGGGCGGCGGTACGATGGTGCTGGTCGGGGTGTCGGCGGAGACGCTGACCGGGTTTTGGTTGTTCGGCTGACATACTCGCCGCCGTCGTGCGTCGCGGCGAGCGGGCGGTTCAGCTTTCGCAGAGGGCACATAGCAGCCTTCCGCACGTTGCTCCACCGTGCGGAGGCAGCGGCGATGACCAGCGAAAGGAACCCGAAATCGCAGGCGAGCGGACACCAGCTGGCCGCGGAGACCCTGTTGCTCAGCTTCGGCTTCGATCCCACGCTCTCCGAGGGCGCGGTGAAGACGCCGATCTTCCTTACTTCCACCTTCGCCTACAGGACTTGCGAGGAGGGCAAGCTGCTCTTCGACTATATGAGCGGGCGCGTGCCCCTGCCGCCCGGCCTGCAGCCTGGGTTGATCTACACGCGCTTCAACAATCCGAACCTGCAGATCGTCGAGGAGCGGCTGGCGATCCTGGAGAAGGCGGACGCCTGCTCCGTCTTCTCGAGCGGCATGGCCGCGATCACGACGGCGCTGCTGGCCATCGTCGCTCCCGGTCAGGTCGTGCTGCGAAGCCGGCCGCTCTATGGCGGCACCGAGACTCTGTTCGACAGCCTGCTGGCCCGCCTGGGAATTAAGAGCGTGAGTTTCCGCGACGGGCTCGACGCCGCTTCCGTGCGCGAGGCGGTGGAGCAGGCCCTGGCGCTCGGACCGCTGACGGCCATCTTCGTCGAAACCCCCGCCAATCCGACCAACGCCGTCGTCGACCTGCAGCTCATAAGCGGCATCGCCCGGGAGGTCTCACAACGACAGACGGAACGCTGTTGGCTGGTGGTCGACAACACCCTGCTGGGACCGCTGCATCAGGCGCCGCTGGCCCACGGCGCCGACGCGGTCGTCTATTCGCTGACGAAGTACGTGGGCGGCCACAGCGACCTGATCGCCGGCGCGGTCCTCGGCCCCCCTGAGCTGATGACCAAGGTCCGGGCGCTGCGGAACACGATCGGCAACCAGCTGGACGTGCACAGCGCCTGGATGCTGACGCGCTCGCTCGAGACCCTGCGCCTGCGGATCGACCAGGCCTTCGCCAACGCCGCCGCCGTGGCGGCGTGGCTCGCGTCTCATCCTCGCGTGGAGGCGCTGGCCTACCTTGGCGCCTTGCCGCCGGGTTCGCGCGCGGCCGAGGTGGTCGCCAGACAGTGCGGCGGGTTCGGCGCCACCTTCTCCTTCGTCGTCGGGGGCGGGCAGGCGGCGGCGTTCCAGGTGCTGGACCGGCTGAAGGTGTTCAAGCTCGCCGTCAGCCTGGGCGGCACCGAATCCCTGGCCTGCCATCCCGGCAGCACGACGCATTCCGGCGTCCCCCCGGCCGAGCGGGAGGCGCTCGGCGTCTCGGAAGGCATGATCCGACTTTCGATCGGGCTGGAGGCCCCCGAGGACCTGATTTCGGACCTCAGCGAGGCCCTCGCCAGCCTCGACGCCTAGCCTTCGCCGTCAATGACCCGGCGGACGATAGTCGCGCGCGACGCTCTGCGCCTTTTGGAGGACGCCCGCCATCTCGGCGGTGGTGAGCGCGAGGCTGGTCGTCAGGTTGGTCACCGCGCCGGAGCCGCCCGCCGCCAGCATGGCGCTCAGCACTTCCCGCTCGCTGGGCGATTCCGCGATGAGCAGGAAGTCGGTGTCGCCGGTCGTGAAATACATCTGCACCAGCTTGGCTCCGGCTGCGGTCAGTAATGCGCTCACGGCCTCTGATCGATCCGACGCCTTGGCCACGAGGCCGGACAGGCCCTGGGACGTGTAGTTTCCTCGCGTGATGTAGAACGGCATGACGTCCTCCCTCATTCGCTCAGTTGTCGACGCTGCGATGGGACGCCGGCCGAGAGGGCGTTCATGGCGGTCTGCCGCCCAACGGCCGCGCACCGGTGGTGAAGTATAGTCCCTTCGCCGTTCTCGTTCGCTCACCAATGTCGCCGTTGGGCGTCCTGGAACCCGGGTGCGGCGCGGCCATTCCCCTCAGCAGGAGAATTGGCATGGCCGACAACAAGGAACATATCGGCGAACCGGACCGGAGCCGGGTTTCGGGCCGCGAGGACTATGAGGTGCGCCACTTCGCCGAGGCGATCGGCCTCGACGTCGAGAAGGTCCGGAAATTGATCGAGCGGCATGGCGCCGACCGGGCGACGCTGGAACGCGAAGCCCGGAAGCTGAAAAGCCACTGACCGACGGCGGCGGCTGCCCATCGGCGGGCTGCTGCGTCCCGCAATGTACCGAACGCGTGCAGCTTTGAGCTTCGACCACCGCCAGGCGCGCCGCCGCTGTTGAAGGCGAGGCCCATCCTCGCTTGTATACCGCGGGAAGCATCGGTGGGCGGATGGTAGACAGCGACGAACAGACCCGGATCATGACGGTGGCGGGCCGCCTGTCGCTGATGTCCGACGAGCGGGTCCATTTTCTCGAACTGGTCCACGGGCTGGACGGGCGCCGATACGTGGTCGACGCGGTCGGCTCGACCCTGGGCCGCCGGGCGCCGGCCGACATCGTGCTGGCGGATTCCGAAATTTCCCGCGCCCATTGCCGGCTGGCGGTCCGGGACGGCGAGCTCTGGGTCAGGGATCTGGGATCGACCAACGGCACCTTCGTCAACGGCGAGCGGCTGGGCGGCGCGGTGGTGCTGCCGGTGGGCGGGATCCTGCAGGTCGGCGCCCAGCTGCTGAAGCACGAGTGCCGCTCCAGGCGCGAATACGTGGAGTCGGACGAGCTGAACCGCGACTTGTCGACCGCCAGCGCCTATGTGGACGCCCTGCTGCCGCCGAAGATCCTCGAAGGTCCGATCCGCGCCGACTGGTGGTTCAAGCCTTCGGCCAAGCTGGGCGGCGACGCCTTCGGCTATGCGCCGCTGCCGGACGGCCGGTTCGCCGCCTATCTGATGGACGTCTCCGGCCACGGCGCCGCCGCCGCCATGCACACCGTGGCCGTGATGAACGTGCTGCGCCAGCGCGCCTTGCTGATGGTGGAGGACGGCGAATTCGCCTGCCTTTGGGCCGGCGACAGCCGCGTCTATCTGGCGAGGGGCGGCGCGCTCACCCAGCTCACGCGCGATCACAGCCTGGTTCAGGACCTCGTCGACATGGGCGAGCTCGACCCGGCGGACTCCGCGAGCCATCCGAACGGCAACATCATCATGCGCGCGGTCGGCGCGGACCCGACGCTCAAGCTGGACGGGGTGCGGGGCCAGGTGCTCGCCGGAGACGCCTTTCTTCTGGCCACCGACGGGCTGACGCGCCTGGCCGGCGACGCGGAGATGCAGCAGGGTTTGGCGGCTGAACGGCTGGAAGCCTCGGCCGATCGCCTGCTCGACGCATGCCTGGAGCGCGGCGCCCCGGACAACGTCTCGTTCATTCTGCTCCGGGCGCGTTGAGGCGAGGCGCGAGCCTGCGCCGTCCTCACGCGGCGGGGGGCGGCGTTTCCCGCGCCCACAGCCGCGCAGCTTCCAGCTCGTCCGGCGGGAAGGTGCGGATCTCGACGTGGGTGAAGGCGGCGAAGAAGCGGGCCAGCGGGCCGATCCAGCCCTTGTCCGTCACGACGGCGCAGCGACCGAACTTGTCGAGATGCGAGACGCTGTAGCTGAGGTCGCGCCACCACAGGCTGGGCGGCATCGTCCCGATTCGCCGGATGACTTCGACCGCGTTGACCCGACCGTGGCGGGCGACGCGGGTTTCGATCGCCTGAACGGCCGCTTCGAAGTCCGCTCTGCTGATGTCGCCGTCGACGGTGATTTCGATCACGCCCGCCGCCGGATCGGTCGCAAGCTCGAGCATGCCCAAGGCTCCGTTTCCGGGCTCCTGCACCGCAGCGCAGGGCTCGCCGCAAATCTAGACCCCTGTACGCCTCCGCCCCAACCCCCATATTCGGGCGATGATCCCACTCTCGGTTCTCGACCTGGCGCCGGTGACGGAGGGCTCCGACGTCGGCGAGGCGCTGCGCAACACGCTCGAGCTCGCGCGCCGGGCCGAGGCGCTCGGCTTCAACCGCTACTGGTTGGCCGAGCATCACAGCATGCCCGGGATAGCGAGCGCGGCGACCTCCGTCGTGATCGGCCAGGTGGCGGCGGCGACCTCGACGATCCGCGTCGGATCCGGCGGGATCATGCTGCCGAACCATGCGCCACTGCAGGTCGCCGAGCAGTTCGGCACGCTGGAGGCGTTGTTTCCCGGCCGCATCGACCTTGGCCTGGGGCGCGCGCCCGGAACCGACATGGCGACCGCGCAAGCTCTGCGCCGCACCCTCGCCGGCGACGTCGACCGCCGCTTTCCGCAGGACGTGATCGAGTTGATCCACTACCTGGAGCCCGCCGAGCCTGGCCAGGCGGTGCGGGCGGTGCCGGGGGAGGGAACGCGGATTCCCATCTGGATCCTGGGCTCGAGCCTGTTCGGCGCGCAGCTGGCGGCGATGCTGGGCCTGCCGTTCGCCTTCGCCTCCCATTTCGCGCCGGCGCAGCTCTCCGAGGCCGTGCAGATCTACCGCGAGCGGTTCGAGCCCTCCGATCGGCTCTCGGAGCCCTATCTGATGCTGGGCCTCAACCTGGTGGCGGCGGACACCGACGAGGCGGCCCGGCGGCTGTTCACCTCCACCGAACTGGGGTTCCTCAACCTGCGCACCGGCCGGACCACGCGGATGCAGCCGCCCGTCGACGACATCGCCGAGCGCTACGCCGCGGTCGGCCTCGACATTCACGAGGGGCCGATCTCGCGTGCGGTGGTCGGCTCGCCGGAGAGCGTTCGACTGGGCCTCGAGCGGTTCAACGCGCGCCACCAGCCGAACGAAGTGATCGTCTCGGGCCAGATCTTCGACTTCGGCGCGCGCGTGCGCTCGCTGGAGATCCTGGCGGAGATCGCCCGCGCGGCCTGAGCGGAGTCAGGCCGCGGCGATGGTCGGCTGGCCGCCCGGCGTCAGATTCACGATCTGGATCGGTGCGAAGCCCTCTTCGAGCGACCAGTCCATCCGCGCGCGCAGGGCGGTCGCCTGGGCGACCGCGTCGTCCAGGCCCCAGGAGGCTTCGGCGACCGCGCGCGCCGTGACCAGCACCTGCATGACCGGCTGCGGCTCGGCGCGGACCGAGCCGGGGGGCTCGCAGTTCACGACCACCTCGACAGCCTCGACGGGCAATACCGCAACCAGTTCCGCCCCCACGCGGAGGCCCGCCGAGCAGACTGTGGCGAGATGGATCCTCCGGCGCTCGGAAGGGGTCATCGGCGCTCGCACCGGTCCTTTGCGATCGGAGCCGGCGACCCGGAGATAAGGGATGTCGCCCTCGTGCACCGCCTCGACGAGCGCCACCACGCGCCGGCCGCCCGGCAAGGCGACCCACAGGCCATTCATCGGCTCGCGCAGTTCGGCGAGCCGGGTCTTGCCGATGATGGCGTCCTTCACCGCCTGCGGCTCGAGCTTCATCAGGCGTGCGGCCATGATCGCCTCGGCGTTGTAGGTCGCCGCGGCGCGATAGATCTTCTGGAAGGCGGCCTCGTCCTGCCGCGCCGCCTCGATGACCTTCTCGGTCAGTTGGCGCCGGCGCATCGCCTCGTCGCCGAACATGCGGTCATGCCAGCTCGGCCGCCAGGTCCCGAGCGCGCGACGGGCGGCCTTCTCCCGCTCGTGCGTGCGCACGGGAAGGGCGACGGGCTTGCGCGCGGCCATCTCGCGCCAGTCGAGCGTGCGGCAGCTGGTGCGATGGCAGAGCGTCAGCCGCTCCATGGAGGAGGCGTTCAACGCCAGGCCGTCCTCCATCGCGTCGCCTGGCGCCTCGCGGCGCGCCAGCTCGCGCGCAGCCCGCGAGGTGGCGCGTTCCGCCCTGCTGGCGGTCGCCAGGATCGGATGGAAATGCCCCAGCCCGGACAAGCCTGCTCCCCCTTATATTTATTCGGCCATTGTTGCGGCTCTTCCTTAGCGGGCATTTAACGAAAGCGCCTCATAGGTTGTATCAACCTCCGCGGCGTCGATGTTCTTGATATGTTCGAATCGCTGCGGCACATTCCGCCGATGTCAAAAGGAGGACCTACGCCCATTCCGCGCGGCCGCGGGGCGCGCTCGAACCGGTCAGGCCGCTTCGAGGCCTTGCAGCGTGAGGCGTTCGACGACGGCTGGTCGGCGGAGATGGACGCGGAGGCGCCGCAGATCGCCACCACGGTGCAGCCGATGAAGTCGCGCACCATCATCGCGCGCAACACCAGTCCCGACGTCGGTTTCGACCGCTCGATCAATCCTTACAGGGGCTGCAGCCACGGCTGCATCTACTGCTACGCCCGGCCGGCGCACGCCTACCTCGGCCTCTCCCCCGGGCTGGATTTCGAGAGCAAGCTGTTCTTCAAGCCGGAGGCGGGGCGGCTGCTGGCGGCGGAGCTTTCCCGCAAGTCGTACAAGCCGGGCGTGATCCACATCGGCGGCGACACCGATCCCTACCAGCCGGACGAGAAGCGCCTGCGGGTCACGCGCGCGGTGATCGAGACGCTGCAGCGCTTCCGCCATCCGTTTTCGATCATCACCAAGTCGCAGCTGATCCTCCGCGACCTCGATGTTCTGGGCGAGATGGGCCGTGCGGGCCTAGCGCGTGCGGCGGTGTCGATCACCAGCCTGGATCGAAGGCTGGCGCGCAGCATGGAGCCGCGCGCCGCCACGCCCGAGCGCCGTGTGGAAGCGGTGCGCCGGCTGACGGAGGCGGGGGTTCCGACCATCGTCATGTTCGCCCCGGTGATCCCCGGCTTGAACGACCACGAGCTCGAGGCGGTGCTGGAGCGGGCGGCGGCGGCCGGCGCGCGCGGCGCGGGATATGTGGCGCTGCGCCTGCCGCTAGAGATCCGCGAGCTGTTCGAGGAATGGCTGGAGACCGACCATCCGGACCGGGCGCGGCGGGTGATGTCGCTCGTGCGCCAGATGCGCGGCGGCGCGGCCTACCAGCCCGAGTGGGGCGTGCGCATGACCGGCGAGGGGCCGGTCGCCGAGACCCTGAAGCAGCGCTTCGCCCTGGCCCGCAAGCGCTACGGCCTCGACCAGCCGATCGGCGCGCTGGACCTGACGCAGTTTCGCCGGCCAGACGACCTGCAGCTGAGCTTGTTTTGAAGGTCTTTCTCCCGCAAGGGGAAGAAGGAAACCCGTGGGGCCGTCCGCTCGGGTAAAGTCTTGCGAGCGCTTGCCCTTCGTGCGGAACCTCGCTCTACCAGAGCTATGCTTTCCGTCGTTGTCGTCCGCGGCCAATCCGAACGCATCGCCGGCCTGCTGGCGGCCCTGACCGAGGCGGTGGTCGAGGGGCTGGTGCGCGATGTCGTCCTGGTGGCCGGCGATTCCCCGGAGCTGCTGGACGCCCTCTGCGAGGCTACGGGCGCGCGTGTCGCCGCCGACCTTGGCGCGGCCGTGGCCGCGGCGCGCAGCGAGCTCATCCTGGTCGCCCCGCCCGAGTTGCGGATGCGCGACGGCTGGGTCGAGCGGCTCGGCGACCACCTGAGGGACGGCGGGCGCGAGGCGTTGCTGCAGGGGCTGGGGGAGGGGTGGCTGCGGCCCGCGCCCAGAGGCGTGCTGATCGCCCGCTCGACCGCGGCGGCCTCAGCGAAGGGCGGGCTGCAGCAGCTCGCCCGAAAGCTGGGTCCCGGCGCGCGGCGGCTGCGTTAGATCGAGCCGCGCGTCGATCATCCGGTCGCCGCGAGCGACCGCGTCCAGCGACGGCGCCGGCTCGCCGAACATGGCCTTGTAGGTCCAGTAGCCGGCCAGCACCTTCTGCACATAGGCGCGGGTCTCCGTCGGCGGCAGGCACTCCATCAACAGCAGCGGGTCGGCGGCGTCTTCGCCCAGCAGGTCCACGGCGCGAAGCACCATTCCGGGGCCGCCGTTGTAGGCGGCGATCACCCGGACGAGGTCGTAGCCCACCGCCCGGTCCATCAGCCAGGCCAGGTAGTCTTGTCCGACCCGCAGGTTGAAGGCTCCGTCGAACAAGGGCGACATGTCGGCCTTGAGCTTGTCGTCGCCGGCGGCCCGCGCGGCGGCCTCCGGCGTGAGCTGCATCAGCCCGACGGCGCCCTTGGCCGAGACCGCGGCCGGATCGAAGCGGCTTTCCTGGCGCACGATCGCGTAGACTAGCGCCCGATCGAGCGTGAAGCCGTTCCTCGGCTCCAGCAGCGGGGTTGGATAGTCCTGGTTCTGCGCCAGCAGCGGCGCGGCGGCTGTGACCGGCGCGCCGAGCGCCAGGGCGAGCGCGGCCCAGCCGTCCCGCTCGTCGGCGTGCGCCAGCTCGAGGCCGGCGCGCAGTTCCTGGGCGGCGGCCGGCAGGCGGCCGATCTGGGCCAGCGCCGCCGCCCGGTGCGCGCGGGGATCTTTGGCCACCAGCAGCGCAGCCTCCCTCGCGTCGCCGGCGCCGGCGCCGGCCCCGGAGAGCGCCGGGAGGCCGCCAACGACCGGCGCCCGCGTGCTCAGCTGGCGCGCGGCGATCATGCCGTAGAAGGTCTGGGGGGCGGAGGCGGCGAGCCTGAGCTGCTCGGCCGCAGTCGCCGTTTCGCCGAGCGCGCCTGCGGCGCGGGAGGCCCAGAAGGCGGCGGCCGCGCGCGCCCAGGCGTCCGCGCCTGCGTCCCGCGACAGGTCCTGGAAGGCGGCGAGCGCCGGCCCATAGGCGGCCAGCCGATAGCTGGCGAGGCCGATGATCCAGCGATCCTGCGTGGCCCTCGCAAGCGAGAGCGCGCGACGGAGTTCGCCGTTGAAAAAGGCCTCGCGGGCGCGGGGATTGCGCTCAGCGTCGGAGAGGGCGCCCGCGCCGCGGGATTCGGAGGGCGAGCCGGCCAGCGCGGGCGTGGGCGGATCGATCGCCTCGCTCGGCTTGCGGCGCAGGGCCAGGCCGAAGATTCGATCAGCCAGCGGCAGGTCGCGGAACTTGCGTAGCCAGCCGGTCAGCTCCTCGAAGCTGGCCTTGTGCGCGGTCGGGTGCATCAGCTGGTCATAGGCGAGATAGCCTTCCAGCGAGCGGTCCTGCAGCGCGACGGCGTTCATCTGGGCTTCGATGAAGTCCCCGCGTGCTGCCGCCGCAAAGGCGGCGGAGTAGTGGGCGGCGTCAGCGGCGGAGAGCGGTTGCAGGGGCGCAGCCTGGCCCGGGTGACCGAGGCAAACGCCGGCCGCGAACGTCGCCGCGGCGGCCAGCCGTCGCACTGCTGCGCGCATGCACACCTGCACGCCCCCCAAGGAGCGAGTCCCTCGCCACAGCGAAGGCGCCAAGCTAGGCAGGTCTGTCCGGGCGATCAAGCCGTTCGGTCAAGGTGAGCAGGTCGCTCCACGCGCGCTTCTTCGCCGCAGGCTGCCGAAGCAGGAAGGCGGGGTGCAACGTGGGCAGCGCCGGCAATTCGAGCTCGCCCGCGGCGCTGCGCCACTCGAACCAGCGCCCGCGCAGCGAGAGGATGCCCTCGTCCTTCTTGAGCATCGACTTGGCCGCCGCTCCGCCCACCAGCAAAAGCAGCTTGGGTCGCACCAGGGTTATGGCCCGCTCCAGAAACGGCTCGCAGACCATCTGCTCAGCCGGCGTTGGCGTGCGGTTGCCCGGCGGACGCCAGAAGACGGTGTTGGTGATCAGCACCCGATCGGTCAGCCCGGCCGCGGCCAGCATGCGGTCGAGCAGCTTTCCGGCCCGGCCGACGAAGGGCAGGCCCTGTGCGTCCTCCTCCGCGCCGGGGCCTTCGCCGATGACCATCAGCGGCGCATCGGGGCGTCCGCGGCAGAAGACCGCCTGACGCGACGCGCCCTCGAAACGCAGGGGGCAACCCTCGAACGCGGCGATGGCCTGGGCCAACTGGTCCAGGTCCTTGGCGTCCGCGGCCAGCGCGCGGGCCTGGGCCACCGCGCCGCCGAGGTCGGGCTGGCCTGGGCGCGCGGCCGGGGCCGCCGGGCCGACCGGCGTCAACGCCGGCTTGGGGGGGATCACGCGGCCGGCCTCGATGCGGTCGACCGGCGCGTCCAGGAGCATCGAGTCGACGCCCCCTTCGACCCAGAAGGCCAGCAGGCTCTCCAGGGCGGCGTCGGTCGGTGCGGCTTGGCTGGCGCTCGTCACGGTCGGGATCGGGCCTTCGAAATCACCCATGCGGCGGGGTTCGTGCTTGACCGCCGGGGGCTGACATTCCGATAAGACCCCCGATTGATCAACGGCATGCGGCGATTGGGCGACAGGCCGGGCCAACCGCCAAGGAGAATACGGGGCATGAGCGAAGGCGTCGAACGCGAATTCATGGAGTACGACGTCGTCATCATTGGCGCTGGACCCTCAGGCCTGGCGGCTTCCATCCGCCTCAAGCAGCTCGCCCAGGCGGCGGGGACGGAGATCTCAGTGGCCGTGCTGGAGAAGGGCTCCGAAGTCGGCGCCCACATCCTCTCTGGCGCCGTGATCGACCCGATCGCCATCACCGAGCTGCTGCCCGACTGGAAGGCGCTCGGCGCACCGCTGGAGACGCCGGTCACCAGCGACATCTTCATGATGCTGGGGCCGCAGGGCAGCCTGTCGCTGCCGATGCCGCTGATGCCCGGCCTCATGCACAACCACGGCAACTACATCGCTTCGCTCGGCAACGTCTGCCGCTGGCTGGCGGAGCAGGCCGAGGCGCTGGGCGTGGAGATCTACCCCGGGATGGCGGTCTCCGACCTGGTGATGACCCCGCAGGGCGCGGTGAAGGGCGTCGTCGCCGGCGTCTTCGGCCTGAACAAGGACGGCGAGCCCGGCCCCGACTACCAGCCCGGCATGGAGCTGCACGGCAAGTACGTCTTCATCGGCGAGGGCGTGCGCGGCTCGCTGGCCAAGGTGCTCAAAGGCAAGTTCGGCCTGTGCGATAAGAGTGATCCGGAGAAGTTCGGCATCGGCCTCAAGGAGCTCTGGCAGGTGCCGGACGAGGTCTTCAAGCCGGGCCTCGTGCAGCACACCACCGGCTGGCCGCTGGACGACAAGACCGGCGGCGGCAGCTTCCTCTACCATTTCGGCGACAACTACGTG
>Ga0070665_100004879_pt1 | contig 13927 bp, 10 predicted proteins | sample KBSS13metaG_FD_65862 | JGI IMG/M metagenome (GOLD analysis project Ga0070665, IMG submission 65862) | Switchgrass rhizosphere microbial communities from Kellogg Biological Station, Michigan, USA - KBS S1-3 metaG | ecosystem: Host-associated > Plants > Roots > Rhizosphere > Soil ... | reverse complement strand
AGTAACAGAGGATCGCTAATTTCCGCGTCCACTTTCCTAACGAACCTCTAACAAAAATTCAGTGGACCTGGCCTTCATGAAGAAGATTCTGCCTCTAACCCTGCTGTCAGTGACCCTCTGCACCCCGCCACTGACGGTCCTTGCCGCGGACGACAACGGCGAAAGCGCTACCGACGACCCGGCCACGGGCCTGAAAAGCGTCACGATCGAGTCGAGCCGCGATCGCGATTTCCTCGTCGACAAGTCGACCGTCGGCGCGAAGTTTCCGACCGCTACCCTCGACATCCCGCAACAGGTCACGGTCATCTCCCAGGACCTGATGACCACCCAGGCGGACATTTCGCTGTACCGCGCGCTCGATAATATCCCTGGCATCGTGATCACACCGTCGGCCGATACCGCCACCGGCAACAATATCAACCTGCGAGGATTTCCGGCGCGCACCGACATCTACCTGGATGGGATCCGCGATCGGGGCCAATACTTCCGGGACACATTCGCGCTCGAGAGTGTCGAGGTGCTCGAGGGTGCCGCATCGCTTCTGTTCGGACACGGCAGCACCGGCGGCATCATCAACCAGGTCACCAGGAAGCCGCAGCTGCAGCCCATCGCCGAGGTGAGCGCTTCAGGGGGCACGGACCAGTACCAGCGCGGAATGATCGATGTCGATGCCCCGCTGGACGAGACTTCCGCATTTCGCATCGTGGCGATGGACCAGGACATCGACGGAACACGTCCGACCGTCAATACCCGCAGCTACGGCGTGGCGCCGTCGATCGCATTCGGGATCGGATCACCTACCCAGATCAACCTCTCGTGGCTGACCCAGCACAATAACGATCACATCGACTATGGCCTGCCGCTGTTCCAGTTCAAGGACCAGCCGATCCTGGAGCCGCTGCCGGCGCCGTTCGGCTTGACGTATCAGTACACCAACTCGGTGGTACGGACCGACGTCAACATCTTCAACGTGACGCTGTCTCACACGTTCGCGCCCAACATCCTGTTGCGGAGCAGCACCCAATACGGTGTCTATAACGTCCACCAGAATACCTCTCCGCTCAACACCACTTTCGAGGTCCTTGACGCCAACGGCAACTACCAGCAGGTGCAGCCGGCGACGCTACTCGCGCCTCCTACGACACCACTGGACACGCTCCTGATCGCGACCCAGCAGAAGCAACGCACCGAGCGTGACTCCTCGCTCTTCAACCAGACCGACCTGTTGCTGAAATTCGCGACCGGGCCGATTCACCACGAGCTGATCGTGGGCGGCGAATTCGGTCGCGACGAGTACGACCAGCTGTTCTTCAACAACTACAATTTTAACCTGAACAACGGCGCGTCCCTGGGCGCCAACCTGGCGGGCATCATCAACCTGGGCTCGACCAACACGCGGCCGTTCCCCTCGGGTGCCAACGTCTACCAGGTGCCGGGAAACGTCACGAACATCGGTGCCGACACGGTGGGGTTCTATTTCAACGATACAGTGAGCTTCACCGCGCAGTGGAAGCTGGTCGCCGGCCTGCGTTGGGACGACTTCGATGCGAGCCAGACCTACTCCGTCTATACCTATCCCAACCTCATCACGAGCAATACCAATCCGGCCGCCGCGCAGACCGTCCAGGCCCGCAATGCCCTGGCGCTGACCCAGCCAGTGATCAACTCGTTGCCCTTCCAGCATCGGGACGATGTTTTCAGCCCGCGCGCGGGTCTCATCTGGCAGCCCACCGATTGGCAGAGCTACTACGTCTCTTACAGCACGGCCTTCAACCCCCAGGCCATTGAAGGCAGCGCGACGACCGGGCAGTTGCCCATTTCGCTGGCCCAGATTACGAGCTTCGTGAAGGGCGGCGGCTTGAGGCCGGAGGAGACGCGAGTCGGCGAGCTCGGCGCGAAGCTGAACCTGTTGGACAAGCGCCTCCTGTTCTCGACCGCCCTGTTCGACGAGGAGAAGTTTCGGACGCGCTTCACCGATCCCGACACGGGCTACATCGGTGTCAACGGCAAAGAGCGGGTAACGGGCGCCGACGTGAAACTCGTGGGTTACTTGACTCCGGGGTGGCAGACGCTGGTGGCCTATACGTGGCTGGATGGAAAAATCCTCTCCTCACCGATTCGCAGCGCCGTAGGACAGACTCTTCCCGAGCTCGCGAGAAATTCCGGCTCGATCTGGAGCACCTACGACTTCCCCGCCCTGGCGACCGGAAACTTCTGGGGCGGCCGGTTCCAACTGGGCGGTGGCCTGAAATACTCCTCGCGCCAGTACGTGATCAACAGTCCGTTCACCCTCTATGGCAGCGCGCCGGGCTATACGCGCGCGGACGCAACCGCTGCGTACATCGCCGGAAAGTGGGACTTGCGACTCAACGTCGAGAACGTTTTCAACCGCAACTACTTCGCTGCGGTGAATGCCGGTCGTGCGATTCCCGGCGACGGGCGCAGGGCGCTGCTGACCGTTCGTTATCGCTTCTACTAACCCTGGCGGAGCAACCGGGCAATGATCAAACAGTACGGCGACGCTGAGATCCGCCAACTCGCGACGGACTACGACACCCACGGTGCCGTCCATTTGCCCGGTTTCCTCGGCGCTGCAGCGCTCAGCCGGCTTCAGGCGGTCGTCGCCGCAGCGATTGCCACAATGGAGCAACCGCGAGCCGCGGATCAGGCTTCCTCGTGTCAACGTTCAGATGGTCGGCTCACCCTGCGCTACCTGTGGCGTGACGACCCCGAGCTGCGCGAGGTGTTGTTTCAACCGGCTGTCGCTCAGCCTATCGCGCGCATCGTCGGCAGCAGGACTCTCCGGTTCTGGTTCGATCTGACCTTCGTTCATTTCGGCACGGAAACGGGTCAAGCGGGTATGGGTACGCCGTGGCATCACGACGTGCCAACTTTCTCCTTCAAGGGCGACCTGATGCCGTCGCTGTGGCTGGCGCTCACGCCGACCGACTCCACGCTGAGCCGCCTGATGCTCATTGACGGTAGCCATCGGACGAATCAGGGTTATTACCGGTCGCCGGAGCTCGAGAAGCCCGCGAACGGGGAGCCGGACGGCTTCGTCGATCTTCCCGACTTCGATGCCCTGTTGGCCAGCGGTGGGGCCCGGATGCTGACGTGGGATTGTGAGCCCGGTGATGCCATCCTGTTGCATCCCGCCACGATCCATGGGGCCCTGGGCAACAGCGGCAACGGCAAACATCCGCAACGGGTGGCGATGACCACGCGTTGGCTCGGAGACGATGTTCGATTTCTCCCCTATTCGTATGAGCGTGCGCGACGCAATCGCGCTATCGCTCAGACCAACCTCATGTTGGGACAGCGCCCGCACGGCGAGTGGTTTCCGCTGGTTTACACCGCGCCGGCTGGAGCGGACTGGATGCCCCAACAGGCTCAAAACCGTGAGCCGGATCTGGCTGAACAGTAACTGAATGGGAGCGCCGAGGTGATTTTTTGCTTCGGCGCAACGGAATTAATGACAGTAGAGCGCTATTGGAGCGCTCGTAATCGCAGAACCTTTAAGCCTGTCACGCCCTCCCGGTGGCGTCGTCCGCAGAATCTTTGCCGCGAGAGCTACCGGAGGTAAGACCCAGGTGTTGGAAGAGCTGGCAGACAAGGAATCCAAGCTGCGCCCCAAAGCGACCGCCCAAGCGGACGGCATCGACGGGCCAGCCCTGCATCCTACCCAGGAGGATCTGAAGGCCTACGCGTACGGACGGCTTGCGTCGGCCCGGCTGGCCTATTGCCAGAAACATCTGGATACCTGCGAGGACTGCCGTATCGAGCTCGAGGATATCCGCACCTGCAGCAATGAGATGCCGAGCCTGGCGCGCCCGGAGGTGCCTCGGGCCGCTGCGCTGCGACGCAAAAGAAACCTCGCGGTGCCCCTGGCGGGGTCGGCCGCCATTCTTGTGGCGGTGGCGGTTGCTACGGCGCTTTGGGTGAAGCATCGGAGCCCGCAGGCTGACAAGGCCACGCCCGTGGTGTTGGCGGCCGCGCGAAGTGCGGCCACGGGAGGTGCGGGTGCACCGATCGCCGTCGCGGCACCCACGGCCTCGCAAGGTCCGGTTGCGACCTCCTCGGTCGCGCAAGATACGACCGCGCCGTCCCAAGTCGCACAGGGTCCGGTCGCGCCACCCTCAGTCACGCAAGGGGCGTTCGCGCGCGTTACCGCCGCACTGTCCCGGGTAGCACACAATCCATTTGCATCATCCAGCGCCGCACCAACCCGAGTTGCGCAAGCTCAAGTTGCGACGGCAACAGCGGCCGTCGCGCCGGCTGCCAGCACGACTCCTCGCGCTCCGCAACTCGCCGACGAAATCGCCGCCCTGCCGGATGACGTCCGGTCCGCTGTTTCCGCGACCCTCCAACACGGCAAACTGCAGTTTCCGACAAACGTGGGCCGCTCTCGCCGCCATGCGTCGTCTAACGCCGACGCCCCGGCAGCCAACACGGGCTTTGCCCTGTTAGGTCCTTTTGGCGAGGCCACTTCTGACACGCGCCCGGAATTCAGTTGGCAGCCGCTCCCGGGAGCGACCCATTACTCCGTTGCTATCGTGGATGCCGCGCTCCATCCCGTTCAACATAGTGGGAAGCTGCGGAAGACCGTCTGGCGTCCCAAGCATCCGCTGCGACCTGGCCGCACATACCTTTGGCAGGTCACTGCCACTTTGCAAGGCGGCTCGAGGGTTGTCGCGTCGGAACCCGCTCCGTCGGAGGCCGTGCTGCGCATCGTTCCGGTCAAACTGACAGACGAGATGGCGCGCTTCCGCAAGGACCACCAGGATTCTCACCTGGTCCTGGGCGCCCTCTATGCGCAGGCCGGGATGTTGACGCAGAGCGAGGACGAGCTCAAGAAAGTCCCGCCCGGCGACTCATCTTACAAGACGGCACGGACTCTGTTGGACAGCCTGTCTTCCACAGGCACTTCGCCGCAGTAGACGCGAGTTCGGCACAGCCCGTGCCGAATCGCAGGCCCTCCGCAGGGGCTATGTCCGCTTGGGCGTGCCACCGCCGCCCGGCGGATGGCTTCTGAACACCGGGGCGTCGGTGGCCTGCCGCCGATCCCGGCTCGGAAGCACGGCGAACGTGTGTCGATAGACCTTGGAGAAATAGTCGACCGAGCTGAACCCGGTGAGCGCCGCCACCTCGGTAACACTCAGGTCGGTCTGCTGCAAGTACTGATGGGCTCGCTCCACGCGCACGAGCCTGTACTCGGCGTGGATGGTTCGGCCTGTCGTCCGCTGGAATCTTCTTTCGAGCTGACGTTGCGAGATATTCAGGCGCGCCGCGATGTCGACGCAGGGTAGCGGATCGTCGATATGTGCCTGCATGAGCGCACGCGCACGGTTGATCGTTTCATCACCGTGAGGATCGGCGCGTCCCGACGGGGTGTTGTTTTTTAAGAGAAGGTGTCGCGACACCTCCTCCGCGATGTGCGCATCGGCATATTGCGAGATCCAGGTGACCATCATGTCCAGGATGGCGGCAGCGCCCGCGCAGGTGACCCGGTTCTTTGTGAACGAGAAGGCCGACGCCGCGAGCCGGACCTTCGGAAACAACTCCGCGAAGCCGGCCCGATTGTCCCAATGGATCGCCGCCGGATGATGGTCGAGCAGTCCGGCCGCGGCCAGCGCCAGGCTGCCGTTCTCGATCCCGCCGAGCTCCACGCCCGCCCGGGCGAGCCGCTGTAGCCAGCGGGTGAGCGGTCGACTGCGGCCGCTGTCCAGGGGCTCGAAGCTGGCCAATACGAAGACGGACTCCCCCTTCGCGCCGACGCCGGTCCAGTCGCCAGCGACCGGAAGCAGCGCCCCGTTGCTGGCCCGCACCGGCTTGCCGTCGACGGAAAGGCACCTCCATTCAAAAAGGGTCCGCTGCGCCAGCCAGTTGGCGACGAACAGCGGCTCGATGACCGCGGCCAGACCCAGATTCGAGAACTCCGGCAGCAGGAGCAGTGCCAGGCGACGCATGGATGCCTCAATGACCTCACGGCGATGCCACGGATTCGGTGTAGCACGAATTCGACACGCGGATGACGAATTTTTACTCCAGCGCTCCAGCGACTCGATTTCTAATGGACACGATAGAGCCGCTGTCGCGAGGTAGAGCGATGTCCTTCGAGTGGAACGAGTCCGACCAGGCCGCCGGTTGCTCCCTGCCGGCACCGTACTTCTACGACACCGATATCTTTCAGAAAGAGCGGACGAACATCTTCTTCCGGAGCTGGCACCTGGTCGCGCACGTCAACGAGCTGCGCACGCCCGGTGACTTCGTGACCTATCCGATTCTCGATCAGAGTGTCATTGTCACCAGGAGCAAGGAAGGCGGCATCCGCGCATTCCACAACGTGTGCCAACATCGGGGCAACCGCCTCGTGGAGGCTCCGCGTGGCCATGTCCCGGCGATCACCTGCGGCTATCACGCATGGACCTACTCGATGGACGGCCGGCTACGTGGAGCACCGCGCACCGAATGCCTGGCCAACTTCGACAAGACTCGACATGGTTTAAAACCGGTCCGACTGGAGATCTTCGCCGGGTTCGTCTATATCAACCTGCATCCGGACGCCCAGCCTCTCAAAGACATGGCCCCGGGGGCGGAAGAGCAGATGCGGCGCTACCTGCCCGACCTCGATCGACTGACCCTCATCGAGCAGGTGGATGTCCCGGTTGCCGCCAACTGGAAGGTCATCCAGGAAAACTCCATCGAGGGATACCACTTCGACTACTCGGGTCCGGTCCACAAACAGTTGGTGCAGCTCATTGACTTCGAGGGGTACAGTCTCGAGCCGCGCGACAAGTACTGGACCTATATCGGCCCGCCGCGCCAGGACGTCACCCATGCTTATGGCCAGGCACTGGCCGGAGCGTGCTGGCAGACGGATTGGTTCTTCAACATCGGGTTCTGGCCGAACGCCACGATCTACGCGTTTCCCTACTCCGACATGGTCGGTACGTTCATCATGAATCCAACCGGCCCGGAGACCTCCAACCTGCGGTTCGGGTACTACGGAGTGGCAGGCCGTGAGCTCTCGGACGTCACCAAGGCGTGCATCCGTTGGATGAACGAGGACCTGGGTCCCGAGGATATCCGACTCAACATCTCCAACCAGAAGGGGCTGCGGTCGATGGGGTTCTCGCACGGGCGCTACCTCATCGGTGCTACTCCCGACAATCGCGGCGAGCACCTGGTGCGGCACTTCCACAGGCTCTGCTACGATGCCATCCGGTCATAACCCATTCAGTCATAACCCAGGGCGTCATGACTACGTCATTGTGGGCGCGGGCTCGGCCGGCTGCGTGCTGGCTGCGCGACTGACGGAAACACCCGGAACTCGCGTACTCGTTCTCGAAGCCGGCCCGGTCGACCGCAGTTGGCAGATCGACATGCCCGCGGCCGTGGGCAGTCTCCTCTGCTCGGACCGGTTCAACTGGAACTATGTGTCCGAGCCCGAACCGTTTCTCGATGGACGGGTTCTGACACATCCTCGAGGGCGGGTCCTCGGCGGCTCATCCTCCATTAACGGGATGGTCTACATCCGCGGTCACGCGCACGACTACGACAACTGGGAGAGAAGCGGTGCTTCAGGGTGGAGCTACGCCGAGGTACTCCCCTACTTCATACGCGCCGAGCAACACATCGACGCCGATGGGCAATATCACGGCGGCGAAGGGCCGCTCGCGGTGTTTGCCCCTAAGATCGACGACTCACCGCTCGTAGCGGCCTTCGTTCGTGCCGCGGCCGAGGCCGGCTACCCGCTGAGCCGGGACGTCAACGGGGAGCAACAAGAGGGGTTTGGCCGGATCGACCGTACTACGCGCAACGGTCGGCGCTGGAGCGCCGCGCGAGCGTACCTGCGTCCCGCCCTCAGTCGGCCGGGGCTCACGGTGCGCACCAACGCACTGGTGCAGCGGATCGTGTTCGAAAAGGGACGGGCCATTGGAATCGAGTATTCCGCGGGTGGAGTCGCGGCAACCGCTTACGCTGACGCCGAAGTCATCATCGCAAGCGGAGCGATCAATTCGCCCAAGATTCTGCAGCTCTCAGGTCTAGGCCCGGCGAATGAGCTCATCCGGCTCGGCATCAGGCCGGTGTGCGACCTGCCGGGAGTCGGTGCGCATCTCAACGACCATCCCGACATTGTCATTCAACATCGGTGCCGGCAACCGGCCTCGATCTTCCGGTTCAACCACGGCATCGGCAAGCTCCTGACCGGCTTGCGCTGGTTCCTGCGACACGACGGGATTGCCGCTTCCAATCACTTCGAGGCCGGTGGCTTCATCCGCAGCCGCCCGGGCGTCGACTTTCCGGACCTGCAGCTGACCTTCATGCCTTTGGCTATCAAACCGGGTACTGTGCAGGACGTGGGCGAACACTCCTACCAGGTACATATCGACCTGATGCGGCCGCGCAGCCAGGGGCGCGTCAAGATCCGTTCGTCGGATGCCGCGGTCCCGCCGTCAATCCTGTTCAACTACCTACAGGATCCCCAGGATCGGCACGACCTGCGCACGTCGGTGCGACTCACCCGGGAAATCCTGGCGCAGCCCGCCCTGGCACCCTTCAGGGGCGAAGAGCTGTCGCCCGGTCCGACGTACCAGTCGGACGATGCAATCGACTCATTCGTCCGGCAAGGTGTCGAAACCTGCTACCACCCCGTAGGAACCTGTCGCATGGGCATGACTGACGATTGCGTAGTCGATGAGGAGTGCCGGGTACACGGTATCGAGGGACTGCGGGTCGTGGACGCTTCCATCATGCCTTGCATCGTCAGCGGCAACACCAACGCGCCAACCATCATGATCGCGGAAAAAGCCAGCGATCTCATTCGCGGTAAAACCGCTCTCCCCCGCTCCAGCGCACCGGTCTGGAGCCATCCCCGATGGCGAACAGCCCAGCGCTGAGGAGGGCCGCCGACGTGCCCGATGACTTCCAGCAACAACGCGCCGAGTTAGCGGCGACATTCCGTTGGTTCGCGCGCCTGGGCATGGCGGAATCGGTCGCCAATCATTTCAGTGTCGCCGTCTCGAGCGATGGCAGCCGTTTTCTGGTCAACCCCTGCCGCCGACATTTCTCGCAGATCAGGGCGAGTGAGTTGCTACTGCTGGACGCCCACGATCCCCACACGTTGGAGCGGCCGAACGCTCCCGACCCCACGGCTTGGTATCTGCACTCGGGCTTGCACGCACGTGTCCCGCATGCCCGCTGTGTCATGCATCTGCATAGCAAGTATGCAACTGCGTTGGGTTGCCTGGCCGACAGCACTTTGTATCCGATCGACATCAATGCGGCACGGTTCTTTGGACGCGTGGCTCTCGATGCGCAGTTCTCCGGCATGGCGCTCTCCACCGACGAGGCCGCGCGCCAGGCGGCACTGTTGCTGGAGGACAAGAGCGTCTTGCTGATGGCCAACCACGGCGTGCTGGTTGTCGGCGCCACGGTCGCCGCGGCTTTCGATGAGCTGTACTACTTCGAGCGGGCTGCGGAGATGCTGCTGACCTGTTACTCGACCGGCAAGCCGCTGCGCATCATGCCGGATGCGATTGCGGCGCTGACCGAGCGGCAGTGGCGCGAATATCCCGGCTTCGCCCGGGATCACCTGAACGCCGTACAAGAAATTCTGGACCGGGAAGAGCCCGGGTACCGCAGCTAGTTGGAATACCCATGACATCCAGACCCAACATTCTGATCCTGATGTGCGACCAGCTCGGGGCCCGCGCTCTGCCGGCATATGGTCACCCGGTGGTGAAATCACCGCACATCGACTCGATCGCCCGACGCGGTGCCGTATTCGACAACTGTTATTCGAGCTTTCCGCTGTGCGTTCCGGCGCGACTGGCCTTCATGACGGGCAAGCAGTGCTCGAATATCGGGGCGTGGGACAACGCGGCTCAACTCCCACCGGACATTCCCACGTTCGCCCATTACCTGCGCGTACTGGGGTACCGCACCTGCCTGTCGGGCAAGATGCATTTCATCGGGCCGGACCAGTTGCACGGGTTCGAGGAGCGCCTCACCACCGACATCTGCCCGTCGGATTTCAACTGGACAGCGGATTGGGACGATCCCTGGCGGACCATGGACTGGTTTCACAACATGAAGAATGTGAAGAACGCCGGTATCGCGGAGCGCGCCTTGCAGCAGGACTTCGACGAGGAAGTCGCCTTTCATGCCGTCCGCAAACTCTTTGACTGGGCGCGTGAGCCGCAGAAGCAACCTTTCCTTCTCGTGACGTCGTTTACACATCCTCATGACCCTTACGTCACGCCAAAACGTTTCTGGGATCTGTATCGCGACGACGAGATCGACGCACCGCGCGTGCCCTACATTGCGCCCGAGTTGCGCGACCCCCACAGTCGCCGCCTCTGGGAGCAATATGACCGTGGTGAACTGGGTGTGACTCCGGCGGATGTGCAGCGCGCCCGGCACGCCTACTACGGAAGCATTTCGTATGTCGATGAGCTCATCGGAACCGTCCTCGATGCGCTGACTCGGACCAGGATGGCGGATAACACCGTCGTGATTTTCTGCAGTGATCATGGCGACATGCTTGGCGAGCGCGGGCTCTGGTACAAAATGAGCTTCTACGACTGGTCCGCGCGCATCCCCTTCATCATGGCGGGGCCGGGCATACCTGGCGGTCGCCGGGTGGGCTCCAACTGCTCGCATGTCGATCTTCTGCCCACCCTCGTGGAGTTGGCCGCCGGCAAGGAGTGGGACGGCTATCCGGAGCCGGTCGATGGGAAATCGTTGCTGCCCCTGCTCTTGCGCGAAGACGTGGATCGTGTCGCCACGAGTGAGCTTTTCTCCGAGGGCGTGGCGGCACCGTACGTCATGCTGCGCAAGGGGAAGTACAAGATCAACTTCGTCGAGCACGACCCGCCGCAGGTGTTCGACATGGAAGCGGATCCCGATGAGCGGGTTGATCTTGCCAAGGACCCGGCGCACCGGAACGTGACCGCAGAGCTCGTTGCCGAAGTGAAGCGCCGTTGGGACTTGCCGCGCCTGCAGGCCGAGGTGCTGACGAGTCAGCGACGCCGTCGTTTCGTCTACAAGGCGCTCACCACCGGGCGGGTGAACCCGTGGGACTTCCAGCCATACGAGGACGCCTCGAAACGATACTATCGCGGGACGCGCTCGTACCATGAGGCGGAGGAGCGCGACCTGCTCGGTCCCAGGAGCCTGCCTGAGTCATGATCGCCGTAGCGAGGGCGACTTTCAGCGAGCAGCCAAATCTTATGAAGACTAGGGGCGATCGTTTGCCGGGCGTAGCCCGGGTACCATGTAAGAAAAACGATCGCCGAAAGATGCCGCTGAAAGGCGGCCGCAGTAGGCGAGCATGACTCAGGCAGGCTCCTGAATGAGGAGACTTCCGAGGTTATGGTCGCTCGCCCTGCTATTCATTGCCGGGGCCGGCCCCGTCATTGCCTCCTCCGCGGAGCTCCAGGAGTGTCGCGCCGTCCGCTTTGGCGTGGTTGGTTTCTCGGACGTCGCCGCTGTTACGGCCCTCACGAGTGAAGTTCTGAAGACGCTCGGCTACTCACCGACCTCCCTCAATCTCTCGGTGCCCATCATCTTCGCCTCGATGCAGGCGGGGAGTGTCGATGTCTTCCTGGGCAACTGGATGCCGGCGCAGGAGGGTGACAGCAAACCCTACCTGGCCAACAAGTCCGTGGAGATCGTCGGGCCCAACCTGGAGAAGGCGAAGTTCACCCTGGCGGTACCGCATTATCTGTACGAGGCCGGACTGCGCGACTTTGCGTCCATCCGGCAGTTTGCCGGGCCGCTCGACTCCACCATTTATGGGATCGAGCCCGGCGCCGCGGCCAACCGCCTGGTCCTGGACATGATCAAGACCAACACCTTCGGGCTCGGGAATTTCCGGTTGGTCGAGTCCAGCGAGCAGGGCATGTTGGCCGAGCTCGACCGCGCCTATCGGGCCCGCAAGCCTATCGTGTTCGTGGGCTGGGATCCGCACCCCATGAACCTGCGCTTTCAGATCGACTATCTATCCGGTGGCGATGCGGTGTTCGGTCCCGATTTTGGCGGCGCGACCATCAATACGGTCACGCGCGCCGGCCTGAGTGCGCAATGCCCCAACCTCGGGCGGCTGTTGCACAACCTCAAATTCAGCCTCCGCGGTGAGAGCGAGTTGATGGAGGCGATGATCGACCGGCACGAGCAGCCAGATGTAGCGGCACAAAACTGGCTCGCGTCGCACCCGGACGCGCTTCGACAATGGCTGGTGGGCGTGACCCCATTCGACAGTGCCGCAGCTGTGAACTCATCCGGAAGCGCTACCACTACTTCTGGCAGAGGAGCCTTTGAGCGTTGGATGGTTGCCCACAAGATCCCGCTGGGAGATACGGTCGCAAACGCACTCGAGCTGTTGAAAAGCCGGGGCAGCCGGTTTTTCGATGGCATCTCGGCGGCCGTGGGTGGATTGGTCGCGGGCGTCAGCCTGGTTCTACGTCGGGTACCGGCCTGGGTTTTCATCCTCGGGGCGACCGTTCTGACGTGGCTGTTCAAACGAACCTGGGCACTGACCGCACTCGTTCCGTTGGCCCTCTTGTTCGTGCTCAACCAGGGATATTGGGCGCCGATGTTGGAAACACTGTCGTTGGTTCTCGTGGCGACAGTGACGTCGGTTGCAATCGGTATTCCCGTAGGCATTGCTGCTGCCCACCATCCGCACTTTTCCGCCACATTGCGGCCCGTGCTCGATCTGATGCAGACACTGCCCACGTTCGTCTACCTGATTCCCACCCTGGTTCTGTTTGGCCTGGGTCCGGTGCCCGGGCTGATCTCGACTGTGGTGTTCGCAATCCCGGCACCCATCCGGCTGACCGAAGCAGGCATTGCTGCCGTCCCCGGCACTCTGAAGGAGGTGGGCCAGGCCTTTGGAGCGACGAAGTTGCAGTTGCTCTGGAAAGTCGAGTTGCCCAGTGCCACGCCTTTGATCCTGGCGGGGGTGACCCAGTGCATCATGCTCAGTTTGTCCATGGTCGTCGTGGCGGCGCTCGTCGGCGCCGGTGGCCTGGGCGTGCCTGTGATCCGCGCGCTGGGCTCAGTCCAGGTCGGCGTTGGATTCGACGCCGGCCTGATCATTGTTTTACTGGCTATCGTCCTGGACCGGATTTCCCGGCCGCGCAACCGCGAATAGCAGCGGCGGCCGGGATCGCCCTCATCTGCCGAACGCCTCCCCTCCCGCCCGCGGGCTCGGCGGCGGCATGGGGTTACCCGTTACCGGGTTGGGATAATGGAAGGGCTCAATGTAGTAGTTCGGGAAGGTCAGGTAGATGACCGTCGGCGGCAGATCCGGTGGCGGCGGGAACTTCTCCGGATAGGTGTTGACGACGGTGTTGTCCAACCAGCCGATCTTGTAGCCGCAGTACATGTTGAACGGGCCGTGCAGCTTCTTGAACTTCCACACGCCGTTCTCCTTGACGAAACGGTCCTCGTAGTAGTTGTGGCCCCAGCCACCGGAGCTCATCACGAAGGCGATGCAGCGGACGGACCCGGTGACGCCGTCGTCATTGACAGTCGGCAGGCATTGGAACTGCTGGTGATCGATCAGCAGGCCGTCCCGCGGGCCGAGCGGGCCGAGGCCCTTGTGCATGTATTCGAACACGCGATCGTGGCCGAGGAAGACGCCTTTGCCGCCGATTTCCAGCGTCGCATCCTGTGCGAACAGGTCGGCCAGGCCGTGCCACTGTGCCTTGTCGACGAAGTAGCCGTAGGTGTGCTGCACGATCTGGATCTCGTTGAGATCCTGCAGGCGCTCGATGCGGGTGCCGAGCGAATTCAACTCCTGTTGCACGGCTTGCAGCTCGTTGGCGCTCTGCGCATGCGCCACGGAGGCGCAGAGCGCGACCCACACCAGGGCGACGATGGAGCGAGGCATGAAGTTGAGCATGGCCTACTCCTGCTC
>Ga0070665_100004878_pt1 | contig 13930 bp, 28 predicted proteins | sample KBSS13metaG_FD_65862 | JGI IMG/M metagenome (GOLD analysis project Ga0070665, IMG submission 65862) | Switchgrass rhizosphere microbial communities from Kellogg Biological Station, Michigan, USA - KBS S1-3 metaG | ecosystem: Host-associated > Plants > Roots > Rhizosphere > Soil ... | reverse complement strand
ATGGGCGCCGGGTGCGAGCGTGTAGAGATTTGCCATTGTCCCGCCCCCTCAACGCTCGCCGATGACGGTAACGGATTGGAACGGGGCGCCCCAGACGGCGCCGCCCCCGCTCGAATTCCGCCGTTCGATTTCCAGATGACAGGGCGCCCAGCCGGTGGACTTGCCCACAATGAAGCGGCGCCGCTCGCCTTCACGGTCCACAACCTCAACGCGCTTGCCCTCAAGGCCGTTGAGCTGGGGCGTAAGGTTGGCGGGGCAGCGCGCCCCCGTTCGGGCATTGAACGACTCGCCGGCCGCCATTGTGACGCGATACTGCGCGAAGCGTTCCGGCGTGCCCGCTGCAGCGTGGCCGGTGGCGGTGAAGGGTGGCAGGGCCTGCCGATTGTCGGCCAGCCAAGAAAGGGTCTGGATAATGCGGGTTTCGGCCACATCGAACCCCAGACAGGTGACCCCTTCGCCGGCCTCCTGCACATAAAGGCGCTGCGCCTCATTGATCGAGTGCAGGCCTTTTGTGGGCGCCAGCTTTTCGGCCAGCAGGAAGGCCACGCCGGGCCCGGTAACCGTGGTTAATTCGCCGCTGCGCGGGTCTGTGAAGCGGTAATAATAATTGGTCGCGCCGCAGTCGAGAATCGCGGCCGGGTCAATGGTGCGAAGCGCTGCTAGGCCGGCTTCCCATTGCTCTGGGGTCACATATGCCATTTTCTAAAATCCTTCCGTCAATCTAAAGGTTGTGGGGGTTTAGCCGTTGCGAATTTCGGGCCCGGCAAGGTCACCGCGCTTGCCGTCGCTATGGCGCTCGCACCATAGCATAAGCCAATCACCATCGATGAAATAGCCGAGCACGGTGGCCACCTCGGCCCGTGGGCCCGCTATGTCTATATAGGCGCCCACGGCCGGCGGTGGCGCCTTCCCGCCCCATAGGGGTGCGGACTCGCGGTTTAGCAATTCGCGGCCCGACCATTCCGCAAAGGCAAAGGTCGGCAGCTCGGTTAGGACGGGCCTTCCGGTAGTGGTTTGCATCGGACTAAATCCTTCCTTCACAGTGCAAGCGCCAGCTGGCCTAGATCGGCAAGGCTGGGCTCTGGGGTAGGGGTAGCGTCGCACTCAGCTGGCATAGGCGCGGGGCTGGGCAGTGCAGCGCATTCGGTAGCGTTGAGGTTGTGGAGCGTGCCACCAATCGGGCCCGCTTTCCACACGCTCAAGGCCGCATCAAAGGCGCCCGGCGCCCATATGCGAGCGGCGACTATCTGCGAATAATCGGAACCGTCCGCCCCATGCGCGTCGCGCATGCTGGCCACCTCATTGAGTGCGGCGCCCTCGCTTGTTTCGTGGAACACGGCCGTTTTCAGCAGGCGCCCGCCTAGCGAGCGTTCCCGCTTGCCCGGCCGGCAATTGAACACGGTGTCGACCTCGATGCGGTACATATCGCGGCACATTAGCGGCGCCCTCCGATCAGGAAGGTTGCCGGTGAAGGCACGCTATAATTGCACTGCACCTCATGGGGCTTGAACCAACGCAAGCGCCCCGATTCGCCACGCGCACGGATGCGCAGGCCTTGCGGGTCGAGAGCCTCGATAAGAACGGCCGTTCCGTCATGCTGGGGGATGGAGTCGCCTACTGCTAGGCCGGTGGAGCGCTGCGCATCGGTGAGGCTATGCCACACATCGAAAGCAAGCCACGCGCTAGGGGTAAGAACGGGAGTCCGCATTGCGTCTAATCCTTCAATCAATCCGCCGAGTCGCTGCCCGGCATGGCCACCCTATAGCGCGTCCCTTAACAATGCGCAAATGCTGCGCACTCGCTTGGATCATGGCAGCTGCTGGGCTGGGCTGGGCGCGCCGGCCGGCAGTCCCTGCAGCGCTCGCCGCCGGCCTCGATCTGGGCGCGGCGCCGGCCGCTCGAGGCCCAGCGGGTCCTTACCCGGCCAGGCCGCCAGGCACAGCGGTTGCAGACCGCTCGCTGGGCGAGGCTCTCGCAAATTTGAAATCGTGAAAACGACAACCCCGGAAACCCGGTGAGCGTGCAAATTGGGCCCCGCGATCGCAGTTTGCGCAATTTCGAAAGTTTCGGGCTCAGGAGGAGGGCCGCCGGCGCCTTTCGGCCTGGGGAACGCCATTCCAGTGCCGCCTGGTGGCAAATAGGCGCAGCTGGTGCGCGCCGGGGATGCCTTGCAGGCGCTCAGGCGTCTCGAGGTCGGCCTGGCGGCATTCGGGACAGGTGCAGCGCTCGGCCGTCACTGCCAGCCGAGGTCGAAGGCCAGCGATTTCAGGTTCGGCCAGAGCACGCCCACCAGGTGGGAGGGGATGGTTGCCGTGCTCGGCTTGCCGTTGAGCTTGTCATCGATGCAGACGTGCAGCTTGCCGGCCCCGCCATCGTCCACCTGGGCAATGAGCGTTATGCCGATCTGGTCATCATCGTGGATGCGCCGCCGGATTTCATCCGACATTGGCCGCTCCTTCCAAGCGCTCGACCTCAGCCGTGAGGTTCACGATCGTGGTGGAGGCGCGCAGCAGCGTCGGGGCGCGGGCGCGGGGGTCGAAACCGCGGCCCGCCTGCCTCGCGATCTCCTGCAAATCGGCCGCGAGGGCCTCGAGCTCGGCTTTTCGCTCAGGTTTCATCGAAAATTCCCTATTCTTTGTCCCAGGGGACCGTGATTGGCGGCAAAGGTGTCATGAGGCGCCGAATTCCAGCTTTTCCGCCGAATCGGACCTGTTCGGGCCCGCCGGCAGCCCTGAGCAGCGCCCGCATGAGTTTTCTTTCGTCCGCGGCGGTGCTTCGCCGCTTTTTCGGCCCGAAAAGGTCGAGCTGGCGAGAATCACCCTTCCGCGGCACCGCCGGCCGCCATTTTCGTCAAATTCGCCGTCACCTCGGCCGCTGCGGCGAGATTTGCGCGCTCCTGGGCCTGAGACGGCAGCCATTCGATGTTGCGCTCGACGAAATCGACGGTCACCGGGCAGGAGGCGGCGCGGCCGGCGGCGTTCTTGCCGAACAGCAGGCAGAAGCCGGCCACCGGCTCGGTGGGCCCGAGGCGCCAGCGCGGCACGTCGAACCATTCGGTGGGCTGCCGATACTCGCGGGCATAGAGCACCACGCCCATGCCGGGCAGCGCGCAGAGCTCTCGCGTGCCCACCAGGCGGGTTTTCAGCATCCGCTTGATCTCGGCATCGCTGATATTGCACCGGACGGCGACGATGCGCCGCTCAGCCGGCCGCACTTGGATGAGCAGCGCGCCGCCCTGGCCCTTTCGCGTCTTTTTCATACGCCAGCCGCCGGCCACGGCCGCGCCGCGATGCGCGGGTTGGCGATCGTCGCATCTGTGGCGAAGATCAGGCCGCCCTGGCCCTCGGATGCGCGCCCGATTCGCGCCCAGCCGCGATCGATCAGGCCGCTGAGGCAGGCCTCGCCTTCGCTGAGCCGCATATCGAGCAGGTCACCCGCCTTGAATATGTCGAGCGGCGCGACGCCGGCCGGCGCCTGGCCTTTCAGCACCTCGAGCATGGTTCGCTCGGCTGGCTGGAATTCGTTATCGACCACCTCAGTCTCCTCCCTGGTTGCGATGCCGCGCCGCCAGCGCGTGCCGGCATTCCTTGTGCCGCTCCTCGAGAGCGACGAACGCGGCTCCCATCTTGGTGTTGGCGCGCACCAGAATGATGATGACGCCCAGCGCGATGAGCAGGGCCCCGGTGAGGCCGATCAACAGCGCGACGAAAGCAGTTAGCATGGTCACCCTCCTATGCCGCGAGCGGCAGCCCATCATGAATTTGACCGTCGAGCAAGCGGCCAGCCTTCCCCTTGCCGACCCAGCGCACATCGATCTCGTCTGGGCGGCACCGCGGGCTATCCAGCGGCAGCAGCTTGCCGCTTATGTCCAGGCGCCGCTGCGGGGCCCAATCCTGGCCATCGTCGGCTTCGCGCCAGGTCCACGCCCCGCGTTGCTTGAACATGAACGCGACGCCGGCGGCGGCGCACTGATCTCGGATCGAGCGGGCCCAGGCCGGGTGCATCGGCCGGGCGCGATGGTCGCCGCTCTCGCCGCCGACGATGACCAGGTCGACCCACGGCGGGCTCATCACCGGCGGAAGGCCGAGCTCGGCGAACAGATCGAGCGGGCCGAGCAGGGGCTCGCAGGAGAAATAGCGGTACGCTGCCGGCGTCTGGGCGAGATCGTGGGTTCGCTCATGCTGGCGCGTCGCGTCCTCGATCGACACGCCCAGCCAGAGATTGGGCAGCACGCCGTTGGTGTCGAGCTCATGGCCGGCCTGGTAGGCGCTGCCGTTCCAAAGCGAGCTGGGTTTCAGCTTTTGGACCCAGAGCAGCACGCGCCGGCGCCAATCCGGGTCGCTGAAATAGGCCAACATGCGCGCCGACCGTTTCGTGAGGATTTGGAACGTGTGGTGGCCGGCCAGGGCGATGACGGCAAGGATTCGGTCAATCCATTCGTCGGGCACGTCCGGGTGGAACAGATCGGCATGCGCGCAGACGAAAATGCGCCGCGGTCGCCGCCAGTGGAGAGGCTGCACCGCCCAGGGTTCCCAGAATCGCACCTCGCCGGTCCAGACCGGGCCGGTTTTCGTCATTCGGGTGAGGCCCTTGCGGCTGGGGTGATTTTTCAGCCGGGTGCCCGCCAGCTGCATCGCGTAGCAGTCCCGGCAGCCCGGGCTTTCGAGCGTGCACCCGAGAATGGGGTTCCATGTGGCATCGGTCCACTCGATCGCGCTGGTTTCAGCCATTGCGCGTCACCAGGGCGGCGAGCACCTGCCCGACGCTCGCCGAGAACATGATTTTGGCGGCTCGGTGGATTGCAATGCAGATCGCGCCGCCGACCATCGCGATTGTGCCCTCGAGGCGGTGGCCATTCACGAAATCAGCCAGCGCCATGCCGAGGAGAATATAGGCGGTGGTGGCATCGCTGGCCCACACTGCCGCGAGCGCCCTGAGCGCCCAATTCGGTTTCTTCTCAACCATGTCGGTAAATCTCCCTGTCCCGCAGCTCGGCGAGGACCGCCAGCCGCTGAGCTCGCGCCGTGCATTCCTCCACATCGGCCACCCAGGTGGCATCGTGGTGCTCGGCTATCCTGTTTCCGTCCACGTCCTCTTTGTGGGAGAAGCCGCGGGCGGGGTCGCCTTTCCAGCCGATGAAGGCCATATCGCGCTGCACCTCGGCGAGTAGATCAGCCAAGGCCGAGCTCCTCAAGGCCGCGATCGCGGGCGCTGTTGATGCGGGCCATCGCATTGGTGCTGCCGCCGTGCTTGTCCGGGTGGGCCTCGAGTGCCAGGCGGCGATGGGCGGCCTTGATCGTGTCAGCGTCGGCGCCGCGCTTCACGCCCAGGACGTTCCACCACTGCTCGGGCGCCGGCAGCTGCACAAATCCGGTGAACAGCTGCTCGACGGTGCCGACGCCCCAGCGGTCCATGCCGCGCATCGCCTCGATGTGCTTGGCGAGGGCCGCGATATTGTCGGCCAGGCGGTGCCATTTGTCGCAGGCCAGCGCCACGTCCCGACCCTTGAGCCGGAAAAAGACGGCAGCGCCGGGGTCGCTCGGCTCGCCGCGGTCCGCACGCGGGATGCCGCGCAGGTTGAGCTCCTGATTGGTCGAAAGGAGCTGATCCTTCGCGCCCAGGCGGTCGAGCTCCTGCTCGAGACGCTTGGTTGCCTGCTCGATGCTCAGCGAGCTGTGGCTGGCGTGGCTCTGGCCGGGTTTCTGGCTCACGGTGCCGAACCGGGCCGGCTGGCGATAGGTGGCCCGCGGCCAGCCGGCCGGCCAGAACAGCGGGTAGCGCTGCGGCGTGTCCATTATGCTTCCTCCTCGATTTCCTCGATCGTGACGCGCACGCGCACCAGCTCGGCCGCTATGGTCGGGTCGAGACGCATGCGGTTGGGCACGTCGCCCTTGAAAAAGGCCAGGCTCAGCGGCTGCACGGTCGGCTCGCGGCCGTCCATGCTGGTTTTCATGCCCCACATAAGATGGGAGCGGCCGGGCAGGGACATGCCCTCTTTCGGCGACCTGAGCAGGCGCACGCTGCGGTTGGCGTTCGGCGTCCACGTCAAGATGCCCTGGGCCTTCATGCGCCCCAGCATCGGCGTGATGCAGCCCTTGCTCCTGTACCCGATGCCGGCCGCCATTTCGGACCAGCTCGGCCCGTAACCGTGCTCAGCCTCATAGGCGGCGATGAAGCGCCAGAGCGCGGCCTGCCGCGGGGTCACAGCTCGCGCCCAGCCCACGGCCGATAGAGCGCGACGGCGCGGCCGTTCGAGCTCTTGATATGGGCCTCGCGATAGCCGCGGCGGACCGCGACCTTTTCGCGCACCAGGCGCCGGCCGAGCGGGCCCCAGCTGTTATTGTTCGGCGGGACCGGATTGCCGGCCTCCTCCCACGCCACGCGCACGTCCTCGACCGCGAAGGTGGAGTCGATCGGCTGCCGCGCCACCCAGGCGCGCATGAACAGCCAGGCGCGCTCGGACCAGGGCGGGTCGCCGACCGTGCCGACGCCATCGGCGTGCGCGATCGCAGCTTCGCCGCCCTCGATGCCGCGTTCGCGGCCGGCGGCAGGGTCCACCACGGCCGGGGCCGGGGCCGGGGTAGCGGGCGGGGCGGGTGGTGCCGCGAATATGTCGCGGACCGCAGCATTGGGATTGGGTTTCATGCGCCGATGGCCTTTCGCGCTAGAGGGTCACCGCTTCCGCGGCTCACGAAATTTGGTGACGGGCTTGGCGGCGACGCGCACCGATTCACCCGTTCGCGGATTGCGGGCGACGCGATCGGCACGCATTTCGCGCCGGAACGTGCCGAACCCGGGGATGCTGACATTGCTGCCCTGGGTGAGCACCCCATCCACCGCTTCGAACACCGCATCGATGGCGCGGCCGGCGTCGGCCTGCGACATGCCGCTGCGGCGGCCCATTTCCTCGATAACCAGCCTTTTCATCGTTTACCTCCTGGGGTTGCCTCGGGCTTTTCCGCCGACACCTCGGCGAGCATAGCATATAGGCGCTGCTGGACCTTAAAGGGCGCCTCATCGAGGCGGAATTGCTGCCGCTCCTGCTCGGCATCCACCGCCTGGCGCGTCGGCAGGGCGCGCACGCGCTCCTCGAGAAGCGTCTCAAACGTCACCCATTGCTCATCGTTTTCAGGGATGCTCTTGCCGTCGAGCGGGCTGGGCGGCTGCTGATCCTGGCCGCGGTGGAACAGCTCCTCGCCCTCAATCGGCGGGTCGCGCTCGGCAACAGCGGCGTCATAATCTGGGTCATCCTCAACGTCCCGGCTCGGACTGTGCCGGGACGTGCGCTCACGCTGCTCATCCTCACCCTCGGGTGCCGGGTCGCCGCGCTTGGGAGCCGCAGCCTTCTGGCCGGCCTGCTGCTGGCCAGCGGCTTGCTCCTCGCCCTCCTCGACCACTACATATTCAGCATCGATCGAGCCGTTCGGGTCCAGCCGGCGCCCCTCCATTTCCTCGGCGGCCATTTCGTTGCCGAGAACATCGGGGAAGGCGCGCCGGTACGCCGCGGCCTCGGCGCATTTCTCAAGCATCTGGCGCGGGCTGCGCGCCCACTTTTCGTTGGGCACCGGCGGCCCGAAATGCGAGGCGCTGGCGAATGTCTCGACGAAATAGACCTTGGGGCCCGGTAGCCGCACCCGCTGGCCGTGGAGCATCTTGTAGAGCACGAATTGCGCCCATTCGGGGAAGGTGACGGTGGCCTCAATATCGACCGTGCTGCGCGTGCTGCCGCCGCGCCCATCATCTTCATAGGCGGTTTTCTTGCCCTTGAAGGTTTCGGTTTTATCTTCCCCGAATTCGCAATCATCATAGCCGGCGAACGCCTCCTCGCGCTGGCCGGTGATGCGGACCTGCGCAATGCCAGGCCACACCGTCTCGACGGTGCGACCGCTGACATACATGGGCACGATGTGCACCACGCGCTGGAACACATCGAGCCGGCGCTTTTTGCAGTAGGCGAGCGCGAGCACCACGGCGCCGACCGTCTTTGCCAGGGGGAACACCGCATCGGTAAGCGCCCGCCAGCTATCCTCATTGAGCTGGTATTCGTCGGCGACGTGCGCCGGCATCTGCATTCTCAGGGGCTGGATCACGGCCACCTGGTTCTGGTTCGAATTTCGATTGTTCTGCGCCATGCTCGGGGTCCTTTTCAGCGAATAACCGTGGTGATGCCGAACACCTTGCGGCAGCCGGCCACCTCAACATCGTTTTTCATGAAATCGCGGGCGACGATGCGGATAGCTTCCATGACGCGGGCCGATTTCAGCACCATGAGCGGCACCAGCGACACGTCCTCGACCTCGACCGTCCATTTGTCGGTTTCGACCATGAGGCCGCCCAAATCACTGCGAACCGGCGCCACCTTGCGCTTTTTCTTCCCACCAGGTGGCTTTGCCGGGATCTGGACAGGCGGCGCGCCGCGGTCATCCGCTGCAGCGGCCAGGGCGGCCTCGGCGGCGGCCTGCTCGGCCTCGCGGGCCTGGGCGCGCCGGCGCCGCTCCTCATTGTACGCCTTGAGGTTGCCCTCGACCGTCGCGATCGCGGCTTCCACCTTCTCGATGAAATCGCGGGCGATGCCGCCGGCCGACGCTGCGGCGATCTCGTAAGGGCCCTGCACGTCATCGCGCAGCAGCTCGGCCTTGGTGACCAGCGCCCGCGCCATGCGCACGAAATCGATGGCGGCGCGGGCATCGTCCTGGCTGGCCACTTTCGACGCCGCGGCCTTGCGCTCGAATTCGGCGCGCCGATCCTGCCACGGCGCCAGGCTGCGGCGCATCGCCTCGGCCGCAATGTCCGGGTCAATGAGCCCGCTGTTATGCCCGAGCTCGGCCGTCATCCCCACACCACCGTCTTAAACCTGCGCAGGTGCGCATAGGCGCGCTCATATTCGGACGGCATCGAGCGGTCATAGGCGCCTGGCGCGATGCCGATGGGCGTCTCGGCCGGAATCCGCAGCATCGTGTCATCGTAGGAGGATGCCGCTGCGGTGATGACGTGCAGGGCGTCGGGCCCGCGCCCTGCCGGGTTGAGAATGTCGCCGGCTTCAAAGAAATCGTCCCGCGTCGCCATCACCAACACCCCGCCATCCGGCAGGGCATCGATGACGGCGCGCAGGCTACCGAGCTGCTCGACGGGCTTGCCGGATTGCTTGGCAAAGCCGGTGGGGGTGATGCGCTCGACCATCAATCCACCCAATTCTCGCCCTCGGCGCGGTGGGACCGCTTGAAAGAGGTTCGGCCGCCGGCGTCGGGGGCTTTCAGCGCGAGGCAGGCGGGGCAGGTGACGCTATCCCAGAACATGCTCGCCTGCTCGGCATCCGTGACACCGCACACGGCGCTCTGGGGCGGTCGGCTCTTGTGGATGACCGGCCGCGGCTCGGCGGGCTGGTCTGGGGCGCGATCGCGGGGCAACGGGTCCATGTCAGCTCACCGGCCCGGTGAAATTCGCGAGGGCCTCGCTGGCCTTGCGGCAATCGCCCATCGTCAATTGCCGCTTCGCCATCGCGCTGCCCTGGGTGATGACATGGCCATCCGGCGCACCGCGGACATAGAAATCAGCGATGGGCTGCAGCGCGGCGATCAGGTCGCCCACCTCATCATCATCATACTGCGCCATCGGCTCAATCCTTCCGCTCGGCGATCGTCTCGAGCGCGTCCGCGATGCGAATCAGCGAGATCGTGAAGCTGGCCAGCGCCAGCACCAGAAAATCCTGGTGGTTGCTGCTGCCCACCTGGCTCTTGAGGGCCTTCTCGGCCGCGGCGCCAATTTCACCGTCGCCAGCGTTAATGATCTCGTCTGCCGTCATCTTTCAGTCTCCTGGCTGGGGGATGGTCGCGCTGAGAAGGTCAACGCGGCCGGTTCTGCTCGCGAAGGGCGAGAACCCGTCATGCTGCCGGGCGTGCTCGATCGTCGCGATGAGAAAGTCATATTCCTTGCGGTCCTCGGCCGAGGGGCCGCCGGTGCCGGCGCACCTAGGCCAGATGCGTTCGAGCTGCTCGGCCGGCTCCCGGTGGCGGCTGGCGGCATAAGCCTCGAGGGTCTGGCCGTTGACCAGCACCTGCCAGCGCCAGCTGCGGTCGAGCTCCTCGCCGGTGTCGGGGTCGAACGGCGGCCCGAACCAGATGCGCACCGGAACCGGAACGTGGTCGCGCCGGTGCCATTTGTACCAGCCCTCGCGCAGCGCGTCGGCCGCATCCGATTCGCGGTGAAAGAGCGTCTCAAGGTCCATGAGGAAAGCGAGCCGATGGCCCTTGCTCGCTTACTCGGGCTTGTCGGCGCCGGCCCCGGCGCCCTTGAGCGGAATCTCGCCCCTCTCGCCCTCGCCGGGCTGGCTGGCATCCTGCTCGCCGCTTTCGGCCTCCTCGGCGCCGCCGATCTGGCCCTTGGCGGTGAGCACCGGCGTGCCCGCCTTGTAGAGCTCGAGGACTTCATTGCCCTTGAGCGGGCGGCAGCCGGTCACCAGGGGCCGCGTGGCGATCCTGATAGCCTGGGCCTGGTTGGCCGCCTCGACCGGCACGTCTGCGCCGTTGACGGTGACCAGGTAAACGCAGCTTCCTGACATTTGGGGGTTCCCCTTTCCGGTTCGATTAAGAGAAGGCGGCCAGGAGGAGGAGAGCCGCGACGAACAGTGCCGCCACGCATTCCGCTCTCCCCCTCCCCACCATGTTCACGCCGATGGCCTTCCACGCAAAAATCCGACGCCGGCATTCATGGCCTTATTTTATTGGCCACGCAAGCGGTACTTTTCCACGGTCTGGAAAATTTCGTTTGACGCCCGGCACGGCTGCGGCTTACCAAGCGCGAATTCATAGACCAGCGGGGCCATCACGTTGCAGCAATCGCAGGCAGAGCGAGTCGTCGGGAAATTCGGCGGCCTTCACCAGATGGTGGCCACCACGCCGCACCCGTACAAACGGGTCTGGAACTGGCTGAATAGCGGGACCATCCCCCAGGAGTGGCACCAGCCGTTGCTCGATGAGGCAGTGCGCCTGGGCAACGTGGACCTGCACCCCTTCGATTTCGTGGCGCACCTGCACCGGCCGGTTGCGGTGCCCGCGGACCTTCAAGCAACCGGCTGAAAGAGGTGAGCATGATGGCGCGAAAAGCCGACAAGGACTCCGTCCGCATCAGCGGCGAGCTGCCCGATTACGAGAAGGGCATCAAAATGCTGCGGGACAGCGTGAAAACCCGCAAGCTGCGAATTTCCGGCATCCAGGGCGAGATTGCCGGGGTCTGGGACCAGCTCGAGAAAATGGGCATCAACAAGGAAGGTGCCCGCATCTTCCTCAAGCTGGACGATATGCAGCCGGCCATCCGCGATGACGTGCTGCGCACCATCCAGCTCATGGCCGACGCCTCGGATTGGGACAAGGGCGACATGATCGATCAGGCCCAGGACAACGTGGTGCAGATGCCCGCGCCTGGGAAGGGCGCCGGCGCCGCGCCGCCGACCGCGCCGAGCCCCAAGCGCGAGAGCAAGGTGCAGAAGCCGGCCCGCGGCGGCCCGGCCCCCGATGACAAGGCGGTCCTCAACCAGGCCGATTACAAGGCGGCGATGGCGGGGCGCATTCAGGAGCTCTCCACGCTCAATGAAACCGACGCCTACAAGGTCGCCAAGGAAATCTGGGACGATCTGCCGAACCGCGATCGCGACAGCAAGCGCACGCTCGCCAACGCGATCAAGAATGCCGAGGCCGAGGTGGAAGGCTGGCCCGAGGACACCAGCGCGCCGCCGGCCGCATGAGGCACTCGATCCTCGCCCTCGATCTGGCGACGGTCACAGGATGGGCGGTCCACTCCACCGGAATGGACCGCCCATTCTTTGGGTCGCTCGATCTGTCCGGTTACCCGGCGCAGGAGTCGGGCGACCCCTGCCTTGATCTGTGGAATTTCATGCTGGAAAAGCACCGCCTCTATGATTTCACCCATGTGGTGTTCGAGGCCCAGCACGTTGGCCTGAGCCCGCCCAAGAAAGGGCAGCAGGCTCGCCAGATCAACATCGACACGATCTATAAGCTGATCGGCATGGGCACCACGGCGGAAATGTTCGCCGCGGCCTGCCGGCGGGCGAATAAGACGAAATTCCCGCAGTGCTTCAAGGTGCACATCGGCACCTGGCGCAGCCATTTCATCGGGAACGGCGGCCTGGGCAAGCTGCTCTCGAAACAGCGGTGCATCGCGGTCTGCGAGGCGTTCGGCTGGGACACCTTCGACCACAATGCCGCCGAGGCCTGCGGCATCCTCGACTATTTCATGACGCTGCTGCCGGGCGAGGCGCGGCCCTGGCGCGATGACACCTTCTTTGGCCAGCGGGTCGAGCGATGACGCCGCGGCGCTTGCTCATTAGTTTCAGCGGCGGCGAAACGTCCGCCTATATGACCCAGCTCATCCTGCGCGCCTGGCGGCAGCGCTATGATGAGATCGTGGTGGTGTTCGCCAACACCGGGGAGGAGGAGGAGGCCTGTCTCGAATTCGTGCGGCTCTGCGATGAGCTGCTCGGCTTTGGAACGGTCTGGCTCGAGGCGGTCATTCACCACGGCGAGAAAAAGGGCCCGACCCATCGCATCGTCACTTTCGAGACGGCCAGCCGGCACGGCGAGCCGTTCGAGGAAATGATACGAAAATACGGCATCCCCAACCCGAAATTCCCGCATTGCACCCGCGTGCTGAAAAAGGCGGCGATCCTGAGCTATGCGCGCTCGATCGGCTGGGAGCCGAACACCTATGACACCGCCATCGGCATCCGCGCCGACGAAATCGACCGGATGACTGAGGATAAGGATTTGCGGCGGGTCATCTATCCGCTGGTGAAGCCGTGGCCCACCAGCAAGCCGCAGATCAATTATTGGTGGCACCGCCAGCCGTTCCGGCTCGCCTCGAAAGGCTACCGCGGCAATTGCACCACCTGCTGGAAAAAGTCGCTGCGCAAGCTGCTCACCGTCATGGATGAGACGCCCGAGGCCTTCGATTTCAACCGGCGCATGGAAGCCGACTATGGCCTTGTCGGCGCCGAATTTGGAAAGGACGCCGCCGGCACCCTGCCGGTGCCGCTGCCGCCCGGGTATCGGCGCACATTCTTTCGCGAAAACAGGTCGGTTGCCGATCTCGAGCGCCTGCACGCCCAGGGTTTCACGCCCGCCGAGGACGACTCGCAGCCGTGGGAATTCATTTTCGATGCAGAGCTCGACGTTGGCGGCGGCTGCGGCGAGAGCTGCGAGGTCTGGGCCGACGATGACAGCGGCGACGATATAGATTTGGAGGCTGCCGCGTGACACCAGACGTTCGCCTGGGCGACTGCATCGAGGTGATGAGCCAGCTGGTAGAGGAGGGCGTGCAGGTCGACGCCGTCATCACCGATGGCCCGTATCACCTCCAATCGATCGTGGACCGATTCGGCGCCGAGGATGCGGTGCCGGCGCAGGTCGGCGCCACCGGCGCGTTCGCCCGGTCGAGCGCGGGCTTCATGGGCCAGGAATGGGACGGCGCGAATGAGGACGGCCGCAGGATCGCGTTCGACCCGGCCACCTGGCGCCTGGCGCTCAAGCTGCTGAAACCCGGCGGCCACCTGCTCAGCTTCGGGCACACCACCACCCAGCACCGGATGGTCTGCGCGATCGAGGACGCCGGCTTTCACATTCGGGACATGCTGGCGTGGACCTATGCGACCGGCTTCCCGAAAGGCCGGGACGTGTCGAAGGATATTGATGAGGTGCTCGGCCGCGAGCGCCAAGTCATCGGCCAGGGCCGCAGCGGGCCCATGATGCGCATGGCCGGCGAGAATGAGCGCGATTGGCACAAGCGCCAGAAGGCCAGCCGCGGCAAATTCGAGCGCACGGCCGCGGCCAGCGACGAAGCGAAGGCCTGGGACGATTGGCGCACCGCCCTGAAACCCGCGTGGGAACCGATCTGCCTGGCGCGCAAGCCCCTCGATCAA
>Ga0070665_100004876_pt1 | contig 13935 bp, 13 predicted proteins | sample KBSS13metaG_FD_65862 | JGI IMG/M metagenome (GOLD analysis project Ga0070665, IMG submission 65862) | Switchgrass rhizosphere microbial communities from Kellogg Biological Station, Michigan, USA - KBS S1-3 metaG | ecosystem: Host-associated > Plants > Roots > Rhizosphere > Soil ... | reverse complement strand
CCAACCTGCCCAGGGTATGCTCGAGCGCGCGGGTCAGCTTGTCGGCGGCGCCCTCGATCGATTGGAGAAGTGTCTCGGCCTCGTGTGCGACCGCGACGGGCCGCAAGCCAGCCACGCGGGCCTCGATGACTGCCCGCTTCTCCCGGGCGCCATGTTTGGGACCATTGGTGTCGCTCAGATGGACCTCGATCCGTGTAATACGGGTCTGGAACCGCTCCACGGCCGCCTGGACGATGGCGGCCACGCGCTCATTGGCCGACTCTCCGCCTTTGATGTGATTGTCCGAGTTCACGAGTATCTGCATAGACCCTCCTGGCTTCCTGGTCCGCGAAGGAAGAGCGCAACCGTTGTACCCGCGCTCGCTGCGGCGTGCTTGGGACATCGTCCGACTGACTGCCTAGTCACAGTCCTACAGCGCCCGATCCGCAGCGCATGCGGTAATCGCCGCGAGGTGCAAGGTGAGGGACACTCTATGAAAACCGTTCTGCACACCCTGGGCGTGCTTCTGATCGTCGCGTGGCTGGTGCTCTGGCTGGCCGTGAAGGTCACCTTCGCGGCGATTCACCTGCTGTTGTTGTTGGGTGTCGCGCTGATCGTGTTCGGGCTGCTCAAGGCGGGGAGCCGTGGCTCGACGGCTTGAGCCCCCGTCCTGGACGGGCCAGCGCAGCGCTCAGCGGGTGGCTGGATCCCAATGCTCGTCCGCCTTGCCGTCCTTGAATCTCCACATGTCGAACCACGTCGTCGTGTAGCTCTTGGCGGGGTCTTTCGGATCCTTCAGCTCGCGGACGTAGGAGACCACGACGAGATCACCCTCGGCGGTCACTGATACGATCTTGCTCTGCATTTTTGCCGGAATGGGTTTGGGCTTTGCCTTGACCACTTCGGTGAAGAATTTCACCACGCCCGCCCTTCCGGAGGCCGCCAGCGGATTGTGTTGGATATAGCGCTCCGTCAGATATTTGTCAGCCTGTTCCCAATGGCCGGCCTCGATCAGGTCTTTGACGATGTGGTATGCGGTCTGCTTGTTGGCGTCGAGAACCGGATCCTTGCTGTGGAACAGGGCATCCGGGTCGGGTGCCGGCGCCACGGCTTCCTGGGCGTGTGCGCAAGCGCAGCCCAACAATACAGCCGCCGCGATGGCGAGGCGCAAATGACGTGCCATAAATTTCCCCCTGATCGTTTTTTGCCTGCCCGTCAGTTCATGATGGCACAGTTGCGGCGCGGTCGCCCCGGGCCGGCAAGCTGACATCCGCCTGGTGCTCCTCGCGCACGCGCCTGGCCACCATGTGGTTGAAAAGAGTGATGGCCCGGTCGGCGCTCGTAGGCATGACTCGTGGCGCGGGTGTCATGTCTATAATGCGCTGTTGCGCTTCGATCATCGTGCGATCCTCGGCGAACGCCTTGGATGCAACCCCCAGCAACCGGTCGCGCAGGGCGGCGTCCCCATACCGGCGATGCGGGCCCCAGGAGAAGAAGTAACGGGAAGTTTTCTCCGTCAGGGGCGTTACCGCCTGACTGGTGAATGTGACCGCTCCCGCCGCGAGCTCCAGGTCCGGCGCCCCGCCACCCAAGCGCTCGCGGGTGCCGATTGGAAACACACCGCCGGTCATCAGGAGGATGCCGGGCAGCAGGAAGTCATAGCGACTGTAACGCTCCCCGGGTTGCGTAAAACTCAACCGGGTGCTTCCCGAAGTGTCCTCCAGCCAGCGCTCGACCCGGACACCGTTCGGCAACGAGGTGATCTGCGGGCGCAGCCGGGCCCATTCCTCGTTCGCCCCGAAGCTGTTGACATGGACATAGCTGAGATGGCTGAAGTCGAGCAGGTTGTCATTGATGAGGCGGGCTTCGGCTGCGTAATCCAGCTGGCCGTGACCCAGAATGTAGTTGGGATTGTCGTAGCCGACGGCCGGCGGAATCAGGGACTCGTCGCAGCGCGCCGGGTCGCCCATCCAGACCCACACCCAACTGTGCCGCTCGCACACGGGGTACGAGCGGACCTTGGCCCGCGGAGGAACCCGATCCTGGCCCGGGATCTCGGTGACGGCGCCGCTGCGATCGTATAGCAGCCCGTGGTACATGCAACGCAGCTTGTCTCCCTCGCAGCGGCCGAGGGATAACGGCGCCAAGCGGTGGACGCAGCGGTCCTCGAAGGCGGTCAGGACATTGTCTGCGCCGCGCCAGATGACGACCGGCTCGCCAAGAAGGCTGAGGCCGGCCGGTCGCTCCACGATGAAATCCTGTGCCCATCCAGCCACATACCACGTATTTCGAACGTAATTCATGGGCGTGCACCGAGGCAGTTTAATACCATTAAACAGGAGCTTGATTTAATGTTGTTAAACTGTCAACCGGAGTGAGCGATGGGTGCGAGCGCGAAGTTGGACCAGGCGGCGGTGCTGGAGGCCGCCTTCCAGGTGCTGGATCAGGCGGGACTCGAGGGGTTGAGCCTGCGCCTGGTCGCGGAACGGCTCGGAGTGCAGGCCCCCGCCTTGTATTGGCACGTCCATGACAAGGCGGAGCTCATCAGTTTGATGGCTGCGACTTTCTCCGAGGCCGCCGCACACGCCATTCTGGCCGGCAAGACCTGGCGCGAGAAGCTCATTCTCTCGGCCAGCGCGCGCCGTCGAGCGATGCTCGCGCGGCGCGATTCGGCCCGCGTTTGTGTTATGGCTCGACCCTTGCGGAGCGCGGCGGAGCTCGCTCCACAACTCACCGCTCCGCTCGTAGCGGCGGGGTTGACCGCGCCGCAAGCGCTGTCATATCAGGCCGCGGTGATCGCTTATACCGTCGGTTGGGTCGCCTATGAGCAGAGCCAGGCGATGCACACCTTCCTGACCCAACTCATCGATTTCGACGACAGTTTCGCGACCGGGCTGCATGCCATGGTCAGCGGCTTACCGGCAGGCGAGGGTAGGAGTTGACCGGTCGGTCAATTGTTGCGCAACCCTACTGAGCGACAGGGCTGCGCGCTCGAGGGGCGCTCGACCCCGGCCGGCGGCGTAGCGCTCGGCCAGGGCCTTTTGGTGCAAAGGCGCGATTATTTCTTCTTGGCAGGAGCCTTTTGGCTCTTGCGGAACGAAATACCAGTGCGCATCGCCTTCTGCTGGACTGCGGCGGCCGTGCGGCCCAGAGCCTTGGCAGCCTGCGCTGCCGTGCCGTTGGCAGCGAGCTTCTTCAGGGTCTTGAGCTCGGTTGCGGTCCAAGAAGCCCCATCACTGGACGGACGTTTTGCCATCATCATCTCCAAAATGTTAACAACCCACGAATAATACACGTGGGGCGCAAATGATACACGTATGAAAGAAGTTTTGTTGCATCAATTGTGACACTGACGGGGTTGTGGGGAGGTTTTTTCATCATTTCAAGGGTGGTTGGCATGAAACCGGGCCGAAGTGCAACAGCTTGGCGGCCGTGAGCGTCGGTTGGTCGCGACTCGGTGCGGGGCACGCGGGTCAATCTGGCGCCGCATGGCGGCGCGACCGCCGGTTGACAGGTAACGGGAACAGTTGACATTCGGCACCCAAACTGTTGATCGGAGCCGAAATGCAACCTGTCAGCTGTTCGGAACCGGCCGACTCACCCCCCGTGACGTGCGGGAATTGTGACAGTCGCCGCAGCACCCACCGGGGGCGCGGGGTGCGGCGTTGGACCAAGGGCGGTGGCGCTCGGCTCGTTCTGACTCGTGGGAAGTTATGGGGCGGGACCTGCCTTCAATGTAGTGGGTACCCCGAACATGAAGGGGAATTTAGCGACTCGCTACCGGCTGCGGGAGCCCGGGCCGGAGCGTGACACTGGTCACTTTTTGCAAACAGCGCGCCTCTTGTTTGCGCGTGCGGATTTCAGCGCAACATCACCCCGCGACACCCAACCGGGAGTTGCTTGGAGCATGCGCTTTCAGCCCTCACAACGGCGGCGCTCAAGATGGCCGCCGGCACCGGTGGCCACTGCCTGCTGAATGGGGTATTTCGTTATGACAGAGGGGACTAGCGCTCCCGCGGGACCCCCAACATTGTGTTGTGGGGCTTCCCCGGGGCGCGCGTGGCCGCTGGTCGGCACCACTGGAGGGCGCTCGATGAACGCACAGATTTGACTTTCAACGTCAGTTGTGACTCAGCCGCGCCCGAATACCTGTTGCGTCGCCACAATGCACTCTGCGCCCAGCGTTCAGGGCCGCGCTCAGTGCAGGATGTTTGGCCGCAACTCTTTCGCGCGAGAGCGCACCGATCTCACGATCTCGTCCCGCCTCCGGGGCGTGCTGCCACCGGCCAGTGCGGCGAAGAGTGCGGTGCCCAGTGTGAGGGCGCCAGCGGCGAGCATCACAGTGGCGAGCGGGAATGATCTCGCGCCGGTGAGGGCGGCCTCCCCGGCATGCGGGGCAAGGAGTTGCATGCGCCGCCGGGTCATCTGCAGCCCCAGGTCACCCAACTGATCGGCCAGCATGCGCTCCGCTTCCGGCAGCAATGTGCTTTCCTCATCCGCCACGTGATGTAGCACCGCTCCCATCAAAGAGAAGAAGGTCTGGTCGAACTCCGGCGATCCGGCCGTGAGAGTGCGCAGCCGTTCTATGAGTTGTCTCATTGCGTCATGTTCCGGCTTGCTTTTGGCCAGTACTTCGCTGTTACCCGCGACGTTCGCCAGCGCCGGATAGAAGATTTCCTCCTCGAGTTGCGCGTGGATCTCGAGCGCCAGGCACGCATTGCGGGCCAGCGCCTCCTTGCGCGCCGTGCTCGCGCCAACCGAATAGCGGTGGAAGAGTGCTGTGACATGGCCATGGTCGAGGCGAATCATCTTGGTGATGCTCGGGAAGGCTCTGCTGGAGAGGGTTGCCATGGGGGTGCTCCGGAGGTGGCGTGGGTCGCCTCGCTGCCGCAAGGCGTGGACCCGGTTCACCCTGATACGGATGCAAAGCTGGGGTTTTCGCTCGTCCGGGGTGCCGGCGAGATGACTTGACTCGCCGAACTGCACCATGTTACTAACGGTAACATGTTACTGCTCGTCACAGTATGAAGAAGACACGGCCTCCCCTCGGCGACCTGGAGCACGAGCTCCTCCAGATCCTTTGGCAGCACGGTGAAATGACCGCTACCGCGGTTCGTAACCAGGTTGCCCGCAAGCTCAAGGATCCAACGATCCGTACCGTGCTGCGCCGTCTGGAAGAGAAGGGTTATGTCACCCATGCCGTAGTGAGCGGCACGTTTGTTTATCGTGCCAGCGATTCAGCCGAGACTGCGGCGGCCAGCGCGGTACAGGGCATCGTCGATCGCTTCTGTGGAGGGTCCATCGAGCGCGCGCTGCTTGGCCTTGCCGATGCTGGAATGATCGACGCCAATCAACTCTCCGCGATCGCCGGCAAGCTGAAACGGAGGTCTCGTTGAGCGGTGGATCGTGAGATTCACCACAGCCGCTGGTCGCTGCGACGTTGGCCGGCCGGCATCAAAGTCGGAGTCGCTGGTGCGGCGATCGTCGTAGTGGCGGCGGTGGTTGTCAGGCTCATTGCCGGCACACCGGTGCGAACGCTTCGACTCCCGGTGCGCCAGGTGACAATGGTGAAGGTGGAGCACGGCATCTTCCATGACCTCATCCCATTGCGCACGACGGTGGTACCGCGCGACACGGTTTATGTCGATGCAACGGACGGAGGGCGAGTGGACCGCGTGCTCGTCGAAGCGGGGGATACGGTTCGGGAAGGCCAACCGTTGCTCGAGTTGAGCAACACCACCCTCGTGCTCCAGGTCATCCAGCAGGAATCCCAGATCAATCAGGCGATCTCGCAGCTCCAGCAGAACCAGATCGAGCTCGAGCAGAATCAACTCAGCAACGATCGGGAGCTGGCGAGCATCGACTACAACCTGGTGCGGTTGGGGAAAGCTACCCAGCGCCGGGTGAGCCTCGCGGCTCATGGGATGGTTGCGGCTGAAGAACGCGACGTCGCGGCCGACGAGCTCGCCTATTACCAGCGATTGAAGCCGATCCAGGTGGCCAGCGGCCAGCGGCAGTCCGCCCTGAAGGATCGGTTGACGCCCGATATCGAACAGCAACTCAGGAATCTGCGCGGCGATCTGATCGTGGTCCACGACAAGCTTGCCGGTCTGATAGTGCGTGCGCCGGTCGCGGGAAAGGTCACTGCACTGGATCTCAAGGTTGGCGAAAGCCGCACGGCGGGTCAGCGTCTGGCAGAGGTCACTCCGGATACCGGCATGAAGCTCGTGGCCGACATCGATGAATTCTACTTGCCCCGTGTGCGGGTGGGGCAGGTCGCAACGGTCGCTTTGGACGGAAAGCCCGTCAGCGTCACGGTGCGCCGGGTCTCTCCCCAGGTTCGGGACGGCCAATTTCGCATCGACCTCGACTTCGAGGCTGCCGGCGCCGTCGGAGCACCCCAACCGGCGTCGTTGGTCGAGGGTGCAACGGCTCAAGGTCATTTGCAGCTGGGAGAGGATCGCTCTGCAACCCTCCTGCCTGCCGGCCCTTTTCTCGAGCGTACCGGGGGCGACTGGGTGTTCGTCGTCGCTGCCGATGGCCGCTCGGCGCAACGCCGGCGCATCAAGCTGGGACGGCGCACCAGCGATCAGCTCGAGGTTCTAGGTGGCTTGTCGGCTGGCGAGCGCGTCATCTCAACGGACTACACCGGCCTGGACAACATCGATCGGATCATTCTGGCGGACTAGAGGCTCCTCGATGCTCAAGCTCGAACATGTTTCGAAGGTTTATCGCACCACCGAGGTGGAGACCGCCGCCCTCGATGATCTGTCGCTGGAAGTCCGGCGCGGGGAGTTCCTCGCCATCATGGGGCCCTCGGGTTGCGGCAAGTCGACGCTGCTCAACATTCTGGGTCTGATCGACAGCCCGTCGACGGGTGCGTACTGGTTCATGGGGGAGGACGTGGCCCGGTGCTCCGAATCGGAGCTCACCCTGCGCCGCCGGGCCGGCGTCGGCTTCGTCTTTCAGAACTTCAATTTGATCGAAAATCTGAGCGTCGCCGAGAACGTCGAGGTTGCATTGTTATATCGGCGGGTCCGCGCGGGCGAGCGCCGCCGCCGCGTTGCTGCGGCGTTGGCAATGGTCGATCTCGCCCATCGGGCCCGGCATATGCCCAGTCAACTTTCCGGCGGCCAACAGCAGCGGGTAGCGGTGGCTCGAGCCCTCGTCGCGGATCCGAAGGTTCTGCTCGCGGATGAGCCAACTGGAAATCTGGACAGTGCCAACGGCGAGTCCGTCATGGAGGCGTTATTGGGGGCTGCGCGGGGCGGCACGACGCTCATCATGGTGACCCATTCCGAATCCCATGCCCGGCGCGCCGACCGCGTGGTGGAGATGTTGGACGGGCGGTTGGTCGAGGCGGCCGAGGTCTAGAGCCTATGCTGCGCAACTATGTCGTCGGAGCGCTGCGCGAGCTCGCGCGCAATCAACTGTACGCCGCTATCAGTATCCTCGGACTGGCGGTAGGCCTGTGTGCGGCGACGTTGGCGGGGCTGACCCTACGCAACGATCTCACCTGGGAGCACTTCATTCCCGGCTATGAGAACACCTACCTGGCAGTCGGGGTGGCCGCACCGACGGGGCACACACCCCTGTACAGCCGGGAGAGTCCCGCATTCGTGGCCGGCATTCTCACGCTGAATCTGCGGCAAATTCGTGCGGTCACGCGGATTGCAGCCGCCGATGTCCATTTGCGGCACGATCAGGTGGAGGCCCAGGAAAGGATCTACTGGGCAGATTCGAACGCATTCGATGTGCTGCGGCTACCGGTATTCGCCGGGGATCCCGTGGCGGCCTTGCGGCGCCCGGACGGGATCATCCTGACACGCAGGATCGCGGCAAAGTACTTTGGCCGGGATGATGCGGTCGGCCAGTCGATTGTCCTCGATGACGCGCATGTCATGACCGTGACCGCGGTGATCGAGGATCTGCCGGTCAACGCGACCAGCCTCGAGACGGGCATATTCGCCAGTGGCCTGGGCTCGTACTCTCGCCTCAGCGAGTGCGACCGCGAGGCACCCGAGCTCGCCAGTCGAAACGCGGTAAAACTGTGCGGCTCGACCTACCTGCAGCTCGGCTCCCAACCGCAACTGGATGCCCTGCAGCGCGCGATAGATGCGCTCCTGCCGCAAGCCTATCCAAAGTTTCCTGGCATGACTTTCGGGGCAAAAGTCATCCGCATCGATCGCGTGCACCTGTTTGACGGCTTGAATCCCGGAATTCAAGCCAGGCTCGCCGCCGTAGGCGCAGTGGCGCTGGTGATCCTGTTCGCTGCGTGTGTGGTGTTCGTCAATCTTTCGACGGCCCGGTCCGTGCGCCGGGCGTTGGAGGTGGGAGTCAGGAAGGCCTGTGGCGCGAGTCGGGCGCAGTTGATCGTGCAGTTCCTGGGCGAATCGGTGCTTTACGTGGTCTTGGCGGCCTGTGTCGCGCTCGCGCTGGCGGAGGTGACGTTGCCGTACGTGAACGCGTTCCTCGACTCCGGCAGCCGTCTCGATCTGGTACGTGACCCGGAGTTGCTTGCGAGCGCGATCATGGGAGTGCTGGTTGTTGGCGTGCTCGCGGGGGCCTATCCGGCCTTCGTGTTATCCGCGTTCCGGCCGAACACCGTGCTCAAAGGAGTCTTGCGGTATGCGCGTGGCGCAATGGCGAGGCAGTCATTGGTGGTTCTGCAGTTCGCCATTTTGATCGGGCTGGTTCTGACCGCCGCCGTGATCTATCGGCAGTGCCTCTATGCCACGCGTGATGCGCTGCGCGTGGATGTCGATCAGATGTTGATCATCCGCAGCGACTGCAAGCCGGTCCTGTTGAATGAGCTGAGAGCACTGCCCGGAGTGCGCGGGGCGTACTGCTCCTCCCCGGCATTACTGGATCGACAAGGTTTCCTCAATGCTCGGCTGCGGGATGGCAGCAATCTCGCGATCGATACGACCGCCTTGGAATTCGGGGCCTTTGGGCTCTATGGCATCAAGCCTGTTGCCGGGGTGTTGCCTCTGGATGCGGGGCAGGACGGCACCGGTCCGATCCAGAATGAGCGCCAGGTCGTGATCAACGAAACCGCCGCGCGCCGGTTCGGTTTCGCAGCGCCAGCCGCCGCCATCGGTGAGCCGCTTCCCCTGACAGAGGGTCCGCGGGACTTCATGGCGGTGGCGCGCCGGATTGTTGCAGTGGTCCCGGATTTCTCTTTCGAGGTGGCGGCACAGAAGGTACGGCCGACGCTCTACTCGGCGGAGCCGAACGGATACAAGCTCATCAATGTCCGGCTCACAGGCCGGGATATTCCCGAGACGCTGGAGGCGATCGATCGCCTGGGCAGCAGTACCGGCGCGGCAAAACCGCCCGAACGGTTTTTCGTCAGCGAGTATATCCAGAGTCTGTACTCGATGGTCTTGCGGGAGGCGCAGGTCTTCGCCGTGTTTGCCGGGGTATCTCTGGTCCTGGCCGCTCTGGGCCTGCTGGGTTTGTCCGCCGCGACCGCGGCAAGCCGCACCAGGGAAATCGGCATTCGCAAAGCCATGGGGGCCAGCACTGCCGATATCATGCGGATGCTGCTCTGGGAGTTCAGCACGCCCATCTTCTGGGCGAGTCTGCTTGCCTGGCCGGTGAGCGGTCTTTTGCTGCGCCATTGGCTCGATGGATTTGCCGACCACGTCGAGTTGGGACCCGGTCCCTTTGTTGCCGCCTCGGCGCTGGCGCTCGGGGTCGCGCTGCTGACAGTTGCCGGACACGCGTTCCTGATCGCACGCGCCAAGCCGGTGGCCGCGCTGCGCTACGAGTAGCGCAGCGAGTGTTGCGATAAGCTCGCGCCGTATCGCTGCATTCCGCTCGATCGGGGGGCCGCCGATGGCACAAAGTATTTCAACACAGGAAGCGCTGGCGCTGGCGAAGTCGGGAAATGCTGATGCGCAGTATGCCTTGAGCTCGCTTTTGCACCAGCAGGGGCAATTCGGTGAGAGCCTGCGTTGGCTGCGGCTGGCGGCTGCGCAGCAGCTGGCTCCGGCACAAGTAACGCTCGCGACGTTCCTGATGGATGGTCGGCACACCCCGCGCGACTGCCAACAAGCTGCCGGTCTGCTGGAGCCGCTGGCAGCTACGGAAGCCCGAGCCAACCTGCTGCTCAGCGAGTTGTATGGCTTTGCTGCGCTCGGCAGCGGGAATCCTGAAACCGGGCTCCGTTTCCTCATGGCCGCGGCACGGATGGGAGAGGCCGGTGCTCTGCGCCAGCTCGCGTTACTCAGCGTCTGTCATGGGCGTTGGGATCTGGTACGGCCCCTGTTGGACGCCGCAGGCCGGCGTGGTGATGGCGCTGCGGCGTATGCTCTGGCGTGCTGTTATCTCGACGGGATCGGCGGCGTGTCCGAACCGGCGTCGGCTCTGGCAATCTGCCGCAGTCCGGTTGCGCGTTCTCAATATCTGGGCCAGCGATTGGAGGCGGCGCTTCGAAAAGAAAATCCAGCCGCCGCCTCTGTTGCAGGACCACCCCCGCAACTCAGTGTCGACTGGATGTTGCTGGAGCAGGCGTTACCGCAATTAGCGGCTGACATACAACTTCCGGCGCCCGGAACACTCAGCGAAGCCCCGCTGATTCGTAAACTCCCGGGGGTACTTCATCCGCTGGTGCTGGATGCGCTCATCAATCAGGCCGCTCCGCTGGTGCAGCGCTCGCAAATCGTCGATGCGCGTACCGGTGAGGCGCGTGCCGATCCAATGCGTACCAGTTCGCACGTGACGCTCAGTCCGCGTCAGCACGATCACGTGCTGGAGGCGATCGAGCGCTGCATCAGCCGCGTCTGCGGCGTGCCCAGGACAAACAGCGAATTCCTGCAAGTCCTGCGTTACCGGCCCGGTGAGCAGTACAGGCTGCATGTGGACTACTTCAATGAAAGCGGTCCGGGCTCGCAGCAATCCATGGCCGATGGCGGGCAGCGCGCGCAAACGGTACTGACGTATCTGAATGACGACTACACTGGCGGGAGTACGTCATTTCCAAAGCTGCATCTGGACATCAAGGGGCAGCGAGGGGACATGCTGCATTTTCATAATTTGAATGCGGATGGGCTCGGTCACAGAGACACTCTGCATGCAGGACTGCCGGTTGCTGCAGGGGAGAAATGGCTGCTGTCGCAATGGGTGCGCAGCAGAAGTTATCCCGCGCGCGTAGCGTGGTAGTCGCCTCGACGAGCGCGACGGGATGGCGCTCCATCGTACGCGTGGCGAGTGGTAATTTCCTGGAGATGTACGACTTCATGGTGTTCGGCTATTACGCTGCCGCCATCGGCCATGCCTTCTTTCCGAGCGGCAATCCCTATCTATCGTTGCTGCTCTCGCTGGCCACTTTTGGCGCGGGTTTCCTGATGCGGCCACTGGGCGCGCTGGTACTCGGCGCCTACGCGGACCGGCATGGACGTCGGGCAGGTTTGCTCCTGACACTGAGCCTGATGTCCATCGGCATTCTGTCCATCGCCTGTACGCCGGGCTATGCAACTCTCGGCGCCTTGGCGCCGATTCTGGTGTTGATCGGGCGCTTGTTGCAGGGTTTTTCCGCCGGCATGGAGTTGGGGGGCGTGTCGGTTTACCTTGCTGAGATAGCCCCTCCCGGCCGCAAAGGGTTTTATGTCAGCTGGCAATCGGCCAGCCAGCAGGTCGCGGTAATGCTCGCCGCCTCGGTGGGGGTCGTGCTCGCCTCCAGTCTGTCGCCGCAAGCCATGGACCAATGGGGCTGGCGCGTCCCGCTGCTGCTCGGCTGCTCGATCGTGCCCTGCTTGTTCGTCCTGCGACGCTCGTTACCTGAGACCGACGAATTCGCGGCACGCCAGCACCGCCCCGGGACTGCGGACATACTGGCGTCGCTGCGCTCCAACTGGCAGGTCGTGTTGATTGGTGCGTTCCTCGTGGTCATGACCACTGTGTCGTTCTACATGATTACTGCCTATACCCCCACGTTCGGCAGCTCTGTCCTGAATCTCTCGTCGGCGGATAGCCTCTGGGTGACACTGTGTGTGGCTGTCTCCAATCTCCTGTGGTTGCCAGTCATGGGGTCGCTTTCGGACCGGATCGGCCGCAAGCCATTGTTGCTGGCCTGTACACTCGCACTGCTCGTGAGCGCTTACCCGATGATGTCGTGGTTGACCGCTGCCCCGTCATTTTCGAGGTTGCTGGGTACCGAGCTGTGGTTGTCATTCCTCTATGCCAGTTACAACGGGGCCATGGTGGTATTTCTGATAGAGCTCGTGCCCGTGTCGGTTCGCACCACGGGATTCGCTGTTGCCTACAGCCTGGCAACTGCAATTTTCGGGGGCTTCACACCCGCTATCTGCACCTATCTCATTCACACTTTCCACAATCCCGCCATCCCGGGACTGTGGCTGTCATTTGCTGCGGCGTGCGGGCTTGGGGCGGTGCTGCTGGCAAAAAGCCCAGAACATGAGTGATTCAGGACCCCGGGGCGTTTTCTGATGTTGCGATGGACTCGACGCCGCTTTCTGGCCATGGCCCTGGCTCTGGGTGTGTTCAACAAGGCCCGTGGCGCGGAGGACTCGTTCGACGTAGTGCTCGAGAGCAATCATCGGGTCGCATTACGTGATGGCGTCCGCCTTGCGACGGATGTCTACCGTCCGGCGCACGGCGGAAAGGCCGCAGCGGGACGGTTCCCGGTCATACTGGAACGCACACCCTATGGCCGCAATGTCACCTATTTCCGCGACATCACTGCGGTCAGTCCAACACCAAAGACCCGTGCCGAGGTCGCGGCGTACTACGTCCGTCACGGGTATGTCGTAATTTTCCAGGACTGTCGCGGGTGTCACGATTCCGAGGGCGAATTCGTCAAGTATCTCAACGAGGCCGCTGACGGTTTCGATACCTGCGCCTGGATCCGGGAGCAGCCCTGGTGCAACGGACGCATTGGTACCATGGGGCTATCCTACGCCGCGCACGCCCAGGTTGCGTTGGCTTGCCTGAACCCACCCGGGTTGGAGGCGATGTATGTCGATTGCGGTGGCTTTTCCAACGCGTACCAGGACGGCATACGCCAGGGCGGGGCCTTCGAGCTGAAGCAGGTCACCTGGGCGTATAACCTGGGGCTGGAGAGCCCGCAGGTGCAGAAGGATCCGCGGCTGCTGGCGGCCTTGCGGGCGGTGGATCTCAAGGCCTGGTTTGCTAGCATGCCCTGGAAGCGGGGCCACACTCCGCTCAGCCTCCTGCCGGATTACGAGCGCTATGTCTATGAACAGTGGGAGCATGGCAAGTTCGATGGCTTCTGGAAGCAGATCGGCATCTACGCAGAGGGCTACTATCCGCAATTCGCCGCTGCCGCGATGGTGCACATGTCAGGTTGGTATGACGCGTACTCGCGCTCGGCCACCGACAACTACGTTGGGTTAGCTAAGCGCAAGCGCGGACCCGTGCGCTTGGTCATGGGCCCATGGACTCATGGAGCGCGTTCGACGCCGTATTCCGGCGATGTGGATTTCGGGTCGGGCGCGACGTTGGATGCAGACGGTGGCGACATTTTCTTGCGCCGTTTGCGGTGGTTCGATCGCTATCTCAAGGGGATCAAGACCAGCTCGGAACCTGAGGCGCCGGTGCGATTGTTCATCATGGGAGGCGGCAGCGGTCGCAAGACGGCGCAGGGGCGCCTCGATCACGGTGGTCGCTGGCGCAGCGAAGCCGACTGGCCCATTCCGGACGGTCGCCCCACTCCATATTATCTGGGTGCCGACGGCCGGCTTTCGACCAGTCATCCCACCGTCGCTGCCGGGTCGCTGACCTATGACTTCAATCCCGAGCACCCGGTGCCCACCATGGGCGGGACTGTCACCTCCGGGGAGCCCCTGATGCGAGGCGGTGGCTTTGACCAGCGTGAGGGACCGGGATTCTATGGCAGCCGTGAGCCCTACTTACCGGTAGCAGCGCGACCGGATGTGCTGGTGTTCGAAACAGAGCCCCTCGTCGCCGACG
>Ga0070665_100004875_pt1 | contig 13935 bp, 14 predicted proteins | sample KBSS13metaG_FD_65862 | JGI IMG/M metagenome (GOLD analysis project Ga0070665, IMG submission 65862) | Switchgrass rhizosphere microbial communities from Kellogg Biological Station, Michigan, USA - KBS S1-3 metaG | ecosystem: Host-associated > Plants > Roots > Rhizosphere > Soil ... | reverse complement strand
CGCTCGGCGTAGGCCGGAGCGCCGCGAAGCGCTCGCTTTCCGGCTGGCTGACCCGGCTCGAGCTTGGCCGCCCCCGAATCACCTTGAAGCTAGCGCTGTCGATCGACGGCAAGATCGCGCTTCCTTCGGGCGAATCGAAATGGATCACCGGGGAGGATGCGCGCCGGCATGTTCATGAGCAGCGCGCCAAGAGTGACATGATCCTGGTCGGGCGCGGCACTTATCTGGCCGATCAGCCGCGCCTCGACGTCAGGCTTCCGGGCCTCGAGGAGTCGTCGCCGCGCCGGGCCTTGCTCACGCGCGGGGAAGCGGTCGACGGTTGGGAAATTCTTAGAAATCCGCAGGATGTGCGCCGGCTTCATGACGTCAACGACCTCCTGGTCGAGGGCGGTTCGTCGACGGCCACGGCATTCCTCAGTGAGGACCTGGTCGACCGGATCCTGATCTACCGCGCCCCGATCATCGTCGGCGAAGGCAAGTCGAGCTTTGGCTATGTCGGCCTCGACGCGATCGCGGACGCTCATGGCCGCTGGGAGCTTGTCCGCGAACAGCGCCTCGGCGTCGACCGGCTGGAAGTTTACGAGCGGGTTCGCGAAGGTTAGGGCGCGGCGATGTTCACCGGGATCGTCACCGACGTCGGCACCATCCGCAGCGCCGAGCAGCGGGGGGACCTTCGCGTCGTTATCGACACGCACTACGACACGGCGACCATCGACCTCGGCGCATCGATCGCCTGCTCGGGTGTGTGCCTGACGGTGGTCGACAAAGCTCCAGGCTGGTTCGCGGTCGATGTGTCGGGCGAGACCGTGTCGCGCACCGTGGCCGACCTCTGGCGCGAAGGCGCGCTGCTCAATCTCGAGCGGTCGCTGCGCCTTGGTGATGAGCTCGGCGGCCACATCGTCACCGGCCATGTCGATGCCGTCGCCACGGTGGTCGGCACCTGTCCGGAAGGTGATTCGGTGCGGGTTGGCATCAGCGTGCCGCGTGAGCTCGGGCCGATGATCGCCGCCAAGGGCTCCATTGCGCTCGACGGCGTGTCGCTGACCGTCAATGAGGTGCGAGAAGCCGAAGACGGGTCCACGCATTTCGCGGTGAATATTATCCCGCATACCTCCGAACACACGTCGTTGCGCGACTTGGCTGCGGGACGACAGCTCAATGTCGAGGTCGACGTGCTTGCTCGCTATATCGACCGGATGCTGGCCGCCCGATCACAATAGGGACATCATTGTTCCTTCTTTTCATCACACTATAATGTGATTATTCCGGCTGTATGTCTGCAACGCTCATCGATCGCATCGAAGCGATCATCGCCACCGGGGAGGTCAGCCGCGCCGGCTTGGCTCGCGCCGCCGGCCTTCATCCCAATAGCCTCAGGAAATTGGGTTCCTCCGAGTGGAATCCGACTGCGGACACGCTCTCTCGCCTCGAAAAGCTGATCCAGCGCAGCGCCGGCGATGCACTGGTCGGGCCGGAAGAGATCATCAACGAAGCACGCAACGGGCGCATGTTCATCCTTGTCGACGATGAGGATCGCGAGAACGAAGGTGACCTCGTCATCCCCGCCCAAATGGCGACTCCCGACGCGATCAACTTCATGGCCCGCCACGGCCGCGGCCTCATTTGCCTCGCGCTCGGCAAGGAACGCGCCGACCAGCTCGGGCTGGAACCGATGACTCGCACCAACCGCAGCCGCAACGAGACCGCTTTCACCGTGTCGATTGAAGCGCGCGAGGGCATTTCCACCGGCATCAGCGCCGCCGATCGCGCACGCACGATCGCCGTGGCAATCGATGCCGCTAACGGCCCCGACGCGATCGTGTCACCCGGCCATGTCTTCCCGCTGATCGCGAGGCCCGGGGGCGTGCTAGTCCGCGCCGGCCATACCGAAGCGGCGGTCGACGTCGCGCGGCTCGCCGGCCTCAACCCGAGCGGCGTGATCTGCGAGATCATGCGCGAAGACGGGACCATGGCGCGGCTCGAGGACCTTACGGACTTCGCGCGCGCGCACGGGCTGAAGATCGGCACGATTCGCGACCTCATCGCCTACCGCCTCAAAAAGGATCATCTGGTCGAGCGCGTTGCCGTCAGCCCTTTGGTGTCGTCGAGCGGCGCGCAGTGGCAGGCGCAGGTTTTCCGCGACAAATCGAGCGGCGAAGAACAGCTCGCCCTGGTTCACGGCACGCTCGATCCCAATGAGCCGGTGATGGTACGAATGCACAGTCTCGACCTGTTTGCCGACGTGCTCGGCGAATCGGGTCCGCGCTCCGGCGTGTTCCAGGGCGCCATGCGGATGATCGAGAACGCAGGGTCCGGCGTGGTCGTGGCGCTTCACGCCGCTGCGCCTGGCTCGCTGTCCCGGTCGATCGACCTTCGCGCCGGCAAGCCGGTCGAAGGCGGCGACGCCGTCCGGGGTTACGGTACCGGCGCCCAGATCCTCGCCGCGCTCGGGGTCCACGACATGATCCTGTTGACCAACACGCATCACTCGCCCGTCGGCCTTGCGGGCTACGGCCTCGCGATTGTCGAGGAACGGAAGATCGAGGTGCAGGGCTGATGGCAACGATCCTGATTGCCGAAGCGCGCTTCTATCCGCACCTCAATGACATGCTGCTTGCCGGGGCGCGAGCGGCGATAGAGGCCGCCGGCCACAAGCATGAGACTCTCACCGTACCCGGTGCGCTCGAACTCCCGGGCGCGATCGCGCTTGCGGCTCGAAGCGGGCGCTTCTGCGCCTTCGTCGCGCTCGGCGTGATCATCCGCGGCGAGACTTATCATTTCGAAGTGGTGTCGAACGAAAGCGCACGCGGGCTCATGGACCTGACCTTGCAGGGCTATGCTGTCGGCAACGGCATTCTGACCGTCGAGGATGAGGCGCAGGCCATCGCGCGGACTGATCCGGCGCAGGGCAACAAGGGCGGCGGCGCGGCCGAAGCCGCGCTCGCTCTGTTCAATCTGCGCGAAAAATACGCGCCCTAGGCGGCCTGCGCTTCTTCAAGCGTCGGATAGTCCACGTAGCCGCGCCCATCGCCCGAATAGAAGGTCGACGCATCGCCGTCGTTGAGCGGGGCGCCGCTCGCGATCCGCTTCACCAGGTCCGGGTTGGCGATGAACAGCCGGCCGATGCTGACGCCGTCGGCTGTGGTCGCCGAGACCCGGCCCCAGGCGTCCTTCCAGTCATAATCGCTGTTGATCAGAATCTTGCCTGAGTAGCGGCTGCGCATCGCCGGGCTGACCGCCGCGCTTGGCACCGCGCCAGCCGATGTCGGGCGGCTCGGCTCGCGAAGCTCGATCCACGGCACCTTCAGCTCCTCAAGCCGGTCGGCGAGCGTCGCGAACAGCGGGATCGGGTCGCTGTCCTCGACCCCCTGTGAATAGATGTTGGGCGAGAAGCGGATGCCGACCTTGTCGATGCCGATCTCGTCGCCGACGGCTTTTAGCACTCGGGTCGCGAAGCGCAGGCGGTTGTCGATCGAGCCGCCATATTCATCGTCGCGGAAGTTGGAGCTGTCGCGCAGGAATTGGTCGACGAGATAGCCGTTGGCGCCGTGGACCTGGACGCCGTCGAAGCCGGCGCGGATCGCGTTGCGCGCCGCGTTCACATAGTCGCCAATGATCCGCTCAATGTCGTCGCGCGTGGCGGCGCGGGCTTGGGTATAAGGCTTCTTGCCCTCGTAAGTGTGGGCGTAATCGGGCGCCGTCGTCGCCGATGCGCTGACCGGCTCGCCGCCGCCGAGGTCGGGGTGAACGAGACGACCCATGTGCCACAACTGCGCGACGATCCGGCCGTCGGCGCGGTGGACGGCGTCGGTGACAAGCTTCCAGCCGTCGACCTGCGCGTCGTTCCACAGGCCCGGCGCGTCGGGCCATCCAAGGCCTTCGCGACTGATGCCCGTCGCCTCGGTAATGATCATGCCGGCGCTCGCCCGCTGGGCGTAATAAGCGGCCATCAGGTCATTGGGCACCGCTTCGCGGTTGGACCGGGCACGAGTCAGCGGCGCCATCACCAGGCGATTGGGGAGGTGGATGGACCCGAGCTCAAGCGAATCGAACAGACCGACCATGTGGATGCTTCCTGTTATTTCCCTAGCCAGTGGCCCCGACGCAAAAAATAGTTTCAACAAGCTACCAATCAATCACGATTGAAATGCGGAATCGATAAGTTGCGCTTATGGCCGACCTCTTCCGTTCGCCCTTCCGCGCGCCTGCGCGAGTCCCTAAGCCCGTGATCATGGATGAAAGGGTTGCGCACCGCTTCGCATTTCCCGGCTTGCTGCTCGGCGCGTGGGCGCTCGCGTTCGGCCCGTGGTTCGTCAGGCTTGCGGACGTCGGCCCGGTGGCGACCGGCTTCTGGCGGCTGGCGATCGCGCTCCCGTTTCTCTGGGCGATCGCGAAGGCGTCCGGGCAACCGGCCCATCTGCCGCGCCGCGGCCTGACGATCGCAATCCTCGCGGCGGCGATCTTTTATGCGCTCGACCTCGCTTTGTGGAACGTCGGCATCCGCATGACGAAGCTCGGCAACGCGACCCTGTTCGGTAACGCCGGCAGCCTGGTCTTCGCCTGCTGGGGGCTGTGGCTCGCGCGGCGCTTGCCGCTGATGCAGGGGATCGCGTTGGTCCTCGCGATCGCCGGGTCGATCCTGCTGATGAGCAGCAGCTACGAGCTGTCCTCGAAGAATCTCGCCGGCGACGTGTTCACCCTGATCGCCGGGGTACTTTACGGCGGCTATCTGATCCTAGTCGACCGGGTGCGTGCCAACCTGCAGCCGCTGCCGCTGCTATTCCTTGCGACCTTGTTCGCGGCACCAATCCTGCTCGCGATCAGCCTTGCGAGTGGCGAGCGGGTGTGGCCGCACGACTGGACGCCGGTCCTGCTCTTCGCTCTGTCGAGCCAGGTGCTCGGCCAGGGCCTGCTCGTGTTTGCGCTCGGCAATTTATCGCCGCTGGTGGTCGGCCTCGTGCTGCTCAGCCAGCCCGCCATCGCCGCGCTGATCGGTTGGTTCGCCTATGACGAGCGGCTGAGTGCGGTCGACTTCATCGGCGCGGCGGCCATCGCGGCGGCGCTGATCCTGGTCCGCCTGCCGTCTCCGGGGTTGCGCCGGCGCCTGCGCGAGGCCAGTGCATCGGTGCCATGACCGACCCCAAAAGCGATCCGAGTCCCCTCGAACGGCTGCGGCGCCAGCTCGCGCTGGCGATCGGTGAGAATGCGGTGTTTGACGGCTGGACCAAGGCGGCTGTCGATTCGGCGGCGGCGCAGCTCGGCATCGACCCGGTCCAGGCCCGGCTCGCCGTTCCCAAAGGCCAGGCGGCGATGATCGACCTTTACACCCAGGAGGTCGATCGGGCGCTCGAAGCCTGGGCTACGCCACAGCGCATGGCCAAGCTGAAGATCCGCGAGAAGATTCGCGCCCTGGTGTGGAAGCGCCTCGAGATCATGGGGCCGGCACGCGAGGCGGTGCGGCGCGGCCTCGCCATCCTCGCCATGCCGCAGAACGTGCCGCTGGCGCTGCGCATCTCGTGGCGGACGGCCGATCTCATGTGGCGGCTGGCCGGTGACACCAGCACCGACTTCAATCACTACACGAAGCGTATCACGCTAGGCGGCGTCTATGGTTCGACCCTGCTCGCCTGGCTCGACGACCAGAGCGAAGGCTGGATCGCGACAGGTGAATTTCTCGACCGCCGGATCGACGCCGTGATGAAGTTCGAGAAGTTGAAGGCGGAATGGCGCGGATCGGCCGATCGCCGGCTGAGCGTCACGAGGTTCCTCGGCCGGCTGCGCTACCCGCCGCGCTAGGCGGCTATTGATAATCATTCGCAGCAAAGCTAGGCGTCGCTTATGCTGCGGCGCTTCCTGCTGAGCCTTGCCTTGCTCTTCGCCTGCGCGCCGACCTTGGCCGCCGCGCCGTCCGGCGACGTGCAGACTACCTGGCAACTCCTCGATTATCTGTCCGTCGACTATGGTGGCGCGGTCAAGGACGGGAAGGTCATCAGCGCGTCCGAATATGCGGAAATGCGCGAATTTTCCGGCTCCGCAGCAGACAAGATCGCCGCGCTGCCCGCCAGCCCGGCCAAGGCGGCCTTGGTCGACGAAAGCAAGCGGTTCGCCGCGCTGATCGAGCGGAAGGCGAGCCCGGAGGACGTCGCCACCGCGGCTCATACCCTGGGCCAGCATCTGCTCGCAGCCTACCCGGTTCCATTGGGGCCGAAGCAGGCGCCGGATCTCGCGCGCGGAACGCAGCTGTTCCAGGAAAACTGCGCCGCCTGCCACGGCGCGAAGGGCGATGCGCAAACGCCAATGGCCAAGCAGCTCAACCCGCCGCCCATCGCCTTCGTCGACCGCGAGCGCGCCAAGCAGCGCAGCCCGTTCGCGCTCTATCAGGTCATCACTAACGGCCTCGACGGCACCGCGATGCAAAGCTTCGCGCAACTGTCCGACGCCGACAAATGGGCGCTCGCTTTCCATGCCGGCGCCTTTGCTTATCCCGATGCGCTGGCCCGCCAGGGGAGGGCGATTTGGGACAAGGACGCAACGGTCAGGTCCAAGGTGCCCGACCTTGTAGCCTTGAGCTCGTTGTCGGAAGCGAAGCTCGCCGAGGAGATCGGCGCCGACAAGGCTGGCCCGGTCATCGCTTATCTTCGCACGCATCCCGACGTGGTCGGCGCAAAGGGATCGAGCCTTTCGCTGGTCCGCGATCGCCTTTCTCAGAGCCTTGCCGCGTATCGCGCGGGCAATCGCGCCGAGGCCAAGTCGCTTGCTTTGTCCGCCTATCTCGACGGGTTCGAGCCGGTCGAAGCTGCGCTGAGCGCGCGCAACGCCAGCCTCCTCGTCGAGGTCGAAAAGCAAATGGCCGGGCTTCGCTCGGCGATCGATCGCGGCGAAAGCACCGACCAGGTCGAACAGCGGATCAATGCGCTCGACGGTTTGTTCACTGAAGTCGAAGGCGCCCTCGCCCCTGACCGGGGAAGCGCGGTTTCAACCTTCGTCGGCGCCGCGACGATCCTGCTGCGGGAAGGCCTCGAGGCGCTCCTGATCGTCGTCGCAATGCTCGCCTTCCTGAAAAAGGGCGACCGCGCCGAAATGACCCGCCCCGTCCACTATGGCTGGATCAGCGCGCTGATCGCCGGCGTGCTCACCTGGTGGGCGGCGACTGAGCTCATCACCATTAGCGGCGCCACTCGCGAGCTGACAGAAGGCTTCGGCTCCGTCTTCGCCGCTCTCGTCCTCCTGTTCGTCGGGATATGGATGCACGGCAAGGCGCAGGCCGATGAATGGCAGCGCTATATTCGCGAGAAGCTCGGCGACGCGGTGACCAGCGGGTCGGCGTGGTTCCTATTTCTGCTCGCTTTCATCGCCGTTTACCGCGAGATCTTCGAGACGATCCTGTTTTACGTCGCGCTCGCGGCTGAAGGTTATGTCGGTGCGCTCATTGCCGGCGCTCTGTCAGGCGCGGTGGTTCTGGCTGGCATCGCCGTCGCGATGCTGAAGTTCAGCCAGCGCCTCCCGATCGGAAAATTCTTCGCCTACAGCTCGGCCCTGGTCGCGGTCTTGGCAGTGGTCCTCGCCGGCAAGGGCGTCGCCGCGCTGCAGGAAGCCGGCTTGGTTGGCGTCACCCCCGAAGCTCTCCCGCGCATTCCGGTCCTCGGCATCTTCCCAACGCGCGAAGGTGTCGCCGCACAGCTCCTCACGCTGCTCGTCCTGCTTGCCGGTTTCGCTTGGAACCGGCGCCGGTCCGCTGCCCGGCTCGCCGCAGCCTAATCTACTGGACGCCGGAGCCGCTCGGCCTATAGCTGTCCTCAAGAAGAGGAGAGCGAAATGGCGGGCGTGAACAAGGTGATCCTGGTCGGCAATCTGGGGGCGGATCCGGAGGCGCGCTCGCTCAATAACGGCGGCGAAGTCGTGAACATGCGAATCGCTACATCCGAAAATTGGAAGGACCGCGACGGCAACCGCCAGGAGCGGACCGAATGGCATAATGTCGTGATCTTCAACGAGAACCTGGGCAAGGTCGCCAAGAGCTATTTGAAGAAGGGCTCGAAAGTCTACATCGAAGGCCAGATCCAGACCCGCAAATGGCAGGACCAGAGCGGCAACGACCGTTACACGACCGAGATCGTGCTCCAGAAATATCGCGGCGAGCTCCAACTGCTCGACAGCCGTGACGGTGGCGGCGGTGGCCGAGGCGCCTTCAGCGAAGATTTCGGCGGCGACGATTACGGCGGCAGCAGCGGCGGTTCATCACGCTCGCAGTCGCGACCCCAGCCGGCGGCGTTCGACACCGATCTCGACGACGACGTCCCGTTTTGATCGGCTGATCAGTCCTCGTCCTTGCGGCCTTTGAGGGCGGCGAGGACGGCAAACGGGCTGGCTTGCTCTTCCGACAACACACCCGCTTCCTTGAGCGCCGATTCGGCGCTGGCGCTGCGCGGATACGGGTCGAGGCTGAGCGCCAGCGTATCGGCGATGGCGCTTCCAAGGTCGATCGCTGCGCCGTCGTAGAACACGACGTCGCAATCCTGCTCGCCAAGCTCGATATCCTGATCGGCTCCGGCCGCCGGTTGCTCGGGGACGAACAGCAGCTCGAACGGCTCGTCGATATGCGCGGCGATGGGCTCGCCCGTCACCACGCAGCTCTGCGTGACCGACGCGCCTAGCCGCCCGGTGGCCCGAACCTTGCCGCCCGTTCGGGACATGACAGCATGGGCCTCCAGCCGGTCCAGCGCTTCGAGGCCGAGCCGCTTGCAGATCGCGCCGCATTCGCCCTCGTCGGCAACGAGATCGATTCGCTCGCCTTCGCCGATCTGATCGAGCCGCAGCTGATGTCCGAACCGGTCGGTCATCGGATCTTCCCTTCGATTAGCGACGCGACATCGCAGCGCGCGAGCCGCGTCCATGTGTCTTGCAAGCTGGCGGCCGCCGCGTCGAGCGCGCCTGCTACGGGCTCCTCCTTATAAAGTCCGTCACGCGCCGCTTCGCGCCAGTCGCCGCTGTGGCTGACGACATTCCGGATGAAATCGGTCCGCCAGCTCAATGAGCCGACGAGCTTGCGAACAGTCTTCCCCAGGGTCGGGTCGCCGATTCCGAGCTCCCGATGCTCCGACTCCATCACCTCGATGAATCGTTCGGTAAGCGCCACCGACAGCGCGGTGCCATCATCGCCAAGCTGCTCGAGCCTCACGATGGTCATCGCGGTGACCGTCGCCAGCACGGCAAAGCGTCCGTCGAGCGTGTCGGGTACGCCTGCTTCGACATACCAGACCGGCCGCCGCGCCTCCGCCGTAGCGGCATCGAACAGCGCCGAGCCCCGCGCCGGCGACGCCGTTAATCCCCTGAACAGGAAGCCGAGCATAGGAGTTGATTGGCCTCTTCGGTTGCAGCCGCTTGCGCCACTGCATATTGAGGCCCGCGCGCCGACAGGCAAGGCATGCCGTCCGGAAGCGTCCTTAAGAGAGGTTGGGTTCGAATGAAGCTTGGGTTCACGAAGGTTACGACGGTCGCTGTTGCGGCACTGCTGGTGACCGGCTGCGCCGCGATGCGCGCGCACAAGGGCTCCGTGATCGACTCCCAGCTCGTCACCTCGATCCAGCCGGGCGTCGACAACCAGGCGTCGGTCGAAAAGCTGCTCGGCCGCCCGACCTTCGTTGGCCAGTTTGCGCCGAACCAGTGGATCTACGTCGCCCGCGATACGACCCAGCTCGCGTTCCGCAACCCGCGCGTGACCAGACAGACGACCTTGGTCGTCAATTTTGACAACGCCGGTAACGTCACGTCGGTCAACCAAAGCGGCAAGGAGCTGGCGATGAACCTTGAGCCGACCAGCCGCAAGACGCCGACGATGGGCAAGAAGAAGAGCTTCTTCGAAGAGCTGTTCGGCAATATCGGCTCGGTCAATTCGGGCGGCATTCCAGGCCAGTAAGGCTCAAGCTTCCGCGACGCTTCGCTTTGTCCTAAGCCGAGGGTCATGACCGCGACCCCTGCCGGCATGACCTATGCCGACTATCTGAAGCTCGACCAGCTCCTCTCGGCGCAGCAGCCGCTCTCGGAGCTTCACGACGAGATGCTGTTCATCGTCATCCACCAAACCAAAGAGCTGTGGATGAAGGAGATGCTGCACGAGCTCGTGCTCGCCATCTCTTTGATCGGCGAGGACCGGTTCGCTGAGGCTTACAAGGCCATGGCTCGGATCAGCCGCATCCAGGCGGTGATGACCTTGTCGTGGGAGGTGCTGTCGACCCTGACCCCGGTCGATTACCTCAAGTTTCGCGACGTCCTCGGGACCAGCTCGGGCTTCCAGTCGGCGCAGTTCCGCGAGATCGAATATCGGCTCGGCCTCAAGAACGCGGCTTTCCTTGAACATTATGACGAGGGGACGACCGCGCGGACCCGGCTTCAGGATGCGCTGGACATGCCCAGCCTTCGCGATGCAGCGACCGCCGCGTTGGCGCGCGCCGGCTTCGACGTCGGCGACGGATCGATGGAGGCGCTCTCCGCGGCCTGGCTCGAAGTCTATCGCGACGCCGACCGGTGGTTCGAGCTTTACGAACTCGCCGAGAAGCTAGTCGATATCGACGACGCGCTGGCGATGTGGCGGCACAAGCATGTGCTCACCGTGGAGCGGATCATCGGGAACAAGCGTGGGACCGGCGGTTCGGCCGGTGCGTCTTATTTGCGCTCAACGCTCGACAGGCGCGTGTTCCCCGAACTGTGGGATTTGAGGACCGGCCTTTGACTTTCAAAGGGCTGTTCAGCCGCAGCGTCGGCGCAGATCCGACGCGCCTGCATTTTGCTGCGCACAGCCACCACCTCTGGCCGGACGCTAGCTTCGAGGGGCAGGTCCAAGCCTGGAATGACGCCGCTCGCCTCGCCGACCGCAAGTGGGACAAGGTGATGGACGAGGTATGGGTCGAGGCCCAGAGCCATGTTGCGCGGGAGCTTGGCACCAACGATCCAGGCGCGATTGTCTTTTCATCGAACACGCACGATTTCCTGATCCGCTTGGTGACCGCCGCGCCGCGCCAGGGCGGCCAGCTTCGCGTGCTCACGACGGACGGTGAATTTCACAGCGCCCGGCGCCAGTTCGGTCGGTGGGAGGAAGAGCGCTGGATCAGCGTGGACCGTATCGCGGCGGAGCCATTCGACACGTTCGGCGAGCGATTCCTCGCGGCCGCCCAAAGCGGCGAGCACGACCTGATCCTGGTCAGCCAGGTCTTGTTCGGAAGCGGCCGGGTCATGGACCGGGTCGCGGAGTTGGCTGCGCTCGGTCGGCCCGAAGGTCCTTGGGTTGTCGTCGACGGCTACCACGCCTTCATGGCGCTTGATCGACCATTTGACGGGCCTTCAGGCGCCTCCGCATTCTACCTCGGCGGCGGCTATAAATATGCGATGTCGGGCGAGGGCTGCGCCTTCCTTCACGCGCCGGCCGGATTTGCGCCGCGGCCCCCGATCACCGGCTGGTTCGCCGAGTTCGAGGATTTGAGCCTTCCGCCCGGGAGCGTCGGCTACGCCAAAGATGCGACCCGCTTCCTCGGCGCGACATTCGATCCCTCGGCCCTGTACCGGTTCATCTCGGTCCGCCGGATGCTAGACGAGAATGGCCTGACTACCGCCCGGATTTCGGATCATGTCGAAGCCCTTCAACAGCAATTGCTCGCGGCAAATCCATTGGCCGGGGCCGAGCTGCTGAATCCGCTCGATGGTAAGCCGCACGCGCGCTTCCTCGCCTTCCGCAGCCCGAATGCACAGCGTTGGTACAGCGAACTGAAAGAGCAGAATATCATCACCGACGTGCGCGGCGATGTGCTCCGCATCGGCTTCGGCATCTATCAGAACGAGGGAGACGTGGAGCGCCTCGTCGCGCTGCTGAGCAAGCTCGCGTGACTAAGCGTCAGCCAAGCCCGAGGCTCGTCCTCGTGCTGCTGGTTGCCGCCTACATCTTCAACTTCCTTGATCGCCAAATCCTCGGCATCCTCGCCCAGCCGATCAAGGCCGACCTCCACTTGAGCGACAGCGAGTTCGGGGCGATCGGCGGGCTCGCCTTCGCCCTTCTGTTCTCCGTGCTTGGCCTACCCCTCGCGGCACTTGCCGACCGCACCAGCCGAAGCGCGGTGGTCGCTGCGTCGCTCGCCGTATGGAGCGGGTTCACCGCGCTGTGCGGAACCGCTGCGGGTTTCACCCAGCTCTTCCTCTACCGGCTTGGGGTCGGAGTTGGTGAAGCGGGTGGCGTCCCGTCGTCGGTGGCGCTCATCGCCGACTACTTCCCGCCCGAACGGCGCGCCCGAGCCATGGCCATCTTTTACCTGGGCGTCCCGCTCGGCCTCGCAAGCGGAACATTGATCGGGGCCTACATTGCCCATGCGGTCAACTGGCGCGCGGCGTTCCTCGTCATGGGACTGGCCGGTTTGATTCTTTCGCCATTCCTGCGGTTCTTCATTCGCGACCTTCCTCGCCAAGCATCCGAGACGCCGGAACCGCTTTCGGCCGCTCTTCCGTCACTGGCGCGCAGGCCGGCCTTCTGGCTGCTCGCGCTTGCCTCGTCTGCCAGCTCGCTGACCGGCTATGGCCTCGCGTTGTGGACTCCGTCGGTGCTGCAGCGAAGTTTCGGGCTGGACCTTCTGTCGACCGGCAATTTCCTCGCCTCGCTCCTGCTCATCGGCGGCTGTGCGGGCGTGTTTACCGGCGGCTGGTTCGCCGACCGGCTGGGAACGATGGACCGTGGCTGGTACGCCAGGCTTCCAGCGCTTGCCTGGCTGATCACGGCGCCGGCCTTCGCGCTTGGATTGCTTGCACCCAATTTGTGGATCGCCTGGCCGCTGCTTCTCATCGCCAACGCGCTTAATATACTGTGGCTCGGCCCGGTGACGACAGCGGTCCAACATCTCGTCCAACGGCCGTCGCGGGCGACTGCCGCCGGGTGCTTCCTGCTCGTAAACAACCTCATCGGGCTCGGCGCCGGACCGCTGCTGATGGGCGGCCTGTCCGACATGCTGAAGTCCGCTTACGGCGCGGATTCGCTCCGTTACGCAGCGGTCGCCTGCACCTTGTCTTACGTCGTTGCGGCACTTCTGATGTTGCTTTCCATCAAGTCCCTAAGGGCCAGCTGGATCGACGACGCGCCTGACTCAACTATCTGAACAACAAGGAAATTTGAGGTTCAGCCTAGTGCGGTAAGCTGAAAGTTCCATCCGTTTAGGTGTTGGAACGGCGCGGCCCCATGGCCGTTAAAGCCGTTGAGAAGGAGAATTTGTGATGACCAGGGTATTTCTCGCCGCGGGCGTCGCCGCATTGGCGATCGCCGCCCCGGCCACTGCGGGGCCGAAGGAAGACAGGCAGGCCGCTCGTGCCGAACGGCAACAGGCTCAGCCGCGCCAGCAAGCGCGCGCCGAGCGTCAACAAGCGGTCCGTGCTGAACGCCCGCAGCGTGCGGAGCGCGTGCAGATGCGCGCCGAGCGCCAGCAGGTCCGGGCGGAACGGCCGGCACGCGTTGATCGGCAGCAAGTGAGGTCCGAACGTCCTGCGCGCGTTGAGCGGCAGGAAGCGCGCCAGGTCCGCGCCGAACGTCCGGCTCGGGTAGAACGTCAGGCGGCGCCTCAGCAGGTCCGCGAGACCCGCGTCCAGCCGACCCGTGAGGCTCGCGTCCAGCAGCAGCAGACCCGTCAGGTCGAGCGCCAGCAGGTGCGGATCGACCGCCAGGCTGATCGCCAGACGATGCAGGCCCAGCGCCAGGAACTGCGCGCCGACCGAGTCGCCAACCGTCAGTTGACGCAGGGCGTCAACAACGGCCGTGGCTATGGCGTCGGCGGGTGCCCGCCGGGTCTTGCGGACAAAGGATGCATGCCTCCGGGAATCGCCGCCAAGGCGCTCACCGCCGATCGCATTGCGAACGCCGATGCGTTCCGCGCGAGCCGTCTGGCCGCGCTGTCGCTGAGCCCACTTGCC
>Ga0070665_100004874_pt1 | contig 13935 bp, 18 predicted proteins | sample KBSS13metaG_FD_65862 | JGI IMG/M metagenome (GOLD analysis project Ga0070665, IMG submission 65862) | Switchgrass rhizosphere microbial communities from Kellogg Biological Station, Michigan, USA - KBS S1-3 metaG | ecosystem: Host-associated > Plants > Roots > Rhizosphere > Soil ... | reverse complement strand
CGGACCTGGTTCTCCTGGTCTTCGGCGATCAATTCATCCTGAAGCGGACCGGTATCCACCAGGAAGTCCTGCCACTGGTTCTCCGCCCCCTCATCGCCCTTCAACGGCGCATTGAGGCTGGTATCGCCGCCCATCGCCATGCGGCGGTTCATCGACACGACTTCGTCTTCGGTGACGCCGAGGTCGGTGGCGATCTTGGTGACGTCGGCAGGCTTCAAATCGCCTTCCTCGAACGCGTCGATCTGGTTCTTCATCCGCCGCAGGTTGAAGAACAGCTTCTTTTGTGCGGCGGTGGTGCCCATTTTCACCAGGCTCCACGAGCGCAGGATGAATTCCTGAATCGAGGCGCGAATCCACCACATGGCATAGGTTGCGAGGCGGAAGCCGCGGTCCGGCTCGAACTTCTTCACGCCCTGCATCAGGCCAATATTGCCTTCGCTGATCAGCTCGCTGACCGGCAGGCCATAGCCGCGGTAGCCCATGGCGATCTTGGCCACGAGCCGCAGGTGCGAGTTGACGAGCTTCGCCGCAGCCTCGGTGTCGTTATGCTCCCGCCAGCGTTTGGCGAGCATATACTCTTCCTCGGGGCTGAGGATCGGGAATTTCTTGATTTCGGAAAGATAGCGGTTGAGCCCGGCCTCCCCACCGGACGCGGGGATCGAGACGATACCTTTTTTCGTAGCCATTCTAGTCGTCTTCTCCCTGTGGCGAGAGCGCCCAAAAGTCGGCTGGCCGCCCTAGCTCGTTAATTCCTATACACCAAGTCGATTGAACAGTTCCTGCATGTCCGGCGGCATGGCGCTGGCGAACGACAACCGGTTTTTCGTCACCGGATGGACGAAGCCGAGTTCCGCTGCGTGCAAGGCTTGCCGCTGAAACTGCAATTCCTTCAGTAACTTCCCGTGGGTCTTTCCGGACCCGCCGTAGACTGGATCGCCGAGCAACGGGTGACCGATCGACGCCATGTGCACGCGGACCTGATGAGTCCGGCCGGTTTCCAGCCGGCACTCGACCAGCGCCGAGTCTCGCAGCGGCGAGACGCGCCGCCAGTGAGTCACTGCGCGTTTGCCGCGACCGCCTTCGACGATGGCGATCTTCTTGCGGTTCGCCGAGGAGCGGGCGAGCGGCGCGTCGACCGTGCCCTCACTCGTCTTCGGCACGCCGGTGACGATCGCCAGGTAGCGCCGCTCGATGGTATGCGCGGCAAATTGCTTCGCCAGCCCTTCGTGGGCGACATCGGTCTTGGCGACGACCAGCAACCCGGACGTATCCTTGTCGATGCGGTGGACGATGCCGGGGCGGGCCACGCCGCCAATTCCCGACAGGCTGCCGCCGCAATGGTGGAGTAGGGCATTGACCAGCGTTCCGTCGCGGTTTCCCGCGGCCGGATGGACGACCAGCCCCGCGGGCTTGTCGACGACCAGCAGATGCTCGTCTTCGAACACGACGCGGAGTGGAATGTCCTGCGCCTCATTATGGGCGGGCTCGGGTTCGGGCACTGCGAGCAAAAATGTCTCGTTGCCGCGCACCTTGGTCGCGGGATCCCGCAGGGCCGACCCGCCGGCTTCCAATGCGCCGGCGCGGATCAGGGATTTGAGGCGTTCGCGCGACATGGTTGGCAGGGCATCCGCGAGCGCGCGGTCGAGGCGCCAACCCGCGTGGGTGGACTCCAGGCGGACGTCGATCGTCTGAATTCCCCCCATGTGAACTAGGATATGGGAATCCAGTCCAATTTCTTCAATGTGTCGGTTGCGCGAGGTTAAACTCTGCCCCATTCAACGCGCCATGAACGCGGTCGATCTCGCCAGCCTGCTTTGCTCCCGCCTGTGCCACGACCTGATGAGCCCGGTCGGCGCCCTCAATAACGGCATCGAATTGCTGGCCGACGAAACCGATCCCGATATGCGGGAGAAGTGCCTGGAGCTGCTGGCCGAAAGCGCCCGGGCGTCCGCCAACAAGCTCAAATTCTTCCGCCTCGCCTTTGGTGCGGGCGGCGGGTTTGGCGAGGCGATCGATACGAGCGAGGCCGAGGCGGCGCTACGGGGCGTCTTCGGACCGGAGCGCCGGATCGAACTCGGCTGGATGGTCAGCGGCGGCAAGCTGCCGAAAGGAGCGGTGAAGCTGCTGCTCAACGTCGCGCTGCTGGCGGGCGACGCGCTGGTTCGGGGCGGCCGGCTCGATGTCGGCGCGGAAGACAATGACGGGGCGCTCGAGCTTGTGATCCGCGGCGAGGGGCCGCGCATCCTGCTCGATCCGGCGCTGCGTGAGACGCTGGCAAAAGGCAGTGCGGACGGCACCGTCGAGCCGCGCGCGGCGGGCGCCTGGCTGGCCCACAGCCTAGCGGCCGAAGCGGGTGGCACGATTCAGCTGTCCGACCCCTCCGAAGAAATCCTCCTGATCGGAGTAACTCTTCCCCGACAGGGATAACGCAGCGTTAACACCTGCCCGGCATAAGCGGCCTCCAGAGCGGGGGACATAAGCGCGCCGATGGACGACTTGATCGCGGATTTCGTAGCCGAATGCCGGGACATGCTTGAAGCCCTGGGCGGGGAAATCGTCGCCTGGGAAGCTGAGCCCGATGACCGCGCGCGCCTCGATAACATCTTCCGTTTCGTCCACACCGTCAAAGGCAATTGCGGCTTCTTCGATTTCCCCCGGCTCGAGGCCTTGAGTCACGCCGCCGAGGATGCGCTGGCCGATGTTCGTGCCGGCCGCCGCCAGGCCGACGCCGCGCTGGTCAGCGCGGTGCTCGCGATCATCGACCGGATCGGCGAGATGATCGCCGCGATCGAGGCCGGCGAGGAATTCCCGGCCGGCGACGACAGTGCCCTGATTGATGCTTTGGCGCCTGGCGCCGAAAGCCACGCCACGCCGCTGGCGGCCACCGTCGCCGATGGCCAGGGCAAGGCGGCGTCGGCGCCGCGCACGATCCGCCTGTCGGTCGAGCTCCTCGATCGGGTGATGAGCACCGTCTCCGACATGGTGCTGGCGCGGAACGAACTGGCGCGTCGCCTGCGGGAGTCCCAGACGGAAGTCTCGGTCGACGGCGCCTTTGAGCGCTTGTCGGCAATTATCGCCGAAATGCGCGACGCGATCACCCGCACGCGCATGCAACGGATCGAGAATCTGTTCGTGGCGCTGCCGCGCATGGTCCGCGATCTCTCCGCCGAACTCGGCAAGCAGGTGCTGGTCGACATCGAAGGCGGCGACGTCGAGCTCGATCGCGAGATGATCGAGATGATCCGCGATCCGCTGACCCACATCATCCGCAACGCGGTCGATCACGGCATCGAGCTTCCGGCCGAGCGGCTCAAATCCGGCAAGCGTGAGATCGGGCTGCTGTGCGTGTCGGCGCGCCAGTCCGGCAACCAGATCCTGATCGACATCCAGGACGACGGCCGCGGCATCGACGGCTCGAAGCTGGCTGAAAAAGCGATCGCCAACGGTGTGATCGACAAGGCCGCCGCCGCCCAGCTCACCGCCCGCGAACAATTGGCCCTGATTTTCGAGGCCGGGCTCTCGACCGCCAAGCAAGTCACCGCGATCTCCGGCCGCGGCGTCGGCATGGACGTCGTCCGTTCGAACGTCGAGCGGATCGGCGGGGTCGTCGAGGTCGACAGCACGCCCGGGCAGGGAACGCGCATGACGTTGCGCGTACCGCTCACGCTGACGATCATTCCCGCCCTGACCGTGTCGATCGGCAATCAGCATTTTGCCATTCCGCGCTCGGCGATCGAGGAGATCGTCCGCGCCAATGGCGAGTCGGTGACGCTGGAACACGTCGGCGGTGCCGGCATTGCGACCATCCGCGGCCGCCGTGTGCCCGAAGTTTCGCTGGCCGAGATACTTGGGCTTGAAAGCCAGGTCGCCGAAACCGATCGCCGCCTGATCGTGCTGCGTCCGGCCGGTGGCGACGTCTATGCGCTTTCAGTCGATCGCATCCACGATCATGAGGAACTGGTGGTCAAGCCCGCCGCGCCGGCGATCATGGCGACTGGCCTTTACGCCGGTACGACGCTGGCCGATGACGGCAGCCCGATCCTGCTGTTCGATGCGGCGGGACTCGCCGAAGTCGGCGGCATCCGGCTGGAAGCGCAGGAACGCGCCGCGCGCATCGCCGAAAGCGCCGGGGCGGTAGCCGCACCCAAAGCGATCCCGGTCCTGCTGTTCCGCAGCCTCGACGGATCGCGCCGCGCGCTTCGCCTCGCGGTCGTCGATCGCATCGAGGAAGTACCGGTCGCCGCGGTCAAGGCGGCCGCGGGCCAGCTGCGCGTCCAGGTCGGGGAGGCGATCCTGCCGCTCGCCGGTGCGCACGGAAGCGACCTTGGGACGGAAAAGGTCCGCGTGTTCCGCCTCAGCGATGGCGCGCACGAGATCGGCTATGCGTTCCGCGAGGTCATCGATTTCGCGACGATCGACAATGATGTGATCCACGCGGACTCGCCGGGCGAGATCAATGGTGTGTCGCTGATCAACGGTGAGCCGGCCGAGTTGGTCGACGCGCACTGGCTGTTCGCCAATCACGTCGGGGCGGCGGCGCAAGGCGCTGAACCGCTGGTTTGCCGGCTCCCGACCGACGATCCCTGGATGCAGAACATGCTCCGGCCGATTGTCGAAGCAGCGGGCTACCGGGTCATCGGCGACGCTGACGAAAGTCACGCCGACCTCGTCATCGCGACGCAGGGCGACCCGATCAGCGATGCCGCGCACGCCATCGTCTTGCGCGACGAGCGTGAGCCCGCCGGCAAGAAGGATGAAAGCATCTACCGCTACGACCGGGCCGGCCTGCTGACGGCACTCAAATCCGTGAGCGCGGGGAGGGGCAAGTGAACGAGCTTCTGCTGGTCGTCACGGTCGCCGGCGAGCGGGTCGCCTTGCCCGCCGCATCGGTCGAGTCCGTGGTCGAGCTGGACACGCTGATCCCCGTGCCGCGCGCGGCGCCGCACGTCGCCGGCCTGTCGGCGCTGCGCAGCCGCGTGCTGACGGTGATCGACTGCCGGCGTTCGCTTGAACTTGGCATGACCGAATGTCCGAACGGTATTCGCGAAGGCGCGGTCGTCGAGCTCGACGGCCATCATTACGCGCTGATCGTCGATCTGGTCGAAGACGTCATCGAGGCTTTGTCCGACCCATCGCCGGTTCGCGCCGCCATGGGCCCGGGCTGGGAACGGGTTTCGCAGGGCATGGTCGAGACCGAAAACGGGCCGTTGCTGCTGGTCGATGTCGCGGCGCTCATCGCCGGCGCCGAAGCGAAAGCTGCTTAAGCTCTTCGTTACCCTTCCGGGTTAAGACACGCCTCATAAGAATAGTGGGAAGTCGAGCATGAAGAGCTGTCTGATCGTCGATGATTCCAAGGTGATCCGCAAAGTCGCGCGACACATCCTGGAGACGCTCGAGTTCGAGGTGGAGGAGGCCGGCGACGGCCAGGAAGCGCTGTCGCGCTGCGAAGCCAAGATGCCTGACGTCGTCCTGCTCGACTGGAACATGCCGGTGATGAGCGGAATGGAATTCCTCAAGCTGCTGCGCCAGCGCGGCCATTCCGACCAGCCCAAGGTGGTGTTCTGCACGACCGAGAATGACATGGCGCACATCCGTGCCGCGCTCGAAGCCGGTGCCGACGAATATGTCATGAAACCCTTCGACCGCGAGACGCTTCACATCAAGCTGCAGCTCGTCGGCGTCGCCTGAGACCGCACATGGAGCGGGCACTCGCCAGATCGCGGGACCGCCACCAAGCGCCCCGACCGATACGCCGGCCAATCCGGTTGATGATCGTCGACGACTCGATGGTCGCGCGCGCCGTCCTGTCGCGCATGATCGAGGCGGATCCAGCCTTTGAAATCGCCGCCGTCGCGGGAAGCGCGGAAGCCGCGATCGATGCGCTTGCCGAGGTCCGGGTCGATATCGTCATCCTCGACCTCGAAATGCCGGGTGCGGGCGGCCTGAAGTCGATCCCGCGGATCATTCGCGCCGCGGCCGGCGCCAAGGTCATGATCGTTTCGTCGCTGGCCGAGGATGGGGCGGAAGAGACGGTTGCCGCGCTCGCGCTCGGCGCCGCCGATACGCTGCCCAAGCCGGGGACCGGCCGCTTCAACGGCAAGTTTTCGGAAATCCTCGTCGCGAAGCTCAAGGCCCTCGGTTACGCCGAGGGGAGCGCATCGTTCGCGTCGCCGCGGCCGGCCGGCCTGCAGGCGCCGCTTCGCGCGATGCCCAACGATCCGATCGACATCCTGGCGATTGGCGCCTCGACCGGTGGTATTCACGCGATCGGCGTGCTGTTCCAGGCGTTGCCCAAGCGGATCGGCGTGCCGATCCTCGTGACCCAGCATCTGCCGGTGCCGTTCATGGCGGTGTTCGCCCGCCAGCTTCGGGCAATGACTCACCGCGAAGCAGCCGTTGCCGAGGACGGCATGCCGCTCCTTCCCGACCGGATCTTGCTGGCGCCGGGTGACGCGCATCTGACGGTCGACTTCACCGACGAACTGCCGGTCGTCCGGCTGCAGCGCGGCCCGGTATCGAGCGGTTGCTTGCCGTCGGTCGACCCGATGTTCGCTTCCATCGGTGCCGCTTACGGCACGCGGGCACTCGGCGTCATCCTGACCGGCATGGGCCGCGATGGGGTCGAAGGCGCGACGCGGCTCATCGCCAATGGCGGCTCGGTCATCGCCCAGGATGAGGCGAGCTGTGCGGTTTGGGGCATGCCCCGCGCCGTGCTTGAGGCGGGCCTCGCCTGCGCGGCCTTGCCGCCCGACAAGATCGCCCGGCGCATCGCGTCGCGGACGGAGGACCAGTAAGCGTGCAGATCAGCGACAGTTCCAGCCGCATCCTCGCCGGCTTGCTCGAAGCCCGGACCGGGCAGCAACTCACGATGAACCGGCGGTGGCGGATCGAGACGGCGCTGTCGGCGCTGCTTCGTGGGCGCGGCATCTCCACCCTCGACGAGCTGATCACGATCCTCGTGATGGGCAAGGAGCCAGGCCTCTCGCAGCAGGTGGTCGAGGCGTTGCTTAACAACGAAACCTATTTCTTCCGCGACCGCGGCCCGTTCGATTTGCTCGGGCGCTACGCGTTGCCCGAGCTGGCGAAGCGTCGCCACAAGAACCGGCGTATCCGCATCTGGTCGGCCGGTTGCTCGACGGGGCAGGAGGCCTATTCGCTGGCGATGCTGTTCGCCGAGGCGCCGGAGCAGTGGGTCGGCTGGACGATCGACATCCTCGGTACCGACGTGTCGACCGGCTGCATCGATCGCGCCCGCGCCGGCACCTATTCGCAATTCGAGGTCCAGCGCGGCCTGGGCATCAATCAGACGATTAAGTGGTTCGAGGAATGCGCCGACGGCTGGCGCGTGGTCGAGCAATTGCGCAAGCCGGTCCGGTTTCAGGTCCACAACTTGCTCGAGCCGTCGCCGCACCCGGGCGATTTCGACATCGTGCTGTGCCGCAACGTCATGCTCTACCTCAGCCCGGACAAGAAGACGCTGGCGTTCGAGCGCCTGGCCGGCGCGATGGCGGAAGACGGCTGGCTGATGCTGGGGGCCGGCGAGACCGTCATCGGCAACACCAACAAGCTTGGCGCCGACATCAATGCGCGCGGGCTGTACCGTCTCGTAGGTGACGGCGGCCGCGTTGAAAAGCGGCAACACCTCGACCGCCGCGCGTCGCCGGGGGGTTGACCCGGCGGGCGTAGCTGTGCGCGTAATTACGCGTGGACCTTGATTTCATCGAACGGCCTTCGCCCAATTTCGACGAGCGGACGCTACCCGTCACGATGGTCGTCCTCCACTACACTGGCATGCCGGATTGCGAGGGGGCCCTGTGCCGCTTGACGTCGCCGGAAGCGTCGGTCTCGGCCCATTACTGCATTGATGAGGATGGCACGGTTTACCGGCTGGTCGATGAGTCGAAGCGGGCCTGGCATGCTGGCAAGTCGCGCTGGCGGGGCGTGACCGACGTCAATTCGGCGAGCGTCGGGATCGAGATCGTCAATCCCGGCCACGAGTTTGGCTATCGCCCGTTTCCCGACGAGCAGATCGCGTCGCTGATTCCACTACTCGCCGATATCAAGGAACGGCACGGCGTCGGCCGCGGCAACGTCGTCGGTCACTCGGACATTGCCCCGACCCGCAAGGAGGACCCCGGCGAGCTGTTCCCGTGGTGGGAACTGGCCAAGCGCCGCCTGGCGCTGCCGAGCCCGTCGCGCGACCTGATCGATCCTTACTGGACCGACGCCGGCTTCCTGCTCGCGCTCGAACGGTTCGGCTACGACGTGACCGACGAGCAAAAGGCGGTGATCGCCTTCCAGCGCCGCTTCCGCCCCGACCTCATCGACGGAATCATCGACGGCGAATGCCGCGCCAAATTGCTCGCCCTGTTGCTGCCCCGCCCGCAATAGCCCATATGCGCCCCGCCAGAGGGCCGGGCGGCCGCGTCGAAGCTTGCTTCGCCGAGGAAAGTCCGGGCTCCACGGAACTCACGGTGCCGGGTAACGCCCGGCGGGTGGCTTAGCTTTTGGCGACGCTGCTCAGGGACAGTGCCACAGAAAGGATACCGCCCGGCTTCGGACGGGTAAGGTCGAAAGGGTGCGGCAAGAGCGCACCGCGGTCTTGGCAACAAGGCCGGCACGGTAAACCCCACCGGGTGCAAGACCGAATAGGGGTGGCACATGGGCCTGGTTCCGGCTCGCCGCCCGGGTTGGTTGCTTGAGCCGCGACGCAAGTCTCGGCCTAGAGGAATGGCCGCACAGTCACGCAGCGATGCGCGATGGACAGAACCCGGCTTACAGGCCCTCTGGCACTCGAAACTTCAGCCATCCGTGGCTAGGTAAGGCACGATGGTGAAGCACAAGCGTTCCGATGACTGGGGATTTCCGCGCTGGCGGTCCTATGGCGACAAGGGCCGCGGCGCGGCGAAGCTGCGCCTGTGCGACCGCGAAGGCTGCAGCGAGATCGGCGATCGCCCGGCGCCCAAGGCGCCGAACAGCACGGATCGCTGGTATTTCTGCGAGCCGCACGCCGCGGAGTATAATCGCAACTGGAATTACTTCGCTGGCCTCAGCCCGGAGGAAGCGGCGCGCCGCGCGGCAGACGAAGAGACCGGCGCCAAGGGTTTCCGCCAGTCGGCGCAATGGAAATGGGGCGGTCCGGGCGACGGCACCCGCAGCCGCGACGAGATGCGCGCGCTCGATGCGCTCGAACTCGACGGCGACGCCGACTTCAAGGCGATTAAGGCCGCGCATCGCCGCCTGGTCAAGGAAACGCACCCCGACGCGAATCCCGGAGACGAGGAGGCGGCCAAGCGCTTCAAGCAGGTCCAGGCGGCCTATGACGTGCTGCGCAAGGCCGAGGAGCGGAAGGAAGGCAAAGCGGCCTAGGGCGCCGCGGCGTAGCGCTCCGCCGTCTCCTTCACGAGCGCGATCATGTTCGGCACGCCCTGGGTGCGGTTCGCGCTCAACTGCTTGCGCAACTCGAACGGCGCGAGGGCGGCGTCGATGTCGAGTTGCGCGACCTCGGCGGCGGGCCTGTCCTGAACGGCGGCGAGGATCAGCGCGACAATTCCCTTGGTAATCGCGGCATTGCTGTCGGCGAGAAAGTGCAGGCGGCCCTCCGCGACCGTCGGATAGACCCACACCGATGCCGAACAGCCACGGACTTTCGTAGCGTCGGTCTTGAGCGCATCCGGCATCGGCTCGAGCTCGCGCCCGAGGTCGATCAGCAGGCGATAGCGATCCTCGCCGTCGAGCAGCTCGTAATCGCCGAAAATGTCGTTGAGCGCGGGAAGGGACATGTCCCCGTCAGCGGTCGCGAAGCGAATCGATCTCGCGCGACAGGCTGTTTTCCTTCTCGACCGTGATCCGCTCGAGCACCTTGAGGCGCTCCTTCAGCTCCTTCACCTCATCGCGCAGGCGCAGGTTTTCAGAACGCTCCTGCTGCGACATCAGGCCCTGGGGCTGGTCGTCGCGAGCGTGGCGGCCGAAGCGGCCGTAGCCGTAGCGGGCGCGAATGACCGATCCGATCATGACGATCGCGACGATTGCCACGACCATTTCAAAGGGGTTGTTCACTGAACCTTGTCTCCACTTTCGATCTTGGCGCGGTCGCGCAGGGCCTCGATTTGCGCCGCGGTTTGCGCCCCACCGTCGGTCACGATTTGCTCGACGACCCGCAACCGGGCCTCGATCCGCTCGACGTTCGACGCATATTGGGCCGCCTTCTCGGCGGTCTGGTTGGCGATGAGGACGCTCATCTTTTCCTTGTGCTGGAGCCAGCGTTGGAACGCGCTCATCGCGATCCCGCCGGCGACGGGGATGCCGACGACAATCGTGAAGAAAACGAGCAATGAGGCGTCCATGACTATGCTCCTTGTAGCGTGAGACCTGCCCTTAGCCGAGCGGCTCCTGCTCGTGCCGCTGGGGCGTCGGAATGCGCTGCGCATCGCGCAAGGCTTCGATCTGGGCGGCCGTTTCGACACCCTTGTCGGTGGCGATCTGCTCGAGCACGCGCAGCCGTTGCTCGAACCGCTCCATATGCTGGGCGTATTGCGCGCTCTTTTCGGCCGCCAGGTTCGACTGGGAGTCGATCTGCTTTTCCTTGATCTTCAGCCACATGCGGAACGGCGCGAGGCCGATCACCATGAGCGGGATGAGCACCCAGATCCAGCTAGAGGGATTATCCCACATGAAACGCACCTCTCATTTGCACGATATATCTTAGACGTATCATATCGTCGCGGCGCAGGTCCGATCAACCGGCAATGTCGCGCGCTTTGGACGTCGTGCGCTCAATCCGCTGGACCGGCTGGCGCAGCGCTTCGATCTGCGCCGCGGTCTGCGCGCCGCCGTCGGTGACGATCTGCTCGAGAATCCGCACGCGCTGCTCTAGCTCGCTCGACCGTGAGGCATATTGGGCAGCGCTCTCGGCGGCATTGCGCGCCTCCACCTCAAGCTTCTTCTCCCGGAATTTGAAGAAGCGATTGAACATCAGCATCAGCATGACCACCGGCAGGCCGATGACGATCAGGGCGATCGCGACCGTGGTAGGCGGGTCCATCATGCGTGACCTCCTTTTTCGATCGTCAGCGAATCAATTTCGCGGGCGAGTTTGGATGGCTTGTCGGTGACGATCCGCTCAACCGTCTCAAGCCGGTCCTTGACCGACCCGAGCTCCGCGCGAAGCTGCGCATTCTCGTTGGTCAGCAGCTTGATCCGCTCGGCCGCCTCGCGGTCGGTCTTGGGATGGACCGGGATGCCCCACGAGGTTTCGAGCGGGTAGCCGTTCTTGATGCGCAACCAGGTGTTGAACATCCAGCCACCGATGCTGATCGCGACGATCGCCACGATCCACGGGAAGAACTGCAGGATATAGCTGAACACTTCCTTGGCTTCGGGATCCATTCACTAAGCTCCTGGCTTAACGCAGTTGTTCGATTTCGCGGGCGAGCGTGCGGTTCTCGCTCGTCACGTAGCTTTCGATATCCGCCAGGCGGCGGTCGATGTCGCGGAAGCGCGAGCGGATGTCGCGGGCCGAGCGCGCCGGCGAGGCGCGGACGCCCTGCCAGAAGCGCGTATCCTCAGAGTCCGAATAATCGAACGCGCTTGGCTTGGTCGGCGAGATCCAGCCGGCGATGAAGTAGATCGGGATGATCGAGCCGCTGCTGAGGAACAGCGCGGCCAGCATGCAGATCCGGACCAGCGTCACGTCGAAGCCGGTATAGTCGGCAATTCCGGCGCAAATGCCGTTGACCTTGCCGTTGCGCTTATCGCGATAGAAGCGCGTGCGGCTCGTTGGTTGTTCGGTCAGGTAGCGGCGATCCTCGTACCGCTCAGGAAGGCGTTCGTCGGTCATTGCCGATCTCCGCCGACGAGCAGGCGATCGGCCTCCCGGCCGGGCAGGCATTGCTGCCGCCAGTTCGGGTTCTCGGCGGTCATGATCCGCTCGATCGTGCACAGGCGGTCGTCCAAGCGGCGTGCCGCCTCATGCAGGCCGTCAAGCAGCTTCTCGTCGTCATCGGTCAGCGTCTTCGCCGTCTTCCACTTGGTGATGTAATGGAAGATCAGCCACGGCAGGCCGATGAACAGGATCGGCACGACCGTGAGCGGGATGATGATATCGTCCATGCTTGCTTACTTCCCCTTTGCCTTGAGCGCGGCCTTCATGGCTTCGAGCTCGGCGTCGACTGACTCTGCCGCCTTCAGGTCGGCAATCTCTTCTTCCAGGCTCTTCGGTCCGGTCATGCCCAGCGCTTCGGCGCGCCCTTCGGCGAAATCGGCCCGGCGCTCAAGCAGTTCGAAGCGCGAGAAAGCGTCTTCGGTGCGGTTGCCGTTCATGATTTCGCTGGCCCGGGCTCGGGTAATGGCGCTCTCGAAGCGCGTCGCGATAGCGTTCTGGCGGGCGCGTGCTTCGCGCAGCTTGCCCTGCAGCTTGGCGATATCGCCCTCATAGCCCTTGAGCGTGTCGTCGATGACCTTGACTTCGGACTGGATGCCGTCGGCCATGTCGGCCGCCTTCTGGCGCTCCAGCAGCGCGGCCTTGGCCAAGTCCTCGCGGTCCTTGGACAGCGCGAGCTCGGCCTTTTCGGTCCAGTTCCGCTGCAGCTCGTCCAGGCGCGCGTAGGCGCGGCGCATTTCCTTGCCGTCGGCGATGCACCGCGCGGCCGAAGCGCGCACCTCGACCAACGTCTCTTCCATTTCGAGGATGACCATCCGGATCATCTTGGCCGGATCCTCGGAGCGATCGAGGATCTCCGTGATATTGGCCGCAAAGATGTCCCGTGTTCGGGAAAAAATACTCATCCAGCACTCCGATATTCAAAAAATAGGGCCCTAAACCTGCTTACATCCATTCAAGTAGCGTGCCAGAATGTCGCTTGCGGCAGAATCCCGCACATTTGTCGAATTTAAGCCCGGAAAACAGCCGAAAATCCTTGCCAAATGGTGGGATTTACCACCAACTGTCGGGGAGATTTTTGGTAGAGAAGCACGTTGGAGCGGACTGAGCAGTTCATCGGGCAAAGCTATGCCTTTCTCGACGCGGTCGAGCGGGCGAGCCGTGCTGCGCCGCTCAACCGGCCGGTCATGGTCATCGGCGAACGCGGCACCGGCAAGGAGCTGATTGCCGAGCGCCTGCACCATTTGTCGTCGCGCTGGGCGGGGCCGCTGATCATCATGAACTGCGCGGCCCTCCCCGAAAATCTGATCGAGGCTGAGTTGTTCGGCCACGAAGCAGGCAGCTTCACTGGTGCCGCCAAGACCCGCCACGGGCGGTTCGAGGAAGCCGACGGCGGTACCCTGTTCCTGGACGAGCTCGGCACGCTGTCGATGCCGGCGCAGGACCGGCTGTTGCGCGCGGTTGAATATGGCGAGATCACCCGCATCGGCGCCTCCAAGCCAATCTCGGTCGACGTGCGCATCGTCGCCGCGACCAACGAGCATCTCCCGGCCCAGGTCGACAAGGGCAGGTTCCGCGCCGACCTGCTCGACCGCTTGTCGTTCGAGGTCATCACCCTGCCGCCGCTGCGCGCCCGCGAAGGCGATATTCCCCTGCTTGCCGAGCATTTCGGCCGCCGCATGTCGGTCGAGCTCGACTGGCCCAATTGGCCCGGCTTCTCGCCGCGGGCAATCGCCGCGCTCGATGCGTGGCACTGGCCGGGCAACGTCCGCGAACTCCGGAACGTGGTCGAGCGCGCGGTCTATCGCCATGAAGATCCCGAGCGGGCGATCGACGAGATGGTCTTCGATCCGTTCCATTCGCCGTGGGCGCCATCCGCCCAGCGCGCAGCCTTCACCCAGGGCGAGCCGGAGCAGGGCGGCGACCCGGCGTCACCGCCGCTGCAGCTGGCCGAACCGGTGCGGTCGGCGCCGTCGGCGGAGCCGGTCAATGACTTCCGCTCGGCGGTCGACTCCTACGAGCGGACCTTGCTGCAGGATGCGCTTAGCCGAAAC